>Ga0209510_1001532_pt1 | contig 25837 bp, 16 predicted proteins | sample BiotimSIPDNA_FD_185749 | JGI IMG/M metagenome (GOLD analysis project Ga0209510, IMG submission 185749) | Anaerobic biogas reactor microbial communites from Washington, USA - Biogas_R1 time_0 SIP DNA (SPAdes) (version 2) | ecosystem: Engineered > Bioreactor > Anaerobic > Unclassified | place...
ACCGCCGTGAACAAGTCAGCATGATCTTTCAAGCCTTTCATCTCTTCCCGACATTAAATGTGATGGAGAACGTCAGCTTTCCGATGGAGCTGAATGGGATCGAGCGGGACGAAGCAAGAACTCGCTCCAGGGTCTTTCTCAATTCAGTCGGCATTACCGATGAGAAGCACAAACGCTTCCCGACCAATCTTTCCGGCGGCGAGCAGCAGCGGGTGGCAATCGCGCGCACTATGGCAAGCGGGGCGCGCATCCTCCTTGCCGATGAACCAACCGGCAACCTCGACAAGGAAAACGGACAGAAAATCGTTGATATCCTCAAGGTGCTTGCCCACGAAAATGGCTACTGCGTCATTATCGTCACCCACGACCTGGAGATTGCAAGACAGGCAGACCAGGTCTGGAAGATGGAAGATGGGAGAATGACCTCTGAATAAGGAGTTTTACAGTTTGTTCGCATTTGTTGACCCTGTCCGGTTTCTGAAATCAAGGAGAGTTTTATGAAAGAGAACGTCATTCTCAAATCGCTTTTACGCAAGCCTGTCATTGGCGCTCTCCTGACGCTATTGATCGGGCTGGTCTCATACGGCTTTGTGGGCAAAGCGGTCGAAACGATCATCGTCTGGCGCGAAACCAATCGTCTGGAGGGCTATTATCGTTCCATTGGTTATATAACAAAGGATTGGGAAGGAGAAGAACGTCCCTACGCGGAAGGGGCAGCCCTCATCGGGCAAAGCCCTGCCTTCGCGTTCGGGGATCTGCGAAGGAAAACCGCGGGCTTCATGCGGGATATCTGCAATGCCGATTTCGATTCCGGAACAATGGATGTACCCGCGACGCTTTACGCAGAAGAATCAATCTGGCATGGTCAAGGGGTCTATAACCTGGATTACTGGTTTTACGGCACCCTGGTCGAATATCAGGAAGTTGAAACCAAAACGAAACCGATCCTGTTCTCAGGTTTTTTGTTGATTTTTGAGGTGGATCAGGTCCTGGCGGGATACCCAGACCGCATCCAAGACGGAAAAAACTATGTCGTCTGGATCCCGGCACGCTATACAGCAGAGATCAAACAAATGGAGCCTCGCATCAGGAAGATGAAAGTAGGACAACGCTACCTGATGAGAGCCTGGTCTCATCCCAGCTTTCCATTTTCAGTTACTGGGGTCAATGCTGTCAATTTGAGCAGCGCTTTCAACCTGAAACCACTGGATGACGATGATTTATGGTATATCCCGGTCGGAAACGATGAAACGCTTGATCTTTCCCTGCCCCGGTATGAAGGGATGCGGCTTGAAATCGACCGTTTGAATCAGAATCTCCGGTCAATCTCATTGATCGGCACCAGCGATATGAGCGCCATGCCTGAAGTGCAGTTGGATTCCAAGAATTACTTCCTCGCGGAGGGGCGCTGGCTTAACCGTGAGGACGAAGAAGAAGCCAGACCAGTGATTGTCGTCTCAAAAGTCTTAGCTGATGCGAGGGAAATTACCATTGGGGATTCCATCACTCTTACCATGCGCGCGTTAAAAGATCCGTTCTATAGTTATATCCGCGGCGAAGAAGATATCAGACACTGGCGGGAATATCCAAACATAACGGTCACTTATGAGGTCGTCGGGATTTATTCGTTTGCCTATCTGGAAGAATCGCCCTATAACTATGCCTGGTTTTCCGATAGTTACGTCCCCAACAGCACCATCCCGGATGAGCTTACCTTACCACATAGTTGGTCCGCGATTGGAGATAAAGGCGCAAGTTACAGTTTTGTGCTTACTGACCCGCGCCTGCAGGACGCATTCATCGAAGAGTTCACGCCGAAATTAAAGGAACTTGGTTTTGATCTGACCTTTACCGACAACAACGGCAGGAACTTCACGGCAGGGGCAGATCCGCTGCGCAAATCAACGCTGATTGGTTCAATCCTCTTTTCGGCTGCCTTGTTGATGGCAATCGCGCTTTCTGTTTTCCTTTACCTGCGTCAGCAGCGCCGCAATTACGCCATCCTGAGAGCGCTCGGGGTGCCCGCGGCAATCGGAAACAAACAACTGATGCTGCCCTTGGTGGGGCTTGGGGTGATCGGTTCTTTGGCAGGGTCATTCCTCTCGTGGCAAAATGCGCATGAAAAAGCGGCTGAGTCCCTCTCCAAGCTGCCTTTGCCTTCAGGGGTGTTACCGGAACTGACCTTGCGTTCGGCATTTGGTGTTGGATTTTGGCTGCTGGTATTGCTCATTCTGGTAATGATGGCTTACGCCGGCAATCGCCGCGTCGCCAGGACCCCCGTTCTGGAGCTGCTTCAGGATAGCGTGGTCAAAAAGAGAGCGACTGAAAATGCTCCCGCTGATGGGCAACTGGGCTTTGACAAAAGTCTGTTGAAAAATGTCATCAATGCGCCAACCATCGGCAAAACGGACCCCAAAAGCGCATTAACTCACTTCTATACGTCCAACATCCTGCGCTCACCTGTAAAAAGCTTACTGACGATTGTGGTGGCGGCAGCCTTGCTTCTGGCTTTAGGCTGGTTCCAGACGCTGATCAAAGCGAACAAGGAAGAAATCTCAAGGCTCTATCGGAGTTCCCAGGTGCAAATTGATTTCTTCCTGACAAACTGGGACTTGGGAAATATGATCCCTTATAAAGGCATTGAATGGGTGAGGAGCACGGGCATAATGGATCACAGCTATCTGTCCTCAGTGGTGACCATGCGCTCGGAGTTGAACACAGACAGCAAACACTTTGAGACTTTGCAGCCTTACAAGGTTGTTGCCCTGAACAATTTGGAATATGGGCTTGAGAGAAGCTTCGCCTATACAGAAATAAATTTCCTGCCAGGTTACGGACCCGAATCGTTTTCTGCAGACTGGCTGGAAGCAGATCAAGACATACAGAAAATCCCGTTAGTTGTTCCCGAAGCCATCCTGACAGCAGAGGGATGGACTTTGGGCCAGGAGTTGACCCTGGAATTCAATGAATTGAACGCTCCACTCCCGTTTATCATAGCCGGAAGTTTTGAGCTCTGCCCGATTGTCTATAGTGAAGTAATGACCTTAGGCGATGATACTGGATTTTTTCAGCCAATGATCACCTACCTCCCTGCGATAAAGCATTACTATACTTTTTTACCAAACTACTTTGAAGCCGCTTTTTACTCAGCGCCGGACAAGAACTATCAGTTGAAGGCATTCAAGAACGAAATCCTTGAGCTGCAAAAGGAAACGACACTATTCCCCGTTAAGATCCAATTTTGGGACGAGGAACTTCTGGCAGTCGTTGAGCCGATGGAGCAGAATCTGTCGTTGATGGAAAAGCTTTATCCCGTCACTCTGTTTCTCGCTGGGGTGATTGGCGGCGTGCTCTGCCTGCTGCTGATCCTGAACCAGGCGAAGGAGACAGCGCTGCTGCGCATGTTGGGGGTGGAAAAGCGCCGGATCACAAGAATGCAGGTGGGGCAGATCATGGCGCTGAGCCTCATCGGGTTGGCTCTCGGCACCATAGCACTGATGGCACTGCGGGGTCCGGCAGCCGCGGGCTGGCAGCTTGGGATTGCCGCTCTGATCTACCTCGCCGGCGCACTGATGGGGACCCTCGCAGCAAACCTCCAGGTGTCAGGCAAAAAGCCGATGGAGCTATTGCAGGTCAAAGAGTGATGGCTGATCCCGCCTTTCTTGAGGCGGGAGGGTGGCGGCTGATTTGATCATTGCTGATGGAGGAATGCTTTGCACGGCAGGCATTCCGCCCTTTGCTTGCTGCGCCCCCAAACCGCTCATTCTCTTGTAATGATAAAATATTGGTAATCGTTCTTTAGGGCAAAATCATGCGAATTCTATTAATCGAGGACGAAGATTTTTTTGCCAATATGCTCGCTAATGTTTTGAGGCAGGAGTCGTATTTTGTCGACATCGCAGCGGATGGCGAGGAAGGCATCTATTTTGCCACTGAGAGCAATATCGACTACGACCTGATTCTGCTTGATCTGGGGCTGCCGGGCATCGACGGCATGACCGTCTGCCAGCAGATCCGCGAGACAAAACCAAACTCCCGCATTCTGATCCTTTCCGCGCGCGGGAGGACTTTTGACCGCGTGATGGGTCTGGATATCGGCGCTGACGATTACCTGACCAAGCCTTTCCCACTTGAAGAACTTTTGGCAAGGATTCGCGCGCTGTTACGCCGCCTGCCGCAATCGGCAACGCCGCGGCTGAGCCTGGGCGGGCTTTCAGTCGACCCCTCCAATCGGACCGCCTTTGTGAGCGGGAAAGCTATAAACCTGACCAGCACGGAATACACCTTACTCGAGAACCTGATGCGCTGCCCAGGTAAAATCATCACACAGGAGGAGCTGATCAGCAAAAGCTGGGATGATTTTGGCAGCACTCTCTTTTCGACTACTCTGAGAACCCACATCTACAACCTGAGACGTAAATTGCGCCATGCAGGTCTGAGGGATGTTTCAATCAAAACGATCGTCAACCAAGGATATCAGATCATCCTGGATCAATAATACCAAAACAGGGTTGTGCGCTTCGAGATGATAAAAATACGATCAAGCAGAGAAAAACAAGGCAAGCTTTCAAAGAAAACCAAGTTGATGATTCTTTTGAACACGGTCTTTATCGGGTTGGGATTTGGAGTCTGCTTTGTATTGCATAACCTGATTCGGAAAAGTTTTGGCGAAGGAACCGCAAATTCTCTCCTGCCCGCCCTGGCGATCGGGATAGCCAGTCTGATCGCGGTGGGGCTGGGATCATCCCTGTGGCTGGGTTATGAGCTGCTAAGATATGAGAAAAAAGAAAACCGTGCGCGTCCAGCCGTGCCTTTGGCAAGCAGGCGCAGGGTTTTACCAAACCAGGTCAATCCGGAGGAGGTCGTTGAACTGGATCAGATGATCCAATCGAGTTTGGAGCAGTTTGACAAGCAGCTTGAAAACCAAAAGCAATTTGTCGCAGACGCGATCCATGAACTGAACACGCCAGCAGCCTTGTTACGATTGTCGATCGACAGCTATCGTAAGAGGATGGAAGGCGCGAATATCTTTGATTACGTTTTTATGGACACGCTCGATCATGCCACCGTCAGAATCGAAAACCTGATCAAACAAATTGAAAAGCTGGATGCCGAACCGGAGCAGGAATCCTACACCCTGATCGATGTGCCGGAGCTGATCCAACAAGTTGGGGATATGGTTCTAAAGATCGCCGCGCATAAACGAATCGAGATTCAAGAAGAAGTATTGGGCACGGATGAGCTTTATTCAAACCTGGCTTTTCTTCAGTCGATCCTGTTAAATTTGCTGGATAACGCGATTAAATACAGCCCGGAAGAAACTGAGATCAATGTCTTGGCGGAATGCTGGGAAGAGGGCTGCAAATTTGTTGTGCAGGATCAGGGCATCGGGATTTCGGAAAAAGATTTGCCGCATGTGCTTAAGCGGTTTTATCGGACGAGCCAATCACGCTCGCGAAAAGCTGGCGGCTCGGGGCTTGGGTTGGCGATCACTGATGAAATGGTGCGAAAACTCGGCGGCAAGTTGATCATTGAGAGCGAACTCGGTAAAGGCACCACGGTGAGTTTTTGGATTCCAAATTTAAAAATTGCTGAAGATAATCAGGAATAACAGATAATGAAGTCACTCGCTCTGAGGTTCGTCGGCAGTTACACCTCTTGTGCTTAAGTTTTTCATTTTAGTGTCCTAAAAAAAGAGCTTTCTCCTTATTAAAATCCCCGTCTTTAGAAAAAGTGAGAAACTCAGGTCGCGGACTTCCGCCGCAGATTGACAGCATCAAACAAAAAACGCCTCCAGGCTGGCAAACAGCTCTGGAGGCGCTCTTGGTTAATCAGAAGACATTATAAAGACTAATCAGCCTTCTTTTTGCCGATATTCAGCAGGGCGTTCAAGACGATGCCGAAGATCGAGGCGGTCGCCAGCGCGGGCAACTGCATCCCGAAGAAGGGGATCATACCGCCGAAGTAGTACTGTCCGCCAATGGCGATGACACAGATCGTGGCGATGACAGCGATGTTCTTGGCGCTGAACATGTCGACCTTCTTGTCAATCATAATGGCGATACCCTGGGCAGCGATGGCGCCGAAGAGGTAGATTTCCAAGCCGCCGATAACGCTCAGGGGAATGGAGTAGATGGCTTTCACCAGCGGGGTGAAGCAGGCAATGATCATGGCAATGATCGCAGCGGTAATGAGCACCGGCACCGAGAAGACGCGGGTGATTGCCATGGCGCTGATGTTTTCACCGTAGTTGGTTCCAGCAGGACCGCCCATGAAACCGGCAACCATGTCGCCGATACCATCACCGATCAGGTTGTCGCCGAGGAGATTAGCGAGATCATACTCTTTCTTCTTACCAAGCTTCTTTGCCAGATCGTTCACGTAGACATCCAACTGATAAATGTGCGCTGTGGATTCAGGAATCGTGGCAAGCGCGACCGGCATGATAGCTAACGCCGCCGGCCAATAAACTTTTGGAATGGTGAAGTGCGGTATCGCAAAGACGCCCTGGCTGGCGACAGCCTCAGGCAGTTGGCGGAAGAGATCGCTGCCAGTCGCAGCGGTCAGAATGCCAGCAACAACAACGCCAACGAGCATTCCCAGGAAGAGCGGCAGCTGCGAAAGGAAGCCCTTGAGGTAAACCGAGAAGATAATCGTTGCAATCAATGTTACCAGCGAGACGACCCAGGGCAGGTTGTTGACGAAGCCAGGACCAGCAGTTGCCGGGGCTGCGTCCGCCATCGCGTTTCCAGCCAGGGTCAAACCAATGACCATGGCGATGGGACCAGTGATGGTGGCGGGGAGGATTTTGTCGATGACGTCCTTGCCAAGTTTCTTGACGAGGAAACCAGCTGCAATGGAGACCAAACCGGACATCACAATACCGAAGGTCACGATCGCGATTTTGTCATCCGGGAGGATCGCGGTGTTGTGAAGGTAATCCGCGCCAACCAAGCCAACGATGGCTCCGATGTAGGAGAAGCTGGAGCCATAATACAGAGGGATTTTGCCTTTGGTGACGAGGATGAAACAGAGTGTCGCGAAACCGCTGGCGAAGATGGTGGTCGAGATATGGAACTTTGTGATAAGGGCTACTGTGATCGTAGCGGGGAACATGACGATGACCTGCTGGATCGCGTAGAGTATCAGCTTCCATAAGGGTGGGGTTTCATCTGGGAGGAAACCGACGGTACTATCTGATTTAGTGAACCACTTCATACTAACTCCTTTATTTCTAATAAATGATATGAGTATTAAATGTCAATTGAATTGCTTGGATTTATTTCTTCGGGTCTGCTCTCCTTTCTCTGTTGCCTTGCGCCTATAAGGCACAAGGCAACTATATGGACCTACAGGTAATGTTATATCACCACTTTATAAACTCAGTGACCGGGAAGACAGTCGACATCGGTACAAAGGATGGATTTCTTTCCACTCGCGATACCCAGCGCGATGGCTTCAGGAGAGAGTGGGAGGACATGGAAGTTAATACCCAAAGCGTCGTAGACTGCGTTGCCCACCGCTGAGGGGACGGAGATCATCGGATGTTCACCCACACCGCGCGCTCCATAAGGACCGTTGTGCTGCGGGTTCTCGATGTAGATCGGCACAACCTCGATGGGGACGTCTTTCATGGTAGGGATCTTGTTGTCGGTGAAGGAGGGGTTCATCAACTGCAGTTTATCGTTGAATTTGTAGCCTTCCAGTATTGCTGAGCCCAACCCCTGCAACACACCGCCGCAAATCTGCCCGTAGACCAGTTTTTCATTGATGACCTGACCAATGTCAAAGGCGGAGGCGACTTTCAGGACGGTGATAACGCCAGTTTCCACGTCCACTTCGATCTCCACAGCGTGCGCGCCGAAAGTCCAAACCGCGGCGGGATAACCCTGACCGGTTTCCGGATGGAGGTTGGTCAGACCGTCGGCGATGCTGCTTCCGCTGGAGATCAAAGGACCGCCGATGCCGGTACCATTCGGGTACATGTAACCGAGGGCAACATCCTTATAGGACATGCGGCGGTTCGGGTTGTGGCGGTGGAAAATTTCGCCATTTGCATGCAGCAGATTTTCGGGATCCGTCCGTAGCGCCTGGGCTGCGACAGCCTTCATCTTGCTAAGCATTTCGCGGCTGGCTTTAATGACAGCGTTGCCGCCCATGAAGGTCAGCTTCGAAGCCACGGTGTTCCAGTCGTAAGGGTTGGCGCGGGTGTCGATTTCTGCTGAAATTTCAATGTGTTCGATCGGGATGTCCAACTCCTGGGCAGCGATTTGCGCCAGCGCTGTGATGGCGCCCTGACCGATATCGACCGCGCCGATCATCATCTTGACATGCCCATCCCCGTTCATCTGCATGATCACGGACGAAGCGGTATTTGCGGGCATTGCGGGAGCTTTTTGGAGCATGGCAAAACCTTTGCCGCGCACCTTGCCGGTCTTCCATTCCCGCTGGCGTTCTTCTTCCGTCTTGCGTCCGGTCCAGCCAATTTCCTTGACCACAGCCGTAAGGCAGTCTTTGGGGCTGCCGCTGCTTTCGGTAATTTCCTCGCCGCTCATGGTCTCAGCGCCAGGCTCAAGCAGGTTCATCATGCGGAAGTCGTAGGGGTCGATGCCAAGTTTCTGGGAGAGAATGTCTATCTGGCGTTCAATCGACCAGTGGGTTTCGAGGTGTCCAAAACCGCGGTAAGCGGTGCTGAAAACCTTATTGGTATAGATGGTCTTTGAGTCGATGCTGGCATTATCCACTTTGTAGGGACCGATGCCGGAGTAAACGGCAGTCTTTCCTACGTTGACGCCGTAGTCCGCGTAAGCGCCGCTATCCCAGTCGTAATCAGCTTTGATCGCGGTGATTTTGCCTTCCTTAGTGACGCCGGTCTTGATGCGTCCGCGCATGCCGGCACGGGTCGGCAGTTGGTTGAACTCCTGCTCGCGGGTGGCGCGCACTTTCACAGGCAACCCGCCCGCGGCTTTGGAAAGCAGCGTTGCAAGCGGCTCCAGGTGGATGCCGGCTTTACCGCCAAACCCACCGCCCACGTAGGGAATGTGGACTTCGACGTCAGATTCCGAGATGCCGAAGCTGTCCGCCATGATCTGGCGGATAGCGAAAGGAGACTGCGCCGAGGTCCAGATTTTTAACTTATTGGAGTAAGGGTCAGCCTGAACGATTGAAACATGGGTTTCCATCGGCACGTGCGCGACGGCAGGCAGTGAGAACTCGTTCTCCACGACCAAATCCGCTTCGGCGAAAGCTTTGTCAAGGTCGCCCTTTTTACTTTTGTTCCAACTGGCGATGTTTGAGTCCTTCTGGGGGAAGAAGACGCCCACATAGTGCTTCAGATCGTTGATATCGTCATGCACCAAAATTTTGCCTTCGAGCGCCTCGTCCACATTGTGAACGGGTTCCAAGGGTTCGTAGACTACTTCCAGCAGGGAAACGGCGCGTTCGGCGGTCTCTTCGTCATCCGCGGCTACCGCGGCGACAACATCGCCCTGGTAGCGGGTCTCTCCCTTGGAGAGCACGCGTTTATCCTGCATGTAGAGACCGACCAAAATGTCGGAATCCTCGCCAGTCAAAACAACGCGGACGCCGGGCAGGGCTTTGGCTTTGCTGGTATCAATGGAGACGATTTTAGCGCGGGCATATGGAGAGAGAAGGCACCTTGCGTGCAGCATCCCGGGCAATTCCAAATCATAGGTGTAAACCGCTTGACCCGTGACCTTTTCGCGGGCATCTTTACGGTCATAAGGCTGACCAACCCGCTTGTACTTTGATTGGTATTTCTTCTCGTCCATTAGAAGCCTGACTCCTTTCGTTCACGTTCAATCGTGCGTTTGACAGCTTTCAGGATCGGGATGTAGCCGGTGCAGCGGCACAGATTTCCGCTCAGAGCTTCGATGATTTCCTCATCTGTTGGGTTGGGGTTGTTATCCAGCAAAGCGCGGGTGGACATCAAGAAACCCGGCGTGCAGAAACCGCACTGCAGGGCATCCTGGCTGATGAATTCTTCCTGCAAAATGGAAAGTTTGCCATCCTTCGCCAAACCTTCAACTGTGGTGATTTGAGCGCCTTCGGCTTCGACTGCCAGGATGATGCAGGATGTCACGGCTTTGCCGTTCATGATGACCGTGCACGCGCCGCATTCCCCTTCGCCGCAGGCTTCTTTGGTGCCGATCAGCTTCAGATTATCGCGCAGGAAGTGCAGCAGGGTCATATTCGGGTCTACATCGCGCACGACGTGGCGTCCATTGACCGTCAGGCTCAGCGTAACTTTGCGTTTACCGGATTCAACATGCTCTTTATACATTGAACATTCTTTGTCCATGTTTATTCCTCCTTACCAATAAGCGAGAGCAAACCGCGTTTCAGCAGGACAGACGCTATTTGCAGGCGGTACTGTGCTGAGGAACGCACATCGGTGATCGGATGAATGTGCTCACGAATCTCTTGCGCAGCCCATTCAATGGTCTCCTTGGAAATGCCGCGCTCGTTGATCTTATCTTCAAGAGCGAAGAGGCGCTTTGGAGTCGGTGCGACAGCGCCGATACCGATCGCCACCTTGCCATCCGGTTTGAGACGGCAGGCGATCCCGACCGTCGCGAGGTCATGCCCGCGGAGCCTTGCCTGACGCAGGTAGACACTCTTGTCACCCGCTCCGGGTTCCGGCAACTGCACCGAAACCACCAACTCTCCCCTCTGAAGGACGGTACGCTTAACGCCAGTGAAAAACTCATTCAGGGGGACCTGGCGCGTGCCCTGCGGACCAGTGATGTTTACAACAGCATCGTAGACCAGCAGAGCAGGGGGAAGATCCGCCCCGGGAGAGGCATTGCAAATGTTCCCGACGACCGTGGCTCGGTTGCGGAGCTGGAATGATGCCAGAGACGCTGCCGCTTGGTGCAACGCCGGATACTTGGCACTGACAACTTCCGAGTCGACCACACGATTGACCACAACAGACGCGCCGATCGTCAAACCGGCGCCATCAACGAAGTTGAACAGATCCATTTCAGGGAGCGCTTTTATGTCCAAGATGTGTTCAGCATTGATCAGATTTCTGCGCAGCAGAATCATTAGATCGGTGCCGCCTGCCAGGACAAACGCATTCTCTTCCTTCTCAAGATATTGAACTGCTTCGTTGAGGTTGTGGGGCTTAAAGTATGTAAACCTACTTATCATTAAAAGCCTCCTTTTGGTGCCATAAACACTGTGCTCCGATATTTGCGCTCATGTTTATGGTTTTAACTGTGAAATAATTAAAAAAGATAGCTGTTTTCAACTTTATACTCTTCAATTCTAACATAGCGCACTGCAACTCTCATTTGTTAATCACTACAATTATTAAGCCTGCGCAGCGGTATTTTTTGTGGCAAGTCACAGCCAATTGGCTTCAATTGGCACTTTCCGCTTGGGAAATTGCTTTTCATACTGACTGGAAATGGCTATCAAACGGTGCTCGCTCTCCGGAAGCCCCAAGAGTTCAAATCCAACCGGAACACCGATGGGAGCCTCAGAAGTGGGGGTAGAGAAACCTCCCGGCATACAAACCGACGGGAAGCCAGTAATCGCTGCAAGGGCGCCGTTGCGCTGGAGTTGGCTCGCGCCAACCTTGCAGACCAATTGCTGCTGGTGCGGGAAGAACAGGGCTTCGATCCGGTTCGCGGCAAAGAGCTTTCTGAGCTTTTCCTGCAGAAGGGCGCGTTTTTCCAGGCGTTCATGATACCCAGGCGAGTTGACATCCAGTTGATTGGCATACATGAGGTTGTCTTTGATGCCCGGATGGTGGAGCCCGCTCCGCAAAATAGCGTTTATGCTTGGGTATGGCGCCTGCACTGCTTCAAGGTAGGCGTTGAGATGAGCTTTGAGGTCATACAAATGCACACTGACGTTTGAAACCAGGTCGCCAATTTGGAGAGGCTCCTCAATCTCTACCAGTTCAACGCCCATTTCGCTCAATTCGTTCATCACCCCAGCCATGATCTTATTGACTTCCGCGTTGACAGGCTCGGTGCCAAAGAAAGACTTGAGCACGCCGATTCTCGTTGTCCCTGATGCGGCGCCTTCCGGCATCTCTCTGACGGCGATGACCTCCAAGACGGCTGCCGCGTCTGCCATGAAGCGTGCCATCGGTCCGGCAGTATCCTGCGTCAGCGAATAGGGCACGATTCCGTCAGCGCTGACCAGTCCGCTGCCCGGACGGATCCCAACCAGGTTATTGGCGCTGGAGGGGGAACGGATGGAATTGATGGTATCTGTGCCGATGCCGACCAAACCGAAATTGGCTGCCAGGGCGGCACCAGTGCCGCCGCTTGAGCCTCCGGGCGTGCGGGTAAGGTCATAGGGATTGTAGGTCTGCCCCTTGATCGAGCTGATGGATTCGCCCCACACGGCGAATTCGTGCAGGTTGGTCTTCGCCAGGATGATCGCACCGGCGTCTTTGAGGCGCCGCACAAGGTCCGCGTCCTTCCCGGTCGAGAACCCCTCCAGGCTCAGGCTCCCCGCGGTGGTAGGCATATCCGCGGTCTCTATGTTGTCCTTCACCAGCACCGGCACGCCGTACAGGTTTCCTTTGAGCTTCCCTGTTCGCTTCAGGTAGTCATCACAGGCTTCCGCCAGGCGGATCGCATCGGGATTGACGCAAATGATACTGGCGAGAGCCCCATCAAAACGCTGGATCCGATCAAGATAAAATTCCACCAACGCTCTGGTAGTCATGCGCCCTGTGAGCAGATGCTGGTGATAGGCGGCGATCGAAAGTTCCAACATGCTTCTATTGTATTCCAATATTTCACGATGTTGCCAAGTTTTGTATCAATTCCTGCCTTTGAAAAACGCGATTTGTGATTAATTCACAGTACAACGTCAATATTTGACTAACTAATTGTCTTTATATTACAATGAAACTATGAGGTTTTTTCGGTACAATAATTACCAGGATGAGAAACGGCCTATGCAAAAAGCATTGAAAGTGCGTTTACGAGACATCCTCAATGTCGACTTAATGGCGGGCGCGGAATTAATAGCCGGTGAAAAAGGGATGGACAACGTCATTACCTCCGTCAATGTTATGGAGGTGCCGGATATTGTCGACTGGGTCAGGTCAGGTGAGTTTCTGCTCACAACCGCTTACTCCATTTCAAACGATATCGAAGCCTTTAACACCCTTCTGCCCATTTTTTCGCAGAAGGGTGTTTGCGGCATGGGCATTAAAACCAAGCGTTACATCGACGAATTGCCCGAAAGTGTGATCGAGACAGCCAACCGGCTGGCATTCCCGATCATCAAAATCCCAGCCGGCGTTTCCTACGGCGACTTGATGAAGCAGATTTTTACCTTCATCATCGGCGAACAGACCCGACTGCTCGAAAAAATCAACAAGTTCAACAGCCAGATACGGGATATTATGCTGCGCCGCGGGGGCATGGAGGATTTTGCCGAACTCATCAGCCAGGTGCTGCACTCCCCCACCCTCATTTCCGATCAGGTCCACAAAAGTTTCGTCTTCCACTCTGAAGACCCTGACTGGAGAGCTATTCTCGAACGGGTAGTCCCGAGGACAGTCAACGAACCGGGCAGCCTTGTCAAACCTGGTTCCCTGGAGATCCATGCGGGTTTCGACCTTATCGACGGTGAAAAAGTCAAGAGGTTCAACATTCCGATCTTTTTTGAGGAAAACCTCTTTGGACACATCTACATCTGGGACATCCACAACAGTGTCAGCAAGAGTGACCTTTTTGTGATTGAATCGGCAACCTCCTTGCTCGCTTTGCACATCGTCACCAAGCTGACCGTCACCCAGCGTGAAAACGTGCACCGGACGAATTTTTTGGAACAATTGCTGAGCGACAAGCCCGAATCCCAGGCGGGTGCGATTCTGGACGCGGAATACTACGGATTCAACCCGAATGCCTATCATCAATGCGTGGTATTCAAATTGAATGATCAAGACCCTCTCATGGCGCAGTTCTCCCGCAACCGCCGCATCCAGGAAACAAGCCTCATCCTGACAGGTATCCTCAGTTATTTCGAGCAAAAAGCCTCTTCGCCTTACATCTGGGTCACCAAACCGAACGAGATCTACTTCCTGATCGAATTTGACCCCAAACTCAGCCCGGAAACCCGCTCCGCCCAAACCCGGAAGTTTGTTTACTCGCTTTTGGAGGCTGCCAGCTACCTGAAAGTAGGGGATTACAGTTTCCTGGGGATTGGAAGAGAATGCCCGGGTTACGACAAGCTCAGCGAAAGCCTGCACGAGGCTCAGCAAGCGGTGCGCATCCTGTTGAGCAGTCATAAAAAGCCCAAAGAGCATTACGCGTTCTTTGAGGAGATAGGCATTGCCCGCCTGTTCAGCACGCCCAAAATCCGGTCGGACTTTTTGAGCCACGCGGATGAGGTCCTTGCGCCAATATTGGAGTACGATGCCAAGCACGACGGCAAGCTACTGGAGACCGTTCAGACCTACTTTGAATACGGCGGCAATCTGCGCAAGATTTCCGAAGTCCAGTTCACGCACTACAACACGGTTGTTTATCGGATCAATCGCATCCGTGATATTTTGAAGATAGACTTAAAGGACCCTGAGACGGCTTTTGCCATCCAATTTGCCCTCAAGATAAGGGACCTTTTGGCTTGAGATGTGATGAGAACACTGAACGCGATCACCGCTGCGGATGACCTGCTTGAGTTCCTGGGAACACACCCGGGCGAGCGGTCGCGTATTCATTCCGTCTACCCCCACGCACTGAACCTGCTGGTTGGGGAAAGCACGCTGATCACCATCACCAACCGCGCCGACCTTACGCCAATGGGACTGGAGCTAAGCCCCAGCGAGAGCTTCGCGGGGCTGGCGCGAGCCGGTGAGGAAATCATGCTGGGGACAGAGAGTCTCAGATCGGTAAACGCGGCATTCGAAGTGAATTTAGAAGGCGCGTCCGTCTGGCAGAGCAACTTGCGCGCTGACCACCCCCCCCGCCCGATTGAGGAGATCGCCAGTTTGCGCCGTCGCCTCGCTGGCTGGCTTGCGAGTCAGCCGGCTACCGGGCTGATGCCGCTATTGCCGCGCCTGGCAAAGCTTCCGCCGAGGATCGGGCAAGCCAGCGGCAACATCTACAGCCGCTACATCGCCGAAGACCTTGCCGCCTTCACCGGAGCCATCAACGCCTCTGATTGGGAGCATGCTCAAACGCTTGCTGATCGCCTGGTGGGCTTCGGAATGGGTTCAACGCCTTCTTGTGATGATTTTCTGGCAGCGTATCTGCTCGTGCTCAAGGCGGCGGAGATGCTCCACCCGGGTCGCTTCGGGTGGGTCTCTGCTTTTAACCGGGCGATCGCCCGCAAAGCGGAAAACCGCAGCACGCTCCTCAGCGCGAACATGCTCCGACATGCCAGCGCCGGCAAAACCGGCAGGAGCCACCAACGACTTCTGCGGACTTGCCTTCTCAATGTGGAAGATGACCTGGCAGATGCAGCCAGCCAGGTTTTTGGGCACGGTGCCAGCTCGGGCGGAGATTTTCTGCTCGGGTTGCTCTGCGCCATGGAATGGTATCAAAACGCAATATCAGAAACTTCAAAGAAAGGAGAGAGCGCGTGGGTTGCCCTGCAAAGACCTCAACCCGCGCCAGGCATATGACCCTACGTACAAAAATCAAAAGAAATGCCTATTACGACTCCGTAACGCTCATGCTGTTATCGCGAGAATTACAGAATTTGGAAGGTGTTGAAGACGTCCTGGTGGGGATGGGCACAGACCTCAACCTGGACCTGGCAAGAGATCTCGGTCTGGCTACCAGTGAACTTGAGGCGCTGACGCCCAACGATCTCTTCATCGCAGCCAAAATTGATGAGTCGAAAACCTCAATGGATGTGCTCGAAAGCGCGTTTAACGACTACCTCAACAAGCGAGCCGAAACGGATGGCGATGATGATTTTCAGCCTTCCTCGCTGAGCTCCGCCATCCAATCCATGCCCGGGGCGAACATGGTCCTGGTATCCATCGCGGGCGAATATGCCGCGGCGGAAGTCGACGAAGCGCTTGACGCAGGGCTGCACGTGATGCTCTTCTCAGACAATGTTTCGGTTGAGGATGAACTGCGCCTCAAGCAAAAAGCTGTCGAAAAAGGCTTGCTGATGATGGGTCCGGACTGCGGTACGGCGATCATCAACGGCAAACCCCTGTGCTTTGCCAACGCCGTCCGGCGGGGGAAGATCGGCGTGGTCGGCGCCTCGGGAACCGGAACCCAGGAAGTCACCGTTCAGGTACACAAACTCGGTGAGGGGCTCTCCCAAGTGATTGGCACCGGCGGGCGCGACCTCAAGGAGCAAATCGGCGGGCTGATGATGATCCAGGGCTTCCAATCCCTCATTGCGGACCCGGAAACAGACCTGATCGTGCTCATTTCCAAACCGCCGGCGCCATCGGTTGCCGAAAAGATCTACCAAATCGCGAAAACCAGCCCAAAACCGGTGGTGATTGACTTCATCGGCGGCGATAGGGCAGCGGTCGAAGCCGCTGGAGCGGTCCCCTGCATCAGCCTCGAAGATGCCGCCCAAAAGGCGGTCAGGATACTGCGCGGGGAAGCCTACGCGGACTTCACGGGCTTCTCACTGCCAGACGAGCAGATCGACCGGATCATCGAACGGGAAGTTGCGAAATTGAAACCCGACCAAACAGAACTGCGCGCGCTCTTCACCGGCGGCACTTTGGCGGATGAAGCCATGAAGCTCCTTGGCGTGCATCACGACATCTATTCCAACATCCCCCTGTCCCCCGAAATGGCGATAGAAAACCTGCCTTCGGGGCGCGGGCACATCTGCCTCGACCTTGGCGAAGACAAATTCACCCGCGGCAGACCCCACCCAATGATCGATCCGCAAACCCGAACGGAGTTTTTCAAGTCGCACGTGGATGGAAACACGGGTGTGATCCTCGTGGACGTGGTTTTGGGCTTCGGCTCCTACCACGATCCGGCAGGAGCGGTGGCTGAATCCGTGCGCGAAATCCGCCATCGCCTGGCGGAACAGGGCAAGGATGTTGTCGTGGTTGCCTCAGTCTGCGGCACGGAGCTGGACAGTCAGGATCTGAACAAATCGATTGAAACCCTCGAAGCAGAGGGTGTCATCGTGCTGCCTTCCAACGCCCAGGCGGTCCGGTTCACCGACAGGGTTTTGCAGCGCATGAAGAAAGGAGTTTAAGATGTCCGTCAACGACCTCTTCAAACAGGAACTCAAAGTAATCAATCTCGGTCTGAAGTCTTTCCAAAACGACCTGAAAAGCCAGGGCGTTACCACGGTCCAGGTCAACTGGAAACCAAAAGCAGGCGGCAAAAAGAACATGCTCAACCTGTTGGGAAGAATCAGTAAGACCAAGAAACTATAAATTGAAAGGAGTGAGACATTGTTAGATATTATTGAAACTGCAAACAAGGAAGCTCTGGAGATCATCCAGAACGGACAACCGACGCTCGTCGGCTTAGGTGTGGCGGGAGAAGTCATCCCGGGCATGGCGAAAGATCTGTTTCTCCATGCCGGTCCTCCAGTCACATGGGAAAAGATGTCTGGTCCATTAAGGGGCGGTGTAATGGGCGGGCTGATGTATGAGGGCTTGGCTTCAACCCCCGAAGAGGCGGCAGCCTACGCGGCTTCCGGCAAGCTTCGCTTTGACCCATGCCACCATCACGATGCCGTGGGTCCCATGGCAGGCATTGTTACGTCCAAAATGCCGGTGTGGATCGTGGAAAACAAAGCTTACGGCAATCGCGCGTACTGCACGCTGAATGAGGGGCTCGGTAAGGTGCTGCGCATGGGCGCGTACGGACCTGAGGTGATCAAACACCTGCAGTGGATGGAAACGGTGCTTTATCCCGTGCTTAAAGCGACCATCGAGATCCATGGACCCATCGATCTCAAGACAATGATCGCCCAGGCGCTGCAAATGGGCGATGAGGTCCACAACCGCAACAAAGCCGCCACCTCACTGCTGATCCGGGAGATCGCTCCCAGCATCCTGAAGACCTCCTTCAGCAACGAAGAGAAAATCGCTGTCCTGGAATTCCTGAACAGCAACGACCACACCTTCCTGAATCTCTCCATGCCAGCGGCGAAAGCCACTCTGGAACCTGTCGGTAAGGTGAAACACTCTACCATCGTCTACACAATGGCGCGCAACGGCACCGAATTCGGCATTCGCGTGGCGGCGCTTGGGAAACGCTGGTTTACCGCCCCGGCAGAGATCATCGACGGTTTGTACTTCCCGGGTTTCACCAAAGAAGATGCCAACCCGGACGTCGGCGATTCCTGCATCACTGAAACGCTCGGTATCGGCGGCTTCTCCATGGCAACCGCGCCCGCGATTGTGCAATTTGTGGGCGGCACGCCCAAAGATGCGGTACGATATACCACAAGCATGTATGAGATCACCACGGAAGAGAGCCGGGCTTACAAGCTGCCGACGATGAACTTCAGAGGCTCTCCGACCGGCATCGACATCCGCAAAGTGATCGAAACACAGGTTTTGCCCGTGATCAACACCGGTATCGCCAGCAAAGAAGCGGGCGTCGGGCAGGTAGGCGCGGGCATCGTGCATCCGCCGATGGCATGCTTTGAACAAGCTTTAGAAGCGTACGTAAACCTCCTTGAGGACGAAGGTCTTCTGGAGGAATAATCAATTGGAGGAATATATGATTAAAAATTGGGATAAAGTAAAGGTTTACGATTTAACACAAAACACCAGCATTCTCACACCACCCTGGCCAACCTACGAGCCGCTGCAAGTTAAGTTTTTCAAGCGCCTCAGCCCGAACGGGGCGAACGGTATGTACATTACCACGTCCAACCATGTGGGCACCCACCTGGATGGTCCGCTGCATTTCGACACTGCCGGTCGCGACATTGCCTCTCTCGAAATGGACAAGCTGATGGGTCCCGGCGTAGTCGTTGATATTTCCGATATCTCCGAAGACTGGTCCATCTACACCCCCCAGGACATTATGGATCGCGTCGAAGTGAAACCCGGCGACATTCTCTACATCAACACCGGCTACCACCGCTACGGTTTCGATCAGCCTGAAGCCAATGAACGCCGCTATATGCTGCGCCATCCCGGTCCTTCGATGGATTTCATCCCCTGGATCAAGGAAATGAAGATCAAGCACATCGCGGTGGACTGCGGTTCCGCCGACCACCCCATGAACACCAAGATCCGCGACTGGGAACCCCGCGAAGCGGAAGCCTGCGATGCCTATATGAAGAAACGCTACGGCAAGGGCTTGAACGAAATTTACCCATGGCCTGATGTTTACCAGGCAATGCACATCATGGTCTTCCCGAAACCTTGGGAGATCATCCACGTCGAGAATATCGGCGGCGAAATTGACAAAGTGCTCAACAAGCGCCTCATCCTCGGAACCCTCCCCTGGAAGTTCAAGGACGGGGAAAGCGCGTTCTGCCGCTGCATTGCTATTGACGAAGTCGAATAATACTTACACAAATACGATTCAGAATCCCCTGACACCAAGGGATTCTGAATCCTTGCATAAATAACGAAATACCGGAGGAATAGAAATGGGCGCATTATCTGACATTAAAGTCTTGGATCTGACCCGTGTTTTGGCGGGACCTTACGCCACGATGGTTCTGGCAGACCTCGGCGCAGAGATCATCAAGATCGAACAACCTGTAAAAGGGGACGATTCAAGGGCGTATGGTCCTTACAAAAATGGTGAGAGCGCTTATTTCATGAGCCTGAACCGCAACAAGCAGAGCCTTACCCTCAACCTGAAAGCCCCCGAGGGCAAAGAGATTTTCAAAGCCCTGGTCAAAAAGGTGGACGTTCTGGTTGAAAACTACCGCCCGGGTACGATGGAAAAATTGGGCTTGGGCTACGACGTGCTCAAAGAAATCAACCCGCGTTTGATTTATGCCTCTTCGACCGGCTACGGGCAGACCGGTCCCTACAGCCGCCGACCGGCGTACGACGCGGTGGTCCAGGCGATGGGCGGTGTGATGAGCATCACGGGTCAGGCGGACGGTGAGCCGACCCGCGTCGGCACGTCCATCGGGGATATCACGGCCGGGCTTTTCTGCGCGATCGGCATCCTTGCCGCGCTGCATGAACGCCAACGCTCCGGATTGGGGCAAATGGTGGACGTTGCCATGCTCGACTGCCAGGTCGCCATCCTTGAAAACGCCATCTCCCGCTACGAATTCACCGGCGAGGTGCCCCATCCGATTGGCAACCGCCATCCCTCCATTGTGCCCTTCGAACCTTTCAGCACCCAAACCACCCCCCTCATGGTGGCGGCGGGTAACGACCGCCTCTGGGTGACTTTGTGCGAGTTGATGGAACTGGATATTGCCGAAGACCCGCGCTTTAAGACCAATCCGCTGCGCAACGAGAACTACAAAGCCCTGCGCCCGATTTTGGCAGAGCGTTTCATGGCAAAAACCGGCGAAGAATGGCAGAAGATGTTTGACGAAGCCGGTATCCCCTGCGGACCAATCAACACGATCGACAAAGTCGTCACCAACGAGCAGGTCGTAGCCAGGGACATGATCCTTGAGGTCGAGCATCCTGTCGCCGGCACCACGCGCATTCCCGGCATCCCGATCAAACTTAGCCGCACCCCGGGTGAAGTTCGTAAAGCCGCGCCCGTCCTCAGCGCCGACAGCGAAAGCCTTCTGGCGGAATACCTCGGGCTCAGCCCCGAGCAAATCGCCGACCTGCGCGATAAGCAGGTGATTTAAAGGAACAAAAGACTTCTAAGCACGATAACAAAGCAAACGGAGGGAGCTCTATACTCCCTCCGTTTGCTTTACATCCAGTTTTATCGACCAGACCAATACCCCGCTTCGCGGGCAGGTGGAAGTCCCGCCGTACGGAGGAGGCTTGCTCCCTCCGACATACTCACCTTACAAGACTTATCGACCAGACCAATACCCTGCTTCACGTGCAGGTGGAAGTCCTGCCGTACGGAGGGGGCTCGCTCCCTCCGACACCCTCGCCCTAAAAGACTTATCGGCTGGACTGACACCCAGCCGTACGGAGGTGTCTTACTCCCTTCGATACCCTCGCCCTAAAAGACTTATCGGCTGGACTAATACCCTGCTTCGTGGGCACCTAAGCCCAGCCGTATGGAGGGGGCTCGCTCCCTCCGATACCCTCGCCCTAAAAGACTTATCGGCTGGGCTGACACCCAGCCGTACGGAGGTGTCTTACTCCCTCCGACATACTCACCTTACAAGACTTAGCGACCAGACCAATACCCTTCTTCGCGTGCAGGTGGAAGTCCTGCTGTACGGAGGGGGCTTGCTCCCTCCGACATACTCACCTTACAAGAGTTAGCGGCTGGGCTGACACCCAGCCGTACGGTGGGGGTATTGCTCCCTCCGCTTGCCTTTTTCAAGACTTAGGGATGAATCAGAGTTTAGTCGTACGGAGGGGGCTTGCTCCCTCCGACATACTCGCCTCACAAGACTTATCGGCTGGGCTGACACCCAGCCGTACGGAGGTGTCTTACTCCCTCCGGCATACTCACCTTACAAGACTTATCGACCAGACCAATACCCTGTTTCGCGGACAGGTGGAAATCCCGCCGTACGGAGGGGGCTCGCTCCCTCCGCTTGCCTTTTTCAAGACTTAGTGGATGAATAAGAGTCTAGTCGTACGGGGGGACTTGGTCCATCGGATTTCTCATATCTCCCAAAGATTGACAGTTGGACTAATACCCCGCTTAGCGGGCACATGAGCCCAACCGTACGGTGAGGGTATTGCTCCCTCCGACATACTCACCTTACAAGATTTATCGGCTGGGCTGACACCCAGCCGTACGGAGGTGTCTTACTCCCTCCGATACCCTCGCCCTAAACGACTTATCGGCTGGACTAAAGCCCAGCCGTACGGTGGGGGCATTGCTCCCTCCGACATACTCGCCTTACAAGACTTAGCGACCAGACCAATACCCTGTTTCGCGGGCACAGACGCTACACTCGGAATACCCTATGGTACGGTGTAAAGGAAAGATCCTTATCAGTCTCCCATCCATTTTACAGCGGGAGCCAGCTTAGCCTACGGCACATAAGCAGCCCCCAAGGGTAATCCATATTATAGTCTTCCCCAGGTCGAAGATCCGTGTAGCAAAGCGAAAGGGAGGTGAAGGGGGACCGCTTTCGGTGGATGAGGGATGGCTCCAATGTGCCGGCATCTTGCGAAGCACCCTAGCGCTGAAAGCGCGTGTGGGCAAGCCGCGCACGGGTACTGACCGCAAGATCTCCATCGGTAAATTTTTGTACCCTTGATCTACTATTTACATCGGGGTAACAAATAAATCTTGCCCTGCTTAAAGACATACCCATCAGCTGCCAGACTGGAATTTTGATCGACTACCAAATCAAAAAAAATACGCGCTGTCATTCCCGAGCCGCGCACGCGTTGATATACGATTTCGTCCCAGACCATCGAACGATTCTTGTTCGAGAGATCACTTTCTTGGTACTCTTCCCATATGATTTCACACGTCCCTGAAGAAACATTGGGAGTGGTTGTGAGCTCAGGCGTATTTTGAGAATTGGTTGTACCATAATCAGATGCTATTGTTTTCGTGTAAGAAAAAGATGTGGACTCTTGTGGATTCATCATTGATTCTTGAGATAAGTACTGATCACGTAAATAGATGTAAACGAAGAAAAAGACGATGTAATATATGAGAAGAAACCAAGCCACCACTTTTAAACAACCATTTCCATCTTTTTCTGTAATGATAAGAAGAGCCCAAATAGGATTAACAAAAATGAACATTAACCATAAAAACCAAATTGACCTGTACCAGGGAGTTGGTTCCGATACAACATAAGTTGATGGTGTAGGTTTATAAACTTGAGTAGGTGGTTTTGGTTTATATGGTTCAGTGTCGGATTTAGATTTGTAACCCGTTGTTGCTGAGGATCCCGTCTCCGCACTTGAATAAGTTTCTTGGTCATCGAGCAATTCAATATCTTTTTGGCACCATCTTTCAACGAACTTGACATATTGTCTTACTTTAGCTTCTTGCCAAGTCAATTTGTCTCCATGAGCTGATTCTTCATTACGATAATAGTTAGCTTCACTAATCAGGTCAGCGTCACTTTGTGAAAGGCCAAGATACTTTTTCCCAAGTTGAAGAAGATCTTTCCATTCAGTCGTTTTATGATCTAATACTGTTTCTCTCTCGGACATGGGGACTTTTGTGACAAGGGATGCACGAAAATAGTCTTCTAATGCCCCATGGTAGCCTGTTAATGCTTGCTTTAGCCCAACATGCCTCATTTCTGGAAGATGGTCTGCTGTGTATATACCATCCTTTCCTTCTTTTAACTTTTCCTTAACCTTTGCGATCAGTTGTTTATGTTGTTGACCGATTTCCAAAATGTTCATTTTTTCCTTTTATGTAGTTAAGTAATCAATTAACCCCTAGATATCATTGAATAACAAATCATCCTATTACCCAATAATTGTTCTACAACCAATTTATGAGTTTTAGAAATAGATAAATACCTCTTAATCAGATGTCTATAAGTAAATAGTCCTCCCCGCAAACTCACCTCTCAATAATAAAGAGTAAAGATAGTCATTACACTGATCAAACGTGATCGAGGAAAAAAGCCAAACAGAATTTGAATTGACCAATGTTACTATCCTATCTCCTTCATCAATCTGTCGGTTTCGAGGAGGATTTTGATGATACGCTGGTAGTGGACGAGGTCGGCGTCGGAGAGCTGGCGACCTTTACGATCTTTGAGCCACTTCTGAGCAGGCTGGTAGCCGCCGATGTAGAAGTTCCAGGCGAGTTCGGGCACGTTGCCAAAATATTGAGTTTTGTTGATCCAGACCTTTTCATCGGAGTAAGTGATCTTTTCGACCAGGCAATCGCCAGGCATGGGGAAAGTGGTCTGAAAATCATCGATAACGGGGGATTGCATCAGGTGTAGTTCGCGCAGTTCACGCCCGAGGGGTACAAGGCGGTCAAATTCAACCTGAGTGGGAATGGGAATGCGAGGGAAATCAATCCGAAGAAACTCAATATACCTATTGCAATAGCTCGGACTATGCAACTGGGCATAGATAAAGTCAAGAACATCTTTGGGGGCAGGAACGGTTCGTAACTTACTTGTTAAAGTGGAAAATTGGATTGTATCAAAATTAGTGGTAGTTGTACCATCGTCATGAAAGAGATATAGAGGAGCAACAGTATCAGCGCCTTGCATGCCAGCACGAGACCAAGTTCGTTCATGTGAAACAAGGTTAGTAATGCTTATCGGTGGTGATTTTTCTTCAAAATATCCCCGTTTATATATAAGACCAATATTCTGGTGATTTACGAAATGCTTCATCGTCTGGTTTCGTGGCCAGGCCACGAAACCAGACGATTTAAATGAATAATATGTCCAACGTATATCAAACGGTCGATATATTGTCATAATTACTTTTTCTTTTTCGATCGTTGGACCAACGTCTTTTTTCATGCCGATATAATTATGATTTCGACCATCCTTCAAAGCATATTTTTTTCGGTATTCCTCCTCGGGTAGATTAATGAGATCGTTTACGACCTCCTTAATTTCATCTTTCGAAAATCTCACCTGAGCTTCATCATGACCGGACCTAAAACCACTGGATTTATTCAGAAATAGATCATTTACCGAAACGCCCAGATCGTATGCTGATTTCCCAGTTCTACTTTTTGGAGTAAAAAAGTAATTGGGTGATTGAGCAGAAATATTTGCAAAATCTAGATGACCAGAATCGAGTAAGTTAAACTTTCTCACTCGAATTCCCCACAACTCACTATAGAAAACTTCCCCCATTTTTTGAGGAGACAATCGTTTTTTAATCATTAACACGATTGACACCCCCTGCCTTATGTTAAAAATATTTTCATCTTTCAGTCCACCAGGTGCAACTTCCTTCTTCTTCGAATTTCCATGCAGGTCAAGAACATATATAGTGTCAAATGTTTCCAGTAAATGTTTGCGCATCTGGCGGTGGGTGATACCATCGATGTAGCTGTTATTGGTAATCATACCGACAATCCCACTACCGTTTTTCTCAATCAAGTGTTCAGCAAAACGAATAAATTTGATGTAATCGTCATCAAGGTTAATTTTTCGTTCATTAAGACCGACTTTGTAATCAGCGATAAGGTTTTGAATCCACTCGCTCTTGTTGCTACTGCTAACTGAATACGGTGGATTACCCATGACCACCATGACCGGATGCTCGCTCTTGACCTGGGCAGCCAGGCGGCTTTCCTCACTGACTGCCTCTGCCAAACCAAAACTGAACAAATCCTGCTGGAGAGGGATGCCTTCTTCAAGCGTGTTAGTGAGGTAGACGCCCAGGCGGTCGGTAAGTTCCTCCACGCCGGTTTCTTTGAGGGTCATGCCCAGTTTCATGTGGGCGATGGTGTAGGGCGCCATCATTAACTCAAAGCCGAACAGGCGCTTGATGAGGTTGCCATTGACATAGGCGGGCCAGCGTCCTTCCTGCCCTTTGAAACCCTTGTAGATGAACTTGATGGTCTCATTCAGAAATGTTGCGGTACCAACGGCTGGATCAAGGATTTGCACACGCGGCACGGAGATCTCGGTGGTGGTGCGGTCTTTGCGGTCACCAGGGCGGCGATAGGGTTGAGTGGCTATGGTCCGGGTGATCATCTCATCGCTGGCAATGCCTTTGGCGATGCCGAAATCTTCCTTCAGGATGCGGTCAACCTGGCGGACGATATACCTTACGACTGGAACCGGTGTGTAGTACGCGCCCATCTTTTTGCGTTCGTTGGGATCATATTCCTGCAGGAAGTCTTCGTAGAAA
>Ga0209510_1001535_pt1 | contig 25825 bp, 20 predicted proteins | sample BiotimSIPDNA_FD_185749 | JGI IMG/M metagenome (GOLD analysis project Ga0209510, IMG submission 185749) | Anaerobic biogas reactor microbial communites from Washington, USA - Biogas_R1 time_0 SIP DNA (SPAdes) (version 2) | ecosystem: Engineered > Bioreactor > Anaerobic > Unclassified | place...
CTATAAGATTTCAGACCCATGATCAGACTCCTTCAAATTCGGCAATTTTTTGCCCGGCTTTCAATGTAATGTAAGCCTTTTTCCAATTTGACTTTTTGCCTGCGATCATGCGAACGCGTTTCATCTTGCCTCGATTGATCAAGGTATTGACTGAATCCACTTTCACTTCGAAACGCTTTTCGATGGCAGCCTTAATTTCTGGCTTGCTAGCATCCTTGGCAACCTTGAATACATACTGACGCACACCAGTACGGGGATTAACCATATTTTTGCTGGTTTCTTCCGTAATATGTGGAGCCACTAAGATTTGATGTATTTCTTTCACCTGGAACCTCCGGTGAGTTCACCCAGAGCGGCCTGGGAGATAACTACATTGTTTGCACGAATCAAATCATAAGTATTTACATCGCAAAAACGAGCACAACGAACCCAAGGTACGTTTGCTGAAGAAAGAGCCAAGTTTGTATCCTTGTCGCTTACGATCAACAATGCATTGCGTTGTTCAATACCAGATTTTGACATTACTGCAAGAAAATCTTTCGTTTTAGGAGCATCAAATGCAAGAGCTTCAAAAACAAGAACTTTGCCTTCAAGAGCTTTTGTTGTTAATGCGGAACGGAAAGCAATTTGTTTAACTTTCTTATTTACTTTTTCGAAATATTCATGAGACTTAGGTCCATGAGCCTTGTTACCGCGAACCCAAATTGCAGAAGTATTCTGACCAGAACGAGCACGACCAGTACCTTTTTGCTTCCAAGGTTTTGTAGTACCACCGCTTATCATAGAACGATTCTTTGTTTGAGCAGTACCTTGACGACGGTTATTGAGGATCGCCTTGATGTGCAAATACATGCAGACCTTGTTGACTTCAGAGTCAAACATAGCAGGAAGTGCAATTTCATTTTTAAATGCGCCGTTAGCGGCGTAGAGCTTTGCCGTTGCCATTAGTCTTTCCTCACCACGATTACACCGTTTTTAGGACCAGGTACAGCGCCGCGAACGAAAATCAAATTACGTTCACCGTCCACTTTTACAACCTGTAAATGTTTTACGGTTACTTTTTTATTGCCATATTGTCCAGGCATTTTTTTACCAGGAAATACGCGACCAGGATAACTATTAGCGGATGTACTACCTGGTTCACGCATATTGTGTGTACCATGAGAACGAGGACCGCTATGGAATCCATGGCGCTTAATTGCACCAGCAAAACCACGACCTTTGGAAAGACCAGAAACATTAACTTGCTTTACGTCAGCAAAATCAGCAGCTCCAATTTCTTTACCTACAGGCCAAGATTCGAGATCAGAAACATCAAATTCAGCGAGATGTTCACAAACGTCAACACCAGCTTTTTTGAAATGTCCGATTTCAGCCTTATTAGCGCGTTGTTCTTTTTTAGAACCAAATCCAATTTGGATGGCTTTATAGCCTTCCTTATTTTCTGTTCTGTGGCAAACGACCACGCACGGACCAGCCTCAAGGACTGTAACAGGTACGCACTCGCCCTGTTCCGTAAACAATTGGGTCATTCCCAGCTTTTTAGCAAGAATTCCGTTCATTGTATTAAACCTTAATTTCTACTTCGACACCAGCGGGCAAGTCGAGTTTCATGAGAGAATCAACTGTTTGCGGAGTTGCATCCAAGATATCAATTAAGCGCTTGTGAGTCCGAGATTCGAACTGTTCACGGGAAGTCTTATCGATATGAGGAGAGCGAAGAACCGTGTATTTTTGAGTCTTTGTAGGAAGAGGAATGGGACCAGCAATGCGAGCCCCAGTGTTTTTAGCTGTATTCACAATGTCCTGAGCCGAACGATCTATCATACGATGATCGAAAGACTTCAAGCGAATACGAATGCGTTCAGCAGCCATTTTTTATCCTTACTTAAGAATTTCGGTTACGGAACCAGCACCAACAGTGCGGCCGCCTTCGCGGATAGCGAAGCGAAGTTGTTTATCCATAGCGATAGGAGCGATCAATTCTACAGTCACGGTCACTGTATCGCCTGGGGTCACCATTTCAATACCATCAGGAAGTTGGATCGAACCAGTTACGTCCGTGGTACGGAAGTAGAACTGTGGACGATATCCGTTCATAAATGGAGTATGACGACCACCTTCATCCTTTGTCAATACATAAACTTCTGCTTTGAAGTTTGTATGAGGTGTGATTGATTTTGGTGCTGCCAAAACTTGACCACGACCAATATCTTTCTTTTCTGCGCCACGAAGAAGAAGACCTACGTTGTCTCCTGCTTGAGCGTCATCTAATAACTTGCGGAACATTTCAACACCAGTTACAACGTATTCAGCGGTATCACCCAAACCAACACGTTCAACCTTATCGTTTACCTTGATCACGCCGCGTTCGATACGACCAGTGGCAACTGTTCCACGACCTGTAATGGTGAAAACATCTTCCACTGGCATTAAGAATGGCTTTTCTACTTCGCGTTGTGGTAATGGAATATATTCATCACAAGCGGCCATTAATTTCATAATCTTTTCTTGAGCGTCAGCATCGCCTTCTAATGCTTTTAATGCTGATCCACGTACGACTGGAGTATTGTCTCCATCAAATTCGTACTTGGAAAGAAGATCGCGAATTTCCATTTCGACTAAGTCGAGAAGTTCTGGATCGTCGACCATGTCTTCTTTGTTCATGAAAACAACAATACGTGGAACACCAACTTGGTGAGCCAACAAAATATGTTCACGTGTTTGAGGCATTGGGCCATCGGTGGATGCAACTACGAGAATTGCGCCATCCATCTGAGCAGCACCAGTCACCATGTTCTTAACATAGTCAGCATGCCCTGGGCAGTCAACGTGAGCATAATGGCGATTTGCCGTGGTGTACTCAACGTGAGAAGTGTTAATCGTGATTCCGCGTGCCTTTTCTTCAGGGGCGTTATCAATTTCGTCAAACTTTCTTGCGGAAGCGAGTCCTCTTGCTGCCAATGTGGTGCAAATTGCTGCCGTAAGAGTGGTCTTACCATGGTCCACATGGCCGATGGTGCCGATGTTGCAGTGCGGCTTGCTTCTATCAAACTTTTCTTTTGCCATTTTAAGCCTCCGAATTAGTGAGAGCCCAGATCGGGAATTGAACCCGAGACCTCTTCCTTACCAAGGAAGTGCTCTACCCCTGAGCTACCTGGGCAAAATCATCCTGCCACAACCGTGACAGGATGATTGGGGTTCATGGGTAGGAGTGGTTTCGAACCACTGTAGACATAGTCAACGGATTTACAGTCCGTCCCCTTTAACCACTCGGGCACCTACCCTTTAAGAGCCAAAGATAGGAATCGAACCTACGACCAGCTGATTACAAATCAGCTGCTCTACCAGCTGAGCTACTTTGGCATCTACAAGAAAATTATAACACTTAACATGTATAACTTTAGAGCGTGCCAAATGTAGAAAGGATTCATCAATTTTGTCAATGAAAATCAAAGAGTTATGAAAAAAAAGTTTTTTTTTGAGAAAAAAAGGCCCAAAAATTAGAATTTCTTGTATATACACTGTTGATAGAATGTTAATACTTTTATTTTGCTTTTTTCTATCTTTATAAAACAGCCTATTTATTATTTTTCGGGAAGTCATAAATGTTATTTAGTACAATCAAACATATCGCAAAAATTGAAGTCCGTTATGCAGAAACAGATGCCATGGGAGTCGTACATCATTCTGTCTACCCTATCTGGTTTGAACAATCTAGAACTGAGATTATGCGAATAAATGATTGTTCTTATCATTCACTTGAAGCTGAAGGCTTTTCATGCCCTGTACTTCAAATGGAACTGGAGTACAAACACTCCTGTCACTATGGTGAATTTGCCGAGGTTCATGTTAGCATTGCTAAGGAAGACCGTCTTCGGACTCGATTCTTTTATGAAATTTATGTAAACAATCAATTGTGTGTAAAAGGATCAACTCTTCATATCTTTCTTAAAGACGGTAAACCAAGTCGACAAGGGCCCGAATCCTTTGAAAAAATCTTTTTTCCAAAAGCTCCCTAAGTATGGATAATTCTTCCGCTCCAGCCCCCTTAGCAGAACGCCTACGTCCTAAATCTTTAGAAGATTTTTTAGGGCAAAATAAAATAATGGGGCCTAAAAGTCTTTTAAGAAAAAGTCTTGAAAACGATTGTGTTCCAAGCATGATTTTTTGGGGGCCTCCTGGGTGTGGTAAAACGACTCTAGCCCATATTATTAAAGGGAAAAGTCAAAAAAACTTTATCTGTATTTCTGCTATTTCTAGCGGTGTGAAAGAAGTAAAATCTCTTCTTGCTGAGGCTCGTGAACCTGAAGCAAGAAAAAAAGGTACTATCCTTTTTATTGATGAAATTCATCGCTTTAATAAAGGACAACAAGACGCTCTACTTGGAGCCGTAGAAGACGGTACAATCACTCTAATTGGAGCTACTACAGAAAATCCTGGTTTTGAAGTAAATAAAGCTCTTTTATCAAGATGCCAACTCATTTTATTTGCCCCTCTCTCTGAAGACGATCTTAAAAATCTTCTTGACTCTGCCTTAAAAACTCATCCCAAAGGTCTATTAAGAACGGATATTTCTATTGCCCCTGAAGTGGTTGAAAAACTAGTACATCAGTCCGATGGAGATGCTCGCTATTTATTAAACCAAATTGAGTGGATTGTTGGAAATTTAGGTGACAAAAAAGAATTAGACTTAACCGTTTTAGATGAGATTCAGTACAAAAAGCCATTACGATACGATAAATCTGGCGAAGAGCACTACAATTTAATTTCTGTTTTTCATAAATCCATCCGAGGAAGCGATCCAGACGCCGCACTATACTGGCTGCACCGAATGCTTCAAGGAGGAGAAGACCCGCGCTTTATTCTCAGACGTCTAATGAGAATAGCCATGGAAGACATTGGCCTTGCTGATCCCAATGCATTATTACTTGCAACCTCCGCTAGAGAAGCGTTTGACTTTATGGGTGTTCCTGAAGGGCTTATTGCATTAGACGAATTAGCTGTTTATTTATCTCTAGCTCCAAAAAGCAATAGTCTCGAAATTGCTGGAATGACAGCAGATCAAATTATACAACGCACAGGAATGCTTCCCGTACCAAAAGCTTTTCGTAATCCAGTGACTCGAGTTGGAAGAGAACTTGGTTATGGAGAAAAATATGAATATGACCATGATAGTGAAGGGGCTTATTCAGGGCAAGATCATTTACCAAGTAGCTTAAATGGAACCGTAATATACAGACCCACTTTATACGGAAAAGAAAAACAGCTAGCAGAAAGGCTCCAATCTTTAAATGCAATAAAAAAGAAGAAAAAAGATTCTTTATAGAGAAATTTTAAAAATTCATTTTAATTTATATAAATAGAATACCTTTTTTCGGGATTCACATGTATTCTTATCAACCGCTTTTTCGACTTAAAATGGTCGATTATTGAGCATATTAGCCATTTTCATATTCTTTTTTGAACATCCTCATTTCATTTTCAATCCATATAAACCTATCAAACTAGACTACACATACATTTTATTAAGGTTTCTCTTTATATTTTAATATCTTTTTCGATAAATTTTAATTAATTTCAAGAAAACCCCACAAGGAGACCTTTATGCGTATTCAAACCATGCTTGCTGCATTCGCCTTATGTGCGACTCAGTCTTTTGCGATATTTGGTATTGGCGGCCATTATTCCCCTAGCGTCACCACAAAATTAAATGCATCTAAACAACAAACTGTAAAATCTATTGAAGTAGAAAATGCTACCGTTGGTCAAGTTTTATATGCTCATAAATCTTTTTCTTCCATGCAAGGTTTTGGCTTTAAGGCTTGGATAGATATTCTTCCTATTATTGACATCGAAGCAACTTACAATATCCAATGGGGTTCTTATGACGCTAGCTTGTTTATTCAAGCTGGAAATGAAGATCCTATTGAGCAACCACTTGAAGTTGAATTCGGTGGCGTTCCTTTTGGAAAAGCCACTCCAAAATATGTTGGGATGAACGGCGATTTATCTGTGACTTATCCTATTACTTTCTTACCCATCGTTCGTCCATACGTTGGTGCTGGCATTACCTATTTTCTAAACACCCCTCTAATGGATAGCTCCTTCATAGCTAAATTCATGAATTCTGCTGATAATGTCGCTGGAAATATTCTACTTGACCAGAATTCTCAAATGGATGCTTCTAAAGGTGCTGAACTTGCCAAAGCTCTCGCTAAAGAAGTGGCAGAAGAAGGATTACAAAAAAGCATTGGCGCTCACATCCTCCTTGGCGTTCGTATTGACCCTCCCATTATCCCTATTGCATTCTATGTAAATGGGAAATATTACATTGGTGGCGATTTCCATGACGATATAGAAATGGGAAGATTTGTTTTTGAAGTCGGTGCAGGCTTTGCATTATAATAAATAAATGATGGGATTGGGCATCACATTAAACTGGTTTTGAGAGTAATATGAATGAACAAAATTCTAATGTAACTATTCTTATTGTAGAAGATGAAATGGCTATTGCTGAAGGGCTTATAGACATTTGTGAACTAAACGGCTATAAGGTGAAACATGTCATTGATGGCGAAACCGCTCTTGTAGAAGCTCTTTCTGGAAAATATGGATTAGTTCTATTAGATCTTATGCTTCCTGGATTAGATGGCTTTACAGTCTGTGACCGAATTCGAGAAAAAGATAAAGATCTTCCAATCATTATTCTTTCAGCAAAGAATTCTGATAACGATATCATTGACGGTTTAAAGTATGGTGCTGATGACTATATCCCAAAACCTTTTTCTGTTCCAATGCTTTTAGCAAGAATAGAAGCCGTTCTCAGAAGAAGCCGCCATTCTTTAGAAGGCGATGGAAAATTAGTCGCTGGCAATTTACGCATTCATTTCCGAGAATACATGGGTACTCGAGGAAACGAAGAACTTGTCTTTACGAGAAAGGAAATCGAAATTCTCGAATACTTATGGAACAATAGAGATCATGCTGTTCCTAGAGCCGAGCTTCTAAAAAAAGTTTGGGGATATGAAAATGCGGAATCAGTAGACACTCGTACCGTTGATATTCATATTACGAAATTACGTAAAAAAATTGAAGACGACCCTTCTCATCCTAAACTTCTTGTGACGTTCCGAGGCGAAGGCTATCAGTTTCGCGCCTCTCCAGAATGAAGAACATAAGAATCACATTTATATTAATATTTATAGCAATAGCATTTCCTGTGATAATGCTACTTGAAAAGTCGTTTTCTCATCTTAAAACTGGTTCTCAGTACGCCTATAAAGAACATGCCTATTTAGTTCTACAAATGTTAAATCAGAGAATTTACGATGATTTAGCAATAGAAGAACAAAGGTCTTACTCTGAATATCGTTTTATTCGTGCAGTTCCTGTGATTGGAGGCGAAGAAATTACTTTATCTAAACTAGCCGAATATCCCATTCGGAGCCACTATGCTGGCATCATTGGGTATTTTCAGTTAGAGCCAGATGGAGCTTTAAAAACCCCTGTGCTTCCTGATGGAGCTCTTGAATCCATCCCTGTTGTCGATCGAGGGAAACGAGAGCAAGTTCGAGATAGTATTCAAAAAATCTTACTGCATCTAGGGCTTAAAAACGAAGGAAAACCGAGATCTCCTAACAGGAATCCTTCTGAAGGGATCTTGAATCGGATTTATAGTCAAAATCTGGAATATGATAAGGATAAACTTTCAGAACGGCATAAAAATAAAGAAGATATTCTTAAGTTCAATCGTCGCTATGAGCAAAGCTCGCAAAAAGAAACATTTATTTTCGATGTAGAGTCTGCAAAAATCAAAAGAATTACAGACCCTAAAATTCCATTAGAAGAGGAAGAAAATTATCCTCCACCTCCAGAAATCATGGAAGTCGAAATCGAACCTTTTCAGGCCACATTTAATCACCAGTATCTCGTTTACTACCGTTATATTTGGCGAAATAACGAACCATTCATACAAGGTTTTGCTGTAGACTTAGCCACTTATCTTGGAAGTTTAGTTCGAAACGAAATTGCCTTTAACCCTCAAGAACAGACAACTACTCTTGAATTTGGTTCTAAAACAAGACCTTTTGTGATGTTTGGCAAAAGAGAGAAAAAATCTTTTTCGATTTTATCCGTTCCTTTGCAATATCCTTTAGGCGATATGCTTTTCACAATGTATTTAACGCCTGAAGGTCGAATTCCTGGCGAAAACATGGTGATATGGCTTGGCTTTTTAACCTTCCTTATTTTAGGTGGTGGTTTAATAGCGGTTTATCGTTTAACGAAAAGTCAGCTTGCCCTCGCCACCAAAAGGCAGGATTTTATTTCAGCCGTTAGTCACGAGCTAAAGACCCCATTAACAGCCATTCGCATGTACGCCGAAATGTTACAAAACTCATGGGTAGCAAACGATGAAAAACGTCAAAAATATTATTCCCTCATCGCTAGTGAAACGGATCGTTTATCACGATTAATTCAAAACGTTCTTAATTTATCTAAACTAGATCGCAATCAATGGAATATCCAATTAAAGAAGGAAAACCCTAAAAACACTCTAGAAGAATTTGTAACCACCTATAGCAAAAATATCGAAAAGCAAGGCTTTGATTTAACAGTGACAAAAGATGTCTGTGAATATAATATACCGATGGATAAAGATGCGGTAATGCAAATTCTCATGAATTTAGTTGATAATTCCTTGAAATTTGCCAAAAATGCAGAATACAAAATGATCGTTCTTGAGTTAAGAGTCGATGGTAACGACATCTTTTTTGTGGTTCGAGACTATGGTCCTGGAATTCCAGGCTCTGAATTGACCAAAGTATTTGAAGAATTTTATCGCGTTGAAAATGAGATGACTCGTAAAACAAATGGCACAGGAATAGGGCTTTCCATGGTCAAAAAGCTTTGCTCTCTCACAAACATGAGAATTGAAATTGAAAACGCGAGCCCTGGATTACGCACAAAAATTCATTTTCCTCCGATTTCGATCTAAAAGCAGTTTTATTTTCCAGATACACTCCGCATTACTGCAGCACACTTTGCCGCAAGATATAGTTTTTGTTACTTTTATCTCGTTAAATGCTTTGAGCTACTCCTTTATTAGATTTTTATAAAGACCCAAAAGGATTTTATATGACGCTCTACGATATTATTTCTGATCCAGATCAATATGATTTATCTATTCAAACAGTAGGTACTCCTACTCTTCATTCCCCAATGATGGGTATGCGATTCATCAGCAATACAGAACGCGTCAGCCTTTGTACAGACGTGCAAAAAATTGAATCTCTTCTTGCCACAGGAAGTCATCTTCCTTCTTTAGAAGCCGCAGGGCCTAGAGAAATGATCTATCACGATCCAGCTTGGACCCGTGCAGCTATTGTTACTTGTGGTGGCCTCTGCCCTGGATTAAATAACGTCATCAAAGGTCTTGTCCAAGTACTTTGGTTTGATTATGGCGTCCAAAATATTTTTGGTATTCCTTATGGCTATCGCGGATTGAACCCTTCTTATGGTCTTTCTCCAGTTGTGTTAACGCCAGAAGTAGTAGACGCCATTCAAGATGATGGTGGAACTATATTGGGTAGTTCTCGAGGCGAACAAGATGTTTCTGTTATGGTCGATACTTTAATGAGACTTAACATAAATATGCTCTTTTGTATCGGAGGAGATGGTACTCTTCGTGGAGCTCGTGAAATTGCAGCTGAAATAAAAAGACGCAAACAACCCATTTCTGTAATTGGAATTCCTAAAACGATTGATAACGACTTGAATTTAGTAGACCGTACTTTTGGTTTTGAAACAGCTGTCTTAAGCGCTACAGACGTTATTACAAGCGCCCATAATGAAGCCAACGGTGTATTTAATGGGCTTGGTCTTGTAAAACTAATGGGGCGCGATTCCGGGTTTATCGCTGCTTATGCTTCATTAGCAACGACTGTTGTGAATTTTTGTTTGATCCCAGAGGTTCCTTTTGTACTAGAGGGTGAAAATGGTTTACTACATGCACTAGAAAACCGTTATTCGATTGGTAAAACACATGCGGTCATGGTTGTTGCTGAAGGTGCGGGTCAACACCTATTTAAGAACATTCCTGAACGTCGTGACGCCAGCGGCAATATCTTGAAAAATGATATCGGTGATTTTTTAACTGAAAAAATAGAAGCTCATTTTAAGAGTATTGGCAAAGAAATTAACATTAAGTATTTTGACCCAAGCTACACTGTTCGAAGCATTCCAGCTAAAGGAACAGACGCCATTTTTTGTTTCCAATTAGCAGAAAATGCAGTTCACGCGGCAATGGCTGGAAAAACGAATATGGTTGTAGGAAGTATGAATAATCAATTCACACATGTCCCTATAGACTATGCTGTAAGTGAAAGACGAAAAATAGAGCCTAATAATGCTCTTTGGCATGCAGTATTAGGTGCTACAAGACAACAAGACTATTTTTCTGGTAAACGTCACAACAGAAAAAAGTAATTTTATTAAACGTTGATTTTTTTCACAGATTGTTTAGATTTGGAGCCAGTATGTTAAAAAAAGAAGAAAAAACACTCATTCGCACAGCACTGATGGAATACCGGAACCTTCTTTTCAAAGCGTTTCACGGAACAGCTGAAGAAAAGGCTCGTATAGCCCAGGTGAATAAATTACTGCAAACCTGGAAAGTTTAATCTTTTTTAATGGTTTTTAGGGCTCTCACTATTCTACTCCTTTGGGTTTGGGGTATAGGAGTTGCAAACGAAGACCTTAGAATCGGGGATTCGTGTTATTCTTTACGTGCTGAAAAAGCGAATGGCGATAAAGCCGATACAAATAATGTAAAGAAAATGATCCAGGCTTATGAAAGAGCTTTTGCAGCTGCAGATACGCTCATTCAAGAAAAGGCTGCCGAGGGGCTGTTAAAGTCTTATTATTTCATGCTACGCTTTGCTAGCCCTGAAAAAGATAAGAGGAAAGACGTACTTAACGAAGTGACTCTTTTAAGTGAAAAAATACACTCCCTATATCCCAATAACAGAAACATAACCAAAATCTATATAGTCATTTTATCTATGTGGGGAGCAGAAACAAATCCTCTGATTGCAGTCAAACAAGGCGTAGCTAAAAAAGTAAGAGATTTAGCTGATTCTATTCAAGACTATCAAATTCTTGGTCGTTCTCATCAAATACTTCCCTACATTCCTATTATACTCTCTTGGCCAGATAAAAAACTAGCAGAGAAATATTTAAAGATGTCTTTAGAACAAGATTCCAAAGACCCCTATAACTATTTTTTTCTCTCAGAATTACGATTTGATCAAGGCTTATACGATGAGGCAGAAAAAATCATCCAAGCAGGCCTTGATCTAGGCGTCCGAACAGACTTTTTCTTAGAAGACAAAAGAGGCCGATGGCATCTTAAAGAGCTACAAAAAAAAGTCCGAAATAAGAAGCGCCGTTAATCTATCGATTGAGCCTGAATCGCTGTAAGAGCAATCGTATAAATAATATCATCTACAAAAGCACCGCGAGAAAGGTCATTCACAGGCTTTGCTAAACCTTGAAGCATAGGGCCTATACAAATCACATTAGCTGCTGAACGTTGCACTGCCTTATAAGTAATATTACCTGCATTTAAATTAGGAAATACAAGAACATTTGCTTTACCAGCTACAGGACTATGTGGAGCCTTAATCTTTGCTACACTTTCAGCAGTTGCAGAATCGTACTGTAAAGGTCCATCGATAACAATGTCTGGACGAACGGATTTTACTAAGCGAGTGGCTTCTACTACTAAATCCACATCATCACCTTTACCCGATGTACCTGTGCTATAACTGAGCATTGCGACTTTTGCTGGTAAATGGAAAGCCTTCGCCGTATCATGACATTGAATAGCAATACTTGCAAGTTCACTAGAATCTGGATTTTGATTAATAGCACAATCGCCATAAACTAAAATCTGCGAAGGCAAACAAATGAAAAAGACAGAACTAATAGATTTAACTCCGGGAGCTGTTTTAATCACTTGTAATGCAGGACGAACAGTATCTGCTGTGGAGTGTACTGCCCCACTGACAAGACCATCCACTTCTCCCATTTTTAGCATCATCGTTCCAATCCAAACAGAATCTTTTAATAAATCTCGGGCAAGTTCTTCTGTCATTCCCTTTTCTTTTCGTAATTCTACTAAAGTGTTTACAAATCGCTCACCCGTAGTTTCATTGACTTCAATGATTTCTAGGCCTGCAGGTACATCAAGCCCATGTTTTTCTGCGATGTATTCTATCTCAGTGCGATTTCCTAACAATACGGGAAGCGCTATTTTCCTTTCGTAGGCAAGAATAGCTGCTTTTACTGTACGCGGTTCTGTTCCTTCTGGTAACACAATACGTTTTAGATTTAAACCAGCTTGACGAATCAAATTCGCTCTAAATTCAGGTTGCGTAATATGATGTTCTGTTTTTAACTCGATAATTTTTTTAACAAGAGATTCATCTATTTTCATCTCGTTATTGATTTCATAAGCTAAAACATTAACGAAGCTATTTTTAAAAGCTTGACTCAAAGATTCTTTTGCAGACTCTTCTACTCCAGTAATGACGCTACACGCAACTCTCACCTTGATTTCAAAGTAATCTTGTGCTTCTATTTCTACTTCGCTGCAAACGGCTAATGGCGTTTTCCCTGTAGCTGAAGAGACTAAGATCACAGAAGCATCTAAAGCTTGAGCAATAATTTCATTTAATTTTTTACTTCTAAATGGAAACTCATTTGCAGAAACACCTTCTACAACAATGACCTCTTGATCACTCGCCACTTCCATAAAAAGAGCAAGTAATTGTTCCATTAAAACACTTGAATTACCCGAAGATAAAAGAACACGGACTCTCTCTTGCGAAATGGATCCATGAGACTCACCGATGGGTTTAAAATAAACAGTTTTTGGCTCTTGTTTTACAATATAATCATAAAAAGAATGTGCAGTTTTTGCCGTTTCAGCATTAATTCCAGTTGGCGCTATTACGTATACTTTTCTCATTTTATTTCCATCTAAAACTCAAATTCAATAACTTCAAAATAGATTATATATGGCTTTTTTGCTTTGCTTTCGCAATGTTAAAAACATTTTACATTCTCTTTGTTGGTTTTTATGATTTTTATGTATAAATCTTGCTCTTTCTAAAAAAGCCTTTATTCCATAATGGCTATATAAATTTATATTAGGGGAGTGTGTAAGGAGTGTTGAATTCAGCAACCCTCACTTTTTTCGTTGATTTTGGGATATCAACGACGATAAGGACGGTAAGGATGAACAAGAATATTATTTCTTGTGTTTATTTATTGGTACTATTTTTTGCGAACGCCTTAATGGCGCAGCCATATATTCTTCATATTCAGTCGCCTTGGGCTTCTGACGATCCTCATTCTTTTAAAGCAGGACGTTTTACAGAAAACACAACTTATGCCATGACCGCTAATGGGAATTATTGGCATACTGTTGAAATTACTGTTGCCGAGGTAACTGAGTATTCTACCACAACAATCGAACTCTCTTCTGGTGAACAAACATGGAGTGAAACACCTCGCTTACGCGATTTCACCGTTTTTGGAAATGAAGTTTGGGTTTATATTGATCAAGATGGAAATTATTCGGTAAAGCCCTCTGGCCCATGGTCTATTTGGTTTAAAAGCCCTTGGGGTAATAAAATCATACCGAACATGATTTTTGGTAATGATACGATTCCTCTTCAGCCTGCTGTAGAAGGAAGTGATTATTGTGGCTGGTTTTCATATACCTTTCAATCTCCATCCGTTTTTATACCTGTTTATTTTCAAAGACCACACTCCTCATTCACCTTTCCTGCTTCACAAAGCACCATCGATATTGGGCCTTTAATTTCTGAAGGGAAAACGGTTTTCATAGATGGTACAGCCTCTGAAGTAAGGCTTGATACAGTCCGTACAAGTAAGGGCGAATGTTTTAATGGCGACTATAGTTTCCATCTTTATTGGACAGGTAACAGTGAAATTCAAATAAATGTCGGTACCACTATTTCTAACACAACCATCCATAAGCAAAGTAATATGGATAACTGGTACTTGCACGATGCAGAAAACGTGGGAAGCGGGAGTGATTTTGTTGTTTTTAATATGCGAGATTATGCCGATAACACAACAAGCACATTTTCAACCACTCAAACCATAAGTGAAATATTTCCCAAAGGGGTTTATGACGCTTGGTTTAGAATTGAAAGCGATGATCGTATTGTTATCACCAATACTCCTATCTATCAAAAAAGAATTCGAATCTTAAATCCTTGGTCTAACACGTCTCCTCAAATGATTGTTAACGGAGATACTCTTGGAATGAAAACCGTTAAAAATTATTGCGGGTGGTTTGAAGCAACTTACCAAGGTTCTATAGACGATTTCCATCTTCTCTTTAAGCAATCCATCGGTACTGAAATTTACTCCGATGCAGGGCGTACAGATGGTTTCCCAATGACTTTAGACAGTATTTTTTCTATCGCTGATACCATTTGGATTAGACCTACTCCTTATCCTTCGGGTCGTCCAACATTCCATTCTTCTTTCCCAAATATTCTTGGAGATTGCCCAATCAAAACTCTCGCTGTAATGATGTTTGACTGGTATGATGGTTCCATGGAAGAAGGGCCTTACGGACATGTGGCGCAAGGTGTTCCACAATATGGAATTGGTACAGATGCAGATTTTGGTGCTAATGGTTGTGAAGAAGGGACTCCAGGCGGTAATGGAGCCACACAAGGAATGGTGGAATTATTCTTAGGTCCAAATGAAGTACCTGTCAGAAGCGCCTCTTTCCCTGAAACGAAATGCACAAATGCAAATAACTTGAATAAATGGTTCTTACCAGAAACACTTTCTGTAGTCAATGGAACCGTTTATACAAACGCGACATGTAGAGATTTAACGCTTGAACTTGATGAGGAGGGGCTTTGGCTTGGACAAAAAGATGATAGTAGTCCAGAACATGGCTTTTTCTTACTGGATGATTTTAAATTCCTAGACCCAGAAGGTCTTATTCCTAATCCAAAATACGACTCTGCTAGCGGTGAAGGTGGAGATCATAATTTTGGAATGACAATGAAAGCAGTAGCTGAATTTGAATATGTGCCTGGTCAATACTTTGAATTTAACGGGGATGATGACGTTTGGGTTTTTATTAATAATCGCTTAGTTGTCGATATTGGCGGCCAGCACAACAAAGTCTTTGGTTCAGTCAATTTAGATACCCTTGGCTTAACTCCTGGAGAAACATATCCTTTCCATATATTCTATGCAGAGCGAAAAAGATATAAATCCAATTTCATGATGAGAACCTCAATGGATCTTAGAACCGAACGTTCCTATTTTCCTACCGATGTTTCTCCATCTCCTGAGATCATTAAGTATGAGATTTGGCAAATTGTTCGAGAACAATCTCTCGCTTGTGATTTCTCTGGAATGAAGGATAAAGAAAAAACTTATGCTCCATCTGATTTTAATCTAATTGGAGGCAATCTGCCTTTAGAAGGTGTTTGGCTTCAAGAAGGGGCTCACTATGGAGGTATTGTAATTGATTCTGGAATGGCTGGTTTTACAATTGATACTAGCTTAATTCGAATCAATCGATCTCTTGCTCCTGGCACCTATTGTTTAAGATTTAACTTACAAGCAGATCAATCTCACTCTGGTGAAGTATGGTTTACAGTAGCAGAATACCCAAGGCCTTCTATTGCTTTTGCTAATGATGATTGGGAGATTATTTCTGCCGATACTTCCGTGATTGGAGAATGGGCTCATACACTTTACCCTGTACGGGTTCGTATTTTTGAAGAGAATTGCGCTGGCTGCGATGGTAATATTTCTCTATTCTCCTCTGATCCGAACCTAAAATTTATGGATTCTCTTGGAAATCCTTTGACTGAAAGCTCTATCGTCAATGGGCAAGTCACATTCTGGATTCTTGGAACCCAAGAAATTAATGGCGCTTACATTCAAGTTCTTGGCGATTATTATGCCAATATTTTGCTTTGGACAGATATTAATTTAAAAGTGCCTCCTGTTCCTCAACTTGAATTTGCAGAAATGCATGATCGCAATGGAGATGGAATACCAGATAGTCTTCACCTTAAATATACTGAACCCCTTATCGGAAGTAAATTTCCAGATTCTCTTTCTTGGCGATACGGAGATTCTTTGATGCGTTTTGTAAATAAAACTGAATTACAGGCTGCTTTCGAAGAGACTTCCTCTATTGTTCTTCTCAGTGATGGATTTACAAATAAAGTGTTCACTGGCTTATTGGATGAACCTTATTTTGGTTTTTCTTTAACTTCATTCACTTATAACCCCGAAGGCAATGAAGACAAGATTATCTTTGATATGGCTGGCCAAATACAAGATAAGGTGGGCCCAATTATTTTATCTGCGACTGTAAAAGAAAAATCGGGCAACGTCACGGTTCTCTCCTTAACCTTTAGTGAAGCTCTTCAAAAAGACGATTATCTTTTGTTAGGAGATCTATTTAAATTCCGTTACTGGCGAGATGGGCATCTGAATGAATTACCGATGATTCCACAATCTTCGACAGCTAGCGACCTACATCGCTATGACCTGTATTTTGTGGAAAGTGATGGATTAGATATACCTGCCGTAGGAGATAGTATTCGCTTTAATCCTGGAATTGCTACTGATCTCAGTGGAGCTCATCCTCATGATTTAAATCCATGGGTACGTATTGTAGGAGAACAAAAAACTAAGATTTCCTCTACTACGCTTATTTCAGTAAATCCTCTAGATGATCGTTTAATTAATTCTCCAACAGTCACCACTCATTTGATTGAAAAGAATGTAACTAAAGATGAGTTAATGAGGACTTATGGAAAACATGGCCACATTATTGATGTTGATTTAGAAGAATATCTTCGTAATTTGATTGCAGAAGGCGATTCTACGTTAACGATGGATTCTTTAAGCGTTATATTTGAAACCTTCTATTTCTCAACTATTGGGCAATACGTAAACTCTTCTTCTGGACAGATTAACTGTAATGACTCCATTTATGGCGGGAATTGTCAGGTCAACAAGGGAAATATTTTCGTTGCATGGAACATGAAAAGCCATATTAATCGATGGGTTGGAAGTGGAGCCTATATTGGCCGAATTACAGTGAAAATAAGAGCTCGCAAAAAGATCGTTTCTGAAGAAACAGAAGACTTTATTTGGGGAGTTCAACGTATTCGAGGAAAAGGCGTATTAATTGAATAAAAATGGTTTAATAGAACCGTTTTTATTCTTTTTTCATTTTTTCACCAATTTTTATGCAGTGATGCATTCCAATTATGTTTCGGGGTAATTTGTATCGTTTTTTAATTTATTCGATATGTTAAACTATTTTTACACGTAAACTAATTTCTTAAGCATTTTGGTTTTTGGATATGGTAAGTATTAAATATATATTACTTAAGTAACTTATAAGGACATTTTGGGAAGGTCTTTATCCTGTTTAAAGGAGTTGGTGTGTGATGAAAAAACAAATTTTTTCTCTGATTTTTTTAGAGATTTTAATGCTAACAGGACTTGCTTGGTCACAAACAGCAACCACCATTTGGTTTAAAAGTCCTTGGGGAAATAAGACTATACCCAATATTGTGATGGGCACAGAAACAGCCCAAATGAGTATTCCTGAGGGGCCTGAAAATTGTGGTTGGTTTTATTATACATACACAGAAACTAGCGCCTTTATGCCCGTTCACTTTACAAGGCCTCAATCTACAAACACTTACCCTGCAACAGGTACTATAGATGTGGGCGTATTCTATACAACAAACACCACTGGGTTTATTGATGGATTAAATCCAACTGCAAATATATCTGCAACTCAAGGTACAGCTGGTGAATGTTTTGATAAGAACTATACAATCCACTTTTATTGGGAACAGACTGGTACTCCTTCAGTTTCTGCAGGTACTGCAATTCCTTCTGGTACGATGAAACGAGACGCTCGTCTTCCTAACTGGTACTTTTATGACGCACGTTCTATTGGAACTGGCTTAGAAACACTTTTAATTTCAATTTCTACTAGAACAGGCAACAGAACAACAGTTACAGAATACAATGAATTATTCCAACCATCCTTATCCTCATTGTTCCCTGAGGGTATTTATGATGTTTGGCTTGTTCCAACAGAAAATGGTCGTTTTTCTATCTCTTATTCTGCTGTGACAAATAAAGTCGTTCGCATAATGAGCCCCTGGAGCAATACGTCTCCGACTTTAGTTCATGGCACGGTTTCAACGCCTATGACTTCGGTAGAAAATTACTGCGGCTGGTTTCAGGCTGTCTTAAAATCTTCAGAAACTAATATTGCTGTTTCTTTTAAGCAAACTATTGGAACCGAGGTTTACACGCAAAGCGGCCTTGTCGACGGTTTCCCTATTGCTCTTGATAGTATTTTTACACTTTCTGATACAGTCTGGGTTTTACCTACACCACATCCATCTGGAACTCCTATTTTATTTTCTCGTTATCCCAACATTTTAGGCGTTTGTCCAGTGAAAAATTTAGCGGTCATGATGCTCGATTGGTACGATGGCTCTACTGAACGAGGGCGTAATGGCTTTGAGAATAGGGGTGTTCCTCGATTTGGTGTTGGTGTAAATGAAGATTTTGGTAATGGCGATTGTAGCGGCACTCCTGGTGATGATGGCGTTACGAAAGGGATGGTGGAACGCATCCTAGGGCCTAATGGCGTTCCTGTTAGAAGTGCTACTTTCCCTGAAGAAAGCTGTACCAATGCAAAATATTTAGATTATTGGTTTATCCCTACTGTCATTGCCCAAAGTAATGGCGTAGATTATGTGAACGCTGTTTGTAAAGATCTCGAACTCGAATTAGATGCTGAGGGTTTATGGTATGCACAAATAGACGACAGCAGCCCTGGGGGCGGTTTCTTCGTATTAGACGATTTCAGATATCTTGATGCCGCTGGTACTGTGGAAAACGTTCATTACGATTCTGCTTTAGGAAATGGTGGCTACCATAATTTTGGTTTTACTATGAAGGCCGTTGCTGAATTCGAATACGTCCCTGGTCAATATTTTGAATTTAATGGAGACGATGATGTCTGGGTCTTCATTAACAAACAATTAGTGGTAGATATTGGTGGTCAACATACCAAAAAGTTTAGCTCTGTCAATTTAGATACCCTTGGCTTAATACCAGGTAAAACTTACCCTTTCCATATTTTCTATGCTGAAAGAAAAGTGAGTCAATCCAACTTCATGATGCGCACCTCTATGAACTTACGCACCGAAAGAAGCTACTACCCTATTGATATTTCTACAAATCCTGCTGTTATTCAGTATCAGATTTGGCAAATTACCAGAGAACAATCTCTTTCTTGTGATTTCTCTGGAATGACCGCTAAAGACACTGCTCTTGCTCCTTCTAATTTCACTTTATATGGTGGAAACTTGCCTCCTGAAGGCGTCGCTCTTCAAGAAGGCCTAAATTATGGTGGTATTACCATTGATCAAGGGTTTACAGGATTTACTGTTGATACAAATGCTATTCACTCTAACCGTTCTTTGCCTCCTGGCAGTTATCGTCTTGTATTTAGCATGCGTGGCGATGGGTCTTTAAGCGGCGAAGTATGGTTTACCGTTTCTGAATACCCAAGACCATCTATTGCTTTTGCAAATGATTTGTGGCAAGTAATCTCTCCAGATACCTCAGAGATTGGTGAATGGGCTAATAAGATGTATCCCGTATATGTTCGTGTTTTGGAAGAGTCTTGTGATAATTGCGATAACACGCTATTCCTTTCTTCTTCAAACCAGAATCTGATTTTTATGGATGCTTTAGGTAACACGATTTCTTCTGTCAACTTAGTAGGTGGTCATGCTGTTTTCTATATTTTTGCAACGCAAGCCGTAGAAGATGCAGCGATACAGGTATCTAATACCGTTTTTGCAAATAGCCTTGTTTGGCTTGATATTGATTTAGCTTTACCTCCAGTACCTCAATTAGAATTCGGTGAAATGCATGATCGGGATGGAGACGGTATTGCAGATAGTTTATTCCTTACTTACACAAAATCGCTTTCAGGCATAGATTTTCCTGATTCCGTATTATGGAGCTTTGGGGATACAACGAAAAACGCCCTCAATAAAAATCAGCTTCAAGGTCTGTTGACGGGTGATCGCTCTTTTGTTTTAACATCAAATACAGGGTTCACTAAAAACGTCTTTACTGGAATGCCAAAAGAACCATACTTTGGTTTAGCAACGACTTGGTTTACTTTTGTTCCTGATAACTCTCTTGAAAAAATTCTATTTGATGTAAGCGGTCAAATAGCAGATAAGGTCGGCCCAATTCTTTTAGCGGCTTCTGTCTCTGAAAAGACTGGTGGTATTACTTCTTTATCACTCACATTTAGCGAAGCCCTTCAAGATGGAGACGAGAAATTGTTTGCAACCCTCTTTGAATATAAATATTGGAGAGAGGGCATTTTAAAACCATCCATTATGGCTCCTGTTTCTGGAGCCGCTGCGGAGAAATACCGCTATGAAATGTTATTTATGCCAAAAGAAGGGGAAGAGCTCCCTGCTGTAGGTGATAGCGTTCGCTTTACTCCAGGAGTCGCCACTGATTTGGGCGGTGCTCATCCTCATCTAAATAACCCATGGGTTCGTATTGTAGGTGATTTGTCTACTAAGATTCAAGCCACCTCTCTTATTGCTGTGGATCCAGGGGCAACTTATCCAGAAGGCTCTCCAGCTGTGCAACCTATTCTTGTCGATAAAGAAATGAGCATAGATGATATTATTGAAAAATATGGTGTTCATGGCCACGTCATTGATTTTGATATGTCTAGCCTCTTGCAAAATTTACAAGCAGAAGGCGACTCTACTGCAACACCTGAATCCATTCGCTTGGAATACGAAACACACTATTTCTCTTCTCTTGGACATTTCATCAATTCAAAATCGGGAACTATTCTTTGCTCCGATCAAGTATTCGAAGGGAATTGTCTCATAAATCCAGGAAATATATTCCTCGCTTGGAATATGAGAAGTAATGAAGGTCGTTTAGTAGGAGCAGGCGTTTATATCGCAAGAATTGAAATAAAAATCAAATCTAAAAAGCGTGTAGTTTCTAGAAAAGCGAAAGATTATATGTGGGGTATTCAACGCGTAAAAAATGGTGGCAAACTTTTAGAATAACATGTTATTCAAATAAAATCAAAGCAGGTCGCCAATAATAAAGGCGACCTTTTTTATTGAAAAAACGATTTGAAACCCCTATTAATCATTCTAATAATTCACTATTCATTAGCGTTATCTTTATAAGGGCATGGTTATTCAAGCGTACAATGCGCAAGCCTTTGATTAATCGAAATTGGGTGCAAAATGGCCTTTTTTGTTTACTAGGGAATACAAAAAAGAGCGTTATATACGTCTTTTTGTTTTTTAGGAAAGTATTTTCTTTAAGGGTACATCTATTTTTTATTAAAATGGCATTCCGTTTTTCTCATAAATGAGGCTTTATGATTCAAAAAACTCTTGTTTCTGCTCTTTTCTTTAGCTTAGTCGCTAGTTCTTTTTCTTTTTCTGCGATGCCTTTGTTTAATCAACTAGGTTTTACTCCTGAATCTGAAAAAATTGTAGTGATTCCTGGGAATGACGCCAATCCTATTGAAGTCCGAGATGTTTTTGGGAAAAAAGTGCTGGATCTTAAAGTTCCTTATGTGAGTGAATGGCCTGCTAGTGGTGAAGAAACTCAAGTTTATGATTTGTCCTCTATAAAAAAAGAGGGAACTTACCGATTATTCCGTAACGGTGAATATTTAGGAAACCCCATTGTTGTTTCTAAAAATCCTTATGAAGAAGTCGCAAAAGCTTCCTTGAAATGGTTTTATTATCAACGTGCTGGTGTTGCTTTAGAATACCCTTATGCAGGCAAATGGGCCAGAGCAGCAGGCCATCCAGATGATAAGGTGATTGTTTATGGGACAGATAAAGTGACAAACAAAAAAGCCTCTAAAACGAAACCTCGTATTATTAGTTCCCCTAAAGGCTGGTATGATGCTGGTGATTATGGAAAATATATTGTGAACTCCACAATCACAGTATTTACTCTTTTAGCATTATATGAACATTTCCCTGCCTATGCAGACACGCTTCATTGGAACATCCCTACTATTTATAAAAATCTTCCTCCTTTATTAGATGAAGTGCGCTGGAATTTAGAGTGGATGCTTTCTGCTCAAGATAAAGATGGAGGCGTTTTCCATAAAGTCACTACTTTAAAATTCTCTGGCTCTGTGGCTCCTGAAAAAGATACAGACGCCAGGTACGCGATTATTAAAAATGTCGTAGCTTCTTTAGATTTTGCTGGTGTTATGGCTCAAGCTTCTGTGGTGTATAAAAAGTTTGATAAGCCCTTTGCCGACAAGATGCTTAAAGCAGCTGAGAAAGCTTATGCTTGGGCAAAGGCAAACCCTAAAGCCATGTATGTACAACCTGAAGATGTGCAAACAGGAAGCTATGCCCCAGGTAATGAAGATGGGAAAGATGAATTCCGTTTTGCAGCCTCTGAACTTTACAACGCCACTAAAAAAGATTTGTATTTAAAAGATTTGAAAAATAATCCTTTTAATGCGAATGGCCCCTGGTGGGGAGATTTGAATTTCCTCGCGGTGTATCGTGTGGCTTTAAGCCCTGCTGTTTTTGGAGATTCTCTTTCTCAAGCAGCTAAGAAAATCTTAATAGAGGAAGCTAATTCTTTAAGAGCCGAAGGCGATTCTTCTGCTTATCGTTTGCCAATGCACACCTGGAATTGGAACTGGGGATCCAATAGTGCTGTCGCTAATAACGGGATTATTTTGCTCCATGCTTACTACTTAACAAAAGACAAAAGCTACTTAGACGGTGCTCAACAGACTTTAGATTATCTGCTTGGGAAAAATCCTTTGGAGATTTCTTATGTGACTGGTTTTGGTTATAGAAGCCCTAAAAATCCGCACCATAGACCAAGCGAATCTGATTTTGTAGATGAACCTGTTCCTGGGATGCTCGTAGGTGGGCCTCACTTAGGAAAACAAGATATTGGCGAAGAGAATTGGAAATGCAAAGACTATGCAGGCGCCAATAAACCAGCTCTTGCTTATATTGACCATCAATGCAGTTATGCCACCAATGAAGTGGCCATCAACTGGAACGCTCCTTTTGCCTATTTAGCTAGCGCTCTTCAAGCGATTTACAGTGGACTTGGTGCTTTTTAATTTGATAACAAAGGCAACCGCGACTAACTCCTAGAAAAGCGGCGGCCTTACTTTTATTGTGCCCATGTTTATTTAATGCCTCCATAATGTGATCCCATTTTGGGGCATTGGAACGTACTTTTTGAATTTCTCTTACATCTGAAAAACTCGATACTTCTTGATCTAAAATGGTTTGTAATGATTCTCCATAAGGCTTTAATAGGTAGTATCGCTGTAATACATTTTTTAGCTGGCGGACATTGCCTGGCCAAGAAAAACGGGCCAAAATAGCCAATTCTTCTAAAGATAGTTCAAGATCAGGATACTCTGGCGCCAGTGACGATTGCTTAATTTCGTTCCAAATTTCTAAAGCTAAGTCTCGAAAATCTTCTTTTCGTTCTCGTAAGGAAGGAATTCTCATGGGAAACACATGGAGCCTAAAAAACAAGTCTTCACGGAAGAAGCCGTCTTGCACTTGCTTTTTGAGATCCCGATGCGTTGCACAAATTAACCTAAAATCGACAGGGATGCTATGAGACTCCCCTATTGGAAGAACCGCCTTTTCTTGTATGATTCGAAGTAAGCGGCTCTGAAGATCGATTGGCATTTCGCCTATTTCATCAAGAAACAAAGTCCCATGATCGGCTGCCCGCACTAACCCTTTTTGATCACTCAGGGAACCTGTGTAAACGCCTTTTTTTGAACCCTCAAGAAGGTTTTCTATTAAATTCTTGGCTAAGGCACCACAATTCACTGCCACAAAAGGGCCTTCTCTTCTTTCACTTTGTTTGTGTAACAAGCGAGCCGCAATTTCTTTCCCTGAACCTGATTCTCCATAGATTAAGACAGGTATTGTGGATTTCGCAGCGATAGAAAGTAGTCTTTTAAATGTTTGCATTGCTTTATTTTGTTTAGATTATCGTTTATTTATGAATATCTAAGAAAAACGTCGTTTTTGAACTTCACTTATATAAACGTATTTATTCCCCTTTTTCTTTACGCTGCAATTATTATTTTTACATTCGATTGTAATTATTTACAATTGTAACTTACTTCCCTTTTAAGGAAAGATCAAAATGTCAAAAAGAATCGTATGTAAATTTGGCGGTAGTTCTGTTGCAGAAGCCAACCAGTTCAAAAAAATTAAAGCGATTATCGAATCTGATTCGAATCGTAAAATCGTAGTGGTTTCAGCTCCTGGTAAACGAACATCGAAAGAGACTAAATTAACAGATTTACTTTACAGCACATACGATCTTGCTTCTAAAGGGTTAGACTTTTCAACTCCTTGGAAATTGATCTGTGATCGTTATTTAGAAATCTGTGCAGACTTAAATATTGCCCCTAAAATTAAAGACGATTTAGATGCTCTTGAGCAAAAGATGATTTCTAGCCCAGAGACTCTAACTACTGATTTTCTAGTGAGTCGTGGAGAATTTCTCTGTGCTAAAATTATGGCCGAATATTTGAATGCGACCTTTGTAGATACTTTCCCAATTATTTGTTTTGATGATAAGTACCGTATCACCACAAAAAGCTATAGCGACATTGCCTCTGCCCTAAAAGACGAAAGCAAGGTTTATGTATTGCCTGGCTTTTATGGTTCTAATCTCCATGGAGAAGTGAAGACTTTTTCTCGTGGCGGTTCTGATATCACAGGCGCCATTCTTGCCAATGCCATTGAAGCTGAAAAATACGAAAACTGGACAGATGTTTCTGGAATGCTCATGGCAGACCCAAGAATTGTAGAAAGTCCTATGCCTATTGAATATGTTAGCTACCGTGAAATTCGCGAGCTTGCTTATTCTGGTGCAAGCGTTTTACACGATGAATCGATTGCCCCTTGCCGTGCAAAAAACATTCCTATCAATATTCGTAATACAAATAAGCCAGAAGACCCAGGTACCATTATTGGGCCTACTCCTAAAACAATCAAAAACCCAATTACTGGTGTCGCTGGAAGAAAAGGCTTTTCAATGATCTACATTGAAAAAACGATGATGAATAAAGAGATTGGTTTTGGTCGTCGTGTTCTTGCTGTTCTTGAAAGCGAAGGCCTTTCCTATGAGCTTTGCCCAAGTGCCATTGACTCTATGAGTATCGTTGTAGATTCCAAAGCGCTCTATGCTGTGCAAGAAACTGTTCTTGAAGATATCACGCAACAAATGCGCCCAGATCGCATCAAGATATTCCCTGGGATTAGCTTGATTGCTACAGTGGGCCATGGCATGACAGACAAGATTGGTGTTGCTGCCAAATTATTTACCGCTCTTGCAGAACAGTCTGTAAACGTTCGCATTATTGACCAAGGTTCTTCTCAAATCAACATCATCATTGGTGTTGAAGAATCCGATACAGAAAAAGCGATTAATGCGATTTATAAAGCATTTATTTCGTAATTATTTTTTCTTTTTATAACAACAAAAGCAACCTTTTTTAGGTTGCTTTTTGTTTATAAACTCATTTTAATTCAGTCAGAACAAAGAAATAGAATTCAGTTGGTGATTTATCGCGATAATATCGTCTACCTTAATTTCTAAC
>Ga0209510_1001545_pt1 | contig 25763 bp, 14 predicted proteins | sample BiotimSIPDNA_FD_185749 | JGI IMG/M metagenome (GOLD analysis project Ga0209510, IMG submission 185749) | Anaerobic biogas reactor microbial communites from Washington, USA - Biogas_R1 time_0 SIP DNA (SPAdes) (version 2) | ecosystem: Engineered > Bioreactor > Anaerobic > Unclassified | place...
TATAGAGTGGGGCCGTAGTAATGGGATCTTTCAGATTGGCCGGATTGAAGGTAATCATCCCGTTTGTAGTTCCCAGGCATATCTGACCCGATGGGTACTGGTAGCAGGAACCGTATGAGAATTGGTTCCCCACGATACCATTATTGTCCAAATAGATTTTCAGAACTGAATCTTTGTGTGGGTCTACTGTAGCCAGACCTTTTGTGGTAGAAACCCACAACAAACCTTTCTGATCCTGCGTGACAGCACATGCAATGTTTGAAGGAAGACCGTCGTTACGTGTAATATGTGTAAATGAAATTCCTCCTTCCAGGGATGTTTTGCACAATCCTCCTCCTTCAGTGGCTACCCATAATGTGTGTGATGCGTCTTCAAAAAAATACGTAATGTAATTTGATTGAAGTCCCTGATATGTTCCGGACTGGATACTTTCAAAATTCATCAGACCGTCTTTACTGTAAAAGATGCCCGCGCCATAAGTTCCTACCCAGACAGTTCCAAAACTGTCCTGGTACAGTGTATGGATGAAATGGTGACCGGGGCCTTCAATAAATTCAAAGCTATCTGTAGTCCTTTCATAGCTGAACAATCCGTTGGTGGTACCTATCAATATGGTGTTATCCCGGGTTTTTAAAATACATACACATTGATCAGAAGGAAGTCCCGGATGCTTCTCAATTTTTTCAGAATCAAGAAAGTAAATAAAGAGTCCTTTGTTATATGTTGCAATCCAAAGCTTGTCCTCTTCCTGTAGTAGACCGTGGATGTTGAGATTGGATGGAAATCCTTTCTTGTTTGAGTACCACTCCGATCTTCTGTCTTTAAAGATCAGTTTGTTGAGATTCCCGTCTTCAGTGCCAATCCATAGATCTCCGTTTTGGTCAGGTGTTAATGCATGTACAAGTTTTCCGTAAAATGTTCCTTCATAACCCGTATAAAAGATTTGTCCAAAACTTGTTTTCCTGTTGTGCCAAAGATTCAGACCACCATAATAGGTTCCCATCCAAACGTTTCCTTCGTTATCCTGCAGCATGCTTATAACATTGGTGTTGCTCAAAGCATTTCTTGCGGAGTCGTTGATAAAGGAAACGGATCCACTGTGATGATCATAAACAATCAATCCGTCTAGTGTGCCAATCCAATATTCAGAGTCGGTTCTGGGTAACAGACAATTTATTGGATGTCCTGCGTTGATCAGATATTGACTGTCTCCGTTTTTTATATTTAATCTTATCAGATCATAAGTGTTGGTTGAAACAAGGAGGTATTTTTCGTTGATGGTTTTAATATGGACGGGATATATCGCTGCATTACTTGTTTTTCCCGTATCTATGGGAAATACTTCAAAATAGTCGGTATCGGGATTGTAACGACGGATATCCCCCTGATAAGTTGTGAACCAAATATAACCTTCTTGATCTACACAAGAATGCAACGCATTGAAATGTCTTTCAGACGAATAGCGTACAAATTCACCGGTACTTCTATGCAATTTATAAATAGAACCGGAAGATACGAACCATACGTTGTTATCCTTGTCAACATTGATATCAAAAAAGCGCTGTCCTTCAAGTTCCTTAACGTATGTTACCTCCGATGTGTACAGGTTGTAGAAGCCGGTACCGTTTGTTGAGCAACACCATAGCATCCCGTCATGGTCTTCGCATAATGAAAACGTCATTCCGTTTACGCAACTCTTGAGACTGGGATTTTCAAGAACAGTAAAATCCTGACTGTTGAATCTACAAATACCGTCCTTGGTCCCAAACCACAGAAATCCAAAATGATCCTGGACAGTACATGTAACAGTGTTGTTCGGTAATCCGTCATCACTTTTGTAATGTTTGAAATAATATTGCCCGTTACCAATTGCATTTGTAGCTACTGCACATAAAAAAAAAGCAGTCAGAATGAATTGTTTCATATACTCAATGACCTGAAATTATATTTTACGAAGTTAATTATACTTATTTTAAGAAATCATCCAAATACTTTCAATATTGATTCTTCTGCTATCACGATGACTTCTTTCCTAAATATACCGGAGCATCCGGACAAAGAAAGGAGTGTGATATTTCATTATCGTTCACATACTTTGACTTTTGATTCATAAATCTGGGGGTAAGAGAGATGTCGCTCTTAATGGGAGATAAGCAAATCAATATGAGCCCATTTTACAATTATGTTCATGAATTGATAAATACCTTTAAAATTGAAACCAATTTAACCAAATTACTTATTTTTTAACCTATTATCTAATTTATGACAAAGCAATTATTATTTGTAGTAAAAATCGTTTTGATTTTTGCCGCATGCCTGACGGGGATAAACTCTTATGCCCAGTCTCGTGCAATCAGCGGTAAAGTCATCGATGCTTCAGGTGCTCCTATTGCCGGGGCATCAGTCATTGTGATCGGTAACGAGCGTATTTATACGGTCACCGATTTAGATGGGAAATTTGCTCTGGAGGTACCGGCAGGAGCCAATTTGAACGTTTCATTTATCGGTTATCAGTCGCAAGTTGTCGCTATCGGCAACCAGACGACTTTTGAAATCACTTTGGTTGAGGATGCAGAAGTTCTTGAAGAAGTGGTGGTCGTTGGTTACGGCGTTCAGAGAAAAAGCGATGTGACAGGTTCTGTTTCATCAGTTCGGGCCGAAGACCTTGTTGACCGTTCCACATCCGATGCTGCTAACGCATTACAGGGAAAGGCGGCAGGTGTTCAGATACTGAACCTTTCTGCAGCTCCCGGTTCAGGTTCACAGATCCGGGTACGCGGGTATTCTTCCAACTCATCCTCGGGCCTTGGCCCACTGCTTATTGTGGATGGTCTTCAGGTTGATAATATCCAGTACCTGGATCCCAGCATGATCGAATCCATGGAGGTGCTAAAAGATGCTGCATCCGCTGCTATTTACGGCGCCCAGGCCGGTAACGGGGTAGTCCTGATTACCACAAAGACAGGTGGACGGGACAGGAACAGGAGCCAGGTGTTCTATAATTTTCAGAATGTATGGAACTCTTTGGGCAAAGCTTCCGAAGTAATGAATGCAGCGCAGTACATAGATTACAAGATCGCACAGGGTGTTCTTACCCAGCAGCGTCTTGATGATCTTGGATATGACGGAACAGACACCAATTGGTCCGATGCTGTTTTCACAACCAGTCTGACCAAACGTCATACAGTAGGTGTCATGGGAGGAAATGAACGCGGACAGTTTTATACGGCACTTAACTACGTTAACGATGACGGTATTGTTCGTGGCGACAAAGATGTTTACGAACGTCTTTCTGCTCAGCTGAATGCCGATTACAAGATCAAAGAATGGCTTACCGTAGGTACAAATACTTCCATAGAAAAATGGAAAACCAGGTCGGTCAGTCAGCACAATGAGTTCGGATCGGTTATGATGGGAACGTTAACCCAGGATCCTCTTACCCCGGTCTATTATCCCACTTACGATGATCTTACCCAGGATATGAAGAACCATTACGATGCAGGAGACAGAATACTGGGAGACGAAAACGGGTTCTATGCCGTATCAAGAATTGTAGAGACAGACTCGGGCCACCCTTTCATACAGAGAGACAAGGAAGATGTTGAGAACCAGGGCATCAACATTCGCGGAGCTATCTATGCGAATTTGACACCGATTAAAGGCCTTACCGTCACATCCCGTTTCGGATATCGGATATACCAAAGCTATTACAGCAGGTATGCAGCTCCCTATTATGCCAACTCAATGGCGTATAAAACCACCTATGATATTGCGGCAAATTCAAACCAGGGTTTCTATTACCAATGGGAAAATTTTGCTAACTACATATTCAATATCAATAAAAACACCTTTACTTTAATGGGTGGTATGTCCTTCATCCAGAATAATACATTCGGTGTGAACGGATCCGGAAGCGGTCCTGATCCTCTTCAGGGATATGCTCCCAATTTCCGTTACCTGAGTTACCTCAATAACAACGAAGACACGTCCAAGAACGTATCAGGTGCTCCCGGTGTATCCGCTAATCTTTCCTACTTTGGCCGTATTCACTGGAATTACGCAGACAGGTACAACATCCAGGTTAACTTCCGTGCAGACGCTTTTGACTCCTCAAAATTACCTATTGATTCGCGCTGGGGTTATTTCCCTTCAGTATCTGCCGGATGGGTTCTTTCCAATGAATCCTTTATGGAAAGTGTCAGCAAGGAAGCCATTACATTCCTGAAACTACGCGGTTCATGGGGTGTTAACGGCAACATATCCGTGCTGAACAATTATCCTTACGCAACGACCATTGCCTACAACGCCAACTGGTATCAGTACATACCCGGAAATACGAGCGTTTCTTACGGATCAAGCCCGTCCGGGCTGGCTAATCCCAACCTTACATGGGAAACTTCAGTGCAGTGGGACCTGGGTCTTGATGCACGTTTTCTCAGAGACCGCCTCCGTTTGGGTATGGACTATTACGTTAAGACGACCAAAGACCTTCTTGTAAACGTGTCTCCCGTTGCCGAGGTTGGTGTGGGATCTTCCACCATCAATGCCGGTGAAGTTGAGAACAAGGGTTTTGAACTTGAACTTGAATGGAGAGATTCCAAGGGAGATTTCCGTTATTCGATCAGTGCCAACGCTGCATATCTTCACAATGAAGTAACATTTCTGGATCCTACAATTTCCAGAATTCAGGGAATGGCTCCCGTACAATCTACCGAACTCTCTACACAATTTGAGGTAGGATATCCCATTTGGTATATGAGAGGATATCAATATGAAGGTGTAGATCAAGCAACCGGGAAACCCATTCTGGCCGATCTGGACGGTAACGGAATCATAGACGCTGCTGACCAGACTATGGTTGGGTGCGGAATTCCTGATCTGACTTATGGTCTTACCGTAAAACTTGCATGGAAAGGTCTTGACTTTACCCTTTTCGGCACAGGTACATACGGAAACGAGATTTTTGCTGTATCATACAGAGGTGACCGTCCTTTATACAATTCACTGGAGTACTTCCATAAAAATGCTTGGACAGAATCTAACAAAAATGCCACTATGCCAAGTGCCATCAGCGTAGTTTCGGATTCCAAATTCTGGGGTTCAAGTGCCACTGTATTTGACGGATCATACTTCAAGATCAAACAGATTCAGTTGGGATATACCCTCCCTCAAAAATGGACTCAACAGATATTTATCAGCAATTTGAGGATTTATGCTTCTTTGGATGACTATTTCACATTCTCAAAATATCCCGGTATGGATCCCGAAACGGCATCCTCGGGAAGAGCTGATTCAATAGGATTCGATAAAGGCTCATATCCTACAAGAAAGAAAGCTGTAATAGGTATAAACATTGCGTTCTAATTACCCAATAAAGATTATTATGAAAAAATATATCATTCCCATTTTGTTACTGGCCTTTAGCTTTTCAGCATGTCAGAAACTACTTGAGATAGATCAAAAAGGCGTCATTTCCACTGACTCCTTCTACCAGACAGACGAAGATGCAGAATCTGCCCTGGTTGCTGCTTACGAGATGGCAATGTTAGGAATCGTCAGAAATAACGAATACATCTATTCTCCCTACAATGCCATTCTTACTTACCCTTCGGATGATGTTTATGCCGCCGGATCAAATTACGGCGATAATGATTATCTGGCAGCGCTTAATGAATTCCGTGAAGACATTAACAACCAGTGTGTAAGTAATATGTACAAAGGTTTTTATAAAGCCATATACGGGGCTAACCTTGTTATAGATAATTTTGAATACGGAGCAAGTGCCGTTAAGGACAGATGCATCTCCGAAGCCCGTGTTATTCGTGCTTTCAGTCACATGATGCTGGCAATCCTTTGGGGTACCCCGCCGATAGTTGACCACGTGCTTACAGGTGCTGATCGTCCCGGTAATTCAGAAAGTCAGGAAGCCGTGCTCAGATGGGCTGCTGCAGAGTGTATTGATGCTGCAACACATCTTGATGAGAGACAAAGCACAGGCGATAAAGCGGGTGCTGCAAAGATCACCAAAGGTGCAGCTTATGCCTTTGCCGGTAAAGCACTAATGTTTGCCAAGGATTATGCTGCTGCCAAAACAGAGTTGAAAAAGGTAATCACTTCAGGGAAGTATGCTCTTGTACCGGGCAACAGAATCGGTGAAAATTTCCACGTTGTCGGTGACGGTAACGAAGAGAAAATCTTTGAATTCAACCAGGAGTACAATTCCAGTATCGAATTGTGGAGCGGTCGTATTCAGCGTTCTACCTGGATGCAGGTTCAACTATGGAACTGGCGTGCCGACAGATTAGGTGGTACTCCTACTCATCTCTTTGGAGGTGGATGGGGAGGAATGAATCCTACCGGTGCCTTTGCCGAGGCACTTATTGCCAACGACGGTTTTGATTCTTATCGCCGGAAGGCATGGATCGCAACGTACGATGAGGTGCTTTATGAAATGCCTTATGTCAGTGATAAAGATTGTCCCACACGTGAAGATAAGGAAAAAGATCCCTATCGTGGTATTATAGAACCTGTTGGATTGTATGGTCATGAAGGTTATTTCCATTTGAAACTGATAGCTTCTGCTTCTGATATAAAGGATGGGATGTACTCAGATACGAACTTCCTGATCATGAGGTATGCCGAAGTACTTCTCATGTATGCCGAATGTTGTGCTCATACAAACGATAACGATGGTTTACAATATCTTAATATGATACAGCAAAGGGCAGGATCCCAGACAATCAGCTCTTCTCTGACACTTGATGCCGTTAAAAAAGAAAAACAGTTTGAAATGTGGATGGAAGGCTGCCGCTTCATTGACCTGGTACGTTGGGGTGAAGCTGCAGGCAAACTGGCAAACAACGGAGACAGCGTTCCTTCATTCAAAGACAAATTCGCTACTGAATTCAGTGGCAAACATGAAGGTTTTGTTGACTGGTCGGATGCAGATGTCAACAGTGGCAAGGAGCATGGGTTCAAAGCCGGAAAGCATGAACTTTATCCGTTCCCCTTCAGCGAATTGTCTATCAATGAAAACATAGTACAGAATCCAGGATGGTAATTTTACTTTTAGTTTTAGGTTTAGGTTTAGATTTTGGGTCTTGATTCATTTTGATTTTGTGCGGGAGTGGATCCCATAATCGGGGTCCACTCCATTTTTATCCGAATTAACGTTACAGTAAAAAACAAAACCATATTGTTTTATGAGATTATTAACTTTTTCTTTCATAGCCGTTTCATTTTTGTTGCTTGAGGCTTGTCATACCAATTCGCAATCTGAAGGGCAAGTTTCCGAAGTCATCCGGCCCGGAGAGCAAGCCCCGTTTGCAGATCCCGGACAAAGAAATTTCGGCGGTTTTCGCAGAAGAGATACTACAGGCAAAGCTCCGGCTCCTCGTCCGAGATTTCAAATGCCGGAAGTCAGGACAGTTCATTTTAACGATCTTGTAATGAGTGATCCGTTCATTTACCCACATCCGGAAACGCAAACCTATTACCTTACCAGTTCCGGCGGGTGGATGTACAAGAGCAATGATCTTAAAATGTGGACCGGTCCTTTTAATATAATTGATATCAAGGGATTATGGTTGGAAAAGGCCGGGTTTGCCGCAGCTGCCGAAATCCACAGAATCGGAGATAAATATTATTACGCCGGTACATGGAGTGATCACAGTGATTTGATTGAGCAGGTACCCAGAAGATATAATGTACCCCACAACCAAACCTATCTGCTCAGGGCGGATAATCCTGAAGGTCCGTATACCTCGTTTGCCATAGAACCCGGTTATGATTACCAGCCTCGTGAATGGGATTGTATAGACGGGACTCTTTATGAAGAAAACGGAAAAATCTATATGATCTTTGTACACGAATGGACCCAACTTATTGACGGAACAATGGATTACATTGAACTTGCCCCGGATTTGAGTTATACCCTTTCTGAAAAGCCTGTTACCATGTTTCGTGCAACAGAGGCTCCCTGGGCAATGGAAATGAATTCCATAGGGGAAGCTACTTTTGGTTTGAAAATGCCCGGCTGGGTAACCGACGGACCGCAAATGTTCCGGACACAAACCGGGAAACTGGGTATGCTCTGGTCAAGCTGGGGAAAAGAAAGGTACGTTCAGGGAATAGCTTATTCGGAATCCGGAACCATTGCCGGTCCATGGGTACAGGAAAAAGAGCCGTTCCTGTCCAACAATTCAGGTCACGGCATGTTGTTCAGAACATTTGACGGAAAACTGATTTTCCTGGTTCATCATGCTGAAGAAAACGGACCCAGAAAGCCTCAATACTGGAATGTTGATGATTCCGGGGATAAGCTTGTCTTAGGCACTCAAATCAATATCTGATGTTATGAAAAAATTGTTTTTAGTTCTTTTATTTATTTTATCTGCTCTTTTATCTGATGCGCAGGATAAGAACTTCCATATTTTTCTGTGTTTCGGACAATCAAATATGGAAGGGGCTGCCAGAATTGAAGCTCAGGACACATTAAATATCAGTGATCGCTTCCAGATGATGGCTGCAGTGGACGATCCGTCGCGTGGACGTGTTAAAGGCCAGTGGTACAAGGCAGTTCCGCCTCTTTGCAGAGAAAAGACCGGCCTTACACCGGTAGATTATTTTGGCCGTACTTTGGCGGAACAGCTCCCTGAAGATCATACCATAGGTGTAATAAACGTTTCCATAGGAGGATGTAAGATCGAGGCCTTTATGAAAGAGCAAATAGCAGAATACACAAAAAATGCTCCGGAATGGATGATACCTGCGCTTGAATCATATGAAAACGATCCCTACCGGTGGCTGTTGGATCTGGCAAGGAAGGCGCAGAAAGACGGAGTTATCTCCGGCATTCTTATGCATCAGGGCGAGTCGAATATCGGTGAAGAGGATTGGCCCCTTAAAGTCAAAAGTGTTTATGAGAATTTGCTCAAAGACCTGGATCTAAAAGCTGAAAATGTTCCTCTGATTGCCGGAGAAGTAGTAAATGCTGACCGGGGAGGAAGATCTGCAACTATGAACACTATTATTGACAAATTGCCGGAAACCATACCTACAGCTCATGTGGTCTCATCAAGCGGATGCACCCAGTTTTTTGACCAGATCCATTTTGATGCTGCCGGATATCGTGAGATGGGCAGACGTTATGCTGCCGTTATGCTTCCTCTTATGGGATACGATGCTCCTTCTTCCCGTATGTATCATGTTTCGTTGGAATCTCCTGTTATCCATCGTTTCGGGGGTGGAGTAACATTCAATATAAGGGCTCCCCGTGCTCACTCTGTTTTTCTGTCTTCACAGTTTCTTACGGAGAATGTCCCTCTTACTATGAACAGGGAGGGTATCTGGAGTGTAACTCTAAGGGTTAAGGATCCGGATATTTATCCTTACCATTTCATTGTAGACGGGGTTACAGTATCTGATCCTTCCAATACGGACATCTTCCCTAACGAAGGATTCAAGGCCAGTTTGCTCACCATTCCGGATCAAAACGCATTGTATCACGTCAACGATGTACCTCACGGACGGGTTACATATTGTATGTATAAATCCGAAGTGCTTGGCATGAACCGTCCTTTGTTGGTTTATACTCCTGCTGAATATGAAAACGGCGACAAATCTTACCCTGTTTTCTTTCTGGTCAGTGGTACTACCGATACAGAGGAAACCTGGTTCAAAGTGGGCAGGGTAAATACGATTCTGGACAACCTCATTGCGCAGGGAAAAGCGAAACCCATGATTGTTGTGATGCCTTACGGTAATATGATGAACGGAACGCCTATGCCATCTTCCTTGCAGGCGGCCGAAATGTATAAAGTGTTTGCAAATGAAATGACTGAATGCATTATTCCGTTTATAGAGAAGGAATTCCGAACTTTAAAGGAACGTGAAAACAGGGCCATTGCGGGTTTTTCAAGAGGCGGCGGTCAATCACTTTTTACGGCTTTTTCACATGTAGACAAATTTGCCTGGGTGTGTTCCTACAGCGCATACCTTACTCCTGAAGTAATGGACATATATTTCCCGTCTTTCTCTACTGATGCTCATGAGATAAACTCTCAAATGGAACTGATCTGGTTCGGTATCGGCTCGGATGATTTTCTATATAAGGACGTTGTTAGAAACAGGGAATACTTTGACACGCTGGGAATTGAATATAAAGGTATAACCACGACAGGTGGTCATACCTGGATGAACGCCAGAACATATCTTGCCACCACATTACAAATGTTTTTTTAAATAAATTCTACCACCAAAACATCAATTATGAGACACCCAATTTTACTATCGATCTTTCTGCTGTTATCCGCTTTCGCTTTGAAAGCATACGGGCAGAATCTTCAAATCAATGATCTGGAATACTTTGAGGATACAGGCATTAATGTACTGGTTTACAGTAATAATTATGCCGGTATGTTCTGCGACGAAAAGACAGCAGCTATAGAATTGATACTTAGGGGCGAGAGAATAAGTACAGGCGGAGGCATCCGGCTCATGAACACTCCGGAACAATGGGATATTTTCCCGGATCTTGTCAACAGGACCGTAAATCGTGCCGACAACTCTATTGAATTGGAGCTTAAATACAATGATTATGATTTTACATCCCGGATCAAAGTTACCTCTTACGGGAAAGGTGTAAGGTTGGTTGTTTATCTTGACAAACCTGTTCCTGAAAAGTTGGTTGGCCGTGCAGGCCTCAACTGGGAATTCTTCCCTGCCTCCTTTTTTGGAAAAACCTATATGATGGACGGACAACCGGGAATTTTGCCCATGTATCCAGCCGACAATACCCATATGCTTCCCCGGAGCGAAAAAATTGAGCAGTTCTACGGACTTTCCACGTTCGATGACAGGGGCCTTGCCGAGTTTGTTGTTCCTCATCCCTTTTCCAAAGGAAATACATTGGTTTTCGCTCCTGAAGATCCCGATTTACGCGTAAGTATTTCTTCCCAATCGGAGATCAATCTCTTTGACGGAAGAAATCTTGCCCAGAACGGCACATTCGTAGTCCGTTCATTCCTTCCCGGAAATAAAACAGGCGAGGTCCTTGAATGGTATATCGAGCCTTCCTATGATCCAAATTGGGTTAGAGAACCGAATATCGGGTTCTCACAGATCGGTTATACTCCGGCACAAAAGAAAGTAGCTGTTGCAGAACTTGACAAAAATGCGTCGCCTGTGGAAACGGCAGATATAATCCGCGTTTCCGAAAAGGGAGAAGAAACAGTGGTCTGTAAGGCAGAGGTCAAACCATGGGGAACTTACAACAACAGGTATAACTATGCTACTATAGATTTTAGCGAAGTACGGGAGCCGGGCCTTTATTGTATAAAATTAGGAGAAAGCAAGACAAATGTCTTCCCTGTCAACAAGGATGTATACCAGGGCAAATGGCATTTATCCATGGATGTATTCCTTCCGGTTCAGATGGATCATATGGAGGTCAACGAAGGGTATCGTACATGGCACGGAAGATCTCATATGGATGACGCACTTCAGGCACCCGTGAATTATGAGCAGTTTGACGGATACAGACAGGGTCCTGTTACCCATACAAAATATGAATCATGGGAACATATACCGGGACTTGCCGTAGGTGGCTGGTATGATGCAGGTGATTTTGATATTCAGAGCAGGACTGTCGTCTCTATGACTTCCGATCTGGTAACTTTATGGGATTTATTTACTCCTGAAAGGGATCAAACTTTCATCGATCAGGAAACACAATTTGTTGACATACATCGTCCCGACGGAATGCCCGATGTCATTCAACAGATACAGCACGGTGTTTTGAACATTATTGCACAGGTTGAAAACATTGGATTTGTTGCACAGGGAATTGTGCAAAGCAACATGTATCAGTATCATCACCTTGGGGATGCTGCAACCATTACTGACGGACTGATCTACGATCCATCTCTGAACCCATACCAGTCGGAAGGTCGGAGATCAGGAACACGTGATGATCGGGTAGCCTTTACCGGCAACTTCAGTCCTGCTGTTACCATGTCAACAGTTGCTTCTCTGGCATCGGCTGCCAGGGTACTTAAACCTTACTATCCCGAGCTTGCTGAACGAGCCCTTAAAAATGCCCTGATGCTTTGGGATAAGTACTTTGAAGGGGCCGATCCGGCCAACGCAGATAATCGCAGAATGAGATGGTTCCGGGGAGACAGCAGGATCAGTGCTGCAGTTGAACTATGGAAAGCCACCGGAGAAGCAAGCTATAAGGACTTCTTTGAAGGGGCTGTTATCAAAGAAATGGAACCTGTGGAAATGAATTTTCCCGGTGCACCATCCGGAAAGTACTACAACCTGGGGACGGCTTTGAGCATCTATCCACTGATGGATAAGGATTTTCAGGACAAGGTTAAGGAGATCATTCCTGAATATGTCGAGTCTATCAAAGAGAACAGTTCACAGACTCCCTACGGCGTGCCCATTTCAGGCCGTGGATGGGGCGGTAATGACCAGGTTATCAGATGGGCCTACAGCAACTACCTTGTATGGAAATACTTCCCGGAAATGATGGATCCTGAGCTGGTATTGCTGGGATTGCACTATCTCTTCGGTTGCCATCCTTACTCCAATGTGTCATTCATTACATCAGTAGGAGTGAACACCAAAAAAGTCGCATACGGCAGCACCCGGGCTGACTATACAGTGATCCCGGGCGGAGTCGTTCCCGGCCTTCTTCTGCTGGCACCTGACTACATGGAGAACAAGGATGATTATCCGTTCCTGTGGGGAGAGAATGAATGTTGTACCAATTCGATCCCGAATTTTGTAATGCTTTCGCTTGCCGCCGAAGAAGTGGCTGCTGCGATGAACCAATAAGACCTTTACTAACACTACATGATACCGATAATGATTAAAAGAACAAGTAAAAGAATACTCATAACATTGGCGGTCGCCTTGTTTTCTCTTACGGCCTTTGCCCAGAGCCAAACATTTTGCAATCCTATAGACCTGCTTGCCGGGAACCAAAGGGCCAGCCGCGGCGGAGAACCTGTGGTATTGATCTATCAGGACGATTACTATTTGTTTGTCACAGGAAACAGGGGGTATTGGTATTCCCCTGATTTTCTGGACTGGACCTACGTGAACGCACCCACCTTCCCCGGAGGGGTGATCTCCGTAATCGAGAAGGATGGCATACTCTATGCCTGCTCCATGAACAATAAAAATGTGTACAAGTGTGAAGAACCCAAAAAAGGGGAGTGGACACTCACGGCCACTTTTGACAGTGACCGGTACGGTGACGCAAACATGTTTCTGGACGATGACGGAAGACTCTATCTTTTTTACGGCTGGTCACAGATCATGCCATTCAAGGTTGTGGAACTGGATGTGACCACCTTTAAGGAGATCGCCGGTCCCGAGGTGCTTTTCTTTGGTGACTATAAGAATCACGGATTCGAGAACAGAAGGAACAAAGATGTGATCTTTTCGATCTTCAACGGAAGAAGGGAGTATTATGAAGAGGAATTCCCCTGGATCGAGGGACCCTGGGTAACCAAGCACAAGGGAAAGTATTATTTGCAGTATGCAGCCATCGGCCTTGAGTTTCTTTCCTATTCGCATGGGATATATGTGGCCGACAAACCCATGGGCCCTTACACCTATTCCGAGCACAACCCCCTGACGTTCAAAACCACCGGTTTTGCCGTAGGGGCAGGCCACGGGAGTACGTTCCACGACAAGAACGGTCAGCTCTGGACAATCTGTATGATCCCTGCCTGGTATGCCGGCAACGGCGGTGCCGAACTTGCCATTTATCCTACGGCAGTCGATGATGACGGTGTCATGTATTCCAATACGGCCTACGGTGACTATCCCCAGTACTGGCCCGGGACCAGGACAGATGCCGTTGACAACAACCTGACAGGATGGCTTCTTCTATCCCACAAGAAACGTCTTGAAGTTTCTTCAACTTTTGAGGACTACATTCCTGCCAATGCAGTCGATGAGGATTTCATGACCTGCTGGTCCGCACAGACAGGAAATCCGGGAGAGTATATGACTGTTGATCTTGGAAAGGTCGGTGAGATTTATGCCATCCAGTGCAATTTTGACCACATTGGCTCCACGGTCAATGTAGGGCGCGGATTCGGCCCGTCACCCGCTCCGGATCATTATCAGTGTTATACCGTCGCGGTTTCTAACGACAATGCTACCTGGACCACCATCATTGACAAAAGTGACAACAAGTATGATCACAGACACGATTATACAGAACTCAGCAAGCCTGTTAAGGCTAGATACGTTAAGATTACCAATGTGGCTACTCACGATGAGGCTAACTTTGCTGTTAAGGATTTGCGTATTTTCGGCAATCCCGATGTTGTTGAAAGTGTTAAGGTTACAGATTTCAAAGCTGTCCGGAATCAGGCCGACCGCAGAGAGGCAACCCTTCTATGGGAACCGGTCAAAGGAGCTGACGGTTATGTGGTTCGTTACGGGATTGAACCGGAAAAGCTGTACAACAGCTATATGGTTTACGATACTAATTTACTCACGATCCACAGCCTGAATACCGCCCCGGATTATTATTACGAAATAGAGGCATTTGATTCCGGTCTGGATTACTACAAGGAAATATCTGAGGTAGTAAACGGCACCGGTGCCGAGATCGAACTTACAAAGATCAAACCCGGAGAACGTCCCGCCTGGGGCTGGGGAGGGGCCGATATTCCCCGTATGATGATCCGTCAGGGTCAGCGTGATTATGTGTTTGAAGACATTGAACCGGGATACAGTTATACCCTCAGACATTCGTATGGCCCCGTTCTGTGGCAGGGTGAACTAACCGAAAAGGAACTCATTGGAGAGAGCACCCAGCCTACAGTAACGGTTAATCTGACCGAACTTGGCGTCGGGACCAGGGTAACCGGTATGCTTGAACTCAGGGTATACCCCGGTAAGGAAAAAGGAAAAATTGTGGTGACAACCAATTACAACAGAAGAAGGGTCTTTGCCCCATCCCCCGTTGTGAATGAAGATAACACCGTGACTTTCAATCTGAATGCTCCCAATGCAAAGAATGTTCAGATCAATGCCCAGTTTGCCGAAAGACAGAACATGGACAAGAATCCGGACGGGATATGGACCATCACCCTGGGCCCTGTTGCCCCTGATATTTATCCATACAGTTTCATAGTTGACGGGGTAACGATCATGGATCCGCAGAACGCTGAATGGTTCCCTAATGAGAAATTCAAAAACAGCCTGGTTGAAGTAAGGGGAAAAGAACCTTTGAATCACGAAGTTACCAATGTGCCTCACGGAAGCGTAGATTATACTTGTTATTATTCCGAAACGCTTCAGATGTATGCTCCAGTAGTGGTTTATACGCCCCCGGGTTATGATCGGTCCAAAAAGAAATATCCCGTATTTTACCTGATCAGCGGAACAACGGATACCGAAGAAACATTCTTCAAGGTGGGACGTGTCAATTTTATCATGGACAACCTGATAGCTCAGGGTAAAGCTCAGGAAATGATCATTGTCATGCCGTACGGCAATCCGGGCTATTATCTGAGCGAGCCAAAATTCATGGATTATTTTACCGCGGATTTTATTGGAGACCTTATGCCGTTTATTGAAAGCATTTACCGTACTCTAAACGACCGCGACCATCGCGCCATCGCGGGATTTTCTCGGGGCGGGGGACAGGCGCTTCGCTGCGGACTCGGCAATTTTGACAAGTTTTCACATATTATTTCCTACAGTTCATATATGGGAACGGAAGAATTTGAAAAAAACTACAAATCCCTTTATGAAGATCCCTCCAGGACCAATAAAATGATGAAATTATACTGGCTGGGAGTAGATAAGGCTGACTTCCTCTATGGAGGTGCCACCGAGTATATGAATCTCATGGACAAATATGGTATAGAAACGGTCAAAGTAGAGACTGAAGGCTTTCGCGGACATACATGGATGGCTGTTAAGCATTTTCTCAACCTGACCCTGCCGCTGCTGTTTAAATAATGAACAATATACTAAATGAATCACCTATGAAAAGAATATTTTTATTAATAGCCCTTACAGCCTGTGTATTGTTCAACAACGAATCTTATGCCCAGGATCGTCCAAGGGCACTCACGGGCAGACAACTGGCCGCCATGTTTCCTCCCGGAGTGAAATCACCGGAATGCAATCCGGACGGGACCGTATCGTTTCGTTTCCAGGCGCCGGATGCTGTCAAAGTTGAACTAAACTGCCAGATGTTTGAGGAAAACAAAGCCATGACAAAGGATGAAAAAGGGGTATGGAGCATTACCGTTACTCCTCCCGCTCCCGATATTTATCCATATTGTTTTGTGGTAGACGGAATCCAGGTAACTGATCCGAACAATGTCAGCATATTTCCGAACGAGAATTTCAAGAACAGTCTTGTGGATGTTCGCGGATCGGTCCCCGACTTTCAGGATATGCAGGATGTTCCTCACGGGAAAATATCCTACAGATACTATCATTCTGAAAATGTTGGTTTTGACAGGCCATTGTGCGTCTATACTCCTGCCGGATACGATCCCAAAGACAAGGAAAAGTACCCCGTTCTTTACCTGATACACGGTATGACAGATACTTATGAAACCTGGTTCAAGGTGGGACGGATCAATATGATACTGGATAACCTCATTGCGCAGGGGTTGGCCAGGGAAATGATTGTAGTAATGCCTTATGCAAACCCGTATCCCGAGATGATGAGACGTGGATTAGCTACCGGAATGGATATGATGGGAACGGATCTTTTCACAAAAGAGATCCTCAACGAAGTGGTCCCGTTCATTGAGACAAATTACAGTGTCCGTTCGGACGCCGGAAGCCGGGCAATTGCCGGATTCTCGCTGGGAGGAAGACAGACCCTTGCCTGCGGTCTCGGCAATCCGGATAAATTTCACTATGTCTGTGCATTTGCTCCGGCTGTTTTCGGTAACGAAATGTCCACAAATTTTGATGACGGGACGTATGCAAAACCGGAAGTAATCAGTTCAAGTTTGAAACTCATGTGGTTGAGTTGCGGAACGTCTGATTTTCTTTATCAAACGGCACTGGCTCTTCACAATTCACTCAACGAACGTGGCATTGAACATAAGACAATGTTCCCGGACGGTGGACACACCTGGATGAATTGCCGGGATTTTATTACCGAAGTCGCAAAACTTCTCTTTAAATAATCATATATGAACAAACTAGTTTTTATTACCTGTTTATTATCCTTATTCCTTTCTCAGGAAACAAAAGCCCAGGAGGCTCGAATCAAGATTGATACTGACCGCAGGATCGGCAGGATAGACCAGAACATATACGGCAACTTTGTGGAACATCTTGGCCGATGCGTATACGGCGGTATTTATGATCCGGCTTCCTCCAAAGCAGATCAGGACGGTTTGCGTACCGATGTGCTTGATGCCGTCAGGGACCTGAACGTCTCACTTACGCGGTACCCCGGAGGCAACTTTGTTTCCAATTACCATTGGCTGGACGGGGTAGGTCCCGAGAGGGTGCCCCGCATGGAACTTGCCTGGGCGCGCCTGGAATCGAATGAATTCGGCACAGATGAATTCGTGGAATTTGCAAGAAAAGTAGGGACCGAGCCGTATTTTGCCGTAAACCTGGGAACCGGATCCATAGTGGAGGCGCAATCCTGGGTAGAGTATTGCAATGTCAAAGAAGGACCCTACTATGCCGAGCTTCGCAGGAAGTACGGTCATGAAGAACCACACAATATCAAATACTGGGGACTGGGCAATGAAATGGACGGGGACTGGCAAATGGGCCAGCTCAGTGCGGAGGACTACGTAAAAAAGGCGCGAGAAGCCGCAAAGCTCATGAGAAGTACATCTCCTGAGATAAAGCTGATTGCATCCGGCTCTTCAAACTATGCCGCAGGAGCTGATCCCTATCATTGGAATGCTACCATTCTTGCCGGCCTGAAAGGTTATATCGATTACATAGCTTTGCATATGTATGTGGGTAACTACCGGGATAATTATTACGACTTTTTGGCAACCCCTTTGGAAATGGATCAACGTACCCAGGTAGTCAGGGGCATGATCTTAAGAGAAAAATCCCATCGTCCCGTTTATATTGCATGGGATGAATACAACGTTTGGTATCGGGCACGCAGTGGAGATGATGTAGTTGGCAACCGCGCCCTGGAAGAAAAATACAACCTTGAAGATGCGTTGGTAATTACAGGCTTTCTGAATTGCTTTGTAAGGAATGCAGATATCGTCAAGATGGCAAATATGGCTCAGCTGGTAAATGTGATCGCTCCCATTTTTACGGAAGGAGATGAATTGTTTCTGCAAACCATTTATTACCCGTTACAGATGTATGCCAACAACGTAAAGGGAGAATCCCTTGACGTATTCGTGGACAGTCCGACTTACAATACTACTCCTCGTTTTTCCCTGGGTGACAACGAAGCCAGCACGCATCTAACAGACGTTCCCTATCTGGATGTGACAGCTGCACTTGACGGAGATCAGTTGGTGATTTGTGTGCTTAACAGGCATAAAGACAACGCCATTTCCACTGAAATAATATGCCAGCAGGGGGCTTTCACCGGTTCCGTTGAAGTATATGAGGTCAACGGTCCCGATATAAAATCAGAAAATGATTTTGGAAAAACAAATGTGCAAACAGTAAAAAAGGATGATCTGAAGAAGCCCGGTGCTTCCTTTGAGTATTCTTTTCCTGCACATTCCGTTACCATGTTCAAAGGAAAAATTAAATGACATTAAAATAAATATCATGAAAAAGTTCACTTCATATGTATTGATGACACTTGCGTTTGTAGGTTTTACCCGGATAAACGCAAATGCACAGGTAGTCGAAGATTTTAAAACTTCAACTACGACCCAGCCGGGGAAGGAATATCCAATGGTTAATTCAGAAGGCCGGGTACGCGTACAGATCTCTGCACCTGAAGCCAAATTTGTACAATTGGACATCGGGGCAGTGAAATACGATCTGGTTAAAGATGAAAACGGTGTGTGGACGGGCGAATCAGCTCCGCAAGACGAAGGCTTCCACTACTACCAGCTCAATATTGACGGAGCATCAGTGCCTGATCCGGCAAGTCTCTATTATTACGGAGCAAGCCGATGGGGCAGCGGAATTGAAGTCCCTGCCGACGATCAGGATTTCTACGCTTTGAAAAATGTACCTCACGGACAAGTCCGCGAAGTTTATTATTACTCGGAAACGAACAAAACCATGCGTCACTGTTTTGTTTATACTCCTCCGGGTTATGAAACAGATCTGTCAACCCGTTACCCTGTCCTTTATTTACAGCACGGTGGCGGAGAAAACGAATACGGTTGGCCTTCACAGGGGAGAACCGGTCTGATTATGGACAACCTGATTGCTGAAGGCAAGGCACGGCCTTTCATCATTGTGATGGATAACGGAAGCTGGGCCATGGAAAGACCACGCCAACGTCCTGCACAAGGAGAATCCTGGCCTCCAAGAAATTGGGCGGAAGGTTTTATGAATACACTTATTAAAGATATCATTCCTATGGTAGATAAGAGTTTCCGTACCTTGTCCGATGGTAAGCATCGTGCTATGGCCGGTCTTTCCATGGGTGGCATGCAGACAAAGGCCATCACGCTGGCCAATCCCGACACGTTTGCTTACGTAGGAATTTTCAGCGGTGGAACCATCAGCGTTGAAGAAGTACAAAACACACCCGGTTTTCGCGATAGCAACAAATTGGTATTTATTAGCTTTGGAAGTCGTGAACTGGAGAATCGCAGGCCCGGTTTCGGCGGGGATCCACGTGAAGAAACCGAAAAGTTAAAACAATCCGGGATGAATGCCCATTTTTATGTTTCTCCCGACACCGCACATGAATGGCAAAGCTGGAGGCGTAGCCTGTATCAATTTGCACCGCTGTTGTTTAAAGATTAAAAAGTATATGAAAAAGATAGTCACACTCTTGAGTGCCGTATTGTTGACGGTCAATCTGGGATTTGCCCAGGAAAGTACTACAGAAATAAAAGAAGATTTCAAACCTTCAACACTGAATCAACCCGGAAGAGAATATCCCATGGTCAATTCCCAGGGATATGCACGTTTTCGCATAGAAGCACCCGATGCGAAGTCGGTAAGCGTAAGCCTCGGTCTGGGTGGCCGGGGAGGTACCGTACTGCAAAAAGCAGAAGACGGTTCCTGGATGGGAACGACCGCCGGGCCGCTGGATGAAGGATTCCATTACTACCATCTTACGGTGGACGGGGGTATCTTCAACGATCCCGGAACGCTGAATTTCTATGGTTCCACAAGATGGGAAAGCGGCATTGAAATCCCTGCCCACGACCGGGATTTTTATGCATTGAAGAACGTTCCGCACGGAAAAGTGCAGCAGGTTCTTTTCTATTCACCTAGCACAGACTCCGTTCGCCGCGCTTTTGTCTATACGCCGCCTTGCTACGAAAAAGAGAAAAACAAAAAATATCCGGTGTTGTACCTGCAACACGGATGGGGTGAAGATGAAACCGCCTGGTCTACCCAGGGACACGCCAACCTGATTATGGACAATCTGATTGCCGATGGCAAAATAGAACCTTTCATCATTGTCATGACATACGGCATGACTAACGAAATCAAATTCGGCAGCGGACTCAGAAATTTTGATATTAAGCCGTTCCAGACTGTTTTGGTGGATGAGCTGATCCCTTACATAGATGCCAATTTCAACACCATTGCCCATAAAGACCACCGGGCCATGGCCGGTCTTTCCATGGGAGGTATGGAAACCAAGATGATCACATTAAATCGTCCCGATGTCTTTTCTCACTACGCACTGTTAAGCGGCGGCGTTTATACTCCGGACGATATTAAGGACAAGTCACAGGTAAAACTCATCTTTTTAAGTTGCGGCAGCAAAGAACGTCCCGATGGTATTAAACAAGCAACGGCTTCACTTAAAGATGCAGGATTCAATGCGGTAGGATATGTCTCGGAAAATACCGCACATGAATTCCTTACATGGAGAAGAAGTTTGTACCAACTTGCCCCGTTGCTTTTTAAATAATCCCAATTTTGTTACTTTAGCAAACACAATGCATTGTAATATGAAAAAGAAACTATTGACATTACTGTTTTCCCTGGGTACCATGATCCTTACGGCACAAGGATTCCAAATGCCCGCAGGACCGGGTGAAGGTTCATATTCCAGGAGTTGGAGGGACGTAAATTATGCTTCTGACGGGATGGAAAGCCACAATATGGACATATACCTGCCCAAAGAGCAAAAAAATAAGTGTCAGGCAATCATTGTGATATACGGCAGCGCCTGGTTTTCCAACAACGCCAAGGCGATGGCTTCCGCATCCATAGGAACTCCTCTACTGAATGCGGGTTATGCTGTCATCTCTATCAATCATCGCTCCAGCACCGAGGCTATCTGGCCCGCACAGATTCAGGACGTGAAAGCGGCAATCCGCTACGTTCGCGCGAATGCTGCCCGTTATGACATTGATCCGTCGTTCATTGGTATCACCGGATTTTCATCCGGCGGACACCTTGCCACTTTTGCCGGTGTGACCAACGGAGTCAAGACACTGACAGCAGGCGATGTTACCGTAGATATTGAAGGCACTGTGGGTGATTATCTTTCTGCCGGCAGTCATGTGGATGCGGTAGTTGACTGGTTTGGCCCTGTGGATATGGCCCGAATGTCAAACTGCGAGGCTCCTAATGATGCTTCTTCACCGGAAGCCGTACTTATTGGGAAGAAAGATCCTCGTCATGAACCTGATTGGGTCAAACTCATCAGTCCGATCAATTTTGTAGATGAAGATGATCCGAAGATCCTTATCATACACGGCGATGCAGACAATGTGGTGCCTCATTGCCAAAGTCTTTACCTGAAAACTGCTTATGACCGTGCCGGAGTGGAAGCAATTTTCATATCTGTTCCTGATGGCGGACATGGTCCCGGATGCTTTGATGCGCAGTATTTCCAGAAGATGACAGACTTTTTCACTATACAAAGCAGCAACTAACACGATCAATTGATAAAGAAATATTTATGTTCAGAAAAATTACATTATCAGCGACGCTACTGCTGCTGGGAGCGGCAGCCGTTGCCCAGAATCCTATTATCCGGGATCAGTTCTCGGCAGATCCTTCTGCACTCGTGGTAGGTGACAAGATTTATGTTTTCCCTTCTCACGACATTCCTGCGCCTGATGATTACCCGCGCAAGGATTGGTTCTGCATGCAGGACTATCACGTTTTCTCATCGGAGAATCTGACCGACTGGACAGACCACGGTGTGATTCTGGACCAGAAAGATGTTCCTTGGGGGAACCCGAAAGGCTATTCCATGTGGGCTCCCGACTGTGCTGAAAATAACGGGAAGTATTACTTCTTCTTCCCTGACTTTATGAAGAGAGACGGACAGGAGGGGCAGTTCAGTCCTTTCCGGGTAGGGGTGGCTGTAGCTGACCGGCCCGAGGGTCCTTATACCCCGCGTGAAACGCCCATTGAAGGTGTATTCGGGATTGATCCCTGCATTTTTGTAGATGACGACGGACACGGATACCTGGTATGGCCTGCCAGAGGAATAAACATCGCAAAACTCAACGATGACTGGTCCCAACTGGCTGAAGAGCCTACGCCGGTCGGAAACCTTCCTTCTCCGGGTCTTATTGAAGGCCCGTACCTCTTCAAAGCGAACGGGAAATACTATATGACTTTCCCATGGGCCCGAAAGGATACGGAAGTGCTGGCTTATTCCACGGCAGATAATATTTACGGTCCCTATGAGTTCCAGGGTGTCTTTTTTGAAGAATGGCCCAACAAATGCTGGACCAACCACCATTCAATCATCAATTTCAAAGGACAGTGGTACATCTTCTACCACCATAACGACTATTCGCCACATTTTGACAAGAACCGTTCGGTATGTGCCGACAGCCTGTTCTTTGAACCCGACGGAAGTATCCGTATGGTTAAACCAACGCTGCGCGGAATCGGTGTTTCCAAAGCAAATTCCGACATCCAGATGGACCGTTATTCCGAGATAAGTAATACCGGTGCTGCCATTGCGTACCTGGATACTACCAACTATTTTGCCGGGTGGAAGACTGTTTTCAGCAGTCCTGACGCCTGGGTACGTTACAATACCGTTCAATTTGAAGGGAACTGCCGCAAGGTCGTATTGCGGGTTAAGGCTCCCGGGGGAGGGAAACTGCTTCTGCAGATTGATCAAAAGACCATTGCCAAGATCAAGGTGCCCCGGACAGAAGAGTGGAAAGAGATTGATGTCCGTGTTAAAGGCATTAAAAAAGGCATACATCATCTGACAGTCAGGTCCGCGAGTGACAATGAGATATGGCTGGACTGGCTCCGATTTACAAAATAGAAAAAACAATGAAAAAGCTTTTATTCTTGTTTTTTGCCCTGTTCCTGTTCAGCTGTGAGCAGCCAAATCCTGTACTGACCATTGAAGGCGGAAAAGTTCAGGGTGTCAAAGCCGAGTCTGGGGGAGTGTATGTTTACCGGGGAATTCCTTTTGCTGCCCCGCCCATCAGAGAGCTCAGGTGGAAAGCACCTCAGCCCGTTATTCCCTGGGAGGGAGTCAGGATTGCCGATACATTCGGACATCCCTGCTTCCAGGCCGCCCATTATCCCGGCGGTTACACAACAGAGTGGGGGTACGGGGACGAATCCGCTTACAGTGAGGACTGCCTGTACCTGAATGTGTGGACAAAAGCGCCCGGACAAACCGGAAAAAAACTTCCTGTTGCATTGTGGATCTTTGGGGGCGGATTAAGGGAAGGATGGGGATCCGAACCCGAGTTTGACGGGGAAGCCTGGGCCGGCAAAGATGTGGTGCTTGTCACGTTCAATTACCGTCTGGGAGTTTTCGGCTTTTTGACACATCCCCAACTGGCGGCAGAAAGTCCGGAACATGTATCGGGAAATTACGGGATACTTGACCAGATAGAAGCCCTCAAATGGGTGAAGAATAACATAGAACAATTTGGAGGCGACCCCCAAAATGTCACCATTTTCGGACAAAGTGCGGGTGGACGCAGTGTAAAGACTCTGTGTGCATCTCCTCTCACCAAGGGTTTGTTCAACAAGGCTATTATTATGAGTGCCAGCGGTTTAACATTGCCCGGACCTGCTGCTGCTGCGACACCATCTGCCATGCCTCCCTATATGCGTGCATTTGCCCCGCTTACTCTTGAAGAGTCATCACTGCAAACGAAAGAGGTTATGGACTGGGCCGGTCTTACGGATCTTGAAAAAATGCGTAGAGCCTCTACCGAGGTAATATTTGCCTTGGGATCCATTTACCAGTCAGTCACGGGAAACCGTACCTGGATGTCTTCCGGACTCATTTCCCCGGTCGTAGACGGATATGTATTACAAGAGGATTTTGACAATGCGGCCATCAATAACAACCTGGCTAATGTGCCTTATATGATCGGCTTCACCCTGAACGATATGGGAAACATGGCCCCGGGCATTGCAGATTTCTGCCTGAATCGTGAAGCGGCTGGCAACAAGGCCTATGCCTATCAGTTTGCTCGTCCTCTTCCGACCGATGGCAGGGAAAATGTATTGAAAGGAGCATTCCACTCTTCGGATCTGTGGTATGTATTCCAGTCGTTCAAGAACAGCTGGAGGCCCTGGACAGAGGGTGATTGGGCGCTTTCGGAGGTGATGCTGACTGCCTGGACCAATTTTGCCAAATATGGTAATCCAAATGGTCAGAATGATGGATCGTGGACTCCTTATACAAAGGACAATCCCAATTTCATGATCTTCAAACTGGATGAAAACGATGTGGAAAATTCAGGAATGGGTGATCCCCTGAAACCATGAAAAAATCAATACGCATACTATCCGTTATGCTGTCTCTTGCCGTGGTAGTTCCGACAGAATGTCCCGGACAGTTCTACGGCAACATGAACAGGGACAGCCTGTTGAGGGTAAGGGACAGTCTGAATAAAATCACGGTTGCCGATCATGCCAACATGATGGATCAGCTGGGCATCAAGGCAGTACGTCCCGGACGTGATCCCAATTCCCCAGATCCGTCCAGGCAGCCGAACTACAATGAGCTGAAGGCGAATCCGTATTGTTTCTATCCCGAGGTACTTGAGACTTTTGATGGAAAGACAGTGAAGAATGCCCGAATGTGGAACCATATCAGAAGGCCTGAACTGGTAGAAGTTTTTGAAGAAGAGGTTTACGGGCGTATTCCGGATCATGTTCCTGACGTTCATTGGAAAACGATCGGGGAAGAGAAAGCCCGTTTGGGAGGCATTCCGGTAGTGATACGCCAGCTACTCGGGGTGGTTGATAATTCCTCCTGCCCCCAAATAACTGTTGAAATTCAGGCACAAATAGTCTGGCCCGATGACGGCCGGAAGAACATGCCTGTTATCCTGGAATTTTCATGGATGATGACCGATCCCCGCCATCCGTTCGGGCCCGGAAAACCCTGGCAGCAAATGGTGGTGGAACGGGGCTGGGCTGCTGCACAGATTGTTCCGAACTCTGTTCAGGCTGATGGCGGTTATGGTTTGAGGGAAGGTATAATCGGGTTATGCAATAAAGGCCAATACCGCAAGCCGGCGGATTGGGGCTCTTTGCGGGCATGGGGATGGGGTGCTTCCGAAATGATCGATTATTTCGGGACGGAAGATCTTTTTGATGCCACAAAGGTGGCTGTTGAAGGGGTTTCCAGGTACGGCAAGGCAGCACTGGTGGCC
>Ga0209510_1001550_pt1 | contig 25722 bp, 21 predicted proteins | sample BiotimSIPDNA_FD_185749 | JGI IMG/M metagenome (GOLD analysis project Ga0209510, IMG submission 185749) | Anaerobic biogas reactor microbial communites from Washington, USA - Biogas_R1 time_0 SIP DNA (SPAdes) (version 2) | ecosystem: Engineered > Bioreactor > Anaerobic > Unclassified | place...
TCTTTCGGGTCCGTCTCGACCCTCTCAACGTTGCCTGTGGTTAAATCAATCTCCAAATTGTACCCAGTTTCTGAATACCTCATAATTTTCTTTACCCCTTTATCTTTTTAGATATTCTTTAAATGTTCGTTACGCACCTTTTGTGATAATTTAAGCATAACAGACCTATCCGTCAACAATGAGGCGACTTTTTTTTAAATGGAACAACTTTTATTTTTGGCCCTCCTAATCAAAATCATAACTTCATATTAGGCTGATATTGGATGATTTATTAAATAAACAAGAATTTAAGGTATAGCTGGTTTTTTAATGAACGAATCGAAAAGTCGCTTTTGTGGATCAGACACAAATTATCGCCGGATGTCGTTCGATTGTGTTCCAGTGTAATTAATGGTCAGGAAATAAATGTTTATTATGCTTAAAAAATCATTTTATTTGCGAGTGGAATATCTTTTCCTGCCGATAAAAGACAAAAGTCCTGTTGACTCGAAGGAACAAATCCCCGGGGAAAGATGGTTGCAGCTATTCAGTATGCAGGTTGAATTTGAATAATTGTAATAAATTTCTTATGGAGTCAGGCAAAAATAATTTGCCTTAAACCAATAAACAGAGATATCAGGAAAATCGTCATTCAGGCCTGCTTTCAATGGAGAATTTTCATCAATAAAAAGCGGGCTGAACAGCCGACTCATCCAGGAACCTCCGGATGACAATCACCTGGCAACCTTTTGTTCCGACACAATCATCGAACGGATAATGTTAAAAGGCGCCAAACTGGCAGGGCTTGATCCGAATCTTCAGGTATTCGCAGGCCTCAGCAACGGCCATTCCAGTAATATCTCTTTTGTGAGCGATATGCCACGCCATCGCACAGGGCAGAAATTCCCTTTGCAGGGCTTTCCGGATTTCTTCTTCCAGCTCCGGGGAAACCGTCCGGGCGGCTTTTACTAATCTATTCTGCGGATGAATACAACCGAACAGTCCTAACTGACACTTACTTAGATGGATACCAATCGAGTCAAGCATGCGACCCACTGTCAATGGCGATTTGTCAAATTCCGCAGCGATCTGCATGGCTTCCGCACAGCTTATTTCACCGTCCTTTGCATGGCGCCGGATTTTTTCATCGAGAACAGGATTCCTTTCCTGTTTACTTTTCATCATATCCGGATTCTTCATGTTGCTTTCCCTCCCGGTTATCAAAACAGGGTATCGAGTTGGTCGGCACTGTTGTTTCCCTGGTGTCGGATCTTAATTCTTTTCCGTGGCACGACCGCAATGATTACATGATATCTCATTGACATACAAGCCTGTTCTGCCTATATAATTTTCATCTTACAAAAGCGACGCCTTTTTAAATCAGATGCTTTTGAAAATTCCTCTGAGTAACTATAGTATGATCTCATCAGCAGCCTTTCCTCTTTTCATCTCTTCTCTGCTTCAGCAGGAACAAGTTTTTCTCCTTTTTGAAATATTATAATGTTCACTGAAAAAGTACTGGATTCAATTGCACCCCAGCAAAGAAAAAAATCTAATTCAGGAAACCGTAACGAGGTCAAAAATGGAAAAAGCCGCTTTAGAAAAATTATTCCATTCACAAAAAGAATTTTTCAGATCAGGAAAAACCCGCGACATCAGCTTTCGTATTGAATGTCTGACAAAGCTCAAACAGGCAGTCGCGGCTCATGAACAGGAAATACTGGAAGCCGTCTATCAAGATCTTCATAAAGATCCTATGGATGGTTATTCGACCGAGCTTGCCGGATTTTATGCTGAAGTAAAATATGCCTTGAAGAATATTTCCTCCTGGGCTCAAATCGAATCGGTGGAAACGCCGGTTTACATGCTGCCGTCAAAAAGTTATCTGCAGAAAGAACCTTACGGCCTAACGCTGATCATTTCTCCCTGGAATTATCCTTTTCAGCTTCTCATGATGCCCCTTGTCGGCGCCGTAGCAGCCGGCAATACCGCCCTCCTCAAACCTTCGGAACTATCCGCCCACACTTCGGAAGTATTGGAAAAAATAATCAACAATGCATTTCCTCAGGAATACCTGCATGTGGTGCAGGGCGGGGTGGAAGAGACGCAGGCGCTTATCGCATTGCCTGTCGATTATATTTTCTTTACCGGCAGTGTGTCGGTGGGCAAAATCGTGATGGCCGCGGCAGCCCGAAACCTGACCCCCCTTACCCTTGAATTGGGAGGTAAAAGTCCGACGATCGTTCATGAAGATGCAAACCTGGTGACAGCCGCCCACCGCATCAGTTGGGGAAAATTCCTCAATGCCGGCCAGACCTGCGTGGCTCCGGATTATGTGCTGGTGCATCAATCAAAGAGAGATGCCTTTATCGAAGAACTGATAAAAGTCATTCAAAAATATTACGGGGAAGATGCCTCCCGACATAAGCGTTATTGCCGAATTATCAATGACCGGCATTTTCGACGGCTGACTGGACTTCTGGACTCACAAAAAATAATCCACGGCGGTGGAAGCAATGCTGAAGATCGCTATATTGAACCGACGATTCTGTCACCTGTGGACTGGGATGATCCAATCATGGGGGACGAAATTTTCGGACCGATCCTGCCCGTTCTTACCTATTCCGCTCTGGACCACATTATCCATAAAATCAACGAACGGCCTAAACCTCTGGCACTGTATTTATTTTCCGATGATGAATCGGTCCAGAAGCGAATCACCGAAGAAATTTCCTTCGGCGGCGGCGCCATCAACAATACGATCATGCATGTGGTCTCCCATTTTCTGCCTTTCGGAGGCATAGGTTCCAGCGGGATGGGTAAATATCATGGGAAATACAGTTTTGATACCTTTTCACACTATAAAAGCATTCTCAAAAGTTCGAGCATTGTTGATCCCGTGAAACTTGCCGAACCCAACAAAGGCAGGGTCATAAATATATTGGAAAAAATCATGAAGTGATGCGTTCTGTATGCAGAAAAAGTAAGATCTGTTTCGGAACAATCGGATTGACCCGGGAATCGGCTCATCAGCTTTTTAAAGGTGGTTAAGTTCCGGGCTGAATTATTGTGCACCAAGCCGAAATATCATGTTGATTATTTGATAACATCAATCGATGATCCTTCCTGTTCCGTGCTTCGTTAACATCTAATACAAGGGCAAACCGTTGGGCAAGTAACGATTGACAAGCATGGAAGGGGTCGTATAGATTGAATTATTACTTTTTGCCAAGGAGATGTCATGCCGGAAATGTTCCAGGTTCTTCCGCCTGTGGAAGCACTCAAAGTCCTGTTCGATCAGCTTTCTCCGAATGTCATGACGGAGAATGTTGATACGGCTGAAGCGCTTGATCGCGTCCTGATTGAGAAATTGACCGCTCCGTCTTCACTGCCCTCTTTTCCACGCAGCACGATGGACGGTTATGCAGTGCGTGCCAAAGATACCTTCGGTGCGACGGAATCGCTGCCGGCCTATCTCAATGTAATCGGCGAAGTGCCGATGGGGCGCGGCTTTGAATTGGAGGTCGGTCTGGCTCAGGCGGCCATTGTTTACACCGGCGGCATGATACCGCCCGGGGCTGACGCCGTCGTCATGGTGGAGCGGACTCAGAAGCTCGATGCGAAAAACATAGAAGTTCTACGCGCCGTAGCGCCAGGAGAGAACGTCATTGAAGTCGGTGAGGACGTAAAAGAAGGCGAACCGCTGTTTGACTCGGGACACATCCTCCGCCCCCAGGATCTCGGTGGACTGATGGCGTTAGGCATCACGAAAGTCACGGTTGCCGCCCGACCGCGTGTGGCGATTGTCTCCACTGGGGACGAGGTCGTTCCTCCGGAACAGACGCCCGGCCTCGGTCAGGTTCGGGACGTCAACACTTACACCATAGCAGGTCTTGCGGCCCGTTCCGGGGGCATCCCCCAGCAGAAGGGGATCATCAGGGACGATTATGATTGTCTCTTTTCCGCAACCCGTGAAGCGCTGGATACTGCGGATGTACTGGTGGTCTCCGCTGGATCTTCCGTTTCCACACGGGACCTGACAGCGGATGTCGTTAATAACCTGGGGAAACCTGGTGTGGTGGTCCACGGTGTCGCAGTAAGGCCCGGCAAGCCGACCGTCCTTGGGGTCTGCAACGGCAAGCCTGTGATCGGCCTTCCGGGCAACCCCGTCAGTGCAATGGTTGTGGCGGGACTGTTCCTGGTGCCGTTGCTCTGGCGGCTGCAGGGCTTGGTGAAGCCGCCTGCCCGACAAAGGGTGACGGCAATACTGGCCCATAACATTGCGTCGGTCACCGGTCGTGAAGACTTTGTGCAGGTCCGGCTTGTGGAGCGTGAAAGCGAGCTCCGGGCCGAGCCGATTTTCGGCAAATCCAACCTGATTTACACCCTGGTCAAGTCTGAAGGAATGGTATGCGTGCCACTCGATTCCAATGGTTTACACAAGGGCGAACGGGTCGAGGTGGAGTTATTCTGAGAATGTAATAAGAAAAAAGGAGACGGGGATGAGCAGGAACAGGAAATTTTATCTTGAAGATATTCCTCTGGATGAAGCATGGCGTCGGTTGATCATGGCCATGGAAAGCTCCGGATCGTGGGTCGCATTCCCCGGCGAGGAGCTGCCGCTGGATGAAGCGCTGGGTCGCGTGACGGCAGCGCCCGTGTGGGCGGCCTTGTCTTCCCCGGGTTATCATGCCAGCGCGATGGACGGTTACGCGGTCCGTTCGGCGGACACGATCGGCGCAACCGAGACATCGCCGAAACGCCTCAGGATCGGTCCCGAAGGACCGGCCAGCTATGTCGATACCGGCGATCCGATACCTTCCTGGGCTGACGCGGTCATCCAGATCGAACATACCCAGCATATTGAGGAAGAAGTCGGCGGCGAATTAATAGAAATCCAGGCCGGCGTTGCCCCCTGGACAGCGATTCGCCCCATGGGTGAAGACATGGTCGCCACCGAACTGGTACTCCCGGCCAATTATCGGCTGAAACCGGTGGACCTGGGAGCGCTTGCCGGTTGCGGACATGCAACGGTCAGCGTTCGTCGCCGGCCGCGTGTGGCGGTGATCCCGACGGGGACCGAACTCGTTACGGTCGAGCAGGCGGCGCAGGCGGGATTAAAGACGGGCGATATCATCGAATACAACTCACTGGTACTGGCTTCCCAGATCCGCGAATGGGGCGGCCTGCCCACCAGATACCCGATCGTGGCTGACGATTATGAGCGCATCCGGGAAACGGTGCGGGAAGCGGCGGTCACCCATGACCTCGTTCTCGTCAATGCCGGTTCCTCGGCGGGGAGTGAAGATTTTACATCGAGTATTGTTGAGGAACTGGGAACCCTGCTTGTTCACGGCGTCGCAATCCGTCCGGGTCATCCGGTTGTCCTCGGCACCGTGACCGAACGCCACACGCCTATCATCGGCGTTCCGGGCTATCCGGTTTCCTGCGCCCTGACCGGGGAAATTTTTGTGGAGCCCCTGATTTCCCACTGGCTCGGATTGACGCCAAGGGAAAAACCCAAGGTGAAAGCAACCATCAGCCGCAAGCTGCTCTCGCCGATGGGTGAAGACGAATGGGTGCGGGTGACCGTCGGGCGGGTTGGTGAAAGAACCGTTGCCGCTCCCCTGTCCCGTGGGGCGGGCGTCATCACCTCCCTTGTCCGGGCGGATGGAATTGTCCGCATCCCGAGATTTTCGGAGGGGGTCGATGCAGGGCAGGATGTCACCGTAGAGCTGTATCGTGACCCGTCGGAAATCGACCGAACCATTGTTCATATCGGGAGTCACGACCTTTGCCTCGATATCCTGTCTCAATACCTGGCGGATTCCGGTCGCCGCTTCTCCAGCTCCAACGCCGGGAGTCTGGGCGGCTTGATGGCCCTGCGACGCGGGGATGCTCATCTGGCAGGTTCCCATCTCCTGGACCCGGCTACAGGTGAATACAATATTTCCTATATAAAGCAATACCTGCCAAATTTACCTGTCGTGCTGATGACCTTCATGCAACGCGAGCAGGGGCTGATCGTGGCTCCGGGAAATCCCAAGGGAATTAAGGGACTGGCCGACCTGGCGCGTGATGACGTGCGCTATGTCAACCGCCAGCGCGGAGCAGGCACACGGGTCCTGCTTGACTATCATCTGGAAAAGCTCGGGATCGAACCTGGGAATGTAAAGGGTTACCAGCGTGAAGAATATACTCACCTGGCTGTTGCCGTTGCTGTGCAATCCGGAGCGGTGGACTGCGGTCTGGGCATTGCCGCTGCTGCGCACGCACTTAGGCTGGATTTCATTCCCTTTGAGAAAGAACGTTACGATCTGGTCATTCCCCGCATACACTACGATAGCGACCTCCTACAACCACTCTTCGATCTGATTCAAGGCCCCAACCTGCGACGCGTCGTTGACGAGTTGCCCGGCTACGACACGACTCACATGGGGGACATCGTGATCGAGCTGTAGTTGCCCTGAAAATATCCCTTTTTTTTGAATTACTGATGAATTCAAGGCCTTTTCATAAAGTTGTTGATTTATGAGTGCGTTATGTATTATGAGACATAAGTCATTGATGATGTCATCAACAAAAGGAGGAAGCAGGCCATGAAACTGAGTGCACGAAATGTTTTAAGCGGCACGGTGGCAAGCGTCAGGAAGGGGGCGGTGAATACCGAAGTCATCCTCGAACTGAAGGGCGGATCGGCGCTTGTGTCGGTGATTACCAATACAAGCGCCGACAACCTTGCCTTGAAACAGGGGACCGCGGCTTTCGCCATCGTCAAGGCAAGCAGTATCATCGTCGGAACGGAACTGGAAAAGGCCAAAATCAGCGCACGCAATATCTTGAACGGCACTGTGGTGAAGGTTGTCGAAGGGCCTGTCAGCGCTGAAGTTGACCTGGATGTCGGCGCCGGCAATACGATTGTTGCGGTGATTACCGAAGAAAGCGCAAAAAGATTGGGGCTCAAGGCAGGAAGCAGCGCCTACGCCATGATCAAGGCCAGCAGCGTTATTATTGGTGTTGAGTAAAAGGACCGATACATTCTTCCCGAAGACGGCTGTTTCTCCCGCCTTTGGGAAGAATATCCCGTGCTGTGGAAAAAAGGGAGAACGATTCTCGATTATCCGTAATTCCCGCCATCGCATTGCCTGATACCCCCTTCCCGTGACTGAAGAAAGATGGATGCAGTCGTCAGCACAGGATAAAACTCAACGCTTGTAGAGCAACATTGTCGTAACGACCTGATTGGCGTGAGGATGGCGCGAATCAAGGGTCTGTGCGTTTTCCATCCACATATTCCGGTAAGAAGCCGGTCATATTCTATTTCTGAAAGGAACTTCAATGATGAAATCTATGTTTAAGTATCTGGCAACTGGATTCATGATGATTATTCTGGCTCTATTTCTGTTGACCTCGATGGCCATGGCCGGGGATGTGAATCTTTCCGTCGCCGCGAGCATGAAAGACGCCGTGAACCAGCTCACCGACAATTTCGCCAAAAAGAATCCCGGAGTGAAGTTCATCAAGAACTACGGCGCTTCCGGCGCATTGGCCAAACAGATTGAGAGCGGCGCACCGGCGGACATCTTTATTTCCGCCAATGAGAAATGGATGGATTATCTGAAGGAAAAGAAGCTGATGGACGACCGAAGCATCGGCACTTTTGCCTATAACGAGCTGGTTTTTGTGGGGAAGCCGGGTATGAAAGTCAGGAGTATGCAGGATCTGGCAGAACTGGAAAAAATCGCCATCGGAAGTCCCCAGAGTGTTCCGGCGGGGGAATACGCCATGGCTGCACTGAAAAAATCCGGCATGGACAAAGAGCTTGAAAGAAAGCTGGTTATGGCCAAGGACGTGCGGGCGTGTCTCATGTATGCCGAACAGGGTGAAGTCGATGGCTCCTTCGTTTACAAGACGGATGCCCTCCTGGCCAAAAACACTAAAATCCTTTTCGTCGTGCCCCAGGAACTCTATCCGCGGGTAACGTATCCCAAAGGATTAACTGCAGCCGGCAGTAAAAACAAGGATGCCGCTGCCTTCTTCAATTATCTGAATTCGGCTGAAGCCAGAAAGTCCTTGGAACAACTGGGGTTTACGGCAAAGTAATCAGGTGAATATGCCGTCCTTTACCTCTGCCGATTATTCCGCAATATTTCTGTCGATGAAGGTGGCATCGACGGCAACCCTGCTGTCGCTGCCGGTCGGCTTCGCGCTGGCCTGGCTCATGACCTATAAACAGTTTCGGGGGAAGGTTATCCTCGATGTTCTGATCAGCCTTCCCCTGACCCTGCCGCCGGTCGTTATCGGTTACCTGTTGCTTCTACTGCTCGGCAGAAACGGGTGGGTCGGGAAATATCTGCTCCAGCCGCTCGATATCAGACTGATCTTCACATGGAAAGCGGCAGTCATCGCCACGGCGGTGGTCGGGTTTCCCCTGCTGGTTCGTGCAATCCGCATCGGAATGGAAAGCATCGATGAGGGGCTTCTCCAGGCAGCACGCACCCTCGGCGCCGGAACCTTTGACAACATCATCACTGTTATCCTTCCTCTCTCTTTCCGGGGAATTCTGGCCGGTTCCGCTCTCATGTTCGCCCGTGGACTGGGCGAGTTCGGGGCCACAATCATTGTGGCAGGCAACATCCCCGGAGTGACCCAGACGATACCGCTGGCCATTTATGAATATACAAGCTCTCCCAGCGGGGATGTCATGGCGCTGGCACTCTGCATAGTGTCTATCTCCCTGTCGGTGATCATCCTCCTGTTCCACGAGTTTTTGTCACGGCGGCTGGTTAAGGCGGACTGACATGGAACTGCGGGTAGATGTACAGAAAAACTTCGGCTCCTTCTCTTTTGCTGCAAACTTTACGGCCAGCGGGGTATCAACGGGGGTTTTCGGTCCCTCCGGGAGCGGCAAGTCAACTCTTGTGAAACTCATTGCCGGCCTTCACAAGCCGGACTCCGGCGTTATCATAATCGATGGGGAAACTCTTTTCGACAGTTCCCGGCGGCAGAACATCCCTGTGGAAGAGCGGAGGGTCGGCATGGTCTTCCAGCATCCCAACCTGTTTCCCCACTTGAATGTGAAACGCAACCTCTTGTATGGGTACAGACGGTGTCCTTCCCAGCACCGCAGGATTACACTCTCTGATCTGGTGGATGTGCTGGAGATCGGACACCTCCTGGATCGGGGGGTGAACAACCTCTCGGGGGGCGAGAAGCAGCGGGTTTCCATCGGCAGGACCGTACTTTCCAACCCCCGCCTGCTTCTTATGGATGAACCTCTCTCCGCCCTGGACGACAACCTGAAATATCAGATCATCACTTATCTGAAAAACGTCAGTAAGCGGTTCGGGATTCCCTACCTGTTCATTTCCCATTCGCTTAAGGAAATGCGCCTTATGTCCGATCAGGTCCTGGTTGTGGAAGACGGAAGGATCACCGATCAGATGCCAACCGAACAACTGGCGCTATCCAGAATGGGACAGAGCCTTACCGGATACATCAACATTCTGAAGCTGAAAGATCCTCGACTTCGCGACGAGTTGCATGCCTATCCGTGGGGTGATGGCGAGCTGCTCATCGTTGCCGGTGAGGGCCAGCCGGGAACACTGTTCGAACTCTCGTCACGGGATATCATCCTCTTACGTCGATTTCCTCATGCAATCAGCGCCCGGAACCTCCTCAAATGCACCGTGGTCGACGCCTTCCCCTCCGGGCACAGGATCGGAGTCAAACTTGACTGTGGTGGAGAACACCTTGTGGCTGAAGTGACGCTGCCGGCGGCCAGGGAACTGGAAATCGAGACGGGGCGCGAACTCTACGCTGCGATCAAGGCCTCGGCTTTCAGACAAATCATGTAAGTTGTTCTGATCAAGGTTATTTGTTTAAGACAGATGCCTTATCACGGAAGGTTTCCAGCCGCATATCATCATTGTCACCGAACACTTTACGGCGTACCTGATAAAGCGGAGGAAGATCATTGCTCAGGACGGTAAACATTTCTCATATTTCATCATGGTCAATTAATTGGATCGCAACTTTTTCTCCTGCCTTTACTTCTGAAGTATTTTCCGGGATAACAATCAGACAGTTCGCTCTGCTCATTGAACGAAGTACGGATGAGTTCTGATTCCCTGTTGTTGAAACATAAAACTCGTTGTTTCGAATAGAAAAATGCCCTCTCAGCAGAAAAGCTTTGCCCGGTTGCTTTTTGAGATCCTCCTCAAGAATTGCATTAAGAACCGGCTTTCTGATCCTTTTTGCACCCATTAACCTGAGTAACGCCGGTCGGACAAATTGAAGAAATGATGTAAGAGTCGAAACAGGATTTCCTGGCAGGCCAAAAAACAGTTTGTTTTCTTTAACACCAAAAGTGCACGGTCTCCCGGGTTTGACCTTAATCCATTCAAATTTTGTTTCAATATTCAGATCAGAATAAATCTCCTTAACAAAATCGTATTTCCCCATGGATACGCCGCCCGTGGATATAATGACGTCGGATTTCATGGCCTTCAAAAACATTTCCCTCGTATCTTTCAAGGTATCTTTCACAATGCCCAGATAATCAGGGAGACCGCTATATTTTTTCACTTCAGAGTATAAAGAATAGGCATTGCTGTTTCGAATCTGACCCATTTGAACTTCTTCACCGATTTCGGCCAGTTCATCGCCTGTAGAGATAATCGAGACAGTCGGCTGTTTATAGACTTTAATCGTTTGATAATTCAGGGAAGCAAGGATGCCTACATCCGCGGATCTGAGCCTGTCGCCTTTTTCCAATACCTTGTCGCCTTTTTTGATATCCTCTCCGGCGAATCTGCAATTACTGTATTTCACTGTCTCATTGAATATTCTTATGTATCCGGCTTCTTCTTCCGCATCTTCAAACGGAATGACCGAATCAGCACTTTTCGGGAGGGGCGCACCGGTCATTATTCTTATTGCCGTTCCCTTCAACACCTCTTTGCCATCCAGCAGGCCACCAGCCCTTATTTCCGCTATAACTTGAAGTTTTACAGGACTTGTCTCTGTTGCTCCCTTCGTGTCCGCTGCAATGACCGCGTAGCCATCCATTGCGGAATTATCTCTTGGAGGGATCATTGTACTTGCTACAATGTCCTCATACAGAACACGATTGGCAGATTCCATTATCGAAATGCCTTCATCGGTCAGAGGTTTTACAGATTCTAAGATTATTTTTTGAGCTTCGTCGATGGATATGGGTAAATTTATATTTTTCATTCCTCTTTTCCAAACTGTTATTATAAAAAATAATTGTTGAGCCATGATCAGTTAAAGGAATTCCGGCCAAATCACAAATGCCTGCAGGAGAGCTCAACGATAAGGTTCACTTTTAGAATCAGTCAGTTGTTACATTTCTTCCTCGAGTGTGACTTTTTATTGGTCTGACTTTTTTATGAAGACGATAATGTCATTTCACCGATGACAGGTTCAAGAATCGGGTCAAGTTTCATCATCTCACCAAGCCGTCTCGCGTCCACCGTGCCAAGAATGCAGGAGGCCAATCCCAGTGCCGTGGCTGTAAGACTGAAGGTCTGATAAAAGCAACCCAAATCCTGTAAAACAAGTCGAAAGGCGATTTTTTCATACTTCCATGCGTCTCTCAGAAAACGGGAGGTTAGGACCAGATGGATATGCGGAGGTCCCGCACCGGGGATCAGGAAGTGAGGATTGCTCTGCAGATAGGCCTCCAGTGACGTCTCATTCGCAGCGATGGACTCCAGCCGATGCTGTTCCGGATCGTAGCGCCAGGCACCCGGAGCAAGGCCGATGCATTGACGCACCAGAGGGTAGATTTCCAGCGAGTGCAACCCGCCGCCGCTGGGTGACGGCCGCAGTGATCGCAAACAGTGATTGATTGAATCATCCTGAATTTCCTGAACACGGGCGGACACGTCCAGTAATGCACCAAGTTCCTCCAAGGTAATCGGCCGGTTGCCGGGGATGCGACGACTGCGACGTTTTGCCAGCACATGGGCAAAAGAAAAATTCAGCTTGTCCATGAGCTGCCCGTTCGTTTCAGGCAGGGAAATGCATTCCCCTGCGCAGGATTTAAAAAGCGGCGCCGGCGGAGTCTTTTCTTTGAGTCGCCAGGTCGCACCTATCGGATCATCATGAAACCCGATGCTCGAATTGTGAAAAAAGAGCAGATCATGAAATTCCCACACAGCAGAGTCTGTTTCACCTTCAACCAGGGCATCCATAAGCCTCAGCGCTTGATAAAATGCGGTGCGACCCTCGTCCTCAAAAGACACTGCTGCACATTCCCGAACGATCTCCATCAGCCAGACCAGGCAGTTTTCGTCGTGAAAGGCGCATTTTCTTTGAGAAAGCGGCATCTCAAGTAAGATAGATTTCCCGACACGCCTCAGGCATGCGTAGGGGGACAGACTCTGTAATGAAGCAGGCATTTTTTCTTTCCAGGCACGCCAGTCCGGTGTGGGGTAGAGAGAAAGCAGGGATTGCCCATCAATGCTGATTTGTGCCTGGAGAAGACCGTGAGAAAACATCCTTTCACACAAAAAGTAGACAGCCTCAGGATGGGATGATGATTCCGCCAGCCTGTCAATCAACTCCTCCGTCATCCAGCTCATCATCAGGGCTTCCATAAGCGGACTATCGGGTACGTCCAGAAACTTTTCCTCCGCTCTGAACAGGGTCATTCGCCCGTTTCCTGACCGCTCCATCGTGATGTCATCGCGCAGCTTCACAGCTAATGATATGCTGCTCTTCTGAAGGCGAGGTTTTTTGTTCATGCAAATTAACCCATTCATTTCACAAAAATCACAAAAAAAACGGCACAGGATTCAGATCATCTTCACCCACGTCTCCGTCAATCCATCCTGCCTCTCTGGGAACGTCGAAAAGCCGGCGGCAACCGAAACGGGGCCAGAAATGCACAAGTCCCGGAACGATCACCCTCACTACCGGAAAGCCAACATCGGGTCGGGTCATGTCCACTACCAGCATCTCCAACCCCCTGGTGCGCAGCAACTGCACTGCATCCTCAATGTCGTCAAGAAAATCCTCTCGCTGTTTACTGTGGAAATCTGAAGAGATTCTTGGAGGCTGATGAGGGTCCGCCCGTAAAAAATGTTCCCTGCCTGCGTCCTGCAACTTGAGTCTGTATTCCTTTCTATCCACCATTATCCAACATTGACCCAATTCAGATATGGCCCTCTCCAAGGCGATATGCGGGTCGTAATGGCAGCCTAATCCAATCGCTTTAAGGCAGTCGTCTTCCTTTGAGCCAAACAGATTAGCGGAAAAAACGGGGATGCCCAGGTCATTGGTCAGATCGAGCACATCCAGCCCCATGCCCTTCTCTTTCATGGATACATCCACTGCGGCGGTAAAAGTCGAATCTAAACTGCGCCAATCCACGGCTGGCTTCCGCAGTCGATGATACCACCACATCGCCGTTGCATCGCGCTCAACCAGTTCAAAAAAGCCCTGCATGACGGCCTCTTCTAAACAGTTCCCCGCTGCTACACCATTGCTGCAACCGCGACAGATGTCTCCTCCCCTTTCCCGCGGATAGGAATAATAAACAAAGGCACTGGGAATCAGCCGCCAACGCTTCTGTGTAAGCGACCAGGCCGGCATCCAGTCAATCGGACGATCGAAATCATAAGGGTCAGGAACGTGAGTGGTCCCCCCCTTTTTGCGCCAGGCTTCGCGGTCCCTGTATTGCTGTTCACTGAAACCCATTAAATGGTGAGGGGCAATCGCCACATCACCCAGTTCCGTAAAGGATGCCCGAATATGAGTCTCATAACCCTCGTATTGTGAACAGTAGCGTTCAATGGCCTCACCCAGAGCGCTGGCCCGCGCCTGCAGCTCGCTCCGGCCTTTTCCCAGACTGAAACCAGTAGCCGACAGGCGCGACTTCTGTTCGTAAAGCAACGCTTCTCCCCGGTTCCGGACGTTCCATTCGCTGCGAATCACCGAGCCGAAGCATGAAGGAATATCATCCAGCAGCATCAACCGTCCCACCACACCTGTGACCGGGCTGATCAGGTGGGCATATTTATCAAGTGTTTCCACTGCTGAGCAGACCCGCTCACCGCCATCACGATAATCCACTTTTATTCGTGATTCCAGGCAAAATGGTTCCTTCGGAAGGGTTTCAAGCCGGATGTTTTTTTGTGAGATGGTCCCGCACACCGCACATTGAGGACGTTTCGCAAGCAGATGACGCTCCATCCGCAGTGTCTGGAAGTCAAGGGTGACCATGACACCTGTCATTTCCGACGAACCTCCCATGGCCAGTTTTTCCAGTTCCACTGCCAGCAATCCTGTAACCGTTTCCAAAGAATGAATTGTCTGCCCTATGGAAAGGCGCAAAGACTTTTTATTCCCACTTTGAAGGATCTGATCCGCTTCCAGCCTCCGATGTCCCATTACCCGGTCAAGCAGGCAAGCCAGGCAGCCTGTTTCTTCCGTAAGAAATGGTCCGAGCCACGGAATCACCCCACAGGGCTTTACAGGCATCCAGCGGAGTCTGAGCTTTTGGGCGAAACGTCCGAAGGCAGCCAGCTCCGGCTCGAGATAATCAGGTGTGACGGCCACGTGAACCGTATCGGCAGACCTCCTTTCAGTGCGCCAATCCCGGACGCGTTCGATCCGCACCACATCGGAACGAGACAGCGATGACGCGATGGCATCCGCAGACGTCTCCGCTTCGCCGATGGCAAATATTTTTACGGTCAAGGCATCGTTCCGGGAAGGCGGATATCCTGTCCATTCCTGTCCATACGCCTTAGATCGAAACAAATCCGCCGGCGTTTCAGTCTGCACTGAATCCTTGACGATCACACCCTGCTTTTCGAGTTGAATCAAGACGTAGTAGACCTTTTCTGGGGGGAACCGATTCGCTAATTCTTCAACCAGATTGTCCTCGTTGCCGAGGTCGCTGGCGATCAACCGGATGACCTCCATCGCCAGTCCAGAGATAATTTTTTTAGGCCCGGTTTCATCCAGGATGAACCATCGGGAATTCCCGTCGGCAATCGGAGCGATGCCCTTTTTGATCCTGTAACGGCTCATCGCGACACCTTATAAAAACCCCGCCAGATAATCAATCCACTGGTCGCCGTGTTGAACCAGGCCATAAGGCTTACGGCAGCCACCGGCGCAACGGGCTGAATACGGGCAGCGACGGCATTCAGCAGGCAGCGCCTCGACTGATGCGCAGGCTTGTATCTCCGGACAGCTCCGGATCTCCTCGAGTGACCTGCAGCCTTCCATTTCACTCACGTCAAAGCACGCCTGCATTCGTCCGCGGGCATTGACGTTCAGCGCCACGAAGGGCCCACAATCCTGCGTCCGGCCATGAAACACCCGTGCGCCCAGCTCTGTCGGCTTGACTCCGCAAAATGGCATGGCCAGAAAAATCCCTTGGGCCTCCTCTGGGTAGCGGACCATTAAATCCGCCATTTCTTCCGCAAAGAGCTGGGCATCGGCAGGTGTCCAGGGACGGGGCAGTAGCGGTGTTGATTCGTAACGCAATGGCATCCAGAAAAGCCGAGGCGAGGTTTTGACAAGTTGGATAAAATGATCCAATTTTCCGTGCAGTTCCGGCAGCAGTGTCGTGAGGAGGCGGACACGGGGCACCCCCTCCTCCAGCGCCAGATTGATTATTTCCAGTTTTCTGGCTGACACATCCGAACAGCCGGTAAGCTCATCCAGGCGCCCTGCATCCAACGTCGGAAGACTGATTCGCAAATCATTCACAACCCGGAAAAGCTTTCGATAGAGTTCAGCATGTCCCATTCCGTTGGTGTTCAGGACGATGTAGCGCCCCCGCAGATGGGCATAGTAGCAGAACATTTCAATCTGCGGATGCAGTGTCGCCTCTCCCCCTGTGAAACGGATAGCAGGAATGGAATTATCCACCGCCCAGTCAATCCAGCGCAACACCTCGTCATCCGGCATAAATCGGTTACCCAGACGGGTCTCACCGCCCAGATAACAGAATGCACAATTCATATTGCAGGCATCTGTGATTTCAATTTTCAGTTCGCCTGGCGCCACAGGAGAAATCATCATCTTTTAAATTCCTGAGGTGGAACAACATAATGGCATGCTCCCCCGCCTGCCATCTCCCATGCCAGATCAGGGAAGATCGGTGAAATCAGGTTAAACGCATCTCACACAGGATATTTCATCGGTATCTTCAGTCATTATCGGTTTGATCGACCATTCTTCACCCGGTTTCAAGGGAAGAACAATGTGCATGACTGCATCCGTTTGTTCCAGAACTTTGATTTCGACAGCGGCAGGAACAAAGATGTCATATTCCTTCAACACCGATCTGGGGTTTGAAATAAACCTTTCTTTAAAAGATTCATCACTCCATGCCCTGGCAAACAGCTTCGCCATCTTTTTGTCCTGTTCTTTTATTTCTTCATCACCTAAATAAACAGTTCTTGGCCCTGCAAGCGGCTTCGCCATTTTTTTTTCCAGTTCTTTTATTTGTTCATCTATCATTTTACTTCCTTCTCTTTATTTATTCTGGAAACGTGAAAAGAAATATCGTCATTTCCCCATGGATCAGAATAGACTCAATATTCAAACCGATTTTCTCATCTTTTCCGCAATGACCTGAGCGGTGGAATAGTTATACCGGGACATAACCGCATTATCGTACTGGAAAATGATTACACCCCAACGACACGGGTACCGCCATGGATTCGAAGAACCTGCAGAACTCATATGATGTTTTAAGGATGGAGTACTCTACAAGAAGGGAATATTGCGTCCAGTTTCTCTGTTCCGTATATCCTTAAAAAAATCCCAATTCAGCATTATTTTATCGGCCATTGCTTTTTCCGGTGCGAATATAGACAGAAGAGAATCGTTATGTCAATACGGGAATAAGGCATCCCTCTTAAAATTTGAAGAATTGTTGACGGGGAAGCAAATCAGCTCTGAGAAAGGAAAAATCGGCTTCGACCGTCAATTCACAAACTGTAATTCTTCAAAACCTTATTTAAGATTGAGCACTCATTATAAGATGTTCCGGAAACAGCCGGAGGATCGGCCAACGTGCGTCGGGTGATCTCATTCCCATAGTAAGAGACACGCAGAGCAGGAAAAAGACGGCTGAACGGATGGCAGGCATTACAGACGGGTTCTGTTTGTCTCAGTCATAAGGTAAGAAAATTTTTCTCTTTCGCTCATGCAAATAAAAGCAGCCACTCTTCCTTCAAGGAATTCAGCAACAGCCCATTGAAATGAAAGAGATATTTCCCCTCGTACTGCCAGGAGCAAATGATATTCATGGTGCAAAATATTATTTGCACTGCAGAAAAATACTTCTTAATTTTCCGCTCCGCATTTTTTACCCTATGAGATAATTTGCTTCATCATCCACTCCATGGACTCGGGAAATTTTTCCATGGCTTCAGTCAGGGATTTTGCATCTATAGGACACTGAATAGGCATAGGACCTTCCGGTGACATCAGCTGAGCCTGGCCGATAAAAAGGGGGGTGCGATTGGCGTCAACAGTCCCATCAATTTTTATGGGGGTCAGCATACGAATAGAACCAACACTGAGATCGGTGATTGTCTCTTCCCGATACAGGTTATCCTGGTTAAACTTAACTTCTTTCTGTGTCTTTTCTGCAGAATCACTCATAAATTTTCCTACTCCTTATACATAATCGGTTTGTTTATATATTCACATCAATAATTTATTGGTGAGTTCGAAAGAATCCTGTTCAAAGGACGTGTTAGATAATAATCAAGAAGATTTTCATTTAACACTCTATCAAAATTCATGCTTATGAATTGCTCTCTTATAAAAGGAACAAAAGGACAACTCCAGCCCGCAAGGTCTGCTTCGTCCCCCTTTATTCTATCCGCCACTCGATCATAAAGCGCTGCAGTCCAACGATTATAACCTTCACATTGGCCATCAAGTATTGTTTGCCAAAAATCTTCATGATAACTCCCGAAATTCATGTTTGTCCCGGCAAATCGTTGACAAGGATATATGGTGCCATCTGCGGACAAAACCAATTGTTTTATTCCCGCAGGGCAAGAAAAATAAGCCCCTGTAATCATTTGCACGACTGCAAATTTCCATTCACCATCAAATTCCATGTCATATTTTTCAGTTGCCTGCTCCATTCTTTTCAGTGCTTCAAACTTTTCTGTTTCCGTCAATTCAAGCTGTCGCTCTTCTTCGGAATGACCACAGAATATATTTGCCGTAATACCCTTAACTCCTATTGCAGCCATTTCATCTACAAACTTCTCAATATTAGAGATGTTTAATTTACTTAATACGGTAATCACCCTGCATTTTATATCAGCCGCAAGAATCCTCTTTAAATTTTCAACAACTCTGTCATATGTTCCTTGACCAGTTAAGTCTACTCTTCGTTTATCATTGTCTTCCTCTATTCCATCTAAACTGACCATTATTCCCAACTTGGATTTATTGTGCCTGATCCAATTGAATATCTTCCTGTTTAATTTAAAGGCATTTGTAAACAATTTAAATGAAGTATCTATATTGTATTTTTTACTCATTCGGTCTGCATTCTCATAAATCCCGCGGAGCGCTTTAAAATTCAATAAAGGTTCATAACCAAGAAATGATATCAGCAACGTGGTAATTTCTCTCTTTTTCAAATAAGTAAACAGCCCCTCCACAAACTGACTCGCAAAATCGTTGTTCATATCATTGCTTTTAAAATCATAAAAATGATGATAGCAGCCTTTGCATGCCAAATTACATTTGGCAGAAGTCAAAAATGTAACCTTTGTAATATTCGGAATTTTATTCTTAGATCTTACTTTTTCAACATACTCCTGAAATATATCTTTTCCATTTTTGTTTTCTTCGACTAAAAATCGTTTGTCGTATAATTCTTTAATCAAACCGAATGAATCGCACTTATAAATCTTCGATATTTTATGTACAGCCTCATCTGCAGCAACTGGAGATTCAAAGAACTTCAAGACTTCATTAATATCAGGGCTAAAACACGATAAATTGCCATGCAATTTACTGTAAATTCGCACTTCATTGTTATCTATCTGTTTCACAACCAGAAATGGAGATTTCTTTAAAACAGTATCTGTTTGCAGCTTTTCGGAATACATTCGCAATCTTCTGTAGTTATGACATTTTCTAAATATTGATTAAATACCAATTCTTTTCCGAGCTTATTGCATGTGAAATCAAGTGAAACAGGAATACCTAAGAAATCAGGAAGAAAATCGACAAGTAGTACCGCGAGACAACCGAAAACATTATGTTTGGGCATTTCCCACGTTTCAAAACCGGATGAAACATCTCTGCGGCGCAATGGTTTTGAATTTAAAAAAGTTACCCACAGCATGAGAAAACATGAATCACTTGCAATGACCAGATGGATTTTACTAAAAGGTGTTTCTCGGCAGTTACCTTGAAAGATGAAAAGTTAACCTGAAACAGTTTTAACATTCAGGCGGCACACGGAAATAACGTTTCCGCCTGGGAAAAATAATTTGAATTACTCAAATATTTGATTCAATCAATAAATCAATATTTCAAAAATAATTTACAGAAATACCAAGCCTATAGCGACTTTAACTTTTTATTTCATGAACAGACCAATGCGCCAGTGCATGACACTTAGACAAGAACGGCTTCATTCATACATAATACTCGATACGGTTCCCTCTGTTAATAGTCCACGCCAACGGTTAAACTTCTGCAACCACGTTCATTCGGCCTGTTCTTATAAGCCGGAACTACGTGCATATGCAAATGCTCATATTCCTTTCCAGAATTCGAACCCTCATTAAAACCACAGGAAAATCCCGAAGGTTCAAGTTTTACCTCCATGTTTATAAAATCAATTGAATTTCTGCATCTTTCAATAGCTTTTGTATCTGATTCTGATGCCGAATCAATAAAATGCTTATACCTTCCAATAAGATCAATTTTATGAAAATTATTTGACATTATATCCAAAGCTACTTTGTTAAATTGTAAGATTTCTTCACCAGTCAACTCATAAATGCTCTCAATATGCCTTACAGGAAGAATTAGAAAATGTCCTACGTTTTTAGGACAAACATCAACCACTGCGACAAACAATTCATTACGATAAAAAATATCATAATCATTCTTTGCTATCATGTTGCAAAATATACAATCGGCGATATTTTTGTTCATACCAGATACAATATTACAGTCCTTAATAGTTTATACGGATCAGATATTTTCTCCCTTGAAGAATCATCTCGAGACGGTTCTCATGCAGTTACTGAGACATCCGTTATGAGACTGCTTAAATTTTCTACATGGACTGTGACACTCGGTTATTCTCTCTCGATTATGCGTAACAGGTTATCATTATTTATTGCATGTTATTTCTTCATTAAAAAAATTTTGTCACCCCTTATCGGGTAAATCCCATTTCAGTCTATCGGGTGACGAAGGTTCAAACCTTCGTCACCCGGAATTAACTATTTCTGCATTTTATGCAGTTGCTTCCTTGCTCTTTTTGACGACCGCTCGCTGGCCTTCAGGCAGAGGGGGCGGAGCAGGCTGGCCGACCAGCTTCACGATGGCGCTGAATTGAGGCGGACAGGCTGCAAAGCATGCCCCGCAGCGGATACACTTGTCCTGCTCAATGATGTGAACCTCCTTCTTGGCGCTGATGATCGCATCCATCGGGCATCTCCGCGCGCAGGTCATACAGGCCTGGCACTTTTCCGGATCAATATAGTATGAGATCTTCTCGCTGAATAACTTTTCCACGTCCTCCGTGGTGAAAAGCTTCTCCACATCCTCGTGATTCGTCAGCTGCTTCGCCAGCTTCTCATTCGTCATGATCTTGATGTAGGGGACCTGCCTGATCAGTTCGGCAAGACGGGCGTCCAGATCCTCCTTCCCGATTCCCTCCATCACGCCAAGAGGACCGAGTTCCTTGATCTTCTTGACAAAACTGTTCACGTGTTCCGTGTAAAGGTTCGCTTCCGCACCGGACATGAAAGCCATCCGCAGGCGCTCGGGGTTTAGCCCGATGCGCTCCAGCAGCTTCTTTGTCAGAGCCACCATGTTCTGCGCGTGATAATTCCCGTTCGTGATGTAATTGCACTCGCCGAGATGACAACCACCTACGAACACCCCGTCACATCCGTCGGCAAAGGATCGTAATATATGGGTAAAGTCCACCCGTCCCGTGCACATGACACGGACAAGCCTCATTTCTGATGTATATTGCAGTCTGGAAACTCCAGCCAGGTCAGCGGCGCCGTATGCTCACCAGTGGCACACGAAACCGATGATCCGGGGCTTAAATCTAAGATCAGCCATTCTTCTCTCCTTCCTAAGTTCTTCTTTGTTCCTGCTTCCTTCTCAGTCGACTTCGACCGACACCTGCTCCGGTACGATCGCGTCTATCTGGGCCAGGAGTTCATCCTCGGTATAGTGCCTCAGGGAAATCGCTCCGGTCGGACACATGGCGTTGCACAGACCATCCCCCTTGCAGAGAACGGGATTCATGGTCGCTTTCCGGCCCTGCTTGGTCTCGCGCATTTCGATGGCCCCGTAAGTACAGACCGACGCGCAAGCCCCGCAGCCCATGCACCTCTTCTCATCCACCTCGCAGACGGAACCCGAGGCGGTGACCGTGTCGCGGGACAGAAGGGTGATGACCCGGCCCGCCGCACCATACGCCTGGTTGATCGTCTCATTGATGTGCTTGGGATATTGAGCCAGCCCACAGAGGAAAACACCGTCCGTCGCAAATTCCACCGGACGCAGCTTCACATGGGCTTCCTTGAAGAAGCCGTCCAGGCTCAATGTCACCTTGAACTGATTCGCCACTTCCCTGGTCGCTTCCGAGGGAAGCACCGCGGCCGACAGAACAAGGTGATCCGCATCCAGGGCAAGACCCTGACCCAGAATCGGATCGAGAACACTCACCCGCAGCACCGGCTTCCCTTCCTCCACAACGGCTTCCACCTCGGGGGCGGTCTCCGGCTCATAGCGGATAAACTTGACATCATTCTCCGAAGCCTGCCGGTAATAATCCTCGGCAAACCCGTAAGTCCTCATATCCCGGAAGAGGATGTAGATATCCTTCGCGGGATTCTTCTCCTTGAGCTTCAGGGCATTCTTGACCGCATGACTGCAGCAGATCCGGGAACAGTAGTTCCGGTCTTCGTTCCGGCAGCCCACACACTGGATCATCACCAGGCTCTCGCCATTGATGACCGCTTCGTCGCCCCGGGCAATCTTTTCTTCCAGCTCCAACTGGGTCATCACCCGCTCGTCCTGCCCGTAAAGGTATTCCGTGGGCTTGTATTCCTCGGCGCCGATGGCGATGACGGCGGCCCCGTGTTTGATCTCCGCGGGACCTCTTTCCGAAGTCACCCTGGTGACGAAATTGCCGATATAACCCGTCGCCTCCGTGATGGTGGCCCCGGTGTAGACATGAATCAGCTGATTCCCGTAGACCTTCTGGATCAGGTCTTTCAGGTAGGCCTGGACATCCATCCCTTCCAGCGTGGTGTGAATCCTTCTGGCGTTTCCGCCCAACTCCTTCTCCTTCTCCAGGAGGTAGACCTCATGACCCTGTTCGGCGATGGAAAGGGCGCAAACCATGCCGGCAACACCGCCGCCGACGATGAGCGCATTGTTGTTCACCGGCAGGTCAAATTCCTGCAGGGCCTGCAGACGACGAGCACGAGCCACGGACATCCGGAGGAGATCCTTGGCCTTCTGGGTCGCTTCTTCTTTTTCCTTCGCGTGAACCCAGGAGTTGTGCTCCCGGATGTTGGGCATTTCATAATAATACTGGTTGATCCCCGCCTCGCGAACGGTATCCCGGAACAGGTTCTCCAGGGTTCGCGGCGAGCAGGCGGCGACGATCACGCGGTTGATCCCCTTCTCCCGGGTCATGTCGGTGATCTCCTGGGCGGAGTTCGTCGCGCAGGAGAAGAGCTGCTCCTGCGCGTAGACCACGTTGGGCAGCGTCAGGGCGTACTCCACGACCTCGGGGACGTTGACGATCCGGCCGATGTTCGCGCCGCAATGGCAGACGAAGACGGCGATCTTCGGCTCTTCCCCGGAAACATCCTTTTCCTCGGGATAAACCCTTTCCCTGGACAGGTTCCCCCGCCGGTAGTCCAGAAGCTCGCCGCACTGGGAGCCGGCCCCGCTGGCGCCGAAAACCGACTCGGGAATATCCAGCGGCCCCTGGAAGCCTCCACTGACAAAAATCCCGGGCCGGCTGGTCTGCAACGAATTGCGGGGATCGACCTTGCAGAAATTATGTTCGTTCAGCTCGATGCCGAACTTCTCCGCCATCGCCTTCACCTCCAGCGGAGGAGCCAGACCGACCGACAGAACCACCATGTCGAATTCTTCTTCCTTGACCCCTTCATCAGGCGTGGAATACCGGACGAAAACATTCTTCGTGACCGGGTCCTCTCGAACGATGGACACATAGCTGCGAATGAACCGGATCCCGGGAAGGGCCTCCGTCCGGTCGACGTAGCGCTCGAAATCCTTCCCATAGGAACGCACATCGTTATGGAAGATCGTGCACTCCGCATCGGGGTCGTGATCCTTCGTCAGGATGGCATGCTTCTGACTGTAGGTGCAGCAGACCATGGAGCAGTAGCTGTTCTCGCCCTCGGTCACCCGTCGGGAGCCGACACAGGAAAGCCACGCGATTTTATGGGGATGCTTCAGGTCGGAGGCGCGCAGGATCTCGCCCCCATAGGGACCGGTGGCGCACAGCAGCCGCTCGAAGTCCATGCCGGTGACCACGTTGGCAAACTCCCCGTAATGGTATTCCTTGCTCAGCCGGGGATCGAACGGCTCAAGACCTGCCGACAGGATGATGGCCCCCACATTGACCTCCATCTGCTCGGGAACCTGACTGAAGTCGATGGCGTCCTGCTTGCACACGGCTTCGCAGATCCGGCACTTGTCCTCCTTCAGGTAAAGGCAGCTCTCATCAATGTATGTCACCAGGGGAATGGCCTGGGCGAAGTACACATGAACCGCCTTGTTCTTTGATATCTCCTGATTGTAGACATCGGGATAGACGACCGGACAGTACTCCACGCAGGTAGTACAGCCCGAGCACTTGTCCTCGATGATGTATCTGGGTTTTTTCGTCAGTGTGACCTTGAAATCTCCCACCTCCCCGGCTACACGATCCACTTCCGTGTAAGTCAGGACCTCGATATTCGGATGCCGGCCGACCTCGACCAGTTTAGGTGCGAGAATTCACATGGAGCAGTCATTGGTGGGGAAGGTCTTGTCCAGCTGGGCCATGTGCCCGCCAATGCTGGGCGACTTCTCCACCAGGTAAACCTTGAAACCGGCGGTGGCCAGATCTAAAGAGGCCTGAATGCCGCTGATCCCGCCGCCGACGACCATTACATCTCCAAAATTACTGTTTTCTTTTTCCATTTATATCAACCTCATCGGATGTGATGATTTCCTAAATCAATTCCGAAATCACTTCCGTGATCTCTTTAACCTCGATCCTGTCATCCAGACCCATGGTGACCCGGCTGTCCTCGAAGTTGGTGATGCAGTACGGACAGGCGGTGACCAGCACCTCCGCCCCGACATCGACCGCCTGATCGATCCGCAGATCGCAGAACCGCTCTCCCTTGATCGTCTCCATCCAGATCCGACCGCCGCCGCCGCCGCAGCACAGACTGGCGACATGGTGTTCCGGCAGCTCCGTAAACTCCAGACCGGGTACGGCCTGCAGAACATTGCGGGGCTCGTCGTAGATGCCGTTGTGCCGCCCCAGGTAACAGGGATCATGCCAGGTGACCTTCTTCTCATACACCTTGTCCGGATCAAGCTTGAGCCGTCCCTCGCCAATGAGCTCGGCCAGGTACTGGGTGATGTGAACGATCTCGAAGTTCACCCTGAATTCGGGATACTCGTTCTTGAAGGTATGGTAGCAATGGGGGGACGAAACAAGAATCTTCTTCACACCCGCATCGATAAAGGCCTTGATGTTCTCCTTCGCCAGGCGCTGGAACACCTCCTCATCGCCTGCCTTGCGGATGCTCTCGCCACAGCAGACTTCCTTGTCGCCCAGGATGCCGAAATCCACCCCGGCCGCCTGCAGAATCCTGGCTGTGGCAACCGCGACCTTCTTCATCCGCGGGTCATAGCAGGCATAGCAGTCGGGAAAATACAGAATCTCCATCCCCTCGGCAAAAGGCTTCACATCCAGGCCCCTGGCCCAGTCCGCTCGCTTGCTCCGCTCCTCGTTCAGCGGGTTCCCTGAACCGACAAGGCTGCCTCTGATGCTCTTGATCGGCTGTACGGAATGGGGAAATACGCCGTACTCCGTGGCAATCCTGCGCAGGGCAACCCCGGATTCGATCTGTTTTACGTCCCGCGGACACAGCTGGGGACATCTTCCGCAGGTGGTGCAACGCCACATCTCTTCACTCTCAATGTCCGTCAGGCCGAACGTGGCCTCGCGGACGATTTTGCGTATACTGAACTGCCGCACCTTGTTCCAGGGACAGACACTGTCGCAAAGTCCGCATTGGAAGCATCTCTTGAAGGCGTCTCCACCGTGCGCTTTAACTTCCTCTATAATTTCCTTGAAGGGGGCTATAGTCTCCACCGGTTTCCTTCCTTTTTCCTTTTTTATTTTTTCGATTCGACGGGTTCGCCCTTTTTGGCTACCCGGGCGGCGGTATCCAGGACCTTCTGCAGGCCGTA
>Ga0209510_1001555_pt1 | contig 25680 bp, 19 predicted proteins | sample BiotimSIPDNA_FD_185749 | JGI IMG/M metagenome (GOLD analysis project Ga0209510, IMG submission 185749) | Anaerobic biogas reactor microbial communites from Washington, USA - Biogas_R1 time_0 SIP DNA (SPAdes) (version 2) | ecosystem: Engineered > Bioreactor > Anaerobic > Unclassified | place...
ACATGTTTATATTGCTGTTACGATTCATACTGCAAAGGTACTAACTTTTTTTCAATCATGTATCGTTTAGCGACAGTTTTTGGGTTAGCATCCGTACATTCTCCCCACAGGGTTTGTCGGGTGCGCCATTTCAGCACAAAACAGAGAAACGGGAAAAAAGTGACCGCAAGTTTTTTTCTCTTGGTGATGATAACAGAAATTGTCCGTAACTTTGCACTCAGAAAATCAGAGAAGCGCACCTCACCACGCTCGACGTTCGCTATTTTCTTCGGCGAGATCGCTTTGCTAAGCTGTCATCGTCAATCAAAAAAATACAGACAAACATGACAATGAATTTAGGCGCATCGCCTCATGGAGGCTATCGAAGGGCTATCGGACTCTTATCGAAGGGCGGCGGGAGGTAAGGAGAGAAAGGGGAGGGAAGATAAAGAGATATAGGGCATGAGGTTTGAGATATGGGTCAGCCATCCAGAGGGCAACTCTCAACTCTGTGCTCTGAACTGAACAAAAAATACGAAAACAAAAACTGAAACAACACAAACTTATTGTTTAACCAAAGAAATTTGAATGGACTATACCCCAGTTCGGGATAAAGATCCTTTTTGAATGCTCTGAGGATGGAAGTCGTCTTATACGAAGCAAAAGAAGAACGGACATCGGTGGATGTCGAAATAGAAAGCGAACACTCATCAGAGGTCTCTTTTTGGTCTTTTTGTTACACAGATATGTGTTTTTTCTCCTTTCTTTCAAAAAATGATGTTTTTACTGTAACATATTCGTACATTTGTTGTAATAATAGCAAAAATCAGCCAGATGGAGATACGAGAATTCACAGAATCAGCGCAACGCTTTCGGCAGTACTTTGTCGAGAAAGCCCGCTCTTATCTCCATTCGGATGAGGAGGCAGAGGATGCTGTGCAGGAGATGCTCATCAAGTTGTGGGCAGTGAGAGAGAAGATTGATCCGCCAGAGAAGTTTAAGGCGTATGGCAGTGTGGCGGTGAAGCATGTGTGCATGAACCTGATCAAGGCACAGAGAAAGACGAGCCTTGTCTCCATCGACAACCAGCCTGTACGCTCGCTCTCCACACCTCAGTCGCAGATGGAGGATAGGGAGACCAGAGAATGGTTGGAAGGTGTCATAGAGAGGATGCCGTTCAAATATCGAGAACTGTTGAGAATGCGTAATGTGGAGAAGCTCAGTTATGAGGAGATAGCCCAACTGATGGGCACTACAGAGGGTGCGGTGAGAACCACCATCTGCCGAGCGCGCACGATGATGATGGAAAAAATCAAACAACGAAACAAACAACAAGCGATATGAATCAGCAAGAACTAAAAATAAAGAATTTGCTCGAACGCTTCATGAGGGCTGAGACCTCTGAAGAGGAGGAAGAGATGCTGGCTCGCTACTTCCGCAGCACCCAGAATGTGCCTGAGGAGCGGGAGGCTTATCGCGAGATGTTTGATGCTTTTGATGACGACACATTGGCATTTAGTGACGATGAACTGAATGAGGTGATTGCTGAAGCAGAAGAGCAGACAGAGCGAGGTCTTCTGATGAAGAAGATATGGATGTATTCATCTATTGCAGGCATTGTAGCCGCAGTCGCGCTGGTCTTCTTGCTGATGCGACCCACAGTGACAGAGGAAGACAATCCTATTTGGGCGGAAATGCCACAGCAAAGCATGCGTGAGACAGACAACTCTCACATCGCAAAACGTGATGCCACAACACCAGTGACCGCTCAGACTGAGGTGAAGGAAGACAAGGCTCCTCTGCATAAGCAGGTGGCAGAAGAGAAGCCATCGCCATCAACAGAGAAGAAGACTCTCCCAACAACTGGCGAGGAAGGGGAGACGGTAGAAGTAATCGCCATCACGGATGCCTCTCAGTTGGCCAGCAATATCGACATGCCAGCGTGCGATGCAGAGTGCCTGTTGGAGGAACTGAAGATGGCGAGCATGCAGATGATGGGTGACACGTATTATGAAAGAAAACTCTAAAACAACGATTCAGACATGAAAAGATTTGCAATGATTACAACTTTGATGGCAGTCACCTTGTGCTGTTTTGCACAGAGTCCTATCGACCAGTTGGTGAATCGCATCAAGGACCGATTTTCAGAATATGTGAATGAGTGCTCGCGCAACAGTGTGGGTCTGCACTTCGTAAACTTCTACATTGACCGCAAGGACGTGAAGGAATCATTGGTGGACAGCATCCGTGAGATGGTGGATGGTGAGTCGCTGAAGGCTGACGAGGCCATGAGATGGAGCGGTCGAAAGCCGATCGATTCATTGGCATACGTCATCAACTTTCCTGATTACAAGTTCAGATACTCTGAGTCAGAAAGATGTCTATCGATGGAATTCAGCCAGATTAAGCTGAAGATGTTTGAATCAGAAAAACCCTCAACGGATTTTGCCACATTGCAGACAGTACTGAAGAAGTTGATGGACAAGAACAAGGACAAGCAGAAGGTGCGCTATGTCTTTAACAGCGCAGAGTCGGAGGGTGCGATCTACACCATTGCTGATGCAGACAAGGCACTGAAGGAGGTGGAAGAGGTGTTGCAGCAGTATATCGCCAAAGGCCCTTGTGCCTACGATCTTGACATCGACATCAGGGGCAAGCATGCGCCAAAAGGTGTGGACAAGAAAGAAGCTGGTGATGATGTGACCATCTACTTCCAGCGTTTCCAACCTGAGGAACGAATGGTGAGAATGCGCATGGACGGCAACACACTCTATCTGCTGGACGTGACAAAGAAATCAGGCAGGGAGGCTGTAGCACCAGCCAACTGGTATCAGAAGAATTAATCAACCTAAATATTCATCTACAAAACTATTGAACAATGAAAAGGAAAAGTATTTTACTATCAGTGCTCTTGATGAGCGTCGTGTCTGTTTTTGCACAGAAAGCACCTAAAGCCGATTCGCCTTTCATCGGTATTTGGCAGTATTGTGGTGCAAGAATCAACTTAGAAGCCAGCACTCAGGAGGTGACTTACGCTAGTGTTTTCAAGATTTTGCAACCAGACGGAAAACTCTACAACATGCAGTTTGGACCTAAAGGACAGGCTTTTTTCTTTGTGGAAGGCACATGGGAACAGACCTCAGACAATACCTATACAGAGCATGTGAAGACGCATCTGGGCACAGGCATTCCGAACACCAAGTGTTACATGACTTGGAAGTTCTCTGAGGATGGCAAGAAAGCGATAGCAACCTATAAGAGTACTGATGGTGGTTCTTCTACAGAGATCTACTGTAAGGTAGAAGCCGTAAGACCAGGAACGAATCAAGATAACATTAAGATTAGTAAATAATAACTGCCCAAACAAATTGGACAAAAAAGAGAGAGGCAAGTCGTGACGACCAGCCTCTCTGCTTATATATAAAGATGTGTGACTGCTTTGCCCACAGTTCAGAATGCCCTTAGACAAGAATGCAGAATAAGGCATGAAATATCGGGAGCTCCTGCTTTTACTTCCACAAAGTGATATAATATTCCCTGTTCAGGACAAGAATGCAGAATTAGTTAATTTATATTTTTAAAGAGAAGTTTGTTGTCTTTTCAAGAAAAAAAGATTACATTTGCAGTCTAATGCAAAGTATCCACAGGCTGAACAAGCCGGCTTCGGGAAACTTTGCGATAGTAAGAATCTTTAAATAACACATCAATCTGTATGCACTTATGAAAACGTTTCCCTCTCCCCACAAAGCAGGAATGATTCTTGCTACCGCCATCTGCATGATGATGGCAGGTTGTAACACACCACAAAACAACATCATGAAGAATGAACTCACAACAGTAGGCAATCCCTATATGCCTCTTTGGGAACACATTCCCGATGGAGAGCCTTATGTGTTTGACGACCCAGACAACCCTGGCAAAAAGCGTGTGTATGTGTATGGTTCGCACGATATGCTGCTCACCAACTACTGTGGAAGAGACTTGGTGGTGTGGTCTGCTCCTGTGGAGGACCTGAACACATGGCGATATGATGGTGTCATTTTTGAAGTGAAAAAGAATGCTGATGGCGAGAGTCTGAATCGCGACGGGCTGGGAGACGTGCTCTATGCGCCTGATGTGGCACTGGTGACAGGAAAGAATGGCGAGAAGACTTACTATCTCTACCCTAACGACCAAGTGGAGGACAGAAATGGGCTGGTGGCTAAAAGCAACCGACCAGACGGTCCCTTCGAGGTATGCAACTGGAGCAAGACTGATCCTAACAAGTGCGATGGCGTGTTGAAGTTTGACCCTGCCATGTTTGTGGACGATGATGGACGAGTGTATGGCTACTGGGGATTTGAGCGTTCGAATGCAGCAGAGTTTGACCCCAACACCATGGCCACCGTAAAGGAAGGCACCAAAGTGGTGCATGACCTCGTGTCCGGTCGCTATCAGGAAGGCAAGTTCAAGTTCTTTGAGGCATCCAGTCTCCGCAAGATTAAAGACAAATATGTATTTATCTACAGCCGTTTCACAGAGGAGGGCGAATTTGGTCTGCCTTCGTCCAACTACACTTTGGCTTATGCTTATAGCGATGCGCCACTCGGTCCTTACACCTATGGAGGAACTATTATTGATGCACGCGCACGCGAGACGGATGAGGAAGGCAACGTGATTGCCTCTGCCACTATAGATGGCAACACCCACGGCAGTATCTGCGAAATCAACGGGCAATGGTATGTGTTCTATCACCGCCAGACAGGCACTAACGAATACGCACGCCAGGCAATGGTTGCTCCCATCACAGTGGAGGTGGAAGAAGGTGCTGGAGGCAAGGTCTATATTTCCGAGGGTGAATACAACTCCAACGGCTTCTCGCTGGATGGGCTGAACCCCTTCGAGCGTCACTCGGCAGGCATCGCCTGCTGGTACACAGGACCTAAGCCTGCCATACACGAATGGCCCAACAATACTTTCTTTGGCTCGTATGTGGCTACGGGCTATGGCACAGACAGCAAGTTTGACGAGCCATACGACCTGAAGAACAACACGAATCAGGTGGTGAACAACACTGACGGTTCTATCGTAGGCTATAAATACTTCAACTTCGACAAGGGAGAGATGAAAGACAAGGTGACGCTGAGCCTCAACCTCATCCCCGAAGGTATTGAAGGGCAGATTGAAATCATGGTGGACCGTCCATGGGAATCACAAGGAGGAAAATCTCTGGGCACTATTGCGCTGAAGGGTGGAGCAGAGAAGAAAGCCGTGGAGATGACTTGCGAAATGACAGATGTGGCGGCACTGAAGGGCACACATGCCATCTTCTTCAAGTTCACATCAGAGACGAAAGAGAAGTCGCTCTGCACACTGAACGATTTTGTTTTCAAATAAAAACATATATACATTATTAAATAATAGATCAAGAATGAGAGAATTTTCCTTCACGGGTTTTCTCATTCTTGATTTCTTAAACACAAACCAATAAAAGATGAGTGGATTGAGAATCACCCTACTGATGCTGACAATGGCTGCAGCAGGTACGTGCATGGCACAGAAAGATGATGCCTTGGGCTCTTGGACTTCGGTCACTGTGAAAAAGAATGTGAGCAAACCTATGTCGGTCGCACTGCGAGCAGAATACAGGACGAGAGACAACATGAGGGAGACTGACACCTTTTTCTTCCGCCTGACTGGAGCCTACAAATTCAGTCCTTATTTCTCCATGGCAACGTCCTACGACTTCTACACATCACATCAGACGAATGGGGTGAAGAGTGGCATTACTCTTCCAGTCTACGACCGCTATGCCCACAGAGGAATGCTTGACCTGACGGGGATGTTTCAGTCTGGTCATGTGAACTTCTCGCTGAGAGAACGCTACGTGTATGCAGCATTCATGAGGAGAACAGTGCATGGCAAGGATGAATGGGGGCAAGAGGCAACGTTTGTCAATCCTGCACAAAACACCAACACATTCAGAAGTTTGCTGACCATCACCTACAAGCCTACAAACAGCAAGTTCTCTCCATACATTGCAGGAGAGTGGTTTCACTCCTTCAAGAACTTTGAGGAACTGGACCGCATGAAGGAGACACAGGTGCATGCTTTCTTAGGCACTAACTACAAGTTGAACCAGCAAAACAGCTTTAAGTTCTACTATGTGTATCAATACAAGACTCCCACTGGAAAGGCTATCCACACGCTGGGTCTGGATTACACCATCAACCTGTAAGCACATTGGTTTGTCCATCCACACAACCAATGCAAGTTAGATGAAAGGAGTCGCATCCTGTTCTTTTAGTCCAAGGGAAGGATGAGAAAATGCAGAAATGCACAAGGTGAAAAAAGTAGAGACTTCCTTGCCATTCAACACATCAAAAGACTGAAGCGTGCTTCATGCCCCAACGAACAATGGTTCGATGGTCACTGAACAATGCTTCAACGGCAAACGAACAATGGTTCATTGGCACTTGAACAATTGTTCGTTTGCCAATGAACCATACATGCGTTTTTATACTTATAAGTATAGAACTCTTGATTACGCATAAATCCTTATATATAAAGAAGATATAAGGATTTATGCGTTCTATTTTCCTATCTTGAGAAGAAGAGCGACCAATGCCTGCTGACGCTCTGCCCAAGTCTTGTAATCAGAAGCCTTGAGAGTGTAGGTCTTGGCATCAGAACTGTTGCTTACACTCTTTTCATGGAATGTGGAATTGATTGTGCATGGACGGATCTTACCCTCGGACAAGAGTTGATCAACCACTGCATCCGCTCCTCCCACCTTAAACCAACTTTCTATCGTATCGTCTTCTCCAGGCTGTAGCACAATCATCACTGGTGCTCCCTGAGAGGCATTTCTTGTTTTGGGGATATAAGTTGCCACACCCGCATTCAAATCATAGGATACTTTTCCATGAGGAATATCTCCCATAGCAGAGAATGCGTATGGATCGGCAGGATTGTGGAGAACACTGTATTTGAATCCCTTGTCTGGAGAGAGGTACATGTTGGTGGGGTCTGCCGCAGGAGTACCGTCCACAAGGAAGCGATACTTGAATGGGGCAGGAGACTTGACAACCACCTTCACGCTCCACACACCATCAGCATCCTTCTCCATCTTGCGCTCTCCCACACCTTCTGCATCAAGTTTCACCTCCTGCGCATTGGCAGCACTGATACGGAAGATGATGCCATCCTCTGCAAACTCTGGAGACACAACCTGACGAGGGAAGAGACGAGCCATGACCTGTGGAGTGAAGGCCTGTTCATCACCTGTAGGGGCAAGGGTGGGCTTGCTATTCTTCATCGCCTCTTCAGAAGCCTCTGGATTGAAGAGCAGGCGAAGGGTTTTGTCGAGGAAGTATTTGGCATTCATCCAAGTGTGTCCAAACTTATCGTTCGTGTATTCCTTCACAGAACGGATGCCCTTCTTGTCGAGATGTTCCATATAGTCACGAGCCGTTCCATAGAGGAAGTCGTCCGTGCCTACACCCAGCCAGAAGAGGTGAATCTTGCTGTTGGTATCAGCTGCATTGTCATATACCCCAGGCAGGTCTGTAGATGTGAAGGAACTGTAAGAACAAAGGTAAGAGAACTTGTCGAGATGGGTCAGACCCGCAGAAAGCCCTTGATTGCCACCGCGAGAGAAACCGCCTATGGCACGATGGTCTCGGTCATTGATGGTGCGGTAGTTTGCCTCCACGTATGGCATGAGATCCTTGATGAGGTCATCGCCAAATACATTCCCCATACCCATCATGCCTCCTTGTGGGGCTTTGGTAAGCAGTTTGGTAGGATTGCCATAAGGAAGCACAACAATCATCTCTTTGGCTTTTCCTTCTGCCAAAAGGTTGTCGAGGATGTAGTTCACACGTCCCACCTTATAATACACCTCCTCTGTATCAGTCGTGCCACTGATGAGGTAGAACACAGGATACTTCTTTCCGGCACTTCCCTCTTGGTCGTATGTAGGTGGTGTATAAACGATAGCATTGTTGGTTGCCCCTAAACTCTTGGAGTAGTAACGGATATACTCTACCTTTCCATGTGGCACGTCCTTGATGTCATGAGCCAAAGCACCCTTCGGGTCAGGAATCTCCAAAAGGCTATTCTTGAAACCCTCATTAGGGAAATACTGTGGGGCGAGAGGGTCCATCACACTCACTCCATCCACCACAAAGCAGTAGGGATACATGTCGGGGGCTGCTGGTCCCAGTGTGGCAGTCCACATGCCCTGAGCGTCCTTCTTCATAGGATTGCGACCTGCAAACTGCACATCTACCTGCACATCCTTTGCCCTTGGATTCTCATAATAGAAAGTGACCGTTCCATCAGCATTGCACTTGGTGGATTGTTTCAAACTCTGGGCAAAACTTGTGACAGCACACAGGAGGGCTGTCATCATTCCAGCGCATCTGAGCAGCCTCGATGCACCTTCCATCATTTTTCCTTGATTCATGTTGTGATTAGGTTATTAGAAACTAATATAAATTGTATTCGTTGTTTTCAGATAAAAGAAAAGAATCCTTCCCTCTGAGAGCAAATGCCTCGGAGAGAAGAATTCTTATGATGTGCTGATTTATTTCACCTCAAAGTCCAGACGCTGAAGATCCTTGTCGAGAGATGAACTGCCGTAGAGAATCTGGTAACGGCCTGCACGAGTGGAGAGTTCGTCGATAGAAGCATCATAGTACTCAAACGCCTCACCATCGAGCGTGATCTCAGCCTTGCCGGATTGACCTGCCGCAAGATTGAGTTTCTGGAAACCCTTGAGCGACTTGATAGGTGCTTCCGGATAGTCGAGTGCCTTGATATAGACCTCCACAATCTCCGCACCATCACGCTTGCCTGTGTTGGTCACAGGCACAGTGAGGGTCACCTTATCATTGCTGCCAGCCTTCATGGAAGACTTGGAGAGCTTGCCCTGGCCATACTGGAAGGTTGTATAAGAAAGACCATATCCGAAAGCATACTGAGGCTCACCGCGGAAGTAGCGGTAGGTGCGGTTCTCCATGCTGTAGTCGAGGAAGTCTGGCAAATCATTATTAGAGCGATAGAAAGTGATTGGCAGTTTACCGCTTGGATTGTAATCGCCAAAGATCACTTCAGCCAAAGCCTTCGCACCACCCTGACCTGGATACCATGCCTGGAGAAGTGCATCATACTGACCCTCAATGCTACCAAATGCGATGGCAGAACCTGAACAGTTCACAAACACCACAGGCTTGCCGGTAGTGTGCATTGCCTTGACGAGACGTTGCTGCACCTCTGGAAGTTCGATGTCGGCCTTATCACCACCTTCGCCTTCCATGCGAGCAGAGATACCGCCAATAATGATGATGGCATCAGCCTCCTTCACTTCGTCTGCCATAGCAGAGAAGTCTATGAGGTTGCGCTCGCAGAAATCACCACGGAACATGGCGAAGTTGCCATCGCCACGCTTGTATTCCACAACGATGTCATAAGTCTTGTCCTTCTCTACAAGGAAAGACTTGTAGTTAGCCGCACCACGTCCAAAACCAAAACCACGTCGGTTGCCTGCAGACTTGGATTCTTCCACCACTTCTCCATTCACCTTGAGCACATATCCATTATCTGTACTGAGCGTGTATTTGAGTTCGCCTGAGAAATCAGGGGTGAACTTGCCACTCATGCGGAGAGAGAGGTTGTCATTATTGATGCCTTCTGCAAAGCCCCAAGCACCGAAGGTGGAGAAGTTGAGCTCCTTGTAGTAACCCGTCACATCAGGCTTACCACTAAGTTCCTTATTATTATAGAACTCCACAAGAACGCCCTTGCCGTCATTCATGTCCTGAAGATGGGGTACGGTAGTGTAGCCATCTGTGAGCTCACAAGCCTTCTTATAGATGATGTTAGTGCCAGGCACAGCATTCCTGATTCCCGAAAGAAGAGAATGGGTATGCTCTTGGGTTGGAGTTCCGCCATAGTTACCATTCAGCAGATCTGTGTCGTCGGCATTAGGGCCTAACACAGCAATGGTCTTGAGGTTCTTAGAGAGAGGAAGCACGCCCTTGTTTTCGAGCAATACCATAGACTCGCGGGCAGATTGGGTGGCAAGATCATTGTTGGCTTCACTACTGATTACTTCTGGTTTTAGATGAGCCCAAGGAATCATGTCGGCAGGATCAAACATGCCAAGTTCAAAACGTCCGTATAGTGTCTTGCGAAGGTGGAAGTCAAGCGTGCTCTCCTGAATGAGGTTTTTCTCCAAAGCCTCAGTCAGTACCATGAACACCTTGCCACACTCCAGGTCTGTACCATTCAGGACAGCATCCACTGAAGCCTCCAGTGGACCAGCGTGAGTCTCGTGCTGACCTCTATTGTAGAAGTTGTTGATAGCATCGCAGTCGGTAAGCACAATGGCATCATAACCCCATTTGCGACGAAGAATATCCACGAGCAGACGGTCGCTGGTGCAACAAGGCACATCCTCATATCGGTTGTAGGCACACATCACCTCACGCACATTTCCCTTCTTGACCAAAGCCTTGAAAGCAGGGAGATAGGTTTCCCAAAGGTCACGCATAGAGACAGAAGCATTGTAGGTGTGGCGAAGAGGCTCAGGACCACTGTGAACAGCATAGTGCTTAGCGCAAGCATGTGTCTTGAAATACTTATCATCATTGCCCTGCATGCCCAAGACTGTCTGCACACCAAGCACTGCATTCAGATAAGGGTCTTCACCACAAGTCTCCTGTCCTCTACCCCAACGAGGGTCGCGGAAGATATTGACATTGGGACACCAGAAGGTCAGTTCTGGATTGCCAGGATAGTAGGTAGCGCCCATCTTGACATTAAACACATCGCGGCTGGAACGGTTCCAGTTGGCACGAGCCTCATCAGAAACGGCAGAGAACACATCATACACTTGCTTGGCATTAAATGCTGCTGCCATGCCGATAGGTTGAGGGAACACGGTGTAGCCACCCTGACGAACGCCATGACATGCCTCACTCCACCAGTTGTAGGAAGGAATGCCAAGACGGTCGATAGAGATAGACTTGTTCATCATCAAACCCACCTTTTCCTCTGGAGTGAGGAGAGAAATGAGGTTCTCCGTGCGCTCTGCATAAGAGAGCGAAGGATCCTGATAGGGATACTTATCCACAGCAGGGCCGTCTGCCACCTCTGCCCTTATGGAAAGAGCACCCAGTGTGTTGCCTGCCATATCCAGCAGTTCCACACTACGAAAACTCTTGCCTAATGACTTGGACGGGGTGAACACGACCAGCACTTCTGCTAATTCGCCTGGTGCAACCGCATCTGTTGGATACTGCGCCTGAATACACTCGCAACTCGGATTGACCTTGGCGATGGCAACAGGAGCCTTAGACTTGTTCTTGAACGTGAAGGTGTGACAGATGGCGCCCGCTTTGGCATTCACATTGCCAAAATTCCATTCGTAAGAATCGAAAGAGATGGGGCTCTTCTTTTGTGCATAGAGAGGCATCGCAAGAAGCATCGCACAAAAACTGATAACAAATAGTTTCTTCATCTTAATGAAATAAATGATAATAATAAGGTGTTTGGTTGTATATTTTGTTAGTAGATTGACACATGAAAGGAATCTCTCCTTTGTGTGCACGTACAAATTTATGACTTATTAAAGAAACAACCAAGGGTTTTGTCTATTTTTATGAGAGGAAGGATGTTTTTTGTTCAAACAGAAGGAAAATATGTCATTGCGCTCTCGCTTTTATCACCACACATAACAATTCAAGTCTTTTTATTCCCTCATTCAACATTTTTATGTACTTTTGCAAAGCAAAACAAAAAGGAGAATCATGAGAATATGTTATGTTGTAGCTATGGTGGCTGAAGCAAAACCATTTATAGAGCGTTATGGACTGAAGGAAGTAGAGGCGTTCTTTGCTCCTCTTCCCTGCAGGCTGTATGAGGGCGAGGTGAATGGCTCTATCCTGGATGTGGTGCTGAACGGACAACAGAACGGTAGTGATCTGGTGGGATGTGAGGCTGCCTCAGTAGCCACCTTGAGTGCCATTCAGAAACTAAGTCCTGATTTAATCATCAATTCTGGCACTTGCGGTGCTTTCAAGGGAAATGGAGCAAGCATTGCAGAAGTATATATCGGCAATGGCGTGATGTTTCATGACCGAAGAGTGCCTGGCGATGATACATGGGGCACACAGAGCCTGGGCAACTATGCTGTGTGGGAAGGAAGCGAGGAGATGGCGAAGTCATTGGGCTATAAGACAGGGAAGGTCACCACAGGTTCGTCGCTCGACATGCAACCCTGCGACTTGGAAGTCATCCAGAAGCATGGTGGACAGTTGAAAGATATGGAAGGGGCAGCTGTAGGCTTTGTATGCTCATTGCTCCACGTGCCTATCCTCTACGTGAAGTCTGTCACAGACCTTTGCGACAGTGGGGCTGAGACCTTTGAGGAGTTTTCCAAGAATCTGCATCAGGCATGCGAGACCTTGAGAGAAGCAAACGAGAGGGTCATCAATTACCTCACCACTTTCTAAAGAACTTCTCATCTGCTCAAATTCCTCATCACTCATGCGTGCCCAGAAAGTGAAGCGCAACTCCTTCATTTTCTCTATAAAGTAAGTATAATAAACTATACGACTCTTTGGTATATTCAAACCATACTAAACTCTTTGGTATATTCCAATTCGTTCATTCTTTTGTATCTCAGCTATATGTCATTTTGCACAAGTGAGCATAGCAGTCCAAATGTGTTACTTATATCACTCGAATCAGTTTCATCATACAAGTGGTCGCCAGAGGTAAATCTGACGACCACTATCTTTTCATGATGAGAAGTTACCCATACTGAGGTATCCACGTACTGCCCATAAGGCAAAACTGATGATAGCGAGCCAAAAGCACCATGTGGCGAATCTGTAATGTTTCACTCTTTCTATGAAATAGATGATGAAGCCAGCAATGGGCACCAGAAAGGAGATGATGCACAACACGACTTGCATGCCCGTGAACTTCTCGCTGTCTTGTTCTTTATTTGTATTCATATTAGGTTTTATTGATTGGATTAAGTAATTGCATACAAATATACTATTTTCTTCTATATCATATATCAAATCCTTATACAAATCCTTATAAATCTACTGAAAAAGAATTCTCTACAGGCTAAGATTCTCTCCCCATGCTTCTGCGAGCCTTCGAGATGCCTTCGAGATGCCTTCGAGACAGTTCTTAGATAATTCCAGCACCTTTTTTCTTTGGTGACACGATATTTTCTTTTGTGGCATGAAAGAATTGTGGACGAGTGGGAGACTGATGCTGATGCACGCACTTCATGCCAGAGATGTCCTTTTTGAGAATTCAGGGAAACGTGAATTCTTTGAATTAATCACTATGCCCTATCCATAAGTGAGGATGCTGACACACAGCGAGAGACATCTGGTTCTATCTAACACCGAATGGGCGAACACATAAGAAAGGGGATTGCAAACACAATCCCCTTATCATTTTTCTCTGCTCAATCACGAGCACTTCCATACCACTCTGGTCAATCCTTATTGCTATTCTCCTCTTCAAGAGAAAAGAAAGAACTGCCATCAAAACAGTGTGTGCAGACCTGACACTTCTCCAATCCTATAGCCTCCACTATCGTCTCTAACTTAGAGAACTTAAGACTGTCGAGGTTCAGGCGACGAGCAATCTCAGACACCATTGCCTGATATTCAGGAGAATCCGTTGTGGCATAAGCCTTAATGCGCTCGGCAGGCACTTCCACACCCTGTGCTGTCTGTGCATCTGCCAACATCGTTGCTGTGTGAGAATGAGTCTCCAGGTCTTTAATCACACGACGTGTGATGAGTTCCAACTCTGACTTGCTGGCAGAGAAGTTCACGAAAGGACATGCATAAATCAGTGGAGGACAAGCAATGCGCATGTGCACCTCCTTTGCACCCAGTTCCTTCAGCACCTTGGCATTTTCGCGCAACTGTGTACCTCTCACGATAGAGTCATCGCAGAAGAGGCAACGCTTGCCTTCCAACATGTCTTTGTTTGGAATCAACTTCATCTTAGCCACAAGGTTGCGCACCTCTTGGTTGGGTGGCATGAAGGAACGTGGCCATGTAGGAGTGTACTTGCTGATGCCTCTCTGGTAAGGCACTTGATGACCTGCACTATATCCTACAGCCATGCCAATACCTGAATCAGGAATACCATCCACACAGTCCACCTCTTCCGTATCCTCCTCACCCATCTTGCGTCCTGTCTCAAAACGCACATCTTCCACATTCTTGCCTTCATAGCTGGAGGTTGGGAAACCATAGTAGATCCACAAGAAAGAGCATATCTGCATCTTCTTGTTGGGCTTGCGCAACTGCTCCATGCCATCAGCACGCAGGCGGACAATCTCACCTGGCCCTACATAGTAAGAGGTGTCATAACCCAAATTAGGGAATGCAGTATCCTCACTGGTAGCAGCCATTGCGCCATCCTTCTTTCCGATCACAATAGGAGTGCGCCCCCAAGCATCGCGAGCGGCAATAATACCATCTTCTGTGAGCAGCAACATAGAGCATGAGCCCTTCACCGACTTGTACACATTCTCTATACCATCCACATAGTCCTTACCCTTCAAGATGAGCAAGCCCACCAGTTCTGTAGGGTTTATCTTGCCAGAAGAGAACTCAGACAGGTGCATGTTTTCTTGCAAAAGCCTGTCGGCAATCTCCTCCATATTGTTGATCTTAGCCACTGTGACAATGGCGAAACGTCCCAAGTGACTATTGAAGAGCATGGGTTGTGCATCTGTATCACTAATGACACCAATCCCCGACTCTCCATCAAACTTTGGCAGTTCTGCCTCAAAACGAGTCCTGAAATATGTACTTTCCAGATTATGAATTGCGCGATAGAATCCTTTCTCTTTGCTGTATGTAGCCATACCTCCACGACATGTGCCAAGGTGCGACTGATAGTCAGTTCCATAAAAAAGTTCTGCTCCACATTTCTCCATAGAAATGGTCCCGAAAAAACCTCCCATAAGTATTGTGTTTTGTAAAATCGCTGCAAAGGTAAGAATTTTGAGGGGATTTTCCGTTTCCACAAATATGTTTTATTGTATTTTTCAATAAAAAAAGACCTCTTCATCAATTATTTCCACTTTCATCATTCCTATTTCATCATTCTTTATTATCTTTGTGGCATCATAAAACGAATAAGCCATGAGAAAAAGAGCCGATTATATCCAAAGCATAGAGATCCAAGCGCTATGGAAGGGTGGCAGGCATATCATTTGGAATCTGCGTCCCGACGTGAACATCCTGAGCGGCATCAACGGTGTGGGTAAAAGCACCATCATCAACTATATGGTCAAGAAACTTGACACGATAGACCGAGATGAGATTGTGCCCAAAGACGCCCCACAAGGGGTAGCCATCAAACTCATGCCAGAAGACGCTACCTACATCAAGTTTGATGTGATACGCTCGTTCGACCGTCCGCTCCTCCACAGCGACCTTCTCGAAAAACTCTCCGACTCACGTGTCAAGACAGAGCTGGACTGGCAGATATACCGTCTTCAGAAACGCTTTCTCGACTATCAGGTGAACCTCGGCAACACCATCATCGAACTGCTCACCACTGGCAACCCCGAAGATCAGTTGAGGGCAGCCAAGGCTGGTGCACCCAAGAAAGAGTTTCAAGACACCATCGACGACCTCTTTGCAGACACCAACAAGAAGATAGACCGCAAGAGCAATGAGATACAGTTCATCCAGACAATGGGCAAGCGCACAGAGATCATCACCCCCTATCAACTCTCCAGTGGCGAGAAGCAGATGCTTGCCATCCTCCTCACTGTTTTGGTGGAGAACCGAGAACCCTTTGCTCTCCTGATGGACGAACCTGAAATCTCCCTGCACATCGACTGGCAACAGAGACTCATCCACCTTATCCGCAAGATCAATCCCAATGCACAAATCATTCTCTCCACCCACTCTCCTGCCCTCATCATGGATGGTTGGATGAGCAACGTGACAGAGATGAACGAAATCATCAATTGAGTTGCCATCAAGACTGAAGCACCACTTCCATTGAAGTATCAGTCGGGCGTATATGAAGACACATTAGCAACGCAACCCTTACCCCGTGAAACACCTCACTTCCAATATCAGCTCAGCCTACTTCGAGGCTGCCAACCGCCTTCGTGCAAAGACAAGGAAAAAGAGAATAGTCGTGTATGTAGAATCCTACGACGACATCTTCTTCTGGCGCAATGTGCTCAGCGAGTTTGAGGACGAGCGCACAAGCTTTGAGGTGATGTTGCCCTCGCGCACCAACCTCAACAGAGGAAAGAAGACCGCCCTTATGAACACATTGGGCGAGTCTCTGGGCGAATACATGATTGCCTGCGTGGATGCAGACCTCGACTACCTATTGCAGGGCAGCAGCCCCTCCTCAGAGAAGATGCTCACCAATCCCTATGCCATCCACACCTACGCCTACGCCATAGAGAACTTCCAGTGCTATGCACCCTCGCTTCATGATGTATGCGTGATGGCCACCCTCAACGACCGCAAGATATTCGATTTTGAAGAATACCTCACAGAATACTCCATCATCATCTATGAACTCTTCGTGTGGTTCATCTGGATGCACCGCAATGGACGCTTCAGCGAGTTTCCACTCAACAACTTCAACAATATCACAGAGGTGGACCAACTCAACATCTACAAGCCATTTGACGCACTTGACCGACTTCGCCATCGTGTGAACCGCAAGATAGCCTGGCTACAAGAGAACGTGAGGGAGGCTAAAGGAAGAATCAACCCTCTCAAGCAAGAACTGGAATACCTTGGTCTCTTTCCCGAAAACACATATCTCTTCATTCAGGGGCATCACCTCTTCGAGAACGTGGTAGATGCCGCCCTCACCCCTGTGTGCACCATTCTGCGTCGTCAGCGAGAGAAAGAAATCAAGATGCTTGCAAATGGCAACAACCAGCAGATGAACAACGAACTTGCCTCCTATTCCCATAGTCAATTTCAGCCAGAACAGATGCTACGCCGCAACACTGCCTTCAAGGATTGTGAACTCTACGAGAGAGTTCGCAAGCATGTGAGCAGAGTGTTGGCAAGTTCACGCAGATAAGGTCTTTCCCATCCGATTTTTCAGTCCACTTTCACCCAAAGGGGGAGAGAAAGCATGAAATAATTCATTACATATTTATCAAAAATTCACTTGCTGTGGAAGAATGGAATAGTTTTTGGGGCAGACTTTGCCGAAAGGCGTCTCACCCAAGAAAGCGAAAGGCTCTTTAATGGAGCGCAAGAAACCTATTATATTATTCATTTACAATAATTTATGGATAAATAGAAAAAGCCATGCTTATAAGAGTAAAAACGCACGCATGGTTCATGGGTCATCTAACCATTGTTCAAGTGCCAACGAATAATGGTTTGTTGGTCATTGAAGCATTGTTCGTTGGAGCATGAAGAATGCTTCGATTATTTGGCATGCTTTATCGACGGAAGATTCTGCTATTTCACCCTCACATACGACCTTCTTTTATCCGCTCCCCAACAATAGTGGAGTCAAGGTCCGAGCGTTTCATCAAACTCCCGTCAGATGATTGAACACATGGATTTCACAGCATGGGTGCTCATCAGAAGCAAACCAAGGCTGTCAATCCTTTCTTCTTTGCCTCGTGTTCCTTCTTCTCAACCACACAAAAAACCCCGAAAGTCTGGGACAACTTTCGGGGTTCTATTTTCAAAAAGAGGATGCTGTTCCTCTTCTCTTTAACGCTATTACTTCACTTTGATAGTAAGAGAGTTTGCTGACAATGGAGCAACAGAGAGGGTCATCTTCTTGCTGACCTTCATCTCCTTGCTGACTGGAGCAACAGGCTGAACATCAAAGTTGTTCTCCACATCCTCATTCTCTGCGCTTACTGTGCTCAACACGCCCTTTGCCGCAATATTGAACTTGCTCAGGTCGATTGTCACTTCCTTTGCCTCAGTAGCACCATTGATGAACTTCACGTAGAGTTCACCCTTTGCAGTGTTGAGCACACAAGAAGTGCCCTGATACTTGTCACCACCCTCAAACTTAGCCACATCGCCATAGTAGTAGTCACCTGCAGTCTGACCAAACATCTGCTGTACGTAGTAGCTGCAAGTTGGATACACCTTTGTGTTATCAAAATAGATGAGGTCTGGATTCCAGCTCAAATGACCCTTCTTTGCAAAGAGAGGAGCATAGCTTGTCATGGTCACAACATCGGCATTACGCTCAATGCCCAAGAGATAGAGTCCCTCATAGAGAGCGTCCACAATCTTCTTGTCCTTAGCAGCATACTCGCCCAAGTAAACCTTTGTCTTGCGGTCACGTGGGTAGTTATCGTAGTTGTTCTGATTGTTCAAGAAGTACTCACGTGGCTCGTAGTAGTGCTCATCAAGGATAGCCACCTCATTCTCCTCAGCAATTCTCCAACCATTCTCATAGTCAGGATTGCCCTTGTGAGAACCAGGACCTGCAGTACCCACAATCACGATTTCAGGGTGCTTAGCACGAATCTTATCATAAATATACTTGAAACGCTCTTCAAACTCCTTTGTGATCTTCTCTTCATTGCCAAGACCTAAATACTTCAAGTTGAATGGTGCTGGGTGACCTTGCTCAGCGCGCTTCTTTCCCCAAGTGGTTGTAACATCACCGTTTGCCCACTCAATTAGGTCAAGAGCATCTTGAGCCCACTCTTCCATCTCTTCCATAGGGCATGCGTCCTGAGCCTGAGTCCTCATGCTCCAGCCACCGTTAGTGCCCTGGCAGTTCACGCCTACAGGCAAGATGGGCATAGCCTCCATGCCGAGATCTTCACAGAACTGGAAATACTCATAGTAGCCTAATCCCATTGACTGGTGATAACCCCAAGTGTTCTTCAAGCCACGACGTTGTTCCTTAGGGCCTATAGTAGTCTTCCAGCGGTATGTGTTCCAGAAGCCGTCACCACCTCCGTGAACTACACATCCACCAGGGAAACGCATGAACTTAGGCTGCAATCCCTCCAGAGCCTCGGCCAAATCCTTGCGCAAGCCATGACCCTTATAAGTGTCCTGTGGCATCAAAGAAACCATATCCACATCCATCACACCCACTGTCAGGCAGAGAAGTTGCAGATTAGCCCTCTCGTAGTCTGCATTAGCAGTCAATTGAGTTGTATATTTCTTCCATTCCTTGCTGTCAGCCTTGATGGTGCTCTCTGCCAACACTGCGTTCTTGTCGCCCACCAACACAACGCGGACTTCCTTTTCCACATCATCTTGATTGCGGAGGAACACCGAGAATTCATACCGAGCATCCTTCTTCACCACAATACCGTCGAAACCGTCATTGCGAATACCAAAGCCTGTCCAACCGTCATAATCATAATAGCGACCTACACGTTCTGTGTTCAATCGCATATATGTGGGATTGTTCTTATGGATAGGATTAGCCATCTGAATGGTCAGCTCACCCAAAGAGTGACCAGGGCGCACCACTCTCCAAGCAGTACCAGGTCCCCATCCATCACGTTCGTTAGGGCTGTACTCAAAAGATCCGTTCTCGATCAACTCTGCATACAGACCGCCATCGGCAGAGTAGCTAATATCTTCAAAGAAGATACCCAACAGTTCGTTACTAATTTTCTTTCCTCCTGCTGGAGCCTTCACCTTCTGAGCCGAAGTGGCAAGCGGAGCTCCCAAGAATGCTGCAAGCGCCAATGCCTGCATCGTGTTACGTAATGACATAAGTTATTATTTTTTATATAGTTAAAAGATTTTGCTTGCAAAGATACGATTAAGTGAGCGATTCTCCAAATATATTTGAGAAAAAACGAATGTAAAAAGATTCAACGAAGTGGGCTGGAACACAAAAGACATGCCACACAAAATGAAAAGTTTTCAGTTTGTTTTTTGATTTTATTGGAGACAATGGTAGGATTATTTAAACACAATATAGAATATAAAGCCATTTTTTCATCTTTTACACTCAACAAGTCATTTATTTGTACTATCTTTGCGTATCAATTCCTTTTTTGATTTCAATATAACTCAACATACAATGAAAGATTTCGTAGAAGAACTCACATGGCGTGGCATGATTCACCAGATGATGCCAGGCACTGACGAACTCCTGAGAAAGGAGCAAGTCTCAGCATATCTCGGCATTGACCCTACTGCCGACTCCCTGCACATCGGTCACCTCTGTGGCGTAATGATGCTTCGTCACTTCCAGCGTTGTGGCCACAAACCACTGGCACTCATTGGCGGTGCGACAGGCATGATTGGTGACCCTTCAGGCAAGAGCACCGAACGCAACTTGCTTGACGAAGAGACGCTCCGCCACAATGTGGCTTGCATCAAGCAGCAACTCTCCAAGTTCCTCGACTTTGAGAGCGACGCCCCCAACCGTGCAGAACTCGTGAACAACTACGACTGGATGAAAGACTTCAAGTTTCTTGACTTTGTGAGAGACATTGGCAAGCACATCACCGTGAACTACATGATGGCAAAGGAGTCTGTGCAGAAGAGATTGAATGGAGAGGCTCGCGATGGCTTGTCATTCACTGAGTTCACCTACCAGCTCCTTCAAGGCTATGACTTCTATTATCTCAACCAGCACAAGAACTGTAAATTGCAGTTGGGTGGTGCAGACCAATGGGGAAACATCACTACAGGTTCTGAACTCATTCGCCGCATCAATGGCAATGAGTGTTTTGCTTTGACTTGTCCTCTCGTAACTAAAAGTGACGGACGCAAGTTTGGCAAGACAGAGAGTGGCAACATTTGGCTGGACCGCAACTATACTTCTCCATACCAGTTCTATCAGTTCTGGCTCAATGTACCTGACGAGGATGCTAAACGCTACATCAAGATTTTCACTTCTCTCGAGAAGGAAGAAATTGATGCTATCATAGCAGAGCAGGACGCAGATCCAGGCAGACGCGTGCTTCAGAAGCGTTTGGCAGAAGAGGTGACTGTGATGGTTCACTCTCGTGAGGACTACAACATGGCAGTAGAGGCATCCAATATTCTCTTTGGCAAATCCACTAAGGAAAGCCTCCTGAAGCTGGATGAGCAAACACTATTGGATGTGTTTGCTGGTGTGCCACACTTTGAGGTGAGCAAGGATCTCTTTGAGGCAGGCGTGAAGTTGGCAGACCTCACAGTAGATAGCACCTCTGTTTTTGCCAGTAAAGGCGAGGTGAAGACCCTCGTGAAAGGTGGTGGTGTGAGCGTGAACAAGGACAAGGTTGCTCAGCCAGACCAGATATTGACCACATCAGACCTCTTGGACGGCAAATATCTGCTCGTTCAGCAAGGAAAGAAGAAATATTCACTCATCATTGCTAAGTAAACTCGTTTGAATACATCCAAACGAACTAATGGCAAATAGAGTGCCTGATCAGCAAAGGTGTGTCAATATCAGGTTTGGCACACCTTTGTTTTCTTTAGAAACAATCTTATATAAAAGAACCCTTTTTGAAACACTCACGAAACATATACCTTTAAGGAAAAACCTCATGGAAGAACTCATATTACTTCGTATTACAGGAGAAGACCGCCCCGGACTGACTGCCAGCATCATGGAAATCCTTTCACGATATGACGTGGATGTGCAAGATATTGGTCAGGCTGACATTCATTCCACATTGTCACTGGGCATTCTGATTCGTGTGTCTGAAAATAACTCTGGACACGTGATGAAGGAATTGCTATTCAAGGCAAGCGAACTGGGAGTGAACATCAAGTTCTATCCCGTATCAATGGAAGAGTATGAAAACTGGGTGGGACGCCAAGGCAAGAATCGCTACATCCTCACTATTCTCGGAAGGAAACTGAGTGCTAAGCAGATTGGTGCAGTCAGCACTTTGATTGCAGAACAGGGTTTGAACATCGATGGTATTAAACGTCTGTCTGGTCGTGCCAGTATCCAACATCCGATGGAAAGAACCAGAGCATGTATCCAGTTCTCTGTGCGTGGCAACCCTAAAGACAAAGAGTCGCTACACGCTGCCCTTCTGAAGATGTCGGGAGAAATGGAGGTGGACGGCTCATTCCAGATAGATGACATGTATAGAAGGATGCGCCGACTGATTTGCTTCGACATGGATTCCACATTGATTCAGACTGAGGTGATTGACGAATTGGCAAGAAAGCATGGTGTGTATGACCAAGTGGCGGCTGTCACAGAGAGAGCCATGAGAGGCGAGATTGACTTCAAGGAGAGTTTTGCCGAACGTTGTCACCTGCTGAAAGGTCTGGATGTTAGCGTGATGCAAGACATAGCAGAGAATCTACCATTCACAGAAGGCGTGGACCGACTCATGTATGTGTTGAAGAAATATGGTTATAAGATTGCCATCCTCAGTGGTGGCTTCACCTTCTTTGGCGAATATATCCAAAAGAAATATGGTATAGACTATGTGTATGCCAATGAACTGGAAATTGACGAGACAGGACATCTTACAGGAAACTATGTAGGTGAGATTGTGGATGGCAAGAGAAAGGCTGAACTGCTGAAACTGATTGCACAGGTGGAAAAGGTGGACTTACAACAAACCATTGCTGTGGGTGATGGAGCAAATGACCTGCCTATGCTCTCAGAAGCAGGATTGGGCATTGCCTTTCACGCAAAACCCCGTGTGGTGGCAAATGCGCAACAGAGCATCAACACAATTGGCTTGGATGGTGTGCTCTACTTCCTCGGATTCAAAGACAGTTATCTCGATGAGAAAGCACAATAATTATTTCCAAAAGTATATATACAGACTTAACAACTAACAACTTCTCTATGAAAAAAATCTATTTATTCATGACTTTGCCACTTTGGGTGCTGGGACTTCAGGCACAAACAGCAGCAGACTTCATGCAAGCCAGCAAGAAGGCAGACGTGGACATCCTCTTTGACGTGAATGCTGATGGTCAAGCATACAAGGTGAATTGGGGCATGGATGCTGCATGGGACTGGGACTTCAATGTGAACAGAGGCATTGCCCACATTGGCAAGGGATATTTTTCCACAGGCCGTGTATCTTTCCAACCTAATGACCTTGTGATTGATAATGGCGATGGTACTTACACCTTGACCCAGCGTCAGCAAAAGAAACTGAAATGGCGCTGCGATCTCATCAAGCTGACAGGCACAAAAGAGGTGAACCTGAACTGTGACCATGAAGCCTTATTCTATCAAGTAAATGCTGACGGAAATTATACAGAAGTGGATGGAGCAAGAGTCACGGACTATACAGGAAGAACCAACTACCAAGGGAAACCTGAAGAATGGTATAAACTCATCAAAGCAAGCGTGGCTTATGTACAAAGCCAGGACTTGAAGGTCATCAGCGTATCACCATTTAATGAGCCAGACTATGTTTGGGAGCAAGCCTCCAGTGAGACACAGGCGAAGAGAGATTTCCTTTCGATTGCAGAACTCCTCAAGGAAGATGCCTTTTTTAAGGACATTCGCATTTGTGGTGGCAACACCTTGAATGATGACAAGGCACTGAGTTGGTACAACTATCTAAGAGATTATCTGGATGAAGGTAACACCCACCAGTTGGCAGGCTCGTTTGACAACTACGCCAACTTCTTCAAGTCTGTGAAGGAAGATGGAAAGGCTGCAACAGCAGATGAGTTGCACAATGTAGGGGAAGCCATCGTCGGTGTGAACTACGGAATGGAGAATGGTATCTGGTGGGGCTTTGACAGCAAGGCTCGGGGGCAATTCTGCATAGACTCTAATGAAGGTGTACGTCTTGGATATGGAGAAAACAAGAACGCATGGACTTCCGGAGCGGTTTATAGAAATAATGCAACAAATGAAGTGCATGGATATTTAGGGTCTTCAGAACGTCAAGCCACAAACAGTTCATTTGCTTTTGTAAGTACGACCAAGGATATCTTCTTTAACGGATATGGTCCAACACGAGTGATGGTGTATGATGTGCCAGGAGGAACTGGCTATCAAAACGGACAGATTGGTGCTGAACGACTTTTTGATATTACTTGGGGTGAAGATGTCGCACCATTTGAGGTGAATGGCACTTATCAGATCATGAGTTATTCAAGTGGTAATATGCTCACAAGCCAGTCCACCTCCAATGCAACCATTTCCAAGAGAAATGCCACAGGCACTTCACAGTTATGGAAAGTATATCCAGGCTATACAACTGGTGACATGTCCTATTGGTTCATTGATAATGCTGTCACTTCCAACACCCAATACACTCACCTGAATGTGTTGAATCAGAATCTGAATAGTGGAGCAACTGTCATCTGTTGGCAAGGTGACAGCGAGGGGAAACACATGCTGGAGGAACAATGGTATGTGAAATACGCTAAGGAAGGCTATTTCTATATTATCAGCAGGCTTTCGAACAAGTATCTCTATTGTTCAAGTGTTTCAGACGGGATTGCAGCAACATTGAAAGATGGACCAACGGTTAGCACAACAGAAAGAGAACTAAAAAAATACCTGTGGCGTTTCATACCTACAGATGCGAGAAAGGATACGAAAGCCCCTGCGGCACCAACAGGGCTGGTTGCCAAGCAAAGGGCAGGAAGTGTGGAACTCACCTGGACTGCTCCAGAAGACGAAGACCAATTAACCTACACCATTCTAAGGGCTGAGGCAGTAGATGGAGAGTATAAATTCAACACAATTGGACGAAACATTTCCACCAACACCTTTACTGACAACCTTACTATCACTGGTAAGTCATATATATATAAGGTAATGGCTGTAGATTATGCAGGCAACCGCTCTGTGGTTTCAGAACCCCAAAGCGCAGCACCACTCACCGAAAAGTCCCTGGTTTGCCAACTTCAATTTGACAAAGACACCAACGACCTTTCCTCCAATCACCTGAATGCATCCTTCAACAACAATGTTTCTTATAGCACTTTGACTGGCTTCTACAAATCAGGACAAGGCAGTCTCAAACTGGATGGCAAGACTTATGGCATGCTTCCATACGCTGTAGCCAATCAAGATGAAATGACCATCTCCACCTGGTGCTACATCAGCAGTTCAAGTGCATGGCAGCGCATCTTCGACTTTGGCAATAACACCAATCAATATATGTTCTTCACACCAAGCAATGGCAGTGAGATGTGCTTTGCGATGAAGAATGGAGAAGAGGAACAGGTACTCAGTGGTGGAAAGACCATTACAACAGGTGAATGGCATCATATCGCAATTACCCTTAAACCAGAAGGTGGAAACATGCACGTCGTGCTTTATTTGGATGGCGAGAAGATAGCCGAGCGTGATGACTTCAGCATTTTTCCTACAGATATCGCACCTTCACTCTGCTACATCGGAAGATCCATGTTCAATACAGACCCTATGCTCAACGGACGTATAGATGACTTCCGCATTTACAATTACGCCTTGTCGGCAGATGAGGTGAAAGACATCTTGACAGACCTCGATGTTCAATCCAAAGACCTCAAAGACTCCTACGAGGACACCACAGCAATCGAAGAGGTGAAAGCCGACAAAGGAACAACAAATGCCAATGTGTGGTATGACCTCAGTGGTCGTCCTGTCAATGCTTCACACAAAGGCATCATCATCAAAAAAGGAAAGAAAATCTTTTCAAAATAAAACATTAATCAATAACCTTTATGATTATGAATAGATCATCTATTTTAACTTCGTTTTTGCTGTTGCTCGCCACTCAAAGTTGGGCACAGC
>Ga0209510_1001557_pt1 | contig 25661 bp, 13 predicted proteins | sample BiotimSIPDNA_FD_185749 | JGI IMG/M metagenome (GOLD analysis project Ga0209510, IMG submission 185749) | Anaerobic biogas reactor microbial communites from Washington, USA - Biogas_R1 time_0 SIP DNA (SPAdes) (version 2) | ecosystem: Engineered > Bioreactor > Anaerobic > Unclassified | place...
CAACGAACCAGGTACCATTCCCCTGGCTCTACGGTCTTGAACAGCAGACGTTTGGCTTCCCGCTGCAAATCCTGCTCATAGCGCAGGGCACTGTCTTGCGTGATGGTTCTGGGGTTGCGCACTAACCCGATTAATTTGGCGGCGCGCTCAGCCCAGGAGCGGGCGCGTTGACGCACTGTGGCGGTGACGTCCTCGTCCTCATTGGCGTCTTCGGCTTCCTCGGCGTTGTCCTCGTCTTCGGCTTCAGCCTCGCCCTCCTCGGCGTTTTCTTCCTCTTCGCTTTCGCTGTCTTCTTCAGCATCGGCGTTTTCGTTATCCGCATCGTCTTCTCTATACGCATCTTCTTCAGAATCGTCGTCTGAGGCAGTCTTTTTTGCCTGCGCAGCCTGTTTTTTCAGGGTTTTGAACAGGTCTTTGATTTCGGCATTGCTCATGTCCTCCAAGGCGGGCAAGGGCAGGGCTGGCTGATCGCCGATATTCAGGAAAACGATGGGATTATCGGCCTCTGCGTACTTCAATTCGAAATTCAGCAGGCTTTCGAACAATAAGCCAATGTACTCATTGCCCAGAGAAGAGAAGTCAATGGGCATGGGCACGGTAGTGAAAGCGTGTCCTTGGCGGATGCGAACTCGATTTTCCGCCAGCATTGCCAACAAGTCGGCGACTTTCAAGTCAGACATCAGCGGGCGGCTGCGGTATTCGTTTTCAAAGAGCGCCATTACTTGGCTAACGGGGTTTGCGGCATCCTCTTGACCAGGGGCAAACAGCTGTCCCCCGTAGGTCGGCACGGGCATGGCTTCGTGTCCACTGCCGGTATAGATAAGCCGCAGCAAGGCCAGCAGTCTCGGCCAAGCGTGATAGCGTTCGGACATGGCGCTGCGTTGTCCTTGCTGGCGTTTAAGTTCGTATATCAAAGACGCCAGCGAGTAGTTCTTGTTGTAGATGGCATTGGACTTGGGCAACAAGCCCTCGCGGCTTTCCGCAAAAAACGCCACCACCAGGCGCATCACCATGCGAACGCCCGCCATGTAGATATCTTTGGAGTTGACCTCAGGCAGCTTCTCGTTCAGAGCCGCGCCGTGTTCGCGAATCAGCATTTCCACGGCGTGGCGCACCCGTTCGCCCATGACACTGGATAAGTCGTTTTGCCCCTGACGACTGGCCTGCACTGCCAATAGCAGTTTGCTCGGCTTGCCTAACCACAGTTCAGGCCTAAGCAAGGCCAGAAAACCACCCAATTCGGCGCTGGCTTCGCCACCAGCAAACCACTGCTCCGTTTCCCATTCCGTGAAGGCGTCATGGTCCATGCCGGCATAGACAATGCGCCATTGGCTGCCATTGGTCAACAAGGCTAGGTGCAGTTTGCAGTGGCGTAGCCAACGCAAGACTTTCGCATAGACATTCCGTCCACGTCCAATGCCCAGGCTGCGGCTGCGACTGCTCTCGTTATCAATGAATACCGGAAGCACCGGCTGATTCTTGCTGGTGTATAGCCAATCAGGTCGAATGGTTTCCTTGCCGAAGCCCTTGCAAATCCATTCGGCTGGAATGCTCGTCTTGTGCGCGGTAAAATGCTGTCCAAAGTAGCCGCTGATGTTTTCTATCACCAGGACAAGCAGTTCCCGGATTTTCTCGCTGGAGCCGTCTTGAGCCATCCATTTCAGGCGCAAGTTTTCCAGCAGCCCGAAGCGGGGCATGGCTGACTTTTCGCCGCAAAGTTCGTCCAACCTGGTTCTATCAAGCAGTAGGCCCTCGTGACGCAGGGAGTTCCACCAGCTGTCAGTTGTGTTCGTAGTCATTTTGAACCTCCTGACGCGGGGAGGATGATTTCGACGGCGATGGGATAGACCTGGACGCTGCCGTCCAAAGCATAGCGTTTGGGAATCAGGTGTTCGATGATGCGCGTGCGCTCGCGTTCCAGCTGGGCGCGCAGTTCTTCGTAGTGAATCTCATCGTCCTTCTTGAGGTATCTTTGCAGGGCTTCAATGCTGTCGTCAATCTGTTCCTTATCTTCGGCAAACAACAGCTGGTTGCGCTCCTGGATTAACTTATTCAGCTCTTTGCGTTTGGCTTCATTGGTACGTTCACGTATCAGAGTCGAGAGTTCGCCTTGGCGGCTCTGGAATGCCTCCTGCTCATTCTTGGTGACAACCGCCTTGTCTGCCTGCAATTGAGCCGTAATCTTGGCGTTGAGCTCTTCGCCTGTTTCTCGGAGGAAACGCCGTAGGTCAGCACTGACGTCTTCGAAAATTTCCCGCGCCCAATCGACTGTAACGGCGCCCGTCGGCAGTGCAGTTGGCGCAAGGCGTTTTTTGATAGCAGGCTCGTGGGGCAAAGGCGCTTGTAATTTTCCTGCTATAACCGGAAAATCGACGGTGCGCACCCAGCAGTGGAAAGCCTCGCGCAATTCATTTACTGCCATCTCTTCGTAGTGGAGGCGAATCATCGCCTCGGCACCGGTGGGGACAGTCCCTTGGCGGAGCGTCCAGCGTGACACTTCATCGCCGCAGGGATAGCGTCGTCGGCTTAAGGAGTTGACAGCCTTGCGCATAATTGGATGCCCCAGGTGCAGCATGCGTACATCAGGGCGATTGCGAAAGACTTTGCGACCGCCCTTGTCTTTCATGAATGGTTCGATGTTGAAGGTTATACTTGGCACAGCGTTGGCTGCCTTGGCTATTCGCAAGCTTTCATCAATAGTGTCTTTCCAGCCAGAAAGGTTCGGCTTGGTGATTTTGAAACAGGAATCAGCCTCCGGTTCAGTGATGTGGCCTTTCATGGCTCGGTTCAGAACATTGTGTCGGGCAGTGTCGTCCAAATCCAGCTCTGCCGCGAAGTCCTCCAGCTGTTTGCTTACCTTGGTCATCTCTTCATCAATGACCGAGTGGTCTGCTTCGCCAGGCAACTGCGAATAGTTTTTTGCCATGGACGCGCCTTGCTCAATGGTGCTGAAGAGCTCATCGGCCTGGTCACCCCTGACGACCCGCCGTTGAATGGCGCGGTCAAACAGGTCGCTCACAGCACCTAGGTCTTCCCGAATCTGATGAATCTTGTCCATGATTTTAGCCAGGAAGCCCAGGTCAGCGGCGGTTGTGCTGGAAAAGTGGAACACCGACACATCGCGCGCCTGGCTGTGGCGGTCAAGGCGTCCATTGCGCTGCTCCAGGCGAGAGGGATTCCAAGGGCAATCAAAGTGCAGGACATAGCGGGCCGTCTCTTGCAGGTTGAGTCCTTCGGACGCGGCGTCGGTGGCAACTAGGATACGAATGTCATCTGTTTCGTCATTGAAACGTCGTTTAATATCTTCTCGGCTGGCGTCGTCCATTCCGCCATAGAGGACTGCGATGCGCTTGCACTCGTTATCTTTGAAGGTCTCCTGCAAACGGCGGAGCAGGTAGTCCTGGGTGGTCTTGTATTCGGTGAAGATAACCAGGCGTTCGTCATCGCGCCAAGAGTGATTAGTAAAGAGCAAATCGTCAATTTTGGCTAGCAGGGATTGAAATTTAGCATCGGCATTGGGATTCTGGCTGGTAATGTCATCTGCCAGATTGATCCCCAGCTCCGCTATGGCTTCATCTATTTCGCGTATTTCCTCAGCCATGTCATCGGCATAATCCTTGAGCCAGGCGCCGACTTTGGCAGCGGCAGTCACTGCCAGCGCTTGCGCTTCGCGGTCGTCGGTCTGCTCTTTCTCAAGGGAGCGCTGGAGGCTTACCAACTCGTCCTCGCTGGTCGCTTCGCTGTCTGGCGACTTCAAGCTGTCCTTGCAGCGTTTCCAAGATTCAATAAAGGTCATTGGTCCGCTGAGCAGGCGCTTGCCTAAGATTTCAATGGCAAAAAAGCCTGCTACTTGCCGTTGCCGCGTTCCCTTGGCAATGATGGAGCGAATCCTCGTCTTGAAGTCCTCTACGGCAAAAATGAGCCGTAATTCCGTTTCTGAAAAAAGATCATCCAGTTCCAGCGCTTGTGGCGCATTGCGCTTGCAGAATTTAGGTGGGTTGGTCCTGGCGTTGATTTCGCTCTTCATGCGCCGGATTACTACTTGGCGAACACGCCGTTTCTCGGCGTCTGAGAGGATTGCAGTCTTGCGGAAACGGGCTGGGTCCAGCATCTCCAGCAGCCCAGAAAACGACACCGAATTGCCATTGTGCGGAGTCGCCGTCAAGAAAAGTTTGTGCTCGAACTTGGGCACCAACTGGCGCAGCAAGATGCACAGGTCGCTATCTTTGCCGAATGGCGATGGCATCAAATTGTGCGCTTCATCTACAATAAGCATGTCCCAAGGCAGGCGTGTTAACGTGCCTGTCGAGCTTTGCGTGGTTTTGATGAATTGTTCGAAGATAAGGGGCTGCTTCAGATAGTGGTACGAGGTGATGATGCGGTCGTAATGACGCCAGGGATTGGCGTCAATGCCCACCTCTCGCCGCAATTTTAGCGTGCTATCGTGGTCAACAACCTGGAAAGGCAGAGAGAATTTGTTCTGCATCTCTTCTTGCCATTGCAAGCGCAAGGATGCCGGGCAGATGATTAGGACGCGGTGAATCCTGCGGCGGATAAGCAGTTCGTTGACGATCAGCCCTGCCTCAATGGTCTTGCCCAAGCCGACGTCGTCGGCAATCATCAAGTTGACCCTGGGCATCCGCAAGGCTTTGAGCAAAGGCACGAGTTGATAGTCATCTGGCGCAATTGCGCCATAAAACGGAGCAGCGATAGGCGAACGGTGTTGCTCGCCGAAGCAATTGACATCCAGATAGGGCTGCACCGCATTCCAGCGGCAGGAACGAACCAGGGCGTCGATTTCCTGGTGGGACATGGGCTGGCTATCAGACCTGGGCAGGGCAGTCGGCTCTAACAGCTCGATGCCGGGCTCGATGTTCCAGAGCAGCTCCTCGACCTCAGGCGTAAAATTGTCTTTATAGCTGACACTGACCAGGTATTGGCGCTCCTGCTGACCGCCAAATTCACGTACGTCTAAGATGACGCCTAAACGATTGCGCACCATGCAGGAGAGTCCGATGCGAGGTGCGCATAACAATGCCTGACCTGACATGATATTATTACCTTAGGAGAGATTCCTTTGGTTTCCTGTAAAAACCTACACCTTCCGGGGAAATCCTCCTAAATATAACAATTTGCCACTTTTATGCAAGGGTAGCGACGCGAAAGACCTCAGCTGAAAAAATGGCAGGGCAATGGGTCAGTCTTCAGTGCCGCCTCTCCGAGGCTCAGGCTTGGGGTGCATCTACCCCAGGTTCCGCTTCGCTTCACTTGGGGTTACTCACAGTGCCGCCTCCGAGGCTTAAGTCAGTCTTCTGGCCGCAGTGCGACATCCGTCTGCGTGGATTCTGTAGCACAAGCGCTCACGGCAAAACTTTGCACATTAAACAAAATTTCCGTGTATTCCGCGTGTTCAGTGGTTATAAAAACAACCTTATAAAAATCAATGTTCATCTGTGTCCATCTGTGGTAAAAAATAGATTATCGACGTATAGTCCACCCTAAGTTGTTTTCTTGGTAATTACAAGAAACAGAAGGAACTCCGAATATGATTTATGGATATATCAGGGTCAGTACTGACAAGCAGAATACGGAAAATCAGCGATTTGAAATAACGAGATTCTGTGGACACCAAGACCTCAAGATCGATTCGTGGATGGAAGAGACTATTTCTGGTACGGTTGAAATCAATCAGCGCAGATTAGGAAAGCTGCTGAAGAAATTGAAGAAGGACGATATGATAATTTGCACCGAAATATCCCGTCTTGGGAGAACTTTGTTTATGATCATGGATGTGCTGAACCTATGTCATAAGAAAGGTGTACATGTCTGGACGGTTAAGGATAATTTCAGGCTCGGCACTGATCTTACGTCCAAAATTCTTGCTTTTGCCTTGGGCATTTCGGCTGAAATTGAGCGAGAGCTGATTTCTCAAAGAACGCGGGAGGCTCTAGCTCGAAAAAAGGCGGAGGGCGTAAGGCTTGGAAGACCAATAGGCTCCAAGAATCGCCGTAGGAAATTGGATGGCAAAGAATCGGAGATATTGCAAATGTATGAACAGGGATATTCGAAGGCGGCTATAGCTAGGCGAGTCAAAGTTAGTCGTCAAACGGTGGCGAACTTTTTGGCCAGCGTTCGCATTGACCCGTAGTTTGTCGCTAATGCGCAACATGCGTCGTGGGCTAGCCTTGCAGTGGAGATACGCCCGGCGCACTGGGCGAGCTGCCTGCCATCACAGCATGTTGAACAGTTCGCGGATGGTTTTTTCGCGCATTTCGATGCTTTTTGTCAGCTGGAGCTGGACTCTGGCGCGGTGGAGATTCTGGCCTTCGTGTCGGGTTTTGAAGTAGACGTCTCCTGCCAGGTAGTCGGCAAAGAAACGGAGTCCGAGTTCGAAGGCGATCAGCCTAGTGGCGTCGTAGAGATAGTGCCGGTCTGCATCGGTCAGGAAGTTGCGGGCGTGGGTCTTATAGCCTTTGAGCAGCGCTTCGCACAGGTCGGTGTCAAAGATGATGCTGGCGAAGTCTTTGGTTTCCTCGCCGGCCGGATTGCAGCAGGAGCGCAGGCAATCGCCGATGTCGTAGTGGACCAAGCCCGGCTTGACAGTGTCGAGGTCGATGATGCTGGTGCCCTTGCCGGTCATGTCGTCGATCATCACGTTGGCTGTCTTTGGGTCTCCGTGGATGGTGCGGAGGTGAAGTTCTCCGCGCTCCTTGGCTTTTTCCAGCACGGAGCACCATTCGCGCCGTTCTTCAATAAATTTGAGGCAGTTCTGGGCGACGCCGCTGTTGAGGCGCGCCTTGCCGCAGGCCGTGGCCAGGGCGGCGTCGAGCTTTTCGAGATAGGTGGGGGTGATGTGGAATCCTGGCAAGGTGTCATGCAGCACATCGCAGGGCATGTCGCTGATCAGGCGATGGAATTGGCCGAGGACGGCGCCGATTTCATGGGCGTGCTCCGGGCTTTGGACTTGCTCGTAGGAATGGGCCGATGCGATCAGGGAGATGGCGCGCCAGCATTCGCCGTCGCTGTCAACGGCGTAGTCCTTGCCGTCCTTGGCGGGAATGACGCGGGGGAGCTGCCAGATGCGGTCGGCGTCATCTTGTTCGGCTTCCAGGTGGGCGTGGACATGAGCCGTGACCAGGCGCATGTTGTTCATCACCTTGTCCGGCTGCGTGAATACCCGGGTGTTGATGCGTTGCAAGATGAAACGCTCTTCGGAAAAAATGGTGCGGAAGGTGACTAGGTAGGTGTCGTTGACGTTGCCGGAGCCAGTGGCTTCCACGGTGACCAGGCGTCCGTCAACCTGAAAACGTTGCGCCATGAATGCTGCTTTCATTAGTGCGTCCCTGAAAGTAAAGGTTGGATAGAGACGAAACATCGGACTCATTAATCTATGCATGCAAAGCGGTTTGTTCAAGCGTCCTCCCCAAAAGTTGCTGCTGCGGGAGTTGCGTGAAAAGCTGGTTTGGCGTTTGCAGCGCCATGTTTTTGAGGTTACTTTAAGCGATGACATGGTGCCATGGTCAGATAGTCGGCCTGGCCGTGATTATAGGGTTTATGGCCAGTCGGCCTGGCCATGCGATTGTGGGAAAAGAACGAAACAGAGAAGGAGCAACCCCATGCGTTCAAAATGTTTAGCGTTGGCATTCGGCGCCCTGCTGGCCATGCCGGCGCTTTGGGGGCAGGACATCGTCCTAGTCAGATGCAAGACGGCTGACAGCGCTGCGCAGCGCGAATACGATCGATTTCTCAGCACGTTCCGGAAACGGCTGGATGTGCTTGGCATTGCCTCAAAGACGATAGCTGATGACGAGGTCGCCGGAAAGGGGCTGGGAACAGCCAAGATGGTGGTTTTTCCGTACAACCCGCGAATCCCGGAAGCGACGCAGACAGCGGTGGCGACGTATGTCAACCAGGGCGGCAAGTTGGCGCTGTTTTACAGCAGCGCGATGCGTCTGCTGGCGTTGTTAGGCATAGAATCAGTCCCTTATATCGGGGCAAAGGACTTGCCGAGCCTGCGCGGGATTCGCTTTGACCGTGATATCTTGCCGCAGGCGCCGGAGCTGCTCGTGCAGGCTTCGCATAACATCATGGAGCCTACGTTGAAGGTTGGCGGCGGCGGGCAGATTGTCGGAGAGTGGATTGGCCAGGACGGCAAGGCGGCCAATCGCAGGGCGGCTGTCTTGCATCCGAATGGCTTCTACTTGTCGCATGTGTATCTGGATCAAGATGCGCGCAGCGGCGGGCGTTTTTTGCAGGCGCTGCTGGGTCATTTCCTGCCGGAATTGTGGCCGGTTTTGGCAACCCGCAAGCTTGAGAGCATTGGCCAGATAGCTGGAATGGAATCCTTGCAGCAGCTGACAGAGAGGGTGCGGAAGTTTGAGCTGCCAGCGGCGAATGCTCAGCTGGACCGGGCGCGGCAGTTGCGGGATCAGGCCCAGTCTGCCCTGAATCAGCGTCAGTATGCCGCGTCAATCGACTGGTCTGAACAGGCCGCTGCGGCCGCTGGAGAGGCCTTCCTGATGACCTGCCCGTCACGCTCCGGAGAATTGCGCGGCGCCTGGTTTCATACGCCGTATGGCGTCGAAGACTGGGGGTGGGATAAGTCCATCAAGGCACTGGCTGAAAACGGCTTTAATGCGATATTCCCCAATTTCTGCTGGGGCTATGTGGCTGATTATCCCAGCGATGTCTTGCCTATGCACCCTAACGTCGCTACCCGCGGCGATATGCTGCAAGAATGCTTGGACGCATGCCGCAAGTACGGCGTCGAAATCCATGTCTGGAAAGTCAATTGGAACATGGGATCGCGGACGCCCGAGGAACTGCGCGAAAAGATGCGTGAGGCAGGGCGGACGCAAATGACAGTCAAGGGCGAGCCAACGCGATACCTGGCACCGCACCGGCAGGACAATTTTGAATTGGAGCGGGACGCCATGTTGGAACTGGTGCGGAAATACCCGATTGACGGCATTCATTTCGACTATATCCGCTATCCAGACAGCGGGTGTGACTTCAGCCCTGGAGCGCGGGAGGCCTTTGAGGCAGTTTTAGGCCGCAAGGTCGAGGAGTGGCCGAAAGACTGCGCCTGGGGCGGCAAGTTGAGGAAGGAGTACAACGCCTGGCGGCAGGGGAATATCTCACGGCTGGTCGAGGCAGTGTATCATGGCGCCAAGGCGATTCGGGCTGACATCAAGGTTTCGGCGGCTGTCTTCAGCGACTGGGAGTCGGCCGAGGAGTCTATTGCCCAGGCAGCCGGAACCTGGATCGACAAAGGCTGGCTTGATTTTGTCTGCCCAATGAATTACACCACCGATTATGCGGCGCTGAAACGGCGGGTGGAGTACCAGGTGCAGCGCGTGAATGGTCGGATTCCGCTTTACAGCGGGCTGGGCACCTACCTGCATGATGGCCCAGTCATGACCGGCAGCCAGGTCGAATTGTCCCGGGCCCTGGGAGCAGACGGCGTGGTATGCTTTGACTTGCGACGCTCCCTGGTTGAAGAGATTCTTCCGGTTTTGGGCAAGAATGTGTTTGCCTCAGCGGCAGGGCCGATTTTGCCGCATCATGTCGCTGTGCCGACCTTTACGGCAGCGCCAGGCCGGCCTGATTTGGAGCATGGCTATGAGGTGGGCGATACATTGTCGATCAAGGTGACGTTGCCGCCGGCAATAGCCAAGTCGAGGGATTTGCAGGCGCGGTTCAGTTGTGACGGCCGTTTGGTGGACCTCGGAAAGGGCCTCAAGATGCGGCGGCGGGGCCGGATGTTGGAGTTTTCCGGAGCGGCCAAGGAGGCGGGGCGCTATCGCCTGGAATTGTCCAGCCCTAACCAGGATTTTCTGGCGCGCAGCCCAGTCTGCCGGGTGTATGACGAGACAGAGGCAGCGGATTTGCGCCTGCGTCATGGCCCGCCCGTGTTTTCTCGGAAGGGCGGATTGCGGGTCGGCGTTTGGCAGGATGATGCATACGGGGCGCCGCAGCTTTTGCAGGCTTTGCAGCAGACAAGCGGTGTTGATGCGCAGCCGCTGTTGAATTTGAAGGCGTCGTCCTTGGCGGCTTGCCAAGTGGTCATTTTGCCGCAGCCTCGGCGGCAGCAGCCGTTATTTAAGTCGGCGGAGACGGCGGCTGTTTTGAATGCGTACGTCAAGCAGGGAGGCGGTTTGCTGGTGACGCATGCCCTGGTCGGCATTCGCGGGCTGGTCAATCCTGTTCCCGAGGTCGTGGCCAGCGCGGATGAGAATGCTCTGCCTGGGTCAGAGTGGAAGGTGTCTGGCGGTCATGCGGTGACGGCGGGAATTGGCCGTCAAGTCCAGGTTTCGACGTTTGGGGATCGCATCAAGGTCACGCCCGCGCGGGGCGGCACGGTTGTCGCCACGACTGACCAAGGGGAATCGATCATGGTTGTCGGCGCATACGGGCGCGGGCGCTATGCCGCCTGTGGGCTTGGCCTGGCGATAGGAAAGGATGACAAGGACTGCCAGCTGTCTCCAGCAGAACTGATGCTGTTGCAGAATACGGTCAAATGGCTGGCGAAATAGGCTAGGGCGGGGGAGCCTAATGAGACGCTTTGGGCTTTTGGTTATGCCTGACGTTCCTCACGCCAGGCACAACATCATGGTTTGCAGTGCCAGTGCGCTGTCAAGAACCCGCTTCGCAGGTTTGTCCTTTGCCTCTCCCCAGCCGCCATCGCCGCGTTGATGGCTCAGCACAATGGCCATCAGGCGTTCCCGCCAAGTGCCTTGGCCGCTAGGGGCGAGAGCCTTGCAGACACGTCCAGACCGTGCCAGCCAATACCAGCCAACCGGGCTTTCCTGTTTCCAATTCGACTCCCACGCGGCTGCCCGCAACAGCGCCTGTTCCGATTCTGGGCGTTCTGTCAGCCAAGCCGTTGCCAGACGACAAGCCGGGCTGCCAGCGCCTGGACGATGCAAAGTTTCAGCATGCGGCAGGTTGTTCAGGGCGGCAGCCTCAAGAATCCATGGCACATCAGACTGTTCTGCCTGGTTCAGGGAAATATGCGACAAGGCCATTTCTACCAGCTTTGACCAGTCTCGGCTGCCAGGGCCGCTTTGCCGCAGCAAGGGCCTGACCGCCACTAACGCACTGGGTGCCCAGTCGGCTGGAGTCTGTTTTGGGTCGGTGTGCAGCCATGCTTCCAGCCAGGCATTGCCGCGCTGCTGCGCTGTCTGCAATTCTGGCCATTCAGAAGCTAGGCCTGACATCATGATAGCCATGACCGCCTGGCCAGTAGCGGCGGCACTGCCGTCCCAGGAACCGTCATGGTCTTGCCAAGCCAAAAGCGTCTGCAAGCCGCGACGCAAAGCCATCCGGCCCTCTAAACGCAGGGAAGCGCCAAGGCGGTCGTCGGCTGACAAGGACAAGCAAGCCATTAGACTTAAAGCCGTGAAGACCGCAAAAATAAGCCGTTGGTGCCTGAAAAACCGTATGGGACGTTTTTTACACATCCTTCGTGATTCCCTTGGAAAATGTCCACGTCCACTCTCCACTGATGTCCACTTTTGTCCACAGTCCATCGTTCAGCGCTTTTGCCGCTTTGCGGCTGGTTTCCTCGTATAACATATCCTAAAAAAATCTGTGTCATCAGCGTAATCTGCGGATAAAATAACGGTTTCTCGCCCCTCGCCTGTACTACAACGCTCATCACTATATTTTGCACATTAATTTCATTTAGGGACGTTGAAGCGGCAAGTTGTCTGCAAGCGGGTGATGACGTCTTCGGCGCTGAGCGTCCATTGTCCCGGGGTAGCATTGAGCGGCATGGTCAGGGTGAAGTCATCCTGGCCTTGGCGGGCGAAGCGCAGGCCGGGGCAAATGGGGTTTTCGGCGCCGCCAGGGTCTGTCAGGCGTAGGCGAATGGGGTGTTCGACGCTTTGGGGGCCGGCAGTGTCAAGGGCCAGGTGGACGGAGTATGCGCGGTTCGCTCCCGGGGTGACAGTGACGACTAGTTTTTGAGGCTGGTTGGGCAGCAGCGTGAAGGCGGTTTGCGAGTCGGCGGCAAATGGGTGCGTAAAGGTTTTGTGGAAGCCGAGATAGCCGCCTTCCAGGAGGTCATAGACATGGTATTCGCGATCCAGGTTGACGGTGCGCGGAGTGACGCCAGGATCAAGGTTGGCGGCCTGCTTGTAGTCGCGGACCAGGCCGAGGATGCGGAGGGGGCCGTTCTGACGGACTTGGATTGAGGTCGCCTTCAGGTCAGTAGTGGCGACTGGCACAATGCCAGCACGCTTGAAGAGAACATCCAGAAGCTGGCTGATGATTTTGAATTGCGGCGCGTTGGCGCTGGTATAGCGCATTTCCTGCCAGTCGCCAATGGTGGTCATGATGGCTGCCCCAAAATAGACGGCGCAGCCTTTGCCGATAGGATTGACAAAGGCGACGTGGTGCTTCTGGCCGTCAGCCGCGATTTCGGCGAGCGGCTTGGCGGTTTTGGCGATGAGGCCGCTTTCCCAGGCTGGGACGGTCATGGAGAGGTTTTTGAGGGTCAGCCCTTCGGCCTCGGCGTCCAGGCCGGTGATGGTCGCTGGCTGCCTGTTCAGGGCGCCGGTGTTTTGGAGGCCGAACAAATCGCAGGCCGGCGATTTATCGTAGGGGCAGCCGTGTTGGTCATAGGTCGCGGTCAGCAGGTCAGCGATGACGATGCCGCCGTCAGCCGCGAATTGTCGTACTGTCGCCACTTCTGCTGGCGACATGGCAGCGGCGGCTGGCAGGATCAGGATGCGATAGCGCTCGCGGAGGCGGTCAGTGGTTTCCAGGTGCCCGTAGGCGATATAGTCGTAGGTGAGGGCAGCGTCATAGATGAGGTTGGCGAAACCGGTGACAGCGCTGCGGCGCAGCGCGTTGGCGTCGATGATCCAGTCAAGCTTAATGGAGGCTGGCGAGTACAGGAAAGCAATTGGGTAGGCGAGCAGATCAGCCCGCATGATCAGTTCAGCCGGGCCGTTTCGGTAGCGGTCTATGGCCCTGATCAGGTCTTGAGCCAGGGGCGGGAGGGTGAAGTCGGGATGGATATAAAAGCGGCCGGAAAAGATGCGGAATCCGGTCGCGCCTTTGAACAGCTTGTCAAGAAGGTACTGGTTGTGATGTCGGTAGTCACCGTCGTAGCCGATCCAGGGTTCCAACATGAGTTTTCCGTTGGCGAAGCATCGCTGCTGGATGGTCTGTTCTCCAGTATAGGAGGACAGGGCCTGGAGGTGAGGCATGAGCTGGTACCAGTCCCAGGCGTTCCAGGGGTTGGTCTCCGAGGTGCCAGACAGGGAATACGCCAGGTTGGGGTCGACGTCATGGATGCCGCGAACCACGTAGCCGATGGCGTCAGCGCGGTTCCAGTCGTTGAAGGAGCGGTGGTCGAGCCAAGGGGCGTAGGAGGGGTGCTTCCTCACCTCGTCGGAAGTCATGGCCATGACGTCATCCCAGGACGCGAAGGAGGTTTTCCAGGAAAGATTGAGGGCGTCGAGGGACGGGTACTGGGTGCGCAGCCAGTTTCTGAATTCGCGCTGGCAGTCAGGGGAGAAGCACATATCGTTATTGCTGATCATGTTAGCTTCGTCTGGCCCGGCCACGGTATGGACTCCATAGCGGGTGGCTGGGGAGTTGGCGAAGTCGGCGGACCTTTGCCTGATGCTGTCTTTCAGCCCGGGCTGGCTCAGGCAGGGTGTGCGGACCAGGTCAAATTTGGAGTTGATGGCGCGGTTGGCGTCGTAGGGGAATTTGCCGCCGGTACCAGCGGTGGAGTTGGTGCTGACAAAGGCGAGGTTTTGATTGCGAAGGGCCTTGACCACGAAGGGTATTTCCCACTCCGAGCCAGAGCCGGAGCTGCCGTTGATGCCGAAGCGCCGCATGATTTTGATGTAATCGTCAATCAGGAAGGCCGGCACATTGCTGTTGCTGATGCCTGGCCAGCCAAAGACGATTTGGAGGAGTTCAGGGTCAGTGGTTCCGTGGCGGGCGCGGCGGAGGCGGACGCGGTCGACGATGGTGGCCCGGCGGCGGAGGACGGCTTCGGCATAGAAGACCAGGGATTGGCAATCGCCGAGGGGCAGGGCGAAGTTGGGGTCGTGGGAACGCACGATTTCATTTCCCCAGGCATCGTACAAGGAGACGGTCAGGCTGGCGTCACCGGTCGCAGTCACGGTGCCGGTGACTGTTTCTGACTGGTGCCAGATTTTGTCTTCGATCTCAAAAGCAGTGATGGCGGCTGTGGTTTGGTGGATGAAGGTGGCTGATCCCCACCATTCGGTTCCTGCTGGCGATGTCAGGATCAGGTCAGCCAGGATCATACCAGGCAGGACTGGCGCGGGGACGTCGAGGGTGATGGCATTGGCGCCGGCCTGGAGGGAGAGGGCGCGGGTTTCGGTGTGGAAGGGGTTGGAGAATTTGTCCCGGAGCGTGAGGTTGGCCGTCAGTTCGCGAGGTTCGGCGGCATTGATGACGGCAGCGAAGGTTCCGGCAGAGGCAGTGAGGTTGTTGACTTGGATTTTCGGTGCGCGTCCAGCTGCGGCGTAAATCATTTTGCCGAGCAGGGACAGGTGGTATTCGTGATAGTCGTAGGTTAAGTCTGGATTGAGGAAGGACATGGACGGCAGAAAGACTGGGCTGTAGCGGCGCTTGTATGTTTCCGGCGTGGTCTGTTCGCGGTTGCGGCCGTCAACCGCCCAGGCAGCGGTGAAGACAACGCCCTTGCCGTAGGTGAATTGCGCGGCCAGGGGGTGTCCTGCGGCGGTGGCGAGGACTTTGCCGGTGGTGGTATAGTTCAGAATGCGGGTCTGGGGCAGGGCGGCAAACGGGATCCCGGCCACGATGTCGTTGCCGACTTCCGGTTGCCATTCGGCAAGGATGTGCTTGGCCTTCTCAGCAAGGCCGAATTGGTCAGCCAGCGCCTTGGGGTGCCCTTCCGGTGCGCACAGCACCAGGCCGCAGCCAGCCTCGACCTGAGCCAAAATTGCGTCCTGGAGATTCTTGGAAAGCAGGTTCCAGACATCGCCGGACACGACGATGGCGTCATAGCGCTTTTTCAGTTGCTTTTGCAGTTCTGCCAGGCAGGAACTCGGGCTGAGGGTAGTCGTCTGCCCGCTGATGCGCCAGAGTCCGCCGATGAAATTGGTAGTGACGTCCAATTCAAAGCGCTGGGCCAGTTCGACCATTTCGCGGCAGCCGTTTTTGTCATAGCATACTGCGAGCACGGCTGGTTTGCCCTGGGCGTAGGGTCGGGCCCAGGGCACGTGGCGGGTTTCATAATCCATGGAATTGAAGTTCAGGTTGAGTTTTTGGCCTTGTTCGGAGACATCAGGCCGGATATCGCAAGCCTGGGGCAATTCGAAGATGGCAGAGGCCTTTTGGAAAATGGTCGCGGCCTGCATGGTGAAGACGACAGCGTCAAAGCGCTTCGCTTCGGCAGCCACCAGCCAGGTTCCTTCGGTCAAGGGCGGCAGGCGATAGGTGAGCGCGGCGACGGTGTGGTTTTTGTCAACGGTGGCCGAGGCCAGGTCATGCCATGTTTCCGGCTTGCCATCAGCGTTGAGGCGGGCGGCCTTGACGGTGACGGCGTAGTCATCCGGCCGAAACAGCCGGAGCCGCAGGGTGTTTGTCTCTGGTTGGCTCTGGTATTCCGGCGCCAGGCCAAGGCTTCCGGCTATGATTTGATTGAGGTGGTCGGGCTTGCCGATGCCGGTGAAGGGGCAGACAGCGAAGCTACAGCGCAGGTCGTCGCCGGCCGGGATGGGGTAGACCCCGAGTTTGCATTCTATGCTGCCGGCTGTTTCCGAGGAAGCCCAGCAGTAGAATTCCTTGAACAGCTCGTAGGGGATGGTGAGGGCAAGGCCGTTGTCGTCGCAGAGGATGCCGAACCAGCCGCTGCTGAAGGCACGGCTGGTGAACTGCCCAGCCCCGGGGTGGCTTTCCACTGCGGCGCGACCGGGAAAAATGCGCTGATAGGGCGATGGGGTCTGCACCCCGGAAAACATCCAGAGGCCATAGTTCAGCGGCACGGCGTTGGCTTGGTCATTGCTGATCTTGTAGTCAACCGTAAGCGTGGAAGAACCTGCCAGGAGCGTGTAGGTCTTTTCTAAGGTGACATTGAGAAAAATGCCGCTTTTGCCGACGCTGGAGACGCGGACTGTTTTCCGAGCAGGTTCGTCATCGACGACGGTCAGGGCATACGGCAGGTCGCGGTACATGTCGCGGATGGCGTAGTTGCCAGGCCAGAACCGGTCGACGAACAGGCCGCCGTAGCCTTGTCCGGGAGCAGTGGTTTTGACTAAGTTGACTCGTGCGTGCTTGTCGTAGGCGTAGTTGACCGTGCCGCCACAGCCGGCATCAATCACATAAATGACGTGGTCGTTTTCGAGAACGGCGTAGCCCTCGCCTTGTTTCAGGCGCAGGCCAGGCGCGGCTGCGGAGACTAGGAAGTCGTATTTTTGTTCGACGGCAGTTTCCGGCGCCTTGGCCTTGACAGTGCCGGTGAATTCGATTTCGCTGACGCCGACATAGCCGCCCGTGCCGGTGATGGTCACTTCGACTTGGCGAACCGGCCGAGGATCGTCAGACGGGATGACCGCGGACATGTCGTGCGGTTCGCCTTCCGGAAGGTGGTAGGGCTGGTTCAAGGTGACGACGCCGAGCGGGAAGCGGGCGCCTTCAGCATTGATGCCAACGACTTTGATGTCCTTGAGGCCATAGCTGCGCTTCCAGCGAAAATAGTGTACTGTGACCGCGCTCAGGCTGGTGTCATGCTCAAAATCAAAGGAGATAATAAAGGGGACGTTGTGATTTTCTTTTTTGCGCCAGATGACCCGTCCTGGCCCGCCTTTCTTGCCGTCAGTCAGCTTGGTGAAGTTCGGGTCCGTGGCGCTGTCGTCACCGTGCAGAGTCGTCATGGCGAAATGATAGGACTGCGGCTTGACCAGCTCTGCGCCAGTTGCCGCTGCTGTCATAGCGGCGACTAAGATGACCAGAAGAGCGCGGACGTGTTGATGCATGCGCATAGTGAAATCTCCCGGAAAAAAGGCGAAATGAGGACGCGAGCGCAACGGCGCACCAGCGGGTGCGGCCATTATTTCCGTGCTGGTTGGCGCCGTCCGTTATCTTTATACGGTCTGGGTCAGGTCCAGTTCCGGTCGGAGTCCGAGTTCCGGTCGCTTCAGCCAGCGGTATTCTTCGGCTGGCAGTTCTTCGGTGAAGGTCTTGAAGAGTTGGTGGTAGCGTTCCCGGAATTTGAGGGAGTTGCGAGCGATGTTGACTTTGTATTCGTCCTGGCCAAAGGAGGCAGTAGTGATGCCTTCGAAGTGGTACATTTCGACTTCGGGCGTATAGGCGACCTCGAATCCGGCCAGCCGCGCTCTGATGCAGAGGTCAAGGTCTTCGTACTGGACCGGGTGGAACAGTTCGTCGAGCATGCCGACGCTGTCGCGCAAGTCTGTTTTCATCAGCCAGGTGGCGCTGATCAGGGACCAGGTCAGCCAGAATTGCTGGTAGCGCGGATCATGCCGTTCGGCGCCGCGGCCTCGGAAGGCGACGCGGCCCATGCGGTTGATGCTGACGCCAGCGCACTGGATAGGGTGGGGGCGGTAGGGATAGATTATTTTCGGGCCAAGGATGCCCAGGTTGGGGCGCTGATCAAAGATGGTGATCAGGCGCACCAGCCAGTCGCTGGTGCAGACGACCGCGTCATTGTCCATGAACACCGTGTATTTGCTGGTGGCTTTTTCCCAGGCTTGGTTGCGGGCGAGAGAGCAGCCGAGGTTTTCGGCATTGCGCCAGGTGTGTACGCGAATGCCGGCTTTTTCCAGTCGCGGCGTGAAGTCTCGAATCAGGTTTGGGGTGTCGTCTTCGGAAGCATTGTCGACCAGGAAGATTTCCCAGGGCAGGGTTTTCGCCTGGAGAATGCTGGTCAGGGCATGACGGGTGAAGTCGACGCCGTTGTGGGCGAGCATGACAATGGAGACATCGCAGAAGCTCATGATGGTAATGTGCAGGCAGGTTGCCGGGAGTTTGACTGGGCAGCCGCTCGGTTGGGGCAGGGGATGGAGATGGGTGTCGTCGCGCTCCGGGGCAAGGAGATGGGCCTGGCTTGTCTGGAGGTTGATGGATGTGGAGAAGGCGGCCGGTACCGTCTCGGCTGCGGTTTGGTCATGGCCGCGGCGGGCTTATTTAGCAATATAGCGGCATTTGGGAAAAGCGGAACAGCCAGTGAAGGATTTTCCGCGAGAGGTTCGGGTAATGAGCGGAGCGCCGCATTGAGGGCATTTCTCATCGAGCAGCTTGGGGGGAGGCGGCGGTTCGCCAATGCCTGCGATTTTGGCGCGGCTGGCATAATCCGCGATTTGCTCCGGATACTTGGCGATGACTTTAGTGAGGGCGGCGACCTGGCGCTCGCTGAGGCTGCCCTTCTGCTTGTATTGGGTGGTCACGGAATTGACAAAGTCCTTGTCGTTAAAGGACCGTCGACCGCCGGGCTTGGGTGTTTGCCAAGTCTTGATTTCTGCGGCCATGGCGACCAGCGCGTCGATTTTCTCGCGCTCGGCTTCGGATAAGGTCGTGGTTGGGGCGGCGTTGTCTTCGGTCGCCACCGGTTCGGTGCCGCCTAGGGCCTGGGTCAATTCCTGGTAGTCAGGGATGACAGCAGCGTATTTGGAAGCCAGCTTGAGCAGGGCTGTGACTTGGGCCGGACTCAAGGTGACGCCGTCCAAGACCTGCTTGTGGAGGGAACGGAAGAATTTGCCGTCGTCAAAAATGCGTTTGCCGCGTTTGACAGGTTCATTCCAGGCGACCTTGCTCATGGCTTCCAGCAGTTTCAGCTGTTCCGGCGGCGGCGGGGGTGGGGGCGCCTCCTGGCTGGCTTTTTCCTGTTCTTCGATGTACTGGCGGACGGTGTCGCCCAAGCCGATGTCATCCATGGCAGCGATGATGGCAGGGGATTTGGCGCCGTACTTGGCCACCAGGTTGAGAATGGCGGCCCATTGCCGCTCGCTGAGGTTTTTTTCCGCCTCGGCTTGGTCGGTGATGCTGGCGATGAATTTAGCGTCGTCGTAGGTGCGTCGACCCCGCTTGACTGGCGGGTCAAAGGGGAAGTCAGCCGGGAACAGGGCCAGGATGACTTGCAGGTTTTCCGGGGTGCAGCCCTGGCTGGCGCTGGCGCTGGCATTGGCACTCAGGGCGTCCTGGAGCTTTTGGTAGAATTCGGTGATCATGCTGACCCAGTTGAGATCGCCTTCCTCGATCTGGTCAAGTTCATCTTCCATCTGAGCCGTGAAACCGATGTCGAACAGATGCGGAAGGTGCTGGACGAGGAAGTCATTGGTGGAGAAGCCGAGTTCAGTAGGCACGAGGCTGCCCTTGTCCTTGGTCACATAATCGCGTTCCTGGATGGTGTTGACAATCGAAGCGTAGGTTGACGGCCGGCCCACGCCATTTTGCTCCAGGGCCTTGACCAGGGCGGCTTCGGAATAGCGGCTGGGCGGCTTGGTGAAGCATTGCTCCTTGGTCAGCTCAAGCAGGTCGCAACGCATCCCGACCTTCAGGTCAGGGAGGGCTCGGGCATTCTCATCCGGGTCGTCTTCTTCGCCGACTTCTTTGATGTTGTAGACGGCTAGGTAGCCGGGGAAGAGGGTCTCCCGGGCAGTGGCGTGGAACAGACAGGCGATGCCTTTAGCAGCGGCAGCGGTCTTTTTGCTGGCTGGCGCGTCGTCCTGGACCAGGTTGTCCGCCGTCATGGCGGTCAGCGGGCCGCCAGTGCTTTCGATTTCAATGACGTGGTCGAGCTGCTGAGCCGGCACCATCTGGCTGGCGACGAAGCGGTTCCAGATAATGCGGTAGATTTTTGCTTGCTGCGGAGTGAGATAGGGCGCTACGCTGTCAGGGGTGTGGTTGACGTCGGTCGGCCGGATGGCTTCGTGTGCTTCCTGCGCGGATTTGCGTGAGCGATAGACATTCGGTTTGGCTGGGGCATATTCCTTGCCATAGTGCTTGGCGATGAAGTCGAGAGCCTGGGTCTGGGCTTCGCGGGCGACGTTGACCGAGTCGGTACGCATATAGGTGATGAGGCCGACCGGGCCGCCGCTGCCCAGCTCAATGCCCTCGTACAATTGCTGGGCAACCCGCATGGTCTGGGCAGCGCCCATCTTGAGGGCGCTGCCAGCGGCTTGCTGCAAGGTGCTGGTGATGAAGGGGGGCGGCGCATTTTTGCGGCGCGGGGTGCTTTGTACCTTGGCTACCTGGTGGGACACCTGGGAAGATTGCAAAGCGTCAGCCAGTCGCTCGGCGTCAGCACCGTTGCTCACCATGACTTTGGCGTCGTTGATGCGAGCCAGCCTGGTTTTTAACTTGGCTTTCTGCTCGCGGCTTTCAAACCAGGCGTCGAGATTCCAGTATTCCTGCGGCTCAAAGGCGAGGATTTCGCGTTCGCGCTCTACGACGATGCGGAGAGCGACGGACTGGACGCGGCCTGCGCTGGTGCCTTTTTTGACGTGCCGCCAGAGCAGGGGACTCACCTGGTATCCGACTAAACGGTCAAGGACGCGCCGAGCCTGCTGGGCGGCGACTAAGTCCTCGGCGATGACGCCGGGGTTGGCAAATGACTTCTGGATGGCGTTCCGGGTGATTTCATGGAAGGTGATGCGGTGAAAATTGGCTTTGCCTGCATCCTGGAGGATTTCTTGCAGGTGCCAGGCAATGGCCTCGCCTTCGCGGTCATGGTCAGTGGCCAGGTAAATGTCGTCAGCGCTGGCAGCGGCCTGGCGCAAAGTGCGCACGATTTTGCGGCCGCTGGGCGTCAATTCGTAACTCGGGGCAAAGTCGTTGCTGACATCAACGCCGAGGCTTTTCTCCGGGAGGTCGCGGACGTGTCCCATGGAAGCCTGCACCTGGACGCCGGGACCTAGGAAGCGCCCGATGGTTCTGGCTTTGGTGGGGGATTCCACCACGACGAGTTTCTTGCTCATAATGCTTTATAACCTTTTGTTGAAGAACGGCTCTGGCATTGGCTAAGGCCGTTTCGGAAGTGTCCGTCGATTGTGGTCGTTCCGGTAGGGAAACAGAAGGAATAATATACACCAAAAATCAGAGGGGTGCTATTCTTTTTCCTGGAAGTTGTTTGACGAGCCGCTTCAGTTCGAGGGTGAGGATGGCGGCCAGGACGCTGGAGGTTTCCTCGTCAGCCATGGCGATGACGTCGTCGATATAGGCTTCGCCGTTTTGCACTAAACGCCAGATTTTGAGTTCGAGTCCCTGCAAGTGTATTTCGGAGGCTGGCGGCCTGGTTTTGTCCGAGGCGGCGGTTTCGGCGGCCGCTGTTTGTTCCAGGGGCAGGAGATTGAAGTCGTCAATGACGTCTTGGAAGTTTTCGATGAGTTTGGCGCCGTCCTTGATGAGGGCGTGGCAACCGCGGGCATGGGGTGTGTCAGCCAGTCCGGGGACTGCGTAGACATTGCGGTTCTGGTCAATGGCCTGGGCAGCTGTGATCAGGCTGCCGGATTGGATGCCGGCTTCGACGACGATGGTGCCGCGGGTGATGCCGGAGATAATGCGGTTGCGCATGGGAAAGCTGCGGCGGTCAGGGCGGTAGAGCATGGGGAATTCCGAGATGACAGCGCCGTTTTGTTCAGCGATGCGGATGGCCAGCCCAGTGTTTTCCTTGGGATAGAGGTGAGCCAGGCCGCTGCCGATGACGGCGATGGTTTGGCCGCCGGCGCGGAGAGTAGCCTCGTGCGCCGCAGTGTCAATGCCCCGCGCCAGGCCAGAGACTACAGGCCACCCGGCCTGGGCAGCGCTGGCGGCCAGCAGGTCGGCCATGCGAATGCCATAGTAAGATGTGTGCCTGGTGCCGACAATGGCGATGGCGCCAGCCGAATGCTTCAAGACGTCAAGGTGGCCGCTGACATACAGGCAGATGGGCGGGTCGTGAATTTCACGGAGAAGCGGGGGATAGACGTCGTCGTCCTCGGTGATGATGGTGACTCCAGCCTGGCGGGCGAGGTTGATTTCAGCCGCCGGATCGCAATGCTTTTCCCATTCATGTAGGATAGGCGCCAGGCGCTGGCCAATACCGGGCACCTGGCGCAATGCCTGCTCGGAAGCGACTAAGGCGTTTTTGGCGGAGCCGAAGTAGTCGACTAGCTGGCGCTTGCGGCCAGGGCCAATGCCGGGCAGCATGTTCAGGATGAGCAGGGCTGTGCGGTGATCCATGAGCAGCGGAGAGGGCTGGAGCTGATTTCAGGGCGATGACGGGAAGCGTGTCCTTCTGAATTATTAAGTTAGGGTGGCACCGGCGGATTGCAATTTCCTAATGGAAAGAATCATAAACAGGTGCTGCAAGTCATTATCAAGCATGTTTCCGGGAACTGAAAGCATACGCGGCCATGCTTTCGACGTAGGCAAAGGGCTGGCCCGTGTCGTAATGTTCGCCTTCGACGATGTGGCCGAGCATGCCCTGCTGTTGGCGTAGTTCCTCAAGGGCAGGGGTAAGCTGGATTTCGCCTTTTTGGCGGTTGCCCTTGGCAATGTGTTCGCCGAGAATCGGGAAGATGCCAGGGGTGAGGACGTATTGGCCATAGACGCACAGGAAGGTGTCCTCCGGCAGGCCCGGCATGGCCAGGTGCTGGCGAGCAAAGTCAAGGCTTGGCTTTTCAACGAAGCGGCTGAGGCGGAGGGTAGTCGTGCTGCCAGGAAGCCAGGTGCCGCAAACAGTGCCATAGTGGTGGACGTCTTTGCCAGGAGCCTGGTAGAGGCTGATGACGCTGGAGCCATCGTTGCTGCTGAAACATTCGGTCAGTTGGGCAGCGGTCGGCTTGGCTGCGTAGGAGAAATAGATGTGATCCCCGACCAGGAGCAGGAACGGGTCGTCGCCGACCCAATCGCGGGTCGTATGGAGGGCGTGCCCAAAGCCCAACTGCTGCTCTTGGCGGATGTAGGTGATGCGCTTAGCCAAATCGGCGATGCGCTCAGCCTGCTGCCGGGCAGCAGCGCCAAGGCGGTCAAAATAGTCCGGAGCAGTCTCGGAAAAATAGGCGCTGAAGATTGTCTCATCGCCGGGGCGGACGATGATGGCGAAGGCCTCGGCACCAGCGGCTGCGGCCTCCTCGACGATGTTGTGGATAAGTGGCTTACAGACGCCGTCCGGGGTGACGATCGGGAACATTTCTTTTTTTATGGCCTTGGTGGCCGGGAACATCCTAGTGCCGATTCCGGCGGCGGGGATGACTGCTTTGCGGACTTTAGAGGTGGTCGTCATGGTATGGCTTGCTCGCTGGTGATGTTGCTGTTTTGGCAGTGCGGAAGGTCGGCAAAAAGCGGCCGTCTGGGTTGAGAAGTTGTGGTCGAGGGGATATTTTACCACATCAAGCACGTCTATGCAACTCGGCGACGGCATTCTTGGTTTTTGTGGCGCACGTTCAGGTGCGGGGACAGTCATGGGTCATGAGGAATCGGCAGAGCGGACGCCGCCCAAGCGCCGGCGGCGGTTGTTCACTTTAAAGAACAAGCGGCGCATGCCAGCCTGGCTGGGCTGGCTGCTGGCTCGGCTGGTCGGTTTGTATGGGTGGACGTTCCGGGTGCGCTATGATGACCCTGACGGTTGGTTGCAGAGCCGAACGCCCTGGCCAGTGGTGATGCCGGTCTGGCACAACCGGTTTGTCTTCCTGGCGACCGTGGCGCCGAAGACGTTGTTGAAGCAGGTCACGGTTCTGATCAGCGCCTCCCGAGACGGTGAATACATCTCGACGTTGATACGTTTCTTCGGCATTGATGTGGTGCGAGGGTCTTCAAGCCGAGGCGGCATGCACGCGACACGGACGATGCTGCAGAAGCTGAAGGACGGGCAGATGATCGTCGTGACTGTCGATGGCCCCCGCGGGCCGCGCTACACGGTGCATCCCGGGGTAGTCGCCTTGGCGTCCCTGGGAAAGGTCGCGGTGCTGCCTGCAGCAGTCAACGCGGAGAACTGCTGGCAGTTGAAAAGCTGGGATGGAACGCAGATTCCTAAGCCGTTCTCTAAAGTCACATTCAAAATCGGTAAACCTTTTTTCCTGGATGACGGGGAGACGCGAGAAACCGGGGTGGAGAAAATCCGCCAAGTGCTATTAGCCATCACAGACGATAGTGGCGTGAGAATGAATGCTGAATGCTGAATGCTGAATGCTGAATGCTGAATGCTGAATGCTGAATGCTGAATGCTGAATGCTGAATGCTAAGGCGTATTTCATAATTCATAATTCATAATTCATAATTCGTTAGGGGCGCCTGGCACCGTAGCTTGCCGGAACTCCGAATATCAATCGCTGACTGATTGCGTAATTTTTTTGAACATCGCCTTGAAAAGACTAGGCATCATGTTACAATAGTGTACATAACCTTGTTTTTTAATGCTTATACGATTTGAACCGCCTTGAATTAACGTTAATGGAGCAGGCAGAAAGGAGTGCGGCATGAAATTGTCATTATCTGGTAGGTTGGTTGAGAAGAGCAGCACGCAGTCAGCGATGCCAGTGACGGATTTTATCCGTTTGGCAGCTCGTTATGGTTATGACGCTGTAGATTTGCGCGGGTCGCAGGTCAATCCTGACACGCCGTCGGCTGTGTTTGCCGAATTGAAGTCTGTGTTGCAATCCACGGGGATCGCCGTGTTTGCTGGCCAGTATCATGGCAAACTGGCAGACGCGGCCGAAGAGGCGCGCTTTGTCGAGTTTGCGGCCAAATTGGCGGATTTGGGCGCGTTCAGCATACGGATGGGAGCGCAGCCGCCTGTATTGAAGCGGGCTGCGCAGCTGGTGACGCCATTAGGGTTGCGGATTCATTATCAGATGCATACTAATAGTCCGTTTGAGACGATTGATGGGGCTGCCAAGGTGCTGGCCGAAATCAACGAACCGAACTTTGGCCTGGTGCCCGAACCGGCGAATTTGGCGCTGGCCGGATTGCCGTTCAGCCGGGATATGTTCGAGCCTCTGCGCGGCGGCATTGTCGGCGTGCATGTGCAGACATTGGTGGTGAGTCCGGACGGCGCCAATGCGCTCAAGCTGTGTGACGGTCGCGAAGTCAGGTATACGCGGGTGCCGTACGCGGAAAATCGCCATACGCCGTTTGCCGTCTTTTTTGACGCCTTGCGCGAAGTCGGTTTTGATGGCTATGTGAACGAATTGGAACCCATGCCAGCCGAAGGCGAGCTGGAAAATGTCGTGCGCGAGGCGGCTGCTTTCCTGCGTCCATTGCTGTGAGGTATCGCGAATACACGTTCAGGAAGGACACAGGCCGTGGCGAACATTAAAAACAACCTGGTTGAGACGATTGGGAATACGCCGCTGGTGCGGATCGGGAAGTTGAATCACGGCGTTGCCGAAGTGTTGGTGAAGGTGGAGTATTTCAACCCGGGGGGCAGTGTCAAGGACAGGGTTGCGGTAGCCATGATTGAGGATGCCGAGAAGCGCGGCGTGTTGTCGCCGGGCGCGGTCATCATTGAGCCGACCAGCGGCAACACCGGCATTGGCTTGGCGCTGGCAGCAGCGGTCAAGGGCTATCGGCTGATTCTGACTATGCCGGACACGATGAGCGTTGAACGCCGGAAGATTCTCAGCGCCTACGGTGCGGAAATCGTGTTGACGGAAGGCGCCAAAGGCATGCAAGGCGCCATTGACAAAGCCATGGAGTTGCATCAGGAG
>Ga0209510_1001559_pt1 | contig 25636 bp, 19 predicted proteins | sample BiotimSIPDNA_FD_185749 | JGI IMG/M metagenome (GOLD analysis project Ga0209510, IMG submission 185749) | Anaerobic biogas reactor microbial communites from Washington, USA - Biogas_R1 time_0 SIP DNA (SPAdes) (version 2) | ecosystem: Engineered > Bioreactor > Anaerobic > Unclassified | place...
GCGCGAAATTGCGGGTGGTAGAGAAGTTGTAAAGAAATGGCATAGAAACTGCATGGAAAAGGCTATGAAAAAGAATCTCTTACAAGCCTATAAACAAGCCCCCTGGCGCACTCAGCTCCAGTGGATCGGCATTTTCTTGCTGGTGCTGGTCGGCATTGCTGTAGTTGCCGGCGTATATCTGATGATCAGCGGACGCGCCGCCGCTACCGGGCGGCGGATCCAAAATTTGGAGGCGGAAATCTTAGCCTTGGAGATGGAAATCAACGATCTTAGAACGCGATATGCGGAAGCCTCTTCCGCGAAATCATTAAGTGAACGGGCGGAAGCGCTGAACATGACCCTGCTGGACCCACTCGAGGCAATGTACATCGAAGTTCCCGGTTACATCCCGCCCTCCCAGCCGGCGCTCGCCCCTCCCCCAGCCGTTGAGGATATCAGCACACCTGTGCTGCTGCCTGAATTTACAGCATCTTTATGGGATTGGCTGAGGCTGAAAGTTTTTGTCGAGCCAAGCCCAACCGAAGGACCAGCGGAAAGCGCAGTCCCCGAAGAGCTTGCGCCCGTTCCGACGGAGGTGGCTCCATGAAAACGACAAATTGGAATCGTTTCTTTGTTATTTGCGTTGTGGCAAGCGTGGTGGCTGCAGCCGCTGGCATCCAACTCATCCGCATCCAGAATATCGAAGGCGCGAAGCAGATCCTGGAGGACAGCGAAGCCTACCAGGGCATCAACCGAATGATATATCCCGAACGCGGCAGCATTTACGATTCGGAAGGACGCCTCCTGGCTGGAAACGAAGTGGTATACGAAGTTGGGCTCGACCTGCGAGCCATCCAACAACCCGAAACGGTAGCGGCTGCTGCCTCAAGCGTGCTCGGGCTCGATTATGCCACCGTCCTCGGCTATTCCCAGATGACTCCTGGCAACGGCAATCCCTACTTCGTCGTTCTGGACGGCTTCGCGAGCAAGGATAAGATCGACCAATTGGAAGTCATCAAAGATGACTATGCCAGCCGCAGCGTCAAACGCGGCGAAGTTCGCCCCAACCTCGAAGGGCTGGTCTGGACCGCTAACAACAAACGCAGCTACCCCGAAGGCACGCTCGCGTCAAATATCCTTGGTTTTTACAGCTTCCGGGACAGAACCGATGGTATCGGCTATTTCGGGATTGAAGAAGCCTACGATGACCTGATGGCTGGAGAACCCAAACTGATCTACTCGGCGATTGACCCCAACCTGCTGACTTCGGTGGAAGAGGTACCGCCGGGTGTAACAGTGCAGTTAACTTTCAACCGTGAAATTCAAGCGATGACGGAAAGGAAACTCGACGAAGCGCTGAAATGGTCCGGAGCCGACAACGGCACAATCGTTGTCTACGACCCAGAAACCGGCGAAATCGTTGCGATGGCGACCGCTCCCAGGCTGGATCCGAACGAGTACTGGAATTATTCGGAGATCTTCCCCAACCCCAAGCCCTACAACAGCGCCATCAGCAGCACCTACGAACCAGGTTCCGTCTTCAAGGTCATCACCATGGCAGCCGCTTTGGACGCCGGCGTGGTCACCGCTGACACCACCTTCAACGACACTGGCTCTATCACAGTCGGCGGCGCAACCATCTACAACTGGAACATGGGCGGCTGGGGCGAAGTGGACATGACCGGCTGCATGCAGCACTCCCTCAACGTCTGTCTCGCCTGGCTGGGAACCGAACTTGGTCCGGACCGTTTCTATTCTTATCTGAAATCCTTCGGTTTTGACCGCAATACCGGCATTGATCTGGGCGGTGAGAATCACTGGCCTCTCAAACTCCCCGGCGACGGTTTATGGTACGAAGTTGACCTGGCAACCAACTCTTTTGGGCAGGGTATTTCCGTCACCCCGATCCAAATGGTAACGGCAATCGGCGCGGTCGCTAATGAAGGAAGAATGATGGCGCCACATGTCGTCAAGGCAATGGTCATCGATGGCAAGCAGTACAATGTTGACCCGGTTGTGGTCGGCACGCCCATCTCCGCAGAAACTGCCCGCACCCTGACACAAATGCTGGTCGATTCTCTCGAAAACGAAGCTTCTTCGGCGCTGGTCGAAGGATACAGCCTGGCAGGCAAGACCGGCACCGGCGAAATCGCCACTCCGCTCGGCTACACAAACTCCGCCACCAACACTTCCTTCGTTGGCTGGTCTATATCTGGCTCGAAAAACCTGAAATCTCCATTTGGGGTTCCGAAGTCGCGGCTCCGGTTTTCTCAGACCTCGTCGAAGACCTGGTAGTGTTGATGAATATCCCTCCTGATAATGTCCGTCTGTCTTTGAGATACGACGGACGCAACATTGCAGGATTGGAGTAGAAACAATGTTGACCCTCAGCCACGTTCTCAAAGCGCTCGCGCCAACCGCGGATTACCAAATCCCGCAGGATTTTGAAATCGCTTGCGGGTGTGTAGATTCGCGCTGCACTGCCAGTAAGGGGCTCTTTGTGGCGTTAAAGGGCGAAAACACGGACGGTCATTTGTTTGTGGATCAGGCTTTTGCCAACGGCGCGGTTTTAGCTCTGACCGATCAACCGATCGAAAGCGTCTTCCCGGTAGTGGATATCCGTCAGCCGGGTTTCATCCTGCCGGCAATCGCCCCCTTCAGCCTGCGGACCTCAAACGCGCTGGAAGCTCTTCAGACGCTGGCAAAATACTGGCGCGCGCAGCACGACCTGACCGTGATCGGCATCACCGGCAGCGTCGGAAAATCCTCCACCAAGGAATTGGCGGCTTCCGTGCTGGGGAGCCGGGCGAGAACCCTGAAAAATCAGGGGAACATGAACAACGAAATTGGTCTGCCGCTTACGCTGCTTTCCTTGAACGAAGAACACAAAGTGGCGGTACTCGAGATGGGCTTCTACGTTTCGGGTGAAATCGAACTCCTATGCGATATCGCCAAGCCGCAGATCGGGATCATCACAAATATCGGCACGGTCCACGCGGAACGCGCCGGCAGCATTGAAGATATTGCCCGCGGGAAAGCCGAACTGGTTGAAGCCCTGCCCGCCTCGCCGGATGGGCTCGCGATTCTTAATTACGACGATCCTTACGTCAGAGAGATGGCATCTCTCACCGCCGCGCGCGTTTTCTATTACGGGCTGGATCCCAAAGCCGACCTCTGGGCGGACGAAATCCAGAGCCATGGCTTAGAGGGGATACGCTGCCGTATGCACTATCAGGGAGAGAGCCTCTTCGTCTCCGCGCCATTGATCGGGCGCCACTCGGTCTACACCATGCTGCGGGCTGCCGCGGTCGCGTTCAACCTGGGCATGGATTGGGACGCGATTTTTGACGCCTTCAAGGATGACCGCTTTCAGGTCCGCATCGTCACCGTCCGCACCGCTTCCGGCGCGATTCTGATTGACGACAGCTATAATGCCTCCCCCGACTCGACCATCGCAGCGCTAAACCTGCTTAATGACCTGAATGGGCGCAAGGTAGCTGTGCTTGGTGATATGCTCGAGCTCGGTCGCTACGAGGAAGCCGGTCACAACCGTGTCGGTCTGCGGGCTTCTGAAGTCGCGGATGAGATGGTGCTCGTCGGTACTCGCAGCCTGATGACCCGCGACGCAGCTCTCGGGAACGGTTACCGTGCTGATAAAATCCGCTGGTTCGACGACTACACCGGCGCGCTCGCATATTTGAAAGAAGCCCTGCACGCCGGCGATGTTGCCCTCGTGAAAGGGTCGCATAGTATGCACATGGAAAAAATCGTATCAGCTTTGGAGGATCTAAACTAATGCGTGATTCTTCGCTGGCAATTGCCATAAGCAGCATCAGTTTCATGCTGACCGTCATCTGGGGCAGCCCATTCGTCCGCATGCTGCGGAAGTTAAACATCGGAAAGATCATCCGCATCGACGTTCCGGCATCTCATATGGCAAAGATGAACACCCCCACAATGGGCGGTTTCATGTTTCTCATTCCTGTGACCTTGCTTACCGTCATCCTCAACGCGGTTTCGCTCTTCGGCTCGCAACTGATCGGCTCCTCCATCCTGGTACCGCTGGCTACCATGTGGGGCTTCGCGCTGATTGGCGCGGTGGACGACTGGGAAGGCATCCGCGGACCAAGGCGCGGACTGGGAATGCGCGGAAAGACCAAATTCCTGCTGCAGTGTCTCGTGGCGCTGGTGATCGCCTATGCCCTCAAAGAAATCCTGCTGATCCCCCACCTGCTCTGGCCTACTTCATTGGTTCCCCTAAACCTGGGCTGGGCTTACCTGGCGATCGCAGCCTTCTTCATCGTCGCATATTCCAATGCCATCAACCTGACCGATGGAATTGATGGTCTGGCTGGCATGATCTCCATCGCCGCTTTTGGCACCTACGGCATTATCGCGCTTATGCAGGGGCAGATATACCTCGGACGTTTCTGCTTCTGCATCGTTGGCGCGCTGGCAGGCTTTCTATGGTTTAATTGCAAACCCGCAGCGCTCTACATGGGCGACACCGGTTCGCAGGCGCTCGGCGCAACGCTCGCGGTGGTCGCGCTGATGACCGGGCGCTGGCTGTTCCTGCCGCTGATTGCCATCATCCCCACCGCTGAGATGGTGAGCGTGATCATTCAGGTGCTCTATTTTAAAGCGACCGGCGGCAAACGCGTCTTCAAGAAAACCCCGATCCATCATCATTTTGAGATGATCGGTTGGGAGGAGAACCAGATCGTGATGCGCTTTTGGCTCATTGAGCTGATTGGCGCCATGCTGGGACTGAGTATGGCATTTTTAAGCTGATGAAAACAAACTATTCTGGCAAAAAAGTGATCGTGATCGGAGCAGCCCGCCAGGGACTGGCGATTTCACGCTACCTCGCTGGAAAAGGTGCTCAGGTCCTGCTGACCGATTCCCGTTCCGCGGATGAGCTTGCGCCCGCCCGCGCCGCACTGGCAAACCTGCCGGTGGAATTCGCCTTCGGCGGGCATCCGGAAAGTCTTCTCGAAGGCGCCGATCTGCTCTGCGTCTCGGGCGGGGTGCCCCTGACCATCCCCCTCATCGTGGCGGCACGCAGCCAGGGCATCAAACTCAGCAACGACTCGCAAATCTTCCTTGAGGAATGCCCCGCAACCGTGATCGGCATCACCGGTTCCGCCGGCAAGAGCACCACTACCGCCCTGGTCGGTTTGATGGCGAAAAAACATTTTGAAATGAAAACCAGCCCTCACCGCGCCTGGGTAGGCGGCAATATCGGCAACCCGCTGATCGATGACCTCGACAAAATGGATGAAGATGACCTGGTGGTGATGGAACTCTCGAGCTTCCAACTGGAATTGATGACCGCTTCACCGCAGGTGGCAGCGGTGTTGAACATCACCCCCAACCACCTCGACCGCCACAACTCCATGCAGGCTTACATCGAAGCTAAATCGCGCATTTTGCGCTACCAGCATCAGGGTGATGTGGCGGTCTTGAACCGCGATGATGAAGGTACCTGGGATTTACGCAACCAGGTCCGCACGGATGTGATCAGCTTTGGCTTGAAAGCCCCGGCTTATCGCGAAAACGGCACCTACGTGGACGATGGGCAGATTATGCTCCAAATCGGCGGAGACAGGCTCAAGATGCTGCCGGTAGAGTGGATCAACCTGCGCGGTGAACACAATCTCTATAACGTTCTGGCTGCCTGCGCCCTCGCCGCTGGCGCGACGATCGGTCTGCCGGGCATCCAATTGGCAATTGAAACCTTCGACGGTGTTCCGCACCGTCTGGAATTGGTGCGCGAGCTGAACGGCGTGCGTTGGTACAACGACTCGATCGCTACCGCGCCCGAACGCACGGTCGCCGCAATCAATTCTTTTGAAGAGCCTATCGTGCTGCTGCTCGGCGGTCGCGATAAAAAACTTCCCTGGGACCATCTCGCGCAGTTGATCCGCAAGCGGGTTTCACGGGTAGTGATCTTTGGTGAAGCCGGCGACCTGATCGCTGACGCGATCGGTCCCAAAAAGCCCGGTCAGGCGATGCGGAGCGTTGTTCGCTGCGCCACGCTGCACGAAGCCATCAAAACTGCGTACAAACAGGCCGAAAAGGGGGATGTCGTCTTGCTCTCCCCCGGCTGCACATCCTATGACGCCTTCAAAGATTTCGAAGAACGAGGGCAAGCATTCAGAAAATGGGTGAACGAACTATGATAAACGCAACTACCCCAAAACCACGCCGGCGCGCGAACGTCCAGTCCCTCTCCTTTGACGTGGGGCTGCTGCTGATCGTTGCCAGCCTGCTTGTGATTGGATTGCTAATGGTCTATTCCGCCAGTTGGGATGCCTCTATGGCTATCAGCGATAGTAAAAGTCAAAACGCCATCTTTCTTCGCCAGGTGATCTGGGTCGTGCTGGGTGTGATCGGCGCGACCGTGTTGAGTTACTTCGACTACCACCGCTACCGCAAATGGGTGGTGCCGATGATGCTTGTTGTCATCGGTATGCTATTCGCTGTGCTCATCGTCCGCGAAGTGCGCTACAACTCAGCCCGCTCCCTGCTGGACGGTTCCATACAGCCGGCCGAACTGGCAAAACTGGTTTCCGTGCTCTACCTTTCGGTTTGGCTCACAAACAATAAAGAAATGTTGAAGGATTTCAAAAACTACCTCCTGCCGCTTTCCTTCGGGATCGGTTTTGTGGTGGCTTTGATCCTCGCCCAACCTGACCTGAGCGCCGGTCTGACTGTGTTGATGCTGGGAATCATGCTGCTCTTCCTGGCTGGCGGAGATTGGAAACATGTTGCCATAGTCATCCTGGTCGGTTTGCTCGGATTTATCTTCCTCATCAACGTGATGCCTACCGGGCGCATACGTTTCGCCCAATATCTTTCCGGGCTCGAAAACCCCACCAAGAGTTCCTACCACATCCGCCGCACCTACGAAGCGATCATCAAAGGCGGCGTGTTCGGAGTCGGGCTTGGCAAAGCCAACACCAAGTTCACCGGACTGCCTCTGCCGCATACTGACAGTATTTTTGCCGTCCTGGCAGAAGAGACCGGCATCATCGGCTCGCTCATTGTCATCCTGCTTTATGTGCTGTTGCTCTGGCGGGGTTTCAAGATTGCCCGCAACGCGCCTGACCAGTTGGGCTCCCTGCTGGCATTCGGACTGACCAGTTGGATCGTCATCGAAGCGCTGATCAACGTGTCGGTCATCGTCGGCTTATTACCCTTTGCCGGCAACGCCTTGCCCTTCATCAGCGCGGGAGGCTCCAGCATGACCGCGACCATGGCTGCGATTGGGATCGTGATGAATGTTGCCCGACAGGGAACAACCACAACCGCTTCAGAAAGGAGTACCAGTGCGACTGTTGATTTGCGCAGGCGGGACTGGCGGCGGAGTGTATCCGGCGCTGACCGTTACGGAGAGGTTGAATAGTGACACAGAGGTGCTCTGGGTCGGCAGCGAAGGTGGCATGGAGGCGGAGCTCATCGCTCGTGCGAACCTGCCCTACAAAGGCATCCGCGCGGCTGGGGTTCACGGCATCTCGGCGCGGCAATTGCCCGGCAATTTGGTGAAACTATGGCAAGGCTACAAACAGGCAAAGCGAATTCTCAGCGACTACCAACCGGACGTGTTGATGTTCACCGGAGGTTATGTGGCGATTCCCATGGCGCTGGCTGGTCTGAAAATCAAGACCCTGCTTTTCGTTCCGGATATCGAACCCGGACTGGCGCTGAAAACCTTAGCCCGATTTTCGGACAAAATCGCCGTCACAGTCAGCGATTCGAAGCGGTATTTCAGCAAGAAGGAACGTATTGAAGTGACAGGCTACCCTCTGCGTAAGGACCTGATGCGATGGATCAAAGCGGATGCTCTGGAGTATTTCGGATTTGACCGTGAAAAACCCGTCATCCTCTTCACCGGCGGCAGCAGCGGCGCGCGCTCGATCAACAAAGCAGTCATCGCCATCCTCAAAGAGCTGCTCCAGCGTTACCAGGTCATCCACCTGACCGGTCATCTCGACTGGGAAACCGTCAGGACCGCGACCGCCAATCTTCCGCGCAGCTACCAGGCATTCCCATACCTCCACGAGATGGGCGCTGCATACGCGGCTGCCGACCTTGTGGTCTCCCGTGCGGGCGCTTCCGTTTTAGGTGAGTACCCGTTCTTCGGTCTGCCTGCCATCCTGGTGCCCTACCCCTATGCCTGGCGTTACCAGAAAGTCAACGCGGATTACCTGGTGGAACGCGAAGCCGCCGTTTTACTGGAAGACCAATATCTGCAGAGTCAACTGCTTGCCCAAATCGACACGCTCATTCAGGATCAGCCGCGTTTGGAACATATGCGCCGCGCCATGCAAGCCCTTTCACAGCCTCAGGCTGCGGAACGCATCGCCAGCCTGATCTACGAAATGGCGGAGGGATAGAAACAAATATGGTTACGCTTAACGTCTTGTTCACCATCTTCATCGTCCTCTTCGGAGTGATTGGAGCCATCAGAGGCTTGCGCAAGGAACTGGTGGTAGTCGTTTCAGGGATTTTGGCGCTCTTCATCATTCAGGAAGTGCTGCCCCGCGTGTTCAGTGACCTCACCGGAACCAAAGCCCTGACCTTCCAACTGCTCGTCCTGTTTGTCTGCGGCTTTCTCGGTTATCAGACGCCCGCCTTCCGCCGTTTTTCAGAGTCGGGGCGCTTCAACCGTGACACGCCGATCGATATAATTCTCGGCGCGGTTTTCGGCGCCGCTAACGGCTACTGGCTGATCGGTTCAGCCTGGTATTTCATCGATAAAGCCGGTTATCCCTGGAATTGGGTCATTCCTCCGGACGCCGGCACGGAATACGGAAAGCAGGCGATTGACCTTATCAACAATATGGTCCCAGACATCTTAAATGGAAACTGGACCTATGTGGCAATTGCCATTGCGGTGTTGATCGTGATCGGAGTGATGATCTGATGCAAAAAGTGCATTTCATCGGGATCGGCGGAACAGGCATCTCAGCGATCGCCCTCCTGCTGCTGGAAAAAGGCTGGCAGGTCAGCGGAACGGATAAGTCTGCCTCACGCTATTTCGACGCGGTCACAGCCAAAGGCGCACGCACGCTTCTGGGGCACAGCCCTGAGCTGGCGCTTTCCGCCGATGTGATCGTGCGCTCTTCCGCCGTCCATGACGACGATCCTGAAGTCCTCGCCGCGCGCGCGAAAGGCATACCGGTGCTAAAACGCAACGATTTTCTGCCAGAACTGACTGCCGGTTACCAAACCCTCGCGGTCGCTGGCTCGCACGGAAAAACCACCTGCTCGGCTATGCTCATCACGATGCTGCGCGGCTTGGGAGCAGACCCGACCTTTATCCTCGGAGCGCAGGTGCGTCCGCTGAACACCAACGCCCATGCTGGCACGGGCAGTTTGTTCGTGATCGAAGCTGATGAATATGATCACATGTTCCTGGGACTTAGCCCCAAAATCAGCTTGCTGACCAACGTGGAATACGACCATCCGGACTTCTTCACCACCCCTGAAGCCTATAACCAGGCTTTTGCCGCCTTCATCCGCCACACACAACCCGGCGGCGCGGTGATTGCCTGCGCCGAAGACGCGGGCATGCGCGCGCTCCTCGCGAATGAAGACTTTTCAGGGATACAAGTGCTGACCTACGGTTACAGCGAGGGCTGTGCTTACCAGATTCAAAATATCCGCTGGAATGGGGAAGGATACGATTTCAGCCTCTTCCACACAAACACTCAAAAAGAGATCGGAAGCTTCAGGCTCAGCGTCCCGGGCAGGCACAACCTGCTCAATGCTGCTGGCGCGGTCGCGGTGCTTCATCAGATGGGTTTGCCCGCCGCAAAAGCGCGGGCGAGCCTGGCAGATTTCAGCGGCACAGAACGCCGTTTTGAATCTGTCTGCCACAGTGCCGATACCATCGTGATCAACGACTACGGGCACCACCCCACCCAATTGAACCTCACCCTCGAAGCCGCGCGGGAACTCTACCCCGACCACTGTCTCTGGGCGGTCTGGGAGCCGCATACTTATTCCCGCACCGACGCCATGCAGGAAGCCTTTACGGTTGCACTGCAGCGGGCGGACAGGGTCGTGATACTGCCAACCTACGCCGCGCGCGAAACTGCCGAAACCGACACTCCCTTCCAGATCGCAAAGAATATCCCCGGCGCGAGAACAGCTTGCTTTGACGGGTTCGCGGAAGCCGCCGATTTCGTCGCAGGGCAAGCCAAAGGGTTGAATGTCGTGATCGTTTTTTCCGCGGGCAAGGGTCCGCAGTTCGCCAGCCTGCTTTGCGAAAAGCTGGACGAGAGGAGGCAGAATGACTAAGCTGCCTTTGCGAAAGCTTCAGGCTCTTTTTGGCGACAAACTGCAGGAAAACGTGCGTATGGCAAACTACACCACCACACGCGTCGGCGGACCCGCCAGCGGGATGATCTCCGTCTATACAGTCGATGAGATGCGGCGCGCGGTGAAGATTTTATGGGAATTGGACGTGCCCTTCCGCGTCCTCGGAAGCGGTTCAAATTTGCTGGTGAGCGACTCCGGCTACCGGGGCGTGATGGTGCATAACCGCTGCCACAATGTGCGCATCAACACCAAGGGCGAACAACCGGTGATCTTCGCTGAAAGCGGCGCGAACCTGGGAACGGTCTCACGTCAAGCCAGCTTACGCGGAGTTTCAGGTTTTGAATGGGCAAACAGCATCCCCGGCACGGTCGGCGGAGCAGTCTACGGAAACGCTGGCGCGCACGGCACGGATGTCTCCAAGTGCCTGCTCACGGCTGAGGTCCTCACCAAAGCGGCAGGCGAACAAAACCTCGACAGCGAGGGCATGGGCTACATGTACCGCTCGAGCAGCTTCAAACGCGATGCGGAAGAGGTCGTTATCATGAGCGCCAAATTCTGCGGAACAAAAGTGGAACCTGCGCTCTCCATGAGGCTGCTTGAGGAGCTGACCGAGAAGAGACGTCAGACCCAACCGGTGGGTCCTTCTTTCGGCTCGACCTTCAAAAATCCAAAAGGCGACTATGCCGGTCGGCTTCTGGAGGCTGCCGGTATGAAGGGCGTTAGCTCAGGGTGTGCGTCCTTCAGCACGCGGCACGCGAATTTTATCCTCAACGACGGAGAAGCAACCGCACAGGACTACTACCGCCTGATCCGTCTGGCACAAAAAACAGTGAAAGAGCAATTTGATGTCGACCTCCAACTCGAAATCGAATTGTTGGGTGAATTTGAAAATGACTGAGAAACTGAACCTGGTCTTGATCTTTGGCGGACGTTCCGGCGAACACGCGGTCTCACTGCGTTCCGCCAAATCGGTGCTCGCCGCTTTGGACGCGGATAAATACCGCGTCTTCCAGGTAGGGATCACCACTGATGGGCTTTGGCTTACCGGCGCAAACGCGCACGCAGCCTTTCTTTCGGGCGGACTGGATGCTCTGCGGGAAGCGGTCATTGTCAGCGAGCATGGTAAGCCCTGCCTCTACACCCGCGCGGGTAATGAACTCAGCAAGATCACCTCTATTGACGTGATCTTCCCGGTGCTGCACGGCACTTTCGGTGAGGACGGAACGATCCAGGGCTTGTTCGAGATCCAAAACTGCGCTTATGTCGGCGCGGGTGTGCTTGGCTCTTCCGTTGCGATGGACAAAGCGGTCTGTAAGCATGTGATGGAGTCCATCCACCTCCCTGTTCTGGAATATGCAGTGTTTACACGTTCCGAAATCAAGAACAACCTCGCTCAAACCATCGAAGAGGCGGAAAAAGTAGCCCCCTACCCGCTCTTTGTCAAGCCCGCCAACCTCGGTTCCTCCGTCGGCATCAACAAAACCCGAAACCGTGAGGAGCTGGCGGCGGCGCTGCGCGAAGCAGCCCGCTTTGACCGCCGCATCCTGGTGGAACGCGGCATCCTTGCCCGCGAGATCGAAATCAGCGTTCTAGGCAACACGGATGTGACCTGCACGGTTCCCGGTGAAATCATTCCAGGAGACGAGTTCTATACCTACAAGGATAAATACGAATCCGGCGACCCTGAGGTTGCCATTCCCGCGCCTTTGTCTGAGGCGCAAACGCTGCTCCTGCAGCGCCATGCCATTGAAGCGTATAAGGCGATCGACGGGGCGGGTCTGGCGCGGGTGGACTTTTTGATTGATAAAAACAGCGGTGAAGCCTACTTCAATGAAATCAACACCATGCCCGGTTTCACACAAATCAGCATGTACCCGAAACTTTGGCTCTACTCGGGTTTGAGTTATCCCGAATTGGTAAACCGGCTGGTTGAATTGGCGCTCGAGCGCAAAGCCGAACAAGATGAGACTGTCAGGAAGTACGAGGAGTAAGATGGCAAGCGGATCAAACAGAACAACCCGGGCAGATGAGGTGCGAGCCCGCCGGAAGATCGAACCGGTGCGGCGCAAACCCATCCCAACGAACCCCTCTGTGCGCACCTCCCGCGACGCTCAAAACGCCTCCAGAGTCGTCTCGCGCAGGTCTTACACGAGCACGCAATACACCCAGTCGGCTGCTACGCGCAACCGCAGCCGGGTCTACATGCCCACCGGCACCCAGGGGAGCGAGCTTCGCCTGCCCGCTCTGCCCCAATTCCGGCTCAGTTGGCGTATCCTCTCGGGTTTGATCGCGGTCGGAATGACCGTCCTGCTCTTCATGATGAGCACTTCAACTGCCTTTGCCGTCAGCAAAGTCAATCTGAGCGGCGGCATACGCATTCCTGTGGAAGAAATCAATCAGAAATTGGATCTGCAAGGAGAATCGATCATCCGGATTATTCCAGCCGATATAGAAAACCAGATTCTCGAAGCCTTTCCTGATATCAAATCCGTGGAGGTCAAGGTCAGAATGCCCGCAGTGGTGGACATCGCCATCGAGGAACGCATACCGGCGCTGCTTTGGATGAAGGATGAGGAGATGCTCTACTGGATCGACCAGGACGGATTCGCCTTTACCGTCCGCGGAGAGGCAACTCTCCCCATCAGGGTTTACGCTAACAGCGAACCGCCCCACCCGCTGGGATGGGTCGACCCACAACAGATGACTGACGAAGAAAAAGAGTCCGCCGAGCCTCTCCCCCTGGTGGATCCGGCTTTTGTCAGCACCGTGCAAAAATTGAACGGCATCAAACCCGCCGAGAGCCCCATGCTCTACAACGCCCAAAGGGGGCTCGGTTGGGTGGATCCGCACGGCTGGCAGGTCTACTTTGGGGATGATGACGCGAACATTGACATGAAACTGCTTGAGTACGCCAGGATTGTTGAGACGATTCTGGATAGAAACTTGCAACCAGTTTTGATCAGCATGGAATTTCTACACGCACCTTATTATCGTTTGGAGCCTTAATTATGGAAGAAGAACCGATTGTCGTTGGATTAGATGTTGGGACCACAAAAATTTGCTGTCTGGTAGCCCGAGTGGAAAATGGTAGTAATCTGCGCATTCTTGGAGTAGGGATTGAGCCTGCAAAGGGCATTCGCAAGGGGATCGTGACTGATATCGCTGCCGCCTCAGAAAGCATTGCCCGCGCGATTGAGAAATCCGAACGCACATCCGGCTTTGAAATCAACTCGGCAATTGTTAACCTTGCCGGGATGCAGGTTTCATCCACCATCAGCAAGGGTGCTGTTGGCATCTCCGGACGAGTTATCGACCAGGAAGATGTCTATCGCGCGCTCGATTCTGCCCAGGCTGTCGCTGTCCCCCACAACCGCGAGATCGTGCACGTGATCCAGCGCGGTTTCAGCGTGGATGGACAGGAAGGCATCCGTCAGCCTGTGGGGATGCACGGCTTTCGCATGGAAGTTGAAGCCCACATCATCACCAGCGCCGCCTCCTCGATGGAAAACTTGCGCAAGTGCATTTCGATGGCTGGTATCGACGTTTCGCAGTTCGTTCTTAATCCCCTCGCCTCCGGTGAGAGCATCCTCTCAGAAACCGAGCGCGAGATGGGCGTTGCAGTGATCGATCTCGGTGCCGGTACAACCAGCGTGGCAATCTATGTCAACGGAGATGTTTTCCACGCCAACGTCCTCGGCGTAGGCGGCGATCTCGTCACTTCGGATATAGCCCAGGGGCTCCGTCTGCCGCTCGACGTAGCAGAAGAGGTCAAGCTCAAGCACGGCTATGCCGTTCTTGAAGACATTCGCGAGGATGAATCCTTCAATGTAATTACTTTCGGCTCCGAACAGAGCACCAAAGTAGAACGGCGTGAACTCGTCAATATCATCGAAGCCCGTGTGGAAGAAATCTTCATGATGGTCCATCAGGAGATCAAGCACTCCGGCTACGACTCACTCCTGCCCGCAGGTCTGGTCCTGACCGGTGGCGGAAGCCAGATGCCCGGCGTGCGCAAGCTGGCAAGCAAGGTCATTGGTATTCCCGCCCGGGTCGGGAAACCGGAACGCATGGTCGGTTTGACCGACCAGATTTCGAGCCCCGCCTTCGCGACCAGCGTTGGACTGCTGGATTGGGGCATTTTATTCAGTGAAACAACCCAGATCGCGCCTGAGCGACCTGGAAAATCGCAGCGAGCCAACAACAATGCCAAAGCGGATGGCTTTGTCCAGTGGCTGAAGCGAATGTTGCCATAAACAAACAAGCACTATGTATAGAGGAGATCAAAATGGATACATATCAAACTGAATCATTCGCAAGAATAAAAGTCGTAGGCGTTGGCGGCGGTGGCTGCAACGCGGTCGATCGTATGATCGATGAGGGATTGAAAGGGATCGAGTTTATCACGATCAATACAGACGCACAGGCACTGCTAAAGTCAAAAGCAAAAACACGCGTTCGCATTGGCGACAAGTCCACCCGTGGGCTCGGCGCTGGCGGCGATCCAAAAATCGGACAAGCCTCGGCGGAAGAATCGGCTGAGGAACTGTATGAGGTTCTCAAAGGCGCAGACATGGTCTTCGTGACCGCGGGTCTTGGCGGCGGCACCGGCACAGGTGCCGCGCCAGTGGTCGCGCAGATTGCCAAGGAAATCGGCGCCCTCACCATCGGTGTGGTCACCCGCCCATTCTCCTTTGAAGGCGCGCACCGTTCCCGCTCTGCCGAGCAAGGCGCGCTGCGGCTAAAAGAGCACGCAGACACCCTCATTGTCATTCCCAACGACCGGCTTTTGCAAATCATCAATAAAAACGTTGGTCTCAACGATGCTTTCCGCATAGCGGATGATGTTTTGCGTCAAGGCATCCAGGGTATCTCTGAACTGATCACCGTCCCCGGCTTGATCAATCTCGACTTCGCAGATGTGCGCACCATCATGTCTGAAGGCGGTGCGGCTCTGATGGCTGTTGGTCAGGCTTCCGGTGAAGACCGCGCCAAGATCGCAGCCGAACAGGCTATTTCCAGCCAGCTCTTGGACGTCACCATCAACGGCGCCCGCGGTATCCTCTTCAATGTGACCGGCGGAAGCAGCCTCTCACTCTTCGAGGTCCATCAGGCAGCCGGGATTATCAAGGAAACCGCCAGCCCGGATGTGAACCTGATCTTCGGTGCAGTAATCGATGAGAATATGGGCGAAAATATCCGCATCACCGTGATTGCCACAGGCTTTGACCGCGCCGCGCCTCCCCAGGAGGCGGAGCATTCTTTTTTTCGCGGAGAAACTCCGCGTCAGCAACAGAACCGATTGAGCGTTAACGATACCCGCGCTCAGACCGCTTCCAACGCGCAGCAAACACCAAGCCCGAAGCAGGAGGAATTCGTCTACACCAGCGATGTGGATATTAACCTCCCCGCCTTCGTCCGGCGTGAATTGAGCAGACGCTCAAACCGTTAATTAATCAGGGTCTCCTAACAGTGCTGATTAGGTTCTTCCTCCGGATTAAAATGGAGGAAGAACCTGGCAAATAGCTGCAAAATAATACCCTGTTTATCCGTAAGAAATCATTCAGCCTGGGTCTGTCTCGGGCTCTTTTATTTAAATGTGCAAAGAATAAAGGAACGGATCTTGTTCTTCGCAAGTTTTATTAAATCGAACAAGACGATCAAACAAAACCTCCCCCTGCCCGTTCTCTAAGACCCAATGGATTCTTGATAAGCCAAGCATAGCTCCCTCTGCCTGTTAACCAGATCTGAAGGGCAATCGAGAGAACCGCGCTTAAAAAGGATTGCTCAATTCTGACTTAGCCTTAATCTCCAATCCCGGCATTCTGGTTCGCCGCAGGCATGGATTCCTCTCATATATCGTCTTCCCAACCTGCAAATGCCAGTAATGGAATTTGGCATTCCTGATGAAAACCGGACTTTGAACGAGAAAAGGCGTATCTACGCGCAACCAAATGCCTTCTCTTAAAACTTCTAAATTTTTAAGGTTGTTAACATGTATTTACTTGTCGAATGCCTGCACCTGTGCTAAAATCTTTCTACCATATGTAGGGGTAAAAAATGTTGACCCCCCACATTTAGGGGTTTTATTGTATTCAGAAAGAGAATTGTATGAAGTGCCCGTATTGCCAACACACTGAATCGCGCGTAGTAGATACCACCAAGGATGTCAGCCATGGTGTTATCCGCCGCAGGCGCGAATGTGACGATTGTCACCAACGGTTCAGTACCTACGAGCGCGTTATCATGACTACCCCCCTCCTTATCAAACGGGACGGCACCCGCGAAGAATTCGACCGCGAAAAACTCCTGGCGGGTTTGCGAACCGCCTGCGCCAAGCGGCCGGTTTCTGCAGCCGCCCTGAACAATTTGGTCAATGAAATTGAAGCTGAACTGCAAAAGCGCGGTCGTTCCGAGATCAATTCGCGCGTGATTGGAGATCTGGCAATCAAAGGGCTCCTGAAACTGGATCACATTGCCTACATCCGCTACGCATCGGTATATCTGCGCATGGATGATCTCCATGCCATCCGGGACGAAATTGATCACCTCCTATCAGAAGAAGAAAAGTAAAAACCAGAGGACCATCATGCCAGAACCCACCATCAATCAAACGGGACTTATCCAGACGCCTCCAATCCCGGAAGGCTTACCCCACATTGAGTTATCGGAAAACTCACGCCAGGTGCTCATCAAGCGCTACTTGCGGCGCGGGGATGACGGTCAACCGGTCGAAAGTATTGACGAAATGTTCTGGCGCGTCGCCTGGCATGTTGCTGACGTCCCGGAACGGACGCAGGATTGCCAGGCACTCGCCAAAGATTTTTACCGCATGATGGTCTCTAAGTCTTTCTTCCCCAATTCGCCGACTTTCACCGGCGCAGGGACACCGCTCGGGCAGCTCGCGGCTTGCTTTGTGCTGCCGATTTCCGATGATATGGGGCGTGCCCAGGACGGCATTTTCAGCACCCTTCGCAATGCCGCCCTGATCCAACAAACCGGCGGCGGCAACGGCTTTAACTTTTCCCGCCTGCGTCCGCAGGGCTCCATTGTCAACACCTCTGCCGGTCAGGCAACCGGACCGGTTGGGTTCCTGAAAGTCTACGACGACGCCTTCGGCGAGATTGCCCAGGGCGGCACGCGCCGCGGAGCCAATATGGGCGTGCTGCGGGTCGACCATCCCGACGTGGAAGCTTTCATCCAGTGCAAAACCAGCGAAATGGCAATCACCAACTTCAACATTTCCCTGGGCATTACCGACAAGTTTATGCAGGCCGTGGAAGATGACGCAGATTGGGAACTGCGTTTCCCCGATGTGCATCATCCGGCTTACAAAAAGTTCCACGGAACGATCGATGCTGCCGAAAAAGCGGGTTTGCCAATCAGGGTCCATAAGACCATCAAGGCGCGCAAGCTCTTTGACCTCTTTGTGCAGCAGGCGCATCACAACGGCGAGCCCGGCGCGCTATTCTTAGATGCTGCCAACCGCTACAACCCCGTCCCGCACCTTTATGAACTCGAATCCACCAACCCCTGCGGCGAGCAATGGCTGGGACCCTATGAGAACTGCTGCCTCGGTTCCATCAACCTCGCTCAAATGCTTGGTGAAAACGGCACCGTGGACTGGGAAAAACTCCGCCAGGTGACCAAAACAGCAACGCGCTTCCTCGACCACGTTGTCGATAAGAACGCCTACGTTCCAGCTGTCCCTGAGCTCAAAGTTGCTGCGCATAACGCCCGCCGCATCGGCTTGGGCATCATGGGGCTGGCGGATTTGATGTACCACTGCGGTGTGCGTTATGGCTCGGAGGAATCGCTGGAATTCTGCGGTCAGGTGATGGAGTTTATCCGCTACTTCGCGATGGAAACCAGCGTGGAAATGGCGGAAGAACTTGGCGCCTTCCCCGTGATCAAGGGCAGCATCTACGACCCGAATAACCTCACCTGGCAGGTTCCTACCCCGCTCAGCCCCTATAAACGCGACTGGCAGCGACCGGAATTGGACTGGCAGCGGATCGTTGATGGCATCAAAACCCACGGCATCCGCAATGCCGCCCAGACCACCATCGCCCCGACCGGTACAATCGGAACGGTGGCAGGCTGCGAAGGCTACGGCTGCGAGCCCGTCTTCGCCCTCGCTTATATCCGCCATGTCAACGATAAGGGCAACGACCTGCTCCTCAACTATGTCAGCCCCTTCTTCCAGGAAGCTCTCAACGCGGCATGCCTGCCCGAAGAAACGAAGGAACTGATCATCAATAAGGTCATTGAACATGGCAGTTGCCAGCATATCGAACAGCTTCCGCAGCATATTCGCAAGGTCTTCGTCGTCTCTTCCGACATCACCGCGAATGAACACATCCACATCCAGGCTGCCCTGCAGCGCTTCGTGGATAACAGTCTGAGCAAGACCATCAACTTCCCGGAAGGCACCACGGAAGAAGACGTCAGTAAAGCCTTCATGAGCGCCTGGAAGCTGGGCTGCAAAGGCATCACCGTCTACATCACCGGCTCGCGCGATAAGGTAGTGCTCGAGACGAAAGCGACCATGGAAAAGAAAGAAGCTGGCTCCTACCCGATCCCGACACTCTACGAAAGCGGGCAGGAAGTGCAACTCTCGTTCTGGAAGGACAGCAAAAAACCGCGTCCCCGCACACTCTACGGTTACACGTATTCCATAGAAACTCCCCTCGGAAAAGCCTTTGTGACCATCAATGAAAATGGCGGCTCGCAGCCTTTTGAGGTCTTCATCAACACCGCCAAGGCAGGCTCAGAGACTGCCGCGCATTCCGAGGCAATAGGTCGTCTGATTTCCTACATTCTGCGACTGGCATCACCGGTGGAGCCGCGCGAACGGCTTAAATCTGTGATGGAGCAGCTCGCCGGCATCGGCGGCGGTAGGTCACTCGGTTTTGGACCAAACCGCGTGCGTTCGCTTCCGGACGGAATCGCCAAAGCGCTGGATGAATACCTCTTTCAACTGCAGAGGGAAAAAGAAGAAACACCGCCCGAAAAACCGATCGAACAAATCCCCATGCCGGGAATCGATTCAGCCATCCACAAGATCGGTGAGCTCTGCCCGGAATGCGGTCAGGCAACGATGATCAACGAGGAAGGCTGCCGCAAGTGTTATACCTGCGGGCATAGCGAATGTTAATAACGCAATCCAGAAGATTATTGATGAAACAGTCTATGATTTCAAACAGATGTACACTTGTGGCAGGAAAAAAACGCTATCGGGCTTGACAATCAAGCGAAAAGATGAGACAATATTGATACGAACGGATTGGGTGCCCCCCTCACCCAACCCGTTCGTATTTTAAGGCAAATCAATCCCGCCACTCCAATTCCCAATCACCAATAATAACGCTGTCCCCCTCCTGAATCCCAGCCTCGCGCAGAGCTTTCTCGACCCCAAGCCCCGCCATCAACCGCTGGAATCGCCGGACGGATCCGGGTTGATCAAAGTATGTCATTGCGGCTGCTTTCTCGATCCGCGCGCCGGAAACCATATAACCGTCCTCCGTCTTTTCGATCTCGAAGGAATTCGGATCAATTTCCGCGCGGTAGACTGGCATTTCTTCCGCTTTTTCTTCCGCTGGCAGCTCTCCCAGCTTGCGGTACACCTTCCACATGAGGTCTTTCAAATTGAGTTGGCTGACCGCCGATACTGGCAGCAGCTCCACGCCAATGCTTTTGAATTGTTCTTGCAGGGTTTCAAATTCCGCTGCCACGTCAGGCAGGTCCATCTTGTTCAACACAACGAATTGCGGTCGTTTTCCGAGCAAGTCGTCAAAGAGCTCCAGTTCAGCGTTGATGGTGCGGTAATCCTCCATCACATTCTCTGAAAGCCCATCCAGCACATGGATGAGCAGGCGCGTGCGCTGAATGTGACGCAAAAAATCGAATCCCAAACCCACCCCCAGCGAGGCTCCTTCAATAAGTCCGGGAATATCCGCCATTACAAAGCTGTCATCCAACCCAAGCTGCACCACGCCCAGATTAGGCTCCAAAGTGGTAAAAGGATAGTCCGCCACCTTGGGTCTGGAGTTCGTTGTTGCGGCTAAAATCGATGATTTTCCGGCATTCGGCAGCCCAACCAGCCCCACATCCGCGATTAATTTTAATTCAAGCCTGAGGTTGAATTCTTCGCCGGGCTCACCCTTCTCAGCGGTCAGCGGCATCTGGTTGCGGCTGGTGGCAAAGTGCTGATTGCCCCTGCCGCCGCGCCCGCCTTTGGCAACGACCAGGCGCTGGCCAGGCGATACAAGGTCGCCGATCAATTCCGCTTTGTCATCGTCATAGATCGCGGTGCCAGGTGGAACCCGTACGATCAGATCCTCCGCCGATCGACCGCTGCGGTTGGAAGGACCGCCATTTTTACCTGCGGCAGCGAAAAAGTTCTCCTTCTGGTGGAAATGGCTGAGGGTGTTGAGCGTCGGGACGACCTCAAAGATCACGTCCCCACCCCTGCCGCCGTCTCCGCCATCTGGACCCCCGCGCGGGCGGTACTTCTCGCGGTGCATATGCACCATCCCATCGCCGCCCTTCCCGGAAGCGACTTTAATTTGTACTGAATCGATAAACATATTGGCTCTTTCGTTCTTGGTTAAACTGAGTTTATCATAAACCAAAACACGTTTTATAAATCATCAAGCTCCATAAAAAAACAACCGGTCAGGTAAATCGGACCGGTTGTTTCTCTTTCGTAAGATCACTTGCCGAATTTTTTCTTAATGACATCGAGGAGGGTTGGATAACCAATTTCCTGCAGCTTGTAATCGGCTTTGACCAAAGGTTTGTCGATTTTCATCACGCGTCTCAAATCAATTGGGGTACCGCTGACAACCACGTCTACATCTGAGTTGGCTATCGTTTGTTCGAGGTCGCGAATCATTTTTTCGCCGTATCCCATAGAAGGAAGCACATTTCCAAGATGAGGGAATTTTTCGAATGTAGCTTTCAAGTCGCCCACTGCAAAGGGTCGCGGATCGACAATTTCAGCCGCCCCATAACGTTCGGCTGCAACATAACCAAAATCGTAGGGCAGTTCACCGTGAGTAACCGTAGGTCCTTCATCTATAGCCAAAACTCGTTTGCCGCGAATGGCGTTAGGGTCAGCCACAAATATGGGGGAAGCAGCTTCGACAATAATCGCATCTGGATTGACTCTATTGATGCTCTTGCGAACAATGGCTATGCTTTCTGGTTTGGCAGTATCCACTTTATTGATCACAACCACGTCTGCCATGCGCAGGTTCACTTCGGCTGGATAATAACTAAGCTCATTACCGGCACGATGCGGATCTGCAACAACAATTAGCAAATCGGCAGCGTAGAAAGAAAAATCGTTATTCCCGCCATCCCAAACGATAACATCCGCCTCCTTTTCCGCTTCGCGCAAAATGGCTTCATAATCAACGCCGGAATAGATAATGACGCCGTTATCGATATGAGGTTCGTATTCCTCGCGTTCCTCGATTGTGCATTCGTGAATATCCAAGTCTTCATAGGTTGCAAAACGCTGAACCTTTTGTTTCACCAAATTGCCATAAGGCATTGGGTGTCGAATGGCGGCAACTTTATAACCTAATTGTTGCAAAATTTCAGCAACCCGGCGGCTTGTTTGGCTTTTTCCGCTACCTGTCCGAACCGCGCAGATCGCGATCAGGGGCTTGGTGGATTTGACCTGGGTCTCTTTGGTTCCCATCAGGCGGAAGTCCGCACCCAACGCGTTGACCATTGCGGATTTGTGCATCACATAATCATAGGGAACATCACTGTAAGCAAAAACGACTTCGTCTACATCGAACTTCTTGATCAGTTCAGGAAGTTCAGATTCGGGGTAGATTTTGATGCCGTCCGGATACAGTTTTCCAGCAAGCTCGGTGGGATACTTCCTCCCCTCGATGTTGGGGATCTGGGTCGCGGTAAAAGCAACCACTTCATACTTCTCATTGTCACGATAGAAGGTGTTGAAGTTGTGGAAATCCCGACCTGCTGCCCCCATGATTATTGTACGAATACGACTCATATATTTCTCCTTTTATTTTTGTTTGTCTTTATTCTACATCACATTACCTGTGGTGATTGGATTCCAAGAGTGGATAATCCGTTTTCCAGCGCGATCTTGGCAGCTTTTACGAGCAAAACGCGCGAAAGTCTCGCGGAGCCTTCCGCCGAGAGCACTGGACATTGGGTGTAAAAATCATTAAAGACCTGCGCGAGTTCAAACGCATAAGTGGCAATAAGAGACGGCTTAAACTCCGCAGCCGCCTTCAGGATCACGTCAGGAAGCTGGGATATCTTTTCGATCAGATTGACTTCCACCGGCAGCATCTCATGCCCAAAAGCCGCTTCGCTTGGGACGGGTTGATTGAATCGGCGCAGGATACTGTTGGCACGCACGACCGCATATTGGATATAGGGCGCGGACTGCCCGTTGAAGTCTAGCGCGCTGTCCCAGTCGAACGTGACGATCTTAGTGTTTTCCCGCGCGACCATCGGGTATTTGATCGCTCCGAGTGCGACTTTTTCCGCTACATCCTGCATCACTTCGGGATCAAGGGAGGGATTCTTCTCCCGCACCACCTCGAGAGCGCGCTGCGTCGCTTCGCGGATCAGGTCGTCCAGCAGGACCACCGTGCCGTCCCTGGAGGACATGGTCACGTTCCCCGGCAGGTTCACAATCTCATACGCGAGGTGGCGCATTTTTCCAGCCCAGGGGTAGCCCATCAGCTCCAACACCTTGCTCATCTGCTTCATGTGCAGTGACTGGCGCACGTCGATCACGTAAATTGACTGGTCGAGGTCATATTCCTCGAATTTCATGATTGCCAGAGGAATTTCCTTGGTTGCGTAGAGCGAGGTGCCGTCCGAACGCAGGATGACCGCCACCCGGTATTCCTCTTTGGTGCCGAGTTTCTTATCCAGGTCAATGATGACCGGATTTTCAGGACGTCCATCCTCCGCCAACCCGCTTTGGATCAACCCCTCCACCAGGACCTTACCGGATTCTTCAACGTCGCTCTCAAAGTAAATGCGGTCGAAGTGTTCGCCCAGAAGCTCATAGACCTGCTGGAAGCCCTGCATAGACCACCCGCGCGTTTTCTCCCAGAGGGCATGGATTTGCGCGTCGCCGGCATCCCACCTGCCGAAATAGGCGCGCACCTGAGCCTGAAAGTCCGGATCATCCGCGAAACGCCGGTCGGATTCCGCGTAGAGGTCCGCCATCCAGCGCATGATGTCCTTGCCGGGTTGTTCACCTTGATGAAAAGTCTCGTAATTGCACATCCACTTGATTACGTGCAGGCCGATGTCGCCGATGTAGTTGGCGCGAATGACCTTTTTGCCGCTTGCCTCGAGGATGTTGCAGACTGAACCGCCTAAAATCACGTTGCGCAAGTGACCGACATGCAGCGGCTTGTGCGTGTTGGGGTTGGAATATTCCACCATCACCTGCTTCCCCTGTTTTTCCCGGGTACCAAAAGCCTCTCCCGCTTTCAGAACAGCGCTGACGACCCGTTCCGCGTACTGGCGCGGTTCAAAGTAGAGATTCAAATAACCTCTCACCGCCTCAACCCGCGAGAAGCCTGGCAAATCTGCCACCTGGTCCTTCAGAACTTCCGCGAGCGCCTGGGCTTTCTTTGGAACCGGGAGGGTCTTGTCCGGGTCCGCTGCCGCCAGCGGGAAGAGCGGCGCCGCGATGCCCCATTCCCCACTGAAGGGAATGCTGCGGAATTCCACCTTGCCAACGGGCAGCCCGCGCGAATTACAAAAACGGTCAATCAATTGCGTCAGTTGGTCTTTTACATCGTAAAACATAGGTCTCCCGGTTTTCCAGAAGGGATTATAACATCGAGATTCACAGGCAAGCGCATTGTTTGGAAATTGATGCACTGCTTTGGGGACAACGCCGCGTTAAACAAAAAAGAGGTTCCCCGCAAGAAGACCGGGGAGCCTCGGATGGGAATATCAGCAAACCTATTTGTTTAAGCTATTGAAACGAGCCATCAAGCGAGACTTGCGGCGCGCGGCGTTGTTCTTGTGGATGACACCCTTGGCAGCAGCCTTGTCCAAAGCGCGAATGGCATTGAGCACTTCCGCCTGGGACTTTTCGGTATCTTCAGCGCGAATGGCAGACTGAGCCTTGCGCAGGAAAGTGCGGGCGGATCCGCGGTAGACGCGATTGCGCAGGCGGGCAGCCTGATTTTGCTTGTTTCGTTTGATTTGAGACTTAATATTAGCCAACTTCTTCCTCCAAAAATAATTCCTATCGACTTGCAAAAGACTATTTTACAATAAATCCCTGATTTGTCCAGAGTTAGGAGGAGGATATTATCAACAAAACCCAAAAATCATTAATCTCAAAAGGATTTCTACGCAAAAAAACACTTAGTACGGATCCATAGAAAAAATTGATTGTTCTCGCATGGAGGGGGCTTGCTCCCTCCGAAATCATCCACTGTTGTAAATCAGGCGGCTGCACCGAGGTCCAGCTTCACTTTAGAAGATACCCCAAATCTGTTAATGTAAAACGTCGAGAACCATCATATGATATGTAATTCCTTATTCTCTCCGGTCACCATGTCACCCTCCACTTCGTTGCTGACCGGGTTGAGCGAGTCTTTTGACCCTCAGATCTCCGCACTTGACGGCGGGCGAGGCATTCCGTCCCCTACCCTGATGCCCTTATTCTTGTTTATTCGATCTCGAAGCCAGAGCTGCGTGTTTCGTCGTTTTGTAGTATAACCCGATGTGTCACTAATGGAGAATTTACGTGGAACAAGAAGAAAAGCGTCAGACATTTCGATACCTCGACTTCGTTACGGTCAGTTTTACAGTCGTTCTGATCCTATCTAACTTCGCGTCTTCTGCCAAGATCATCGACTGGGGCTTTTCTTTGGGCAAAGTGCGCATGACTTTTGATGCCGGTACCGTGTTTTTCCCCTTCGCCTACATCTTTGGAGACGTCCTGACGGAAGTCTACGGTTATGCCCGCTCGCGCCGGGTCATCTGGCTCGGATTTGGAGCCCTCGTTTTCAGTTTTCTGATGTTCCTCCTCATACGCCTGCTCCCCGGTGAAGCCGCCTGGCAGGAAACAGTCGGTCAGAACGCCTTTGACGCTATTTTGGGCGGTGTCAGCTTCGGCGGGATTGTCCTTTCCAGCATTCTCGGTTACCTGTTTGGCAGTTTTTCCAATGCCGTTGTCATGGCTATCATGAAATCGCTCACCAAGGGAAAACACCTCTGGGCGCGCACGATCACCAGCACCATCATCGGCGAATTTGCCGACAGCATCATCTTTGTCGCCGTCGCCACTCTGACCGGA
>Ga0209510_1001568_pt1 | contig 25587 bp, 27 predicted proteins | sample BiotimSIPDNA_FD_185749 | JGI IMG/M metagenome (GOLD analysis project Ga0209510, IMG submission 185749) | Anaerobic biogas reactor microbial communites from Washington, USA - Biogas_R1 time_0 SIP DNA (SPAdes) (version 2) | ecosystem: Engineered > Bioreactor > Anaerobic > Unclassified | place...
CTGCAGACGATTCATAAAACTTCAGCGCACCACCCCCTTCGTGTTCTAGTACATCGATTCTCAATTACCGGCACGCTCAACGGAGGGGAGTATCGATCTCGTTTCACGCCTTCCGGGGGTTTGCATTCTGGAGACGGCGTACCACCGGATATACACCCGGGCACTGCCCCCGCCCCTCCCGGGGGCGGGGGAGGAGCGCGAAGCGCGGGCGGGGTGGGGGACGAAGGGGAGCGTTCCGCGGGGGATGGGATGAAGGCCCGATATAGTCTGTTAATTCGGAATCGATGCAAGAGTGAATTATTGCATCTCCTCCTTGCGTAAAACCAGGAACGAGTTCACCATTGTGTGATAGGGCATCTCCTCCAGGAGACCAGCCTCGGCGAGTTCCTTGAGCAGGTTCTCATACCTTCGCGCCGACTCCTCGCTCTTTCGTTCCTCATCGCCGGGGATCTTCGGATCGAATGCAAACATTGTCTCAAGGGTATCGAGTTGTTCGATGGTTCCATCCTCCCATATCCGGGCATGGTCGTCTCCAAAACGGTGAAAGCGGTAAAATTCCAGGTATTCGTAACCGTCGGCCTCCCCGAACACCCAATTAACATGAAAGGCTGCAACCTGCATCGACCCGTTCTTCCTCTCCCGCAGGGCTTCCTCTGGTATTGCGAATGTCGCCTGATACATCTCCTCGAAATGACGGTTCATCTCTGTAAACGCCGCACCTATCTTCTCAAGCGAGCCTTTCTCCATACCCGATAAGACTCAGGGTCGCCATATAAACGTAACTCCGGCCTGAGGGGAAAAACATCCGCTCCTCCTGCACCGTTGTTCCAATCCACAGGAATCAACCGTGACTGGATGAGAGGGCAGCCTCAGAAAGGCGCCTTTCTCAAAATAGTGTCACAAAACAAAGATGCTGCGGGGGACTCGCCGCATCCTCCTTTCCGGCCACACCTGGTGGGGCACCTACAACCAGATCCGGCGGGCAGGCGGCCGCGGACGCACAAAAAGCGGCGGACTTCCTCACCGGGGGTGGTGGGGAGGCGTCTTCTTTTTCGGGCGGTGTGACCGGGCGAGCCTCTTTGCTCCCGGTGGTCGCTGCAGAACATCGCCCTGATTCTTCTTGCCCGGTACCGCGGACGCCCGCACTCGTGACGGCCGCTCGCATCGCCGGCTGGCGTCGGGCATGCTCGCGGCTGATAGTGGCATGCGGGAGGCCAATGTTGCTCCATACGTGTTCTACACTCCATGACGCAATCCAATCGATTCGATTGCTTCACGGGCATATCTCCGAATGTCCATATCCTGATGATCGATTAAGGGTGTCAGCAGTTCGAGTACGCCTGGATCCCCCCACCTTCCGAGAGCCTGAATCGCGGCGAGCCGCGCTGGCCTTCTTGTAGCCGGGGAAGAGATGATATCGGCGAGTTTCGTGATATCTTCCGTGACATCGTTCTGCGTGAAGTACAGGAGAGGGTCTGAGATATCTTGCGCTCTACGCTTCTTTTTCTCAGCTCTCTGTTGCGCTCTACGCTCCTCTTTCTCTCTACAATCTTCTAAATACTGGTGCGCGTTAAAGCACGTAGGGGGAGGACTGTCCTTTTTGCGCAATTTTGAATTGACGTCACTATTTTTCCTGACAGGCATTGGAGGATCAAATTTCCCCTCTTCGTAGAGGCACTGTGGGCACTTGAAAGTGCCAAAGACCGTCTTCACAAGACTTCCTCCTTGGCACCGTGGGCACTTAGTCATACTTGCTTCCGTGAATCTTTTTTCGTCCAGGGCTCTAAATAGATTGCTAATCGCAATTCCAACAGTTAAAGGCACAGATTTTCCCTGGAAGCGGAGTATATTCCTCATGCCGACCTCCAAGACTGCCAGGAAAGAAGTAGTGACGCCGCTCGCATCAACCGACTCCGTCAAGTTTGTTCTTGGCTGCTGACCCCTGTAGGTGACGCTAACCATGTAAGAGCTAATTTCCCATACGTGAAAAACACCCACAAAAAGGACCTTCACAGAATCCCGCAGGTACCCGATCTCGATAGGGGTCGAGTGGTCATCCTCGCAGCCTCTTTAGGGATCATAGACCTACTATATCTTAAGTAAAATCCGATTATCTCAAATTTAGGCTGAAATCGTGGAGTTCATTTTGCGCCACACAATATTTGATAGAGTTAGAAGAAATCTCGAAAAATGGCCCTACTTTTAGGAGGAAAGAGGGGTGAAGTCCCCCCCTTCACTCCAGCGCGGGGACCAGGTCTGCCCAGGCCTCGATCTTTGCTTTGATCGCGTCGTCCTGGTAGGACGAGATCCGGACGGTCTTCCGGGTGAAGGTGACGTAGTAGTCGTCACCCGTTGGGTCGTGACACTTGAGCTGAGCGTAGTAACTCTCACGGCCGAAGTCGCGGACGGCGGTGCCGCCCATCGCGGTCCCGAGCGCCGTATTCGCGAGCGCCTCAGCGGCGTTCGCCTCGAACGCGGCGATCGTGGGGGACTGGAGCGAGACGGTCCCGACCCGCTTCCCTGCACCGTCGACGAAGTTCACTCATCAAGGTGTAGTGCTCGCGGTTCCGGACGACCGCCGGGATCTCGACGCCGTCGTTGTCGGTATACGCGACGCACCCGAAGGAGTTGTCATCGATGACCATCTGGATGAGGGTGTTCAACGACGTTACGTCGGCGATCGGGACGGAGATGTCCCGGACCGCTGATTTGTTCACGGTCTTCTGGACGAAGTCTGCCATGGTTGGTTACTCCTCGCCTGCCAGGCTTCCCGGGAATATGACAGACAATCATAAGGTATGCCCCTGGGGATATGAGCCTGACTTTATCGGGAGGCTGGCCCTGAGCAGGTCGCACAGAAAAAGCGCCGCACAATGGGTACTGGCCACGGAGGCATTCCCCATAACAGGCTACCGGTTGGAAATGTTTTAGTGTACGGGAGATAAATCGATCCACAACAGAAGGGAAGACGTGAATCACAGCAGAGATGAGATCATCGGGTTGGTAGACCGGGATTCGATAATTATTTCGCACCATGCCCGGGTCAGGATGTATTGATGCGTAATATCTCCACTGACGATCTCCTTTCGGCAATCAGGGTTGGGGAGATCATCGAATCGTATCCTGATGATGAGCCCTGTCCCTCTCTGCTCATGCTCGGCTTTATATGTGACCACGCATATCATGTAGTGCTTGGAATTTGTGATGATCATCTCCGGGTCATCACTGCCTACATGCCGGATGATGAACACTGGATCGATACGCGAACGAGGAGGAAGAACAAATGATTCCAGAGAGGTGCACGTTCTGTAAAGGGACCCTGCAGGAAGGAAAGACCGAGTTCATCGCCCGTGTCGGGGACGAGATCATCGTCATCAGGGATGTCCCGGCATTCATCTGCGACCGGTGCGGCGAAGCATACTACAGCGCGGAGATTTCACGGAAGATCGATGCCGTGATGAAGGATGCCCACAGCGGCAGACTCTGCTGCCGGCCTCTCGCGGCAGGCGAGGTTGAACTCACCGGGTAAGGAAAGAGACCGGCAGGTGTATAGTAACTTCTGGACCGGCGGCAATACTCCGTAGCCGGTCGTGGCAGAGCAAGGTTTTTCCACCGAAATTTCTGTATATAGTTCTTACGGTCAGCCTTTTTCTCTTCCCCGTCCTATCGTCCATCAGGAGGCTTACCTGGATGACCGAGGAGAAGACCACCCGGGAACTCGGTCTTACGAGACAAACCGGGATGTGAAGTGGATCTGCCGGGCGCTCCAGAGAATGGAGGCGCAGGACCTGGATTTTGAGGCCCGGCTCCGGGCGCTGGAGGGCTGGCGGGCGGAGAAGGCCGGGGAGGAGCGGCGGCTCTCGACGGTCAGCGCCGGGGCCGGCGGGGTCGTCGGCGGGGTGGTGGCGGTGTTGGTAAGGGTGCTCAGGCGTGGGGGTGAGGGGGTTACTTCAGCATACCGTCGCGCCGGAAGAAGGTCTTGTGCATATCAAAACCCCGATCCAGTATACACAACGGACGTTATGCATACCGGAGTATACGCAAACCATACCCGGTGAGGTTGTGGGACACCCATGATCCACAACGGAATTTGTGGGTCACAAAACGCATTCCATGCCCCACAACAAATTTTGTGCGACACATACGTGCATTCCATGTCGCACAAGAACGGTAGTGCGACACCGGCGACGCACAACAATCGGACCCGGTCAGCGCTCGCGGGCCGGGGGTTGCGGCGGGGCAAGCCGTTTTCGGGCACTGAACCACGGCAGAAGGTGATCAGGCGGCCTCGTCATCAAGCATCTGCCTGACTGCAACCTGTAGTTCCGGGATCTTGTTTCTAATAACGTCCCACACGATCTCGTTATGGATCCCGAAGTATGCGTGAATGAGGATGTCTCGCATTCCTGCAATCTTTCTCCAGGAAATATCGGCGTGTTCGCATTTCAGCGGTTCGGGGATGAGTTTCACGGCCTCACCGATGACCATGAGGTTCCGAATCACTCCGTCCTGCACCAGATCGTCTGCCAGAAACTCCTCGTAGTCCATTCCCCGGGTATACCGCTCAATTCTCCCGATGGCCTCAAGGATATCACGGAGATAAAGATTATACTCCCGGGACATATCGAACATTCCTGAGGATATGCGGTGCGAGAGCCGGTTTTATGGCATCGCGGTCGACGAGGTCGACTCTCCTCCCGAAGAGATCTTCGAGGAAGAATTTGAGGTCCATGTACGTGTCAAAGGAGCGCCCTCCTTCCTTGAACTCGATGAGGATATCGATATCGCTCTCTTCGTGCTCTTCGCCCCGGGCAAACGACCCGAAGACTCCGATCCGCCGGACGCCCAGGCTCCTGATCCGTTCGCGGTGTTCTGCCAGCGCACCGAGGATGTCGTCAGCCGTAAGCATGCCGTATCATACTCCTGTTACCCGCCCATCAGGATAACGCTTTTCCCCCCGGGGTTGTGCCGGCAGGCATTCACCCCATCCTATCGTTGCCGCCTCACCGATAATGGTCGGCATGCGCTCGATCCCGGCGCGTTCCAGCCGGCGGCTCCGGAGATCCTCAACTTGAGCCAATGCCTTCGGAGAACTTCGATGCTCAGCATGGCATCAAGGATGTGGTGACGATACGCGAGGTCCTCCGGCGTCATAGATCACCACGGCATCACGGTGGATTGCATCGGCAAGGTACGGACTCACGGCATTCTCGGTGACGAGGTCCACCTTCATACGGAGAGCCCGGGCAAGTTCGTCCTCGATCCGGACAAGCGAAAAAAGGCTTTTTTTGCGGGCGAACCGGACCAGGATATCATTCCTTGAACCCGACAGGGATCATTCTCCTGATGCAAAGGTGAAGGATGGGGCCTCCCCCGGAGGCGTTGACCCCGGTCTCTACTCTCTCTCGAACTCTGCGGGCGCAATCTTGAGGAGAGCACTGTTTTCCCGCACTGCCCGCTGCAAGTTCTCGTCAAATCCTTTCTTATCCACCGCGCTGATCTCGACCTTGATCGTGACGGTTGTGTTCGGCCGCGAGGTGAACTGCGCGACCACTTCATCTACGATTTGACCAAACGCCATCTTCGCCGTGATCGGGTCAACCTCCACACTCCCATAAAACCGGGTCTTCACAGATGATGTACCTGCGGGGGTTGGGGTCGGCACAGGGAAAGAACCCCCGCTCGTCACGACGGTGCTGCCCTCGTGAGATTCGCTACCGCCGAACGGTGTATCGACCGGGTAAGGTGTCTCGGGCGGCCTGATGCTCTCTTCATACGCCGCTGCGGCGGCGGGCTCGATCAGGAGGAGGGAGTCGTCGACAACGACCGAGCGCCTGCCTTTCCCGAAGGTGAAGTCGATGTACTTCTCGCCGTCTTTCCCTGCTGCGAGCCCGAAGTAGTCCTTCGTGTCTGCCCCTACCTCGATCGTCCGTTTCAGGACGTCCCGGTTCAGGAGACGGGGGAGGTAGAGGTAGCGGCAGGTGTTCTCCCAGAACTCGCCGGCTTTCATGTCGGTGGTCTCATCTGTCCAGAACCAGCGTTTGAGCAGATTGGAGAGATGAATCGGCGACCACTCGGCGATCAGGGCTTCGTTCTCTTTGAGGACGCGCTCGATCTCCTTGACCGGGTTCTCGGCACCCGGGTTGATGCTGTAACTCTCCCATGCAATATCGGGCGAGACCCGGCCGGCATCGAGCTCTTGTATCGGCACGAGCAACCAGCGGTACGTCTCCCGGATCGTCCTCGCGACAGTTCTGCGGGCCATATCGAGGTTGTTCGCCGCGTTATCTCCCATCAGGTTGTCGAGCACGATCCGCTTGTTCTTGTAGTCCGAGACGATCGACTCCCACGCCAGCATCGAGCGAATGTGATCGGTGAGCAGGCGCACGTTCTCTGCGTCGGCGGCAAGGAAAATGAGGCGGTTCTGCCGGTGGCGGGGTTGGTCGCCCCGATGTTTGATGTATTCGGCAGCGCAGATCGTCGCCATCTGGACATCGCTCTTCCCATAGTGTGCGTGGGGTGGGAGAACAACCAGGCGGAGGGCGGAGTCGTCGGGGATGTCCCCGCTCACGGTGAAGATATGGATGCCATCGAAGATTCCCTTCGAGACGGCCTTCTTTACCCCGTCCGCGATCGCGGGGATGACGTCGTCTTTTTCGTCAAAGCGTTTTTTCCGCTCTTCCATCTCCCGCCGGAGGTTGGGGCGAGTGTCGAACCAGTAGCGGTTGTCTGCACTGTTCAGGTAGTAGAGGCGGTCGGAGAGGCGATGGAGGGCATCCCGGAAGACGCTTGTTTGCTGTCCAGGCTGGATGCTCCCGAGGAGGACCCGTTCCTGCTCGATCCCCTGCATCATGCGGTTTGGCGTGCCCGGGGCGCTGCCGAGGAAGACCGTCCTCGCCACCCGGCGGCAGGCCTGTACGCTCCCGAACCGGGTGTCCCGACTCTCGATCTCGGTCGTCCCTGCACGGTCACCGTCGATATCGCGCTCGACCACCGGGTCCCAACCCTGCGGGAGGTAGTAGATCATCTCGTTGCGGGTGTCGCCATCGTAGAGGGGCAGACTGCCGGGCAGGATCAGGAGGTCGTTGTTGCCGTCCTTCCAGAGGCGGTGGATCACCTTTGCCATCAGTTTCAGGACGCCGCGGGTGCGCTGGAAGTTCTCAAGCGACGACCAGTCCTCGTAGAGGCGGTCGAAGACCTCGGGGTGGATCGGGTAGGCCTTGACGAGCCGGTCGTAGTAGCGGCTCTCCTGGGTCTCCCGGGGAAACTCGGGCCCTGACGTAATGTAGAGGTGGGCAAACGAGCGGCAGACCGTCTCTACGGCAGCGGTGTTCGTGATCTCGGCAAAGAGCCGTCTCCTGACGATCTCAAATGCCTCTTCGGCGGCGACAGGCTTCCAGAGCGCCTGTACACGGGCGAAGTAATGCTCAAGGGTGTGGAGGGCGGCAACACCCTGCCCGAGTCCTGCCTCCTGGTCGGACTCAGGGAGAGAGGCGAGGAGGACAGCATTCGGCACCGCCTTTGTCGCCTCGGTGAGGGCCTGCATGAAGGTGATGTTGGAGCCGTAGGTCCCACCGGCAAGTTTCGTCTTCTCGTCGAACTGCCGTATGTAGGCGACGAGTTCGTCCATCAGGATGACACAGGGCGCGTACTGGGCAAGGAGGCGGGCGAGGGTCTCCTTGCCCGGGGAGGTGCCGGACTCGTCAGCCTCCTGGATCTGCGCATAGGCTTCTTCACCACCGAGCTGCCAGGCGAGGTCGCCCCACATGGTGCGCACCTTAACACTCCCCCGTTTATCGGGCATGTTCGGGGAGAGTCTGGTGCCGTCGATGACGACGACCCGGGCCTTTGGGAGGTCGATGACGCCGGCAGCGTCGAGGATGGGCGGGATGCCCTGCAGGTCGGAGGCCGGGACGGTGCCGCGGGCGAGGTGGTAGACGGCGAGCATGGTGTGTGTCTTGCCGCCACCAAACGCGGTCTGGAGCTGGATCACCGGGTCGCCGCCCTGACCGGTGATCCGTTTCAGCACCGAGTCGAGGAGGAGGCGCATCCCTTCGGTGATGTAGGTGCGTTTGAAGAAGAGCACCGGGTCGCCGTACTCGGGGCTTGCGGTGCCATCGTGGACGCGGGAGAGGTCGGCCGCAAACTCCGCCTGCTGGAAGGTGCCTTTCAGGACGTCTTCGTGCGGGACGGCGATCTCCCGCCAGGGTCTTAATGTTGTCATGGTCATTTATGCCCTCTGAATTATGTGGCTGAATTTGTCAAGGATGAGTTTCTTTCGTTCCCCGATGAACGCCTCATAGTTATCCAGTTCCCAGAGGTCGGGGTTCTTCGGGATCAGGTGCATCTCAAGGTAGGCTTCATCCTTGTCTGCGAACCATTCGTTCGGCGGGATGTCCCGTTTTCCGGAGAATCCGTTCTCCTCTGCGGTGAGAAGCATGAGATTGGCAATCTGGTCGCGGTCTTCCTGATAGTACCTGAGGAGATCCTGCCTCCCCGTCCTCGGATTTACCTTTTTAACCTTTCTCAGGAGAGATTGCGGGAAGATGTGATCAGCCTGAGGAAGATTGTTTTCGTATGCCGGTATGTAGTTGAAGTCTCTGTACCAGAGGTTGAAGATGAGATGACTCTGCTTTGATCCGTAATACTGCCCGAGAATGGTGCTCTCCGCCAATTCGAGGCTACGCCCGTCTTCACGTATGATACCGAAGATCTCATTCACATCAAACTCGCCGGAGGAACTGATCGCCTTCACACACCGGTCGATCATGTTATCCGGTGTACCGCTGAACGCCCCGCTGAGGAGTGTCCGGAGGAGGTAGTCATCGAGGTTCTGCGCTGCACCCCATTTTTGGGGGAAGTGGTAGCGGAAGTAGATGATGGGGATGAGGACGAGATAGGACGGCATTGCCTTGTCCGTCCGTATGAAGGTCCTGCCGTAGAGGTAATCTCTCACATCGCGGATGGCTGCAGAGATCCCCTCCCACTTGTTGATGAGTTCTTGCCGGATACGCTCGTCACGGAACTTTTTGATCTCGTATGCTGCCCCTTTATCGAGGAGCGTGAGGCAGGTCTTCAGGACAAAGTCGCGGGTGAAGTCGTAGCCGACGCGGTTGAGGTCGTCGAGCAGTTCGTCCATCCTCTCATCCGCATCCTCCCATGATGATGTCAGGAGGGAGAAGAGGAGATCGGATTTGCCGAGGCGTGTTCCTCCAGAATTGGCACGGATAAAGATCTCGACGACGTCATCTTCGTTGTAGGCGTTCGGGTTGTCAACGCTGTCGAGCTCCTGGTAGATAAGCAGGTCTTTGCTGGAAAATTGCTGCCAGATACGTGCCACGTTATCCTCAATCCGCAAATATTCGTCTTCCGTCAGATCCCTATCAGCGCCTGCCCGGATGGATCGCGCAATCCGATTGGGGTGTTCATTGCTAAAGACAATCTCCTTGAACTTGACCCACGGAAAGGCGGCCTTCTCGGCATCTAAAAACTTGAACTTATAGCGAATGTCTTCTGGTGCAACGAGATCGCCGCTGAGGACGTCGAAATAGAGTTCACGCTTTTCATAACTCCCCTTGAGGCCGATGAAGAGACTCTGGAGCCGCTGCTGGCCATCGAGGACAAGGAGTTTGGTTTTGTCGTCTTCGGGGACGTAAAAGTCGGTGAGCCGGATGGTATTTTTGTAGTTATCGATGAACTTCCGGCGGCGGATACGCGATTTGGTGCGCCATACGAGGAGGGTGCTGATTGGGTACTCCCGCATGATGGAGTCAAAGAGGCGCTCGATCTGGTCTTCTCGCCAGACGAACGGGCGCTGGATGTTCGGCAGCCAGAATCCTCCATCTTTCTCCTCGTTGTTGAGGTAACTGACCATTTTACGAATGGTTTCTTTCTGGTTTTTCATTCTTCAGCCCCCATAGGAGGATAGTGTCTTTTGTGGTGCTTTCTCGATCACGGTGGGCGTCTGTGCCTCGACGGCCCCCCATGAGGTGATCAGTTCGTTGTACGGGCGGGCGTCTTCGGCCCAGCCTTTGCGCTCGCAGAGGGTGTAGAGCCGGTAGGCGAGCTGCCGGATTGCCGCCGCCCGGCCGGGCATCCGGGCGAGGAGGGCTGCGGCGCCTGCATCTCCACCATCGCACTGGTGGACACGGACCAGATGGTGGAGCGCCTCCCAGACGGGTGTCCGGCTGTCGGTCTCTGGCTCCCAGTCTTCGGGGTACTCAGACCACTTCATGAGCCGGACCTTCCCGCCGCCTGCCTCGACGACGCCGGCCTCCCGGACGCCGTCCACGGTGGTGCCCCGGGCGCGGGCGAGCACGTCGGCATCGCCGAACTTCCCCTCTTTCCAGCCGTTCTCCTCGAACCAGCCGAGGCAGAAGCGGGTGTCGGCATCGACGTCGCCGCTATCGTTGGAGAAGTAGGCGTCCAGCTCGCGGTTGATGAGGACGAGAGCGTCATGGACCGACATCGGCGTGCCGTCCGCCTCAAGGACGGCGGAGTACTGCGAGAAGACCCCCATTCCCGGCCCGATCGAGGCCTGTGCGAGGTCGACGGGGGCGATTGAGGAGGCGGTCATCTCGTCAAGCGCCTCGGGTAGGGTGGCCTTCAGTTCACTGAGGAACTCCCGCCGGGAGACGGGCGGGGCGGAGAGGTCGCGGCGGCGGCAGACGAGGATGATGGAGGAGGCGAGGGCATTTGCATTCATAGCCACTTGCCGTGTTTTCATTTCCGTGCGCATTGGCCATGTACCGGTGACGGCGAAACCCGCCTTCAGTACCGCTTCGAGGAACGACTCCCAGCCGGGGGATGTGGTGTCGTTCCCCTTTGTCTCAGACTGCTTGAAGGCGTAGTAGATCGTGACCGGGAAGGCAGGATGAGCCTGTTCTGCGAGGCGACGCATGGCTTCGGTCATCCCATCCATAAAGAAGGCCTCGGCCGCTTCCTTCGAGCCGTGACGATAGGCAGTCGCGACCAGTTCTTCGGCCTTCGGGACGGCAATCGTGGCGAAGAGGGAGGGCAGGACTGGTTTCAGGGAGCGGCGGAGCCAGACGTAGAAGAAGTCGGAGAGGTCAGCGTAACTGATATTATCGTAGTAGGGAGGATCTGTTGAAACAATCTTATTTTGTGACGTTTCCTGATTTGATGCATCAGATTGTAATGAAAAACCAGTTGCTTTCTCGCCTAGTTCTTTCAATGGATCGTATTCACAAAAAACTGCAGCATCTAAGCAACCTGTTGATTTACCGAGGAAATTAGGTTCCGCATAATCCCAAACCATTGGCAAAGCTTGTCTGCCAAAAGCATGCTGAGCCTTTTCACCCACAGAATTCCATCGCACCAAACTGCAACCGGTCATTGCTAAACGATTGATAGCAAACGCCAGATACACCGCCACCGCATCCGCATACGCCGTCGCCCCATCACCGCCCCCCTCCAGCCCCCGGCCATCGTCGGGCATCCCGGCGGCGAGGGCGTCGGCGAGCACCTGCGCCCGAGCCTCACCGATGAGATCGGAGAATGTGGTGAGGGCGACGAGCTGGCGGGGGGTAAATATGTCTGAAAAATTTGGGAGCCCATAGAGGGGAGGAGAGAACCAGCGGCGATCGTTGGTCATTGGTCTGTCTACTTCTGGTACTGCGGGTTTTTCGATATCGGGAATCGTTATCGCATCGCTCGAAAGATAGACGCGGCCTTTTCTTCCTTCAGCTACCACTGCAACAGGGATAGCTTCGAGACCATATTTTGTTGCAATCTCTCTTAGTTCTGGTTTTTTGATGAATGTCGCGCAAAATATGCATCTGGCTCCTTTTGAATCCGTCGTACTTTGTAGGATTTTCCCATCAAACCATAATAATCCGTTAAATCTTGCGTTGCCATCAAACCCTGCTGTATCATCAAACCTTACTTTAAATTGCTTTACTGCTGGTATAGCCCGATCAATTTCGGGTTCAACATAGGCTTCTCTCCCTTTCTTTTTTGAGAGCGAAAAAGAGCGCAATAATGGAGCTCTTCCCCTGCATGCGGGGTTTGGGCATTTTATTGTCCGCGCCCACAACCACGCGATCACCGTCAGGTCCTCACCGACGTATTCTCTCAAATCCGGCCGCTCCTCCGCCATCTCCTCCGTGACCCGCACCTTCGGGTAGAGGTGACCGATCCGCTTCTCCGCCTCGTCGCGCATCCATTGGCCGTAGTAGCGGACATCCGCAGCGAGCCCCGCCGCGCCCTTCCACTCGCTCGCGACCCGCTTCTGCTTCCGTGCATCCGGGTTCATCGGCGGCCTTCCCGCAAACTTCGGCGGGATCTCGATCATCGCCTTGTTGATCAGCACCGCCACCGGGTTCAGGTCAGAGGCCCAGGCCTCGAGCCCCAACCGCTGCGCCTCAAGCGGGATCGCCCCGCCGCCAGCGAACGGATCATGAAACGCCGGCAATATATCGGGGTCGAAGAGTTCCTGCGCCTGCGGGTGCTTCTTGTTTAAGGCACACGTCTCCCGCCAGCTCTTCCAGATCTCCTCCCGAGCCTCCGCGAGCACCTCCTCGTTCGTGGTGTTCTCCCAGAGGACGAGTTTCTTTATGATCTCAAAGAGGCGTTTCCTCTCCGCCTCAGCCGCTTCTTTATTCACGCCCCTCCCGAGTTCCCGCTCGTAGCCGGGGTCGTTCACCAGCTGCGCAAACAGCACCGCCCGTGCTGCTGCCAGCGGTCGCCGTGCCCACCAGAGATGGAGGGTGGAGGGGTGGCCGTGACGGATCGACTTCTCCCGCTTTGCAGCCGCGTTGATCTCGTCCAGAGGCAGCGCCACCTCAATCAGCTTCTTTGGTATCTTGACCGTCCCGCGCTCATCGCTCATCGTACATTCCCTCTCTGTTCATACACTGCATCAATCGCAAATCCACGCTTTATCCACACGTTAACCATGCCCTGCAGGGCATCCCTGCCGTTCCAGGACCGGATCAGCCCCCACTCCACTGCCTGCCGTTCGGTCATTCTCCCTCCTCCTCCCGGTACTGCACCTCTGCCAGTTCGCGCTCGATCTCCTCGACCGTCGGCAGAGCGGATTTGAGATGAGTCGGGAGGGCGCGGGTCAACTCGTAGGTCGATATCCCGATGGGTTTGTCAATACCCGAGATGCTGTACTCGGCGAGCAGATTGTCCTTGCTCTGGCAGAGGATCAGGCCGATCGTCGGTTGGTCGTCAGGGTGGCGGAGCAGATCGTTTACCACATTGCAGTAAAAGTTCAGCTTCCCTGCATACTCCGGCCTGAATCTCCCCCTCTTCAGATCGATCACGATGAACGCCCGCAACCGCAGGTGGTAGAACAGAAGGTCGATGTAGAAATCCTCTCCCCCGACGTCCAGACGATACTGCCGTCCGACGAACGCAAAGCCCTGCCCCAATTCGAGCAGAAACTTCTCAAGATGGCGGACAAGCGAGGTTTCGAGTTCGCGCTCATGGAACGGCTCGTCGAGCGTGAGAAAATCGAAGATATACGGATCTTTCAGAGCCTGCTGTGCGAGATCCGACTGCGGGGAGGGCAGGAGTGCGCTGAAATTCGTGATCGCCTTCCCCTGCCGTGCGTGAGCCTCTGTCTCGATCTGCACGGCAAGCACGTTTCTGCTCCAGCCATGCGCGAGGGTCTGCTCCATATACCAGAACCGGGTCGGGAGGTGCTTGACCTTCTCCATCATGATGATGTGATGAGCCCAGGGAACCGCCCAGAACACCTCTCGCGGAACGTGTGCCGCCGCTTCCGGTGCAGATGACCTCCCCGTCATTTGTGCCACAGGCGGTGGCACTATTCCACCCGCGCCCATCTCTGGATACTCGCGGAAAAAGGCGAGCATCCGCTTGATATTCCGCTCTGAAAAGCCCTTTACCTCCGGCAGCTCATTCCTCAGCGCCGAAGAAAGGCGTGGGATGACCGCAGCCCCCCATCCTTCGGCTCTCTGCCGTTCGTGAATGATCCGGCCAACCTCCCAGTAGAGCTGGACGAGCTCGGCATTGACCGCCAGGACCGCCCTGGTCCGTGCGGCGAGGATCCGCTCCTTCACGTCGACGAGCAGGGCGGCAAAATCGTCCGGGGTAACGTCCGATCCGCCTCTCATCCCCACACCAGCCCCATCCTCTTCAGGTGCTCCTCGACCGCACGCTCCGGCTTCTGCAGCAGGCAGGCATACTGCTCATCGAGTTTCTTCATCCGCTCATGCCGCCGCGCCCACCCGGGGTGAAGCGCGGAGGGATGGCCGTGGCGGATCGACTTCTCCCGCACCAGGGCGACGTTGATCTCATCGAGCGGCAGCGCCACCTCGATCAGTTTCCTCGGGATCCTCATCGCCCCGGTCATCCAGCACGGCGATCCCGCCCCACACTCATCGCTCATCGTACATCTCCTGGTTTCATCCCCGACTGGTTCTGCTCATACACCGCATCCATCGAAACACACTGATATCCACTTTTTATCCGCACATTATCCGCACCCGGCCTCGCACCTCATAGCCGGCCCACCCCCGGCCGTTCCGCCCGTTCAAGGAGAGCGGCAAGATCGAGGTTCACGCTCGTCACCGCCCAGCCCGGTTCGTTGTCAAACGGCTCTCTGATGTAGAACGGACCTTCATACTCCTCGCCGTCCACCAACACGATAGCAAGCACAAACTTCTCCGCCTGGTTGAGACCATAGAGGATCTCGTTGCGCGATACGGTGACGGTCGTCTGGCCTTTCGCCCGGCCCTTCACCTCGATGTGGCGCGTCGTTGGCGCCTCTCCATCCTTCCCGGGCATGAGGGCGGTGACGTCCCAGCCGCACTTCTCGGCCGAGACATCAATCACCTCGTGGCCAAGGGCACGCTCGGCCTCCATCACCGCCCGCATCGCCACCGCCTCGACGTGCTTCCGGGCGGCGGCATCGACGCCCGTCTCCTCCCCCTGGCGTGCCGCGAGCAGCCCGGCCGGGATCACCAGCGCACCACCGGCGATCACCGGCGTCGCTGAGATGACATGCCGCATCGCCGCCAGTTCGCGCCGTCGCCGCTGCAGCCGCACCGTGAGGTCGTCCACCGTCCGGCGGACGTTCTCAAGGTTCATCCGCACTTCCTTCCCGGCCCGCTGGTCATCCTGCAGTTTGAGATACCGGTCCTGCCAGTAGTTGATCTCCTTGACCAGCCGCGCCTGCACCGCCGCCATCGTCCGGTCGGCCATCCGCTCCCGCCGCTCCTTCACATCGGCAAAGTGCTCCGGCACAATCCGCTCGGTCGCGTGGGCGAGGGCCAGCCGCTCGAGGTCGTTGTTGACCCACGGCGAAGCGAGAAGATCGGCAACCAGCCCCCGCTCCTCCTCCCCGATCGGCGCTAGATCGAGGTGGGGTGCCCAGCCCGCGTTCTCCGCCCTTCCATCGGCATCAATCGCCACGAACTGCATCCGCCGCGAAACCGTGCGGTTCTCATCGTTCCCGTCCCGCACCGAATGGTCGATGATGAAGAGCACCCGCGGCGTCGTGCCGGGATCGTTCGGGTCCACCAGCACCGCCCCCTGCCGGAGTTTCGGCCGGTGGGCCTCCAGCACGAGATCGGTCACCGCCTGCATCAGGGGATGGCCCGGGTGAATCAGCGCCGCCATCGGCGCCCCCACCCGGTCGAGCAGCCGGACGTACTCCTTCTCGAAACAAACCCGCTCATAGCGGTTTAGCACCGGCTGCCGATACCGCCGGTCGCGTTCACGGATCGCCGCCGGGACATGCGTGATCTCCCACCTTCCCGGCTCACGCGGCCGCAGGTCGCCCCCGAACTCCCCAAACGCCCGGGTAAAGAACGCCCTGATGAAGTAGGGCTGCAGTTTCCTCGCTTCTGCCTTCTCCATATCGGCCTTGATCGCAAACAACCGCCCCTCATCTATCACCGCCTCACAGAGGGCATTCTGCCGCATGAGATTCCGCAGGCGTTCGGTATCGAGGGCCCCCTCGACCCGTTGCATGAGTCTCGCCCGCACCTCTGGGTCGTCGCCGTAGCGGATCGCCTCGATCAGCAGGTCCCGCAGACTCCGTTCGTCAAAGACCTCTCCGAGGATGTCAAAGACCCGGCCGCCAAGGGCCTTTCGCTCCGTCTCCAGCTTCTGGAGCAACCGCTGGTAAACATCGCCCTCCCTTGTCTCGGCCGCCACCAGATTCCAGAGGCGGCAGACCTCCGTCTGCCCGATACGGTGGATCCGGCCGAACCGCTGCTCCAGCCGGTTCGGGTTCCACGGCAGGTCGTAGTTCACCATCAGGTGAGCGTTCTGCAGGTTTACGCCCTCCCCGGCTGCGTCGGTGGCGACGAGGATCCGCACCGTCGGATCGCTCCGGAACATCTCCTGCTTCTCCCGCCGCTTCTCCCGTAGATCGCTCCCATCGATGGTGACCACCGCCTCCTCGGAGCCGAGCAACCCGCGGATCCGTGTCGCCAGATACCGGAGGGTGTCCTTGTACTCGGTGAAGATGATCAGCTTGCGCTGTCGCCCTCCCTCCTCGTGCATCTGGGGCGTATCCTGCAGGAGCCTGGAGAGTTCCTCCCACTTTCGGTCGTGGCCCGACCGGACAACCTGCCGGGCCTGCTCCTCCAGCCCCTCAAGGATCCGGATCTCAGCCTCCAGTTCGTGGATCGTCTGCGAGGCGGTGGCCTGGTCAACGACCTCCTCCTCGTACTCCTCGTACTCGTCGGCGGCCATCTCCTCGTCGGCGTCCCAGGCGTCGCCGTTTGTCCGCACATCAAAGAGCGTCTCGGCGGCCTCCCGGCCGCGCATATCGATCTTCACCTCTTCCACGCGGCGGGCCAACCGCTCGCGACGTCGCGCGAGCGACTGGAAGATTGCCTCGGGACTCGATGCCAGCCGCCGTTGCAGCCCGGTGAGAGCGAACCCGACCGCACCTCTCCGCTGCTTGTTCACGATCAGGTCAGCCTTGTTCATCTCCTCCTGCACGTACCGCGTGACCTGCTGGTAGAGGGCCGCCTCGGCGTCGGAGAGGGTGTAGTTGACAGTTTCTGCAATCCGTTCGGGGAAGAGGGGTGTCCCATCGAACTTCAGGAGATCCTCCTTCACCATCCGGCGCATCAGGTCCGAGACATCCACCTTGTGGGCCCCGTCCCTGAATTTCCCGTAGAACCGGTCTGCGTCCAGCAGGGAGAGGAAGAGCTGGAAGTCCTCCTCCTTCCCGTTATGCGGCGTCGCCGTCATCAGGAGGAAGTGGCGGGTATGAGCGCCGAGCAGTTCCCCCAGCCTGAATCTCTGGGTCTTGTTCACCTTCGAGCCGTAATACGTCGCCGACATCTTGTGGGCCTCGTCCACCACCACGAGATCCCACTGCGTACGATCGAGTTTCTCCTGCAGGTCCTCATTGCGGGCGAGCTGGTCGAGCCGGGCAATCAGCAGGGAATGATCGTCGAACGGGTTGCCACCGAGCGACTGTTCCGTGAGGTCACGGGAGAAGATAGTGAACTCAAGGCCGAACTTCTCGTACATCTCGTCCTGCCACTGCTCCACGAGGCTCCCTGGGGCGACGATCAGGATCCGCTCGGCGTCGGCCCGCATCAAGAGCTCGCGGATCAGGAGACCAGCCATGATCGTCTTGCCGGCGCCGGGGTCGTCCGCAAGGACGAACCGCAGCGGCTGCCGGGGGAGCATCGACTCATAGACCGCCGTGATCTGGTGGGGGAGAGGTTCGACGTTCGAGGTATGCACCGCCATCATCGGATCGAAGAGGTAGGCGAGGTCGATCCGGTAGGCCTCGGCGGCAAGTTTGAACCCTTCGCCGGGTGCGTCGAACGCCCACGGCCGCCCGGCCTTCGCGAGGGAGAGGGAGGCTTCGCTGGAGCGGAAGAGCATCTGCTCTTTCAACTGCCCGTTGGCGGTCTTGTAATAGACCGTCAGCGCGTTCTCACCGACAGGCTCAGTGGTGACAATATGGACGATCTGGCCGGGCTCGATACCGTTGATGGCCGCATCTTTCTTGATATCTTCCAGTCGTAGCATGAGCGGATCTCTTCGGTTATGTGATCCACTGCTCATCCAATAGAGGGAAAGAGTGAGGACTCTCGCTACCTCAGACGAGATGCAGGATGCCGGATGTCTCCATCTGTTTGCAGGGGATCCTGTTGCCTGAAGTTACCTGTAGGTTCACGCCGGGATTAATGCTTCGAAATCTCCCGCCGTCACATTCCTGGGCTGCTCGTAAAAACGCGTTGATCTGCTTGAGATTTCTGGGCGGTTACCCGCCGATATGGATCACCATACTCCAACTGCCGGTGCCCTTGCTTCTTGCTTCAGGACTGGCTCCCACGGGCCGCCCCCCCGATCCTGTTCAGCAACGCCCGGTACACCGGCCCCCGGGCTGCCGCGGGTCCCGCAGCCGGTTGGGGGCGCGGAAGCCTCTCATCCTCGCCCCGGACGACGATCACGGCTTCCTCTCGCGAGAGGGTTATCGCCCGGTGCGCCATCGATCTTCATGGTGCCGGCGGCAGGCGACCGTCACTCCTCGTCCTCCTGCCCGACCCCTCACTCACCAGAAGCTCTTTTTCGACCAGGCCGTGAAGAGCCACGGTAATGTCGTGCGGGTGCTCTTTTGTCACTTCTTTGAGCCTGTCGTAGTGCCGAGTCAACGACAAATTGTCGCAATAGTGCATCGTATCACGTTCTTTTGAAGATTTTGATGCGTGAGATGCAACGCCCCTTCGCGGCCTTCGCGTCTTCGCGTGAGGCAGTGCGGCCATAGAGAGCACCAACATCTCACGCGGGAGGTCGCGAAGAGGGAGAGGAGATCTCTACATTGAAGATGACAACGAGCACTGGTAAGCCTCTATCCGACCTTGAGTGATTGACTCGGCACTAGATGAATTGTATCCAGAGCGCCTGCTCCTGGAAATTAATGTCAGCGATATTGCTGACAATCTGCAGATGCCCGGATATCTGCCGGTGTTTCCGTACTTGACGGGTACTTGATCCCGGCCCCTGAGGTATGACTCTGGCCTCCGACACCAGCGAGCACGGCCTCGAAAGCCTGAACCGTTGATTCCCGTCCACTCATAACGAGGAGGAAACAATGAGGCATCATCTGCGTTTAACGAAACACACCTGTATCTTTCATTTATCCTCCATTTATCCACACCCGGCGGGGCATCCTCCCGGTTCCGGGACCGAACCGCCCTCTATTTCATTAAACCGCTCTGAAAATATCCACACCTAATGGTGGTCCCTTCCGCAGGATATATCGTGTTTTCTTCTTCGATGGCCCCTCACTCTCCAGGATACCAAGGTCGACCAGGGCCTTGAGATCCCTGAAAGCTGTCGTTGCCGAGATGCCGGTGAGTGAGTGATCGTCACCGCTCGTGCCACTCCCCTCGTTCTTGATCCGTTCCACCGCGAGCACCTGCCGTTCGTTCAATCCCATCTCCCGAAGAACACTCCCGGTCAGCAGATCCTTGCGCATGGTCAGGGTGAACCCGATCGGGGTGCTGGAGAAAGTGGAAACCGGCATCCCGGCGCTGCGGAGGGGCGTAATGATCCGCTCAATCCTCGACTCGTAGCGCTCGACAAGCCCGGCACGGCAGCTCACCGTCCATCATGGGATCACCGCACCCCCTCCCTCGCGTTCCCCTCCCGCCCCGCTCCACGGGCGGTCTCGATCCAGAGGTCGATAGCCACATTCACTTCGGAGAGTGCCTCCCCTTCGGTCTCGCCGAACGCGGAGCAGCCGGCAAGTTCCGGGACGGCGGCGATGAACCCCTCATCCTCGTCGCTGTAGAAGATCTCGGTTGCATATGCGACATCTCAATCACTCCGATCATCGCCCCGACCACACGAAACCTCGCCCGGTCGCCGGGTGTAGAGTTCGACACAATCCAGCGCCCTTCCAAATGCCTCCTCGAAATCCGGGACGACCTTCATCTGGTGCCGGAGCGATGCGCTCCATGCTGCTGAGAACCGTTCACGCTTCCTCGCGAGCACGGAGTTGTCCGGGACGACCTCTTTGCATTCGCATTTCCGGTGGAGAATAGCCCTCACGGCGTCCGGGTCCACGCGGTCGGCCAGGTGCCGGATATCGTAGATATCCCGGGGACGTACCCGCTGGAAGAGAGAGCGGATCTTCTCGGCCATGATCTCCTCCAGGCAGTAACAGGTCACCCCGGCGGTAAGTCTGTCTGAGTACGGGTGATAGATCTGCCTCGTCTCAACGGGGAGCAGAATGCTCTCGTTACTCATGGTCGTGAGGTCGATGATGATCCTGGTCGGGGTGGATGCGTTCATGGGGATGATCCTGAACAGGGTTGTCGCCCGGAATCCGGTCGTCGTCTCGATAATGCTGATATCCTCCTCAAACCCTATGCCGCTCTCCTCTCGCACGCGGGATACCACATCCTTCACCGCCTCCTGCAACGCCTCCTTTTCGTACGGCTCCCGCAGGGTGAAATCGAGATCGTCCGAGAAGCGATAGTTCTCGATGAAAACTTTCCGGATTCCCGTCCCCCCTTTCAGCGCCATGGGGAGGGCGCTCAGATGAGCGAGGAGCCAGTTCTGTGCGTAGTCCCGCTCGATGGTCGAGGGCGGAACCCCGTAGGCACGGGCGGCCTCTTTGATCTCGCGGACCGGTATCACCCCGAGCCCTCCGGAAGCGCGATCTCGGTGTTGATGACCAGTCGCCACCTCGGGTCGTTCTCTCCCTGGCGCGGCATCGTAGGATCGAGGAGGAGGTAGTTCCTGGATGTCGGGAGAGGCAGATCCAGTGGAACTCCCGCCTGTTCACTCAGATAACCGAGCCTCCTGACGACAGCGTTGTTTCCGATCATCAGGGCGTACCGGCTCAGGTTCTCGCGATCCAGCGATGCGTTCTCCAGCGCCTTTGCGGCCTCGACAATCCCTCCGGCGTATTCGGGTCTGTCGAGGCAGTCGATCACCGTCTTCTCCCTGTCGGTGACGGTGACTGATGTCTCCTCGATCCACTCCTTCTTGAAGCCGAAAAACTTCTCCGGTTTTACTCGCACGATCCGGTAGTCCACGCCGAACACCTCGAGCTGTCTGTTCTTCTTCCGCGCCGTCGTCTGGACGAAGACCGTTATCGGGATCTGCTCTGTCAGGCCGTGGTAGTGGAGAGCGCTCCAGTACGCAATCGCTGAAGGCTGGACGAGGTGTGATGCAATCACGAACTCGTGAAGCGTGTACTTGCCCTTCTCGCTCTCAAGCGGGATGATCAGGTATTTCCCTCTCTCGATCCGCTCGACGAGGCCCCGATCTTCCCACCGGGAAAGCATCACCGAGAGTACGTTTTTCGGGATCTCTGTCTGCCGGTGCAGCTGCTCGAGTGTGAATACCTGCCCTTCGCGGGCGATGGCCTTCAGGATATCAATTGTCACTTGCTTATCCCCGTGATCCTCATTTAGTACACCAACCTTATCAAAATTGTTAATCTTGGTGTACTTTATGGTGATTTCACTCCCCACTCATGTGCAGAATCGCGATCGTACCGGATCTCTCCAGGATCGGGAAAGCGAGATGATTCTATCTTTTTGACCTGTTTGTGGGCACGTGACAGAGAAAGATTCCATCACGCTTCACACCAGATCACCTCGCTCTCCACATCCTGCCGGATGAGAGGGTCGATCCCTCCGACGGTGAGCAGATCGACCTTCCGCCCGTAGAGTTCCTCCAGGAAGTCTGCGAGCGCTGAAAAGTTCCGGAATGTGAGGTGGTCCGGCGACAGCTCGACCAGCAGATCCACATCGCTCTCCGGCCGGTCATCGCCCCGGGCGGTCGAACCGAAGATGCCGATCTTTATCACGCCGAACCGCTCCCGGAGCAGCGGGAGCACTTCTTCGAGCCGGATGACAAAGATGCTCTTCTCCTCACGCTGCGCCCTGGCTGCCATACGGGTTCTGCTCGCCTCCTGATCGTACCTGGGGGTGAGGAGATGATGAAGATTGCCCCTCGCTGGGCAGGGTGTGGGCCTCAAAGTTCACCCTTCCGCTTCTTCTCGATCAACTCGCTCTGCAGTTTCCGCACGAGTTTGGGTTTTTCGAGCACATCCTTGCCCATCGCCTCCTGCACATCCCCCCGTCGCCGGTGATTAAGCGGATGATGTGGGGGTCGTTGAGCACCGATATGCTGCAGACGTATGGCCACCTGGTTGACAAGGATATCGACGCCGCGATCGCACAACTCTACAGGGTAGTGACACCGGAGACCGAGACGAGTAACTCCCTGGAACCCCGGCAGTGCCCGAGGTGCTTCTCGGTGTGGGGGCCTACGCTGCAGCACTGTGGTGTCTGTGGTGCCCCGTTGACCCGGGAGGGCATGGCCGATCTGGATGACGCCCTGGATGAACTCCGGGATCTCATCAAGCAGGACCAGGTGCAGGCGATCGAGGCGATCCAGACGCTGCAGGAGATGGAGCCGTCCCGATCGCCGGCGGCGTGAAGGTCCCGGTAAACCCAATTTGGGGGTATTCGCTGGTCCGAAGGCCCTGCACCGGCTGGTTGACAAACGGATCCGGGCACCGGGGGGGACGTATGGTGAATATTGACCAAGAAAAACATATTTGAGGCGTCACGGACAGTATATCATATCCCGAGGTGAAGTGACGATGGCAAAACCAATCGAACTTGGGCTCACCCTTGAGGGCGAAGATGTCCGGCGTTTTCATGAGTATATGGAGAAGCCCACCTATACCGACGACGCACGGGAACTGATAAGATTCGCAGCGCGAGAAGCGCAAAACCGGCGTCTGTGAACATAACATGCCTCTCCCGGCGACCGGTTCTGTGCTACTACTGCAACGCTCCGGCAGCCTACCGGGAGACGTTTGCGTCTCGAGGCCGCGAAGGCAGGATCCAGATGCGCGGGGTCTGTAACGCATGTTACCAGGCGGCGCGAGATGGCCGACACGACGGGGTCCCTTACCGGACCCGGCTGCGGCAGGCCTCCGTCTTGGGCCGAGCGGGACAGAGTGGGGACACATTCTCCCAAGACCTGATGCCCGCCCCCGTCTAAGATCTTAACGGGGTCGACTGAGTTAACCTCGCAATACTATTTTCACCCATTGCGACTGATATGAAAAGAAGCATGGTAGAACTGACAGTGAAGATAATAAAAGGCAATAAATACCTGTATCTCAGAGACCGGGTAAAAGTTAACTCCAAATCGCTTTCGGTTCAGACATACGTGGGTAGACTCGAAAAGGTCGAGCCACAGGACTTTTCAGTGAAACTGCTCGATCTCTTCTCTTCGAGGTTAACCAAATATCTTGACTATCGGCTGGAACACTATACCCTCACCGTCCTTGATCGGAACCAGGCCACCAACCTCGAGAGCTTGCGCTACTTCTATGATCTGTTCGAGGATCTCTATCCAGACGAGAGTGAACGATACCAGGATGCGATGTACGTCCGGTATGTCCAGGGTACGACCGCGATTGAGGGGAACACCATCACCTTGCGAGAAGCCCAGGAACTCCTAGAACACAACATCTCGCCAGCCGGGAAGAGAATGGATGAGGTGTACGAAGTCCTCAACTATATTACCCTCAGGAAGTACCTCAGCGGATATACCGGGAACATCACTGAGGCGTTTATCAAAAAGATCCACGAAATCTTGATGAACCATATCCTTCGGGATCCAGGGAACTACCGGAACATTCAGGTTGGTATAGCAAGCGTCGATTATCAGCCGCCGCCCGCAATCCTCGTGCCTGATGAAATACAGAACCTCATCAGATGGTATCGGCAGAACAGGAAGACGCTCAACCCCTTCGAACTTGCGATCCTGCTCCATACAAAATTCGAGATTATCCACCCCTTCGTTGACGGGAACGGGCGAGTGGGACGAGCGTTAATGAACTTCATCCTGGAACGTTCCGGATATCCGACACTCTACCTTGGGCGGGAACACCGAGCTGCTTACCTGGATGCACTCGTGCGAGCTGATGACGGGGAATTCGCGCCGATTGTTGAGACCCTCTACGAATTTTACCAGAACCAACACGGCCAGATTGCACAGGAAGTCCAGCAAAAACTTAAGGACGGGGGAAGCAAGTTCCGTGACGATGTCGCGGATCTTCTCCGGCAGTATGTTGAGTTGAAAAAGAATGGATAAATAACCCGTCCTGGCCCGGCCTGCGTTGACATCGGGTTCCATCCCCAAAATCTCAACGAGGGACCGGGAATCATGGTGCTACGCGCGCGAGGTGGTCATGCTCCTCGGGCCGGAAGGGCTCCGTGAAGAACTCCTGGTCACCGAACGGTTGATCTTCCTCGCCGAGGACGAGGGCTGTGCGTCCTGGTGCCGGCATCCGGAGCCCGGATAGGCCACCATTGCGGCACCACGCGGCCAGGAGGAGGTGCGAGGCCTCCCCGGCGGCATGTCAAGGGGACAGGAGCAAGACTATGAAACAGATTGCGAGAGACGTTTACGAGGCAATACAGAGGAGCCACCCAATCGAAGCCATGATCTGGGCGAGATGGTTACGGACCGGCGAGGCCCGAATCGTGGGCATCACAGAGGCGTAACCATGTTGATCCCCATCAAACACGACGATCAGCGCCTTTGGGTGGATCTCTCGTTTGGGTATGAAAAGCACATCTACGTGGGATCTACAGCGGAGCTATCGCGGTATCTTCTCACCAATGCCCGGGTTGATGGGATCCTCTCCGACGAGGAGGTGACCCCGGACGTCACCCGGGCGGTGACGAGGTTGGTCGACGAGGGAGTCGACTGGGAGGATGTCATCTCGCAGGTATCCGACTGCTATGGTATCCCAGCGGACTTCGTAGAGGGCATCGTTTCCCCTGTGGGCGCCTGACCAAACCCACATGGCTTTGTGGCCCTCACCCGGATCCGCGAGGAGGAGCCGGAGCAGTGGAACGCCCTGGTCCGGATGCTCGCCGTGCCGGCGAAGGCATAACCCCACTCTTTTTACGGGCAGCAACAACCCGCGGGGGATCTCCTGGTAAATTGCAGAACGATTAAGGCTCGCGGCACCCATGCCACGTTATGAAGAATTCTGCTACCAATGACCCGCCTCTTATCATAGACAGAGAACTCTATGAAGCGCTACTGAAAGACCCCCTTTATGGCCACCGTGCACAGATCGGAGTTGAGATAGGGAGAATTATTATCAAGGATACTCCAGAGGAAGCAATCAAGGATATCTCGGCAAAATTGCCGGAAGGTTCGTGCTCTTCAGATCGACCCAAGAGGGGGTCCGGCGCCGACTCGAGCAAAGGGAATGCCCGAACCCCTCCCGGCGGTTCAGGAGTGCCTCGTCTCGTCTACTGTGAGAACTGCGGGACTGCCAGCATGCACGGGGCGAAGTTTTGTTACGTGTGTGGCAACCTCCTTCGGGGCGATACGGACACCATGCGTGAGATCACCCTAGAGACTCTCATTGAGGTGATGCACGAGGATCCCATAGCGGGGATTGTTTGGTGCCATTGGGTATACGACAGGCAAGCGAAGCTTGCCCCTTCTCCGCTACTTGAGAAGTATCTCGATGCCCATGAAAAAGGTCTTTATCCTCCGAAGTCGAGTGGGATCGTAAGAGAGTAATCTCGAAGGAAAAACATTCTTTTGAAAATT
>Ga0209510_1001569_pt1 | contig 25586 bp, 11 predicted proteins | sample BiotimSIPDNA_FD_185749 | JGI IMG/M metagenome (GOLD analysis project Ga0209510, IMG submission 185749) | Anaerobic biogas reactor microbial communites from Washington, USA - Biogas_R1 time_0 SIP DNA (SPAdes) (version 2) | ecosystem: Engineered > Bioreactor > Anaerobic > Unclassified | place...
ATGAAGACCTTTACCAATAGCTTTTATATAGCTTTCTTTTAAAACCCATAACTTGTAAAAACATTCAAGCCATTGAGCCGGTGACTTAAAATCAGAGAGTAACTTGTTCTCTATTGAAGAGAAGAATCGCTGCGAAATCCCACTATCCACCTTATGAATCCGTTCCACATCGATTCCAATCTCTTCATTATCTGCAGCACATACCACCCATGTGCCGGAATGAGAAATATTAAAATGAAACCCACTTAATACCGGTTCCGGCTTTCCGAATTCATTTCTGGTCAATTCAAATTCTCCGCCACATTGAAGACCTGCATCAAAAAAAGTGTATCTGACAAGCGCTTCGGAAAGCAATGATCTGCAGGCATCTTCCCGTCTGTGAAATCTTTCCGCCTTGCACCGTCTTTCTGCAGATACAATTTTCTGAAGCCCCCTGAACAATTCATCCGACAGAACATCTGCATCGGTTACAGCAAATATAACAGGTAGCTTCACATTGAACCCCTTGTCTGTGAGTCCATATAATTAGCTGCAATCTGTTTTAACTTTTTTTTATCCGTTTTTCCATTAGTCAGAACAGGAAACCGCTTCTGTTCGATAAAAACCGAAGGTATCATGTATTGCGGAAGCTTGCTTTTTAAAAATTCTCTGAGTCTTTCCGGTGATGCAGACGCATTATTCCTTGGGATATAAAAAGCAATCAACTCCATACCTTTCACAGATTTAAATCCTATTACTGCAGCATCTGCAATATCGGGATTTGAGCAAAGAATCGACTCCACTTCTCCGCATTCGACCCTGATACCTCTGATCTTTATCTGATCATCAATTCTTCCCAGATACCTTACTGTTCCATCCGGAAGATACATACCCAAATCTCCGGTTCTGTACAATCTGTCATAGGGTGATTTATCGCAATATGGATTTGTGATAAAGGACCTCGTGTTTTGCTCGTGGTTTTTAATGTAGCCCTGTGCAACTGCTTCACCAGAAATACATATTTCACCCTGAATACCCACAGGAGCAATATTTCCTGAAGAATCGATAATATAAACTTTAGTGTTATAAATAGGTTTCCCAATGGGAATTGTCAGTATTTCATCCTGTGGCATGATCTCTTTTTTTACCATAATTTTCCGGTTTATGACCCCCCTGCCATAATCATTCCTGTCACCAAGTATACTTTCTGCAATTTCCAACTGGTCTTTCAGAACACTATACAGATCATCACAGGTTGTCAAAGGATTGGATAAAACCGCCCTGAATACTGTAAGTTCTTCTTCCATATCATTTATTTTTCTTTTCAGGGTGGTTTTTGAAACGAAGGAATTACCTTTCATAAATTGTTTCTGCTGGATCAAGCAGTTTATATCATTTATATATTTTCTGTCTTCTGCAGATAGTGTTCCATTACTGTGAGCAGTGCGAAATTTTTCCGGAATATACCGGTAATTGACTATGTTAATCTGTGGTTTCTCTATAAGTTCAAAAGCACTGCTGGCCATTATAATCTCAGAAAAGAACTTTGCTTTTTCGATACCATCATCGATCAATACCTCATAGCCTTTTTTACCAAGAATTCTCAGCGAAGCATGCAAGCACATTGACAGTGCAGATCTGGAACCTTCTATGGTAAATCTTCCAAAATCATACGTGTTTGGACCAGCCTGATATCTGGCCGTAGTAGAAACATAACTTAACTGGAAAGGATCTTTGAGCAGGCATACACTGATTCCCTGCGGAAGATATAGTTGCTTATGTCCGCATAGAGTTATACTGTCTGCATTTTCTATTCCTTTAAGTAAATGACTATGTTTTCTGGAAAAGATCAGCGCACCTCCCCATGCGGCATCTACATGAAAATGAACCTTGTATTTCTGAGTTATTTCAGCGATGTCTTCCAATGGATCAATGATTCCGGTTTCCGTAGCTCCTGCAATACCCACAACAGCCAGCACCATGATTTTATCTTTTCTGCATTGTCTTATCTTTTTTTCCAAATCATCGGTATTTATCCGATTACTGCTGTTCATTTCCACATATACAATATTATCGATTCCCAACCCAAGAATCGAACTTGCTTTCTTCATTGAATAATGCATCAGGGGTGAACCTATAATCACCATATCTTTATACCCCTTTTTATGCATTACACTGTAGATGCTTTCTCTGGAGCTTGAAGTTTCATTGTAATTATCAAACAAAAGCTTGTTTCTGGCAGACAAAAGTGCTCCAATATTGGATGTAGTGCCTCCGGTAGTGATAATCCCCAGATTAGCATTTACCTTTTGTATATTTTCCTCATAGAAATGATCATTATACTGGTAAAAACATCTGTGGAGTATAGCCAGTGCTTCCCGCTCCAGAAATGTCAGTGATTTTGATGTCTCTATCTTGACCAGATTCTGATTGAGTTTGGATATCAGTTTGCTCAAATCATGAAGGTAATCCGGCAAAGCAGAGGTCATGTGGCCGATAAATCTGGGTGATGCTGTATTAATGATAAATGGAAGAACATCAGAATAGAGCATTGAATAATACTGATCTGTAGTATAAGAAGTTTCATACATTCGATAGTTGGTAAAAATCTTGGAAACATCGCACAGATCAGTATCAGGTTTGGTAATGTACTCTGAGAAATGTCCCAACTGCTCTTTATATTTCTGCAGCACCTCTTTATTCATGGAGAAACGGCTGAAATGATGCAATACATCCTTTACGCTAAACTTACTGACTTCATAATAGGTAACATCTGCACTGACTTCAGATGAACCATAAATATTTATCAATCGCGCAGAACTGAACTCAGTATAGAAATGTTCTGCTAAAGAAACAGGTAAAGCTTCCCCACTGCAAAAAACATATTTTATGTTTTTAAATTGCAGCCCCTTTTTCCTTTTCTCCTTCAGAAGAAGTTTAAGAGATGAAGGTGTCATTATCAGCCTGCTGATCTTTTTATCGATAAGAACATTGCAGAAATCCTCCACCCCTTTTACATTTTCACTGTTGAATATTACAATGGGTATTCCCTTTAGCAATGGAGTAAAGACCTCTGCCAGGTGATCTATAAATCCTGCAGAGATTTTATGGCAACAAATCTCTCCAGTTTCAAAAGGATATGTATCCCAGATCCAAAAGAGCCGGTTAATTAATCCCCTGTTTTTGCCCACGATTCCTTTTGGAACCCCAGTAGATCCTGATGTATAGATTATGTAGAGAGCGCTATCTGGTAAAATCGAAGGCAATTTCCTTTGCTGGCTATGATTTTCTTCTCTTGGATTTTTGTCCAGAAAAAGCATCCGCTTTCCGCTTTGAGACAATATATTGCAGTATAAGCTTTTTGTAAGAATAATATCAACATCAGCATCCCTGATTATATATAACAGTCTGTCAGAAGGATATTTTGGATCAAGTGGGACATAGACCGCTCCTGATTTGAAAATGGCCAGCATGCACACTACACTTTCCACAGATCGTTCCATGCAAACAGCCACTCTTTTTCCAAATGCCACCCCGTTTTCAATCAGCAACTCTTCCAGGCACTCTATTTTGTCACTAAGTTCTCTGTAGGTTATTCCTATATCGTTTTGAATGATCGCAACAGCATCCGGGGTCTGTTCAACCTGTTTGTAAAACAGTGATGGAACTGATTCATGAATTGGATAATTCATCTCAGTACTATTCCAACTCTCGATAGCAGCTATCTCCTCTTCTGTTAATAACTTAACAGCTTCAATCCTTGTTTCAGGATTCTGCAGCACATTTTGCATTATAATTGTGAAATGTCTTGCCAGTGCCGAAACGGTTTCTAACGAAAACAAAGATGCATTATAATCAATTTTTCCTTTAAGCTGCCCATTATCTTCCCTTAACATAAAATTCAAATCACAACCACAGTATATGGAATATTCATTCAACTCCCTGCAGATACAGTCATCAATTGCCAACTGATTATCAGATGAGTAGTCAAACTGAATAGATACCTGGTAAAACGGCGATATGGATTTCTCAGGACTTTCTGCTACATTATCCAGAAAGTATTCTGCAAAAGAATTCTGATTTGAAAGTGATAACAGAACAGCATTTTTCACATCCTCCAGTACATCACTGAATGATGCATCATCTCCGGTGGTTATTCTAACAGGTATCAGTGTCTCAAACGGCCCTCTTACGGTTTCATTCTCCTTAATTTCACGACCGGAAACAGGGATGCTGATACAGAAGTCATGCTGTCCTGTATATCTTATTAATAAGACATACAATATTGCTGTACATACATGAAGTGGTTCTGCATTGCTTTTAAAGCATAACCTCTGCAGCTCTTCATAAATGCTATTATCAAACTGAAACTCATTCTGAGCAAATCGCCTGCAGTAAGCTGATGCATTTTTATGCTCATAATACAGGTTAATTACCTCAGGAAAATTTAAAAATTGCTGTTTCCAGAAATACTGCGTTGAGGGATTTTCAATATCATCCTTTTCCAATTGATATTGAACAAAATCGAAGTAATCATAATCGGCTGGTTTTGTCTGAAATTCCTCTCCCTTTACTAACCGGTTATAACAGCAGTTTAACTCCTGTACTACCATTTCCATGGATGTTCGATCAATTATAATCTGATGGAAGCAGAGTGCCAGTAAAAAATTATTCTCACTGATTTTAAACAGGTTGATTCTGAATAAATAATCGCCTATCAGGTTAAAAGGCCTACAAAATAGATCGTCCAGTGACTCCCGTACCTTCTCCCAGGCAACACGTTCTTCCAAACCACAGTATTCTTTGAACCCGATTTTATCTATAACTTCTTCATTAATCCACTGAAAAACCTTTCCATTTTGCTCTTTGAAATTTGTTCTAAGAATTTTATTATTCTTAAGCACATCTGCCCATGCCCTTTGCAGGCAGTTCACTTTCAGAGGACCACAGATATGATATACTCTGGAAATTATAAACGGAGCACGCACACTCTGCAAATTCTCAAGAAACCATAATTTTTTCTGATTATTTGATAATGGGGTGTCTTTTAAAGATTTTAAATCGCTTTTATCTGACTCTGACATGACTTTTCTTCTATATTGCGCTTAAAATTCAGCAAAAACTGCCACTGACCCTCTCGGCAAGCTCTTTTGCTGAAATAAAAGAAGTGGTTTATTCCTCCTGAAATCTGTAGCAGACAAATCTCAGAAACACACGTTAAAAAAATAAATCAGGCGCCATAACTACCGGTTCATTTTTGCTTTTGTGCCATTTCTGGTCTGATAAACGATTTTGGCAGTCTCTTTAATCGGTTAATAATCAATGCTGTGTCTGTTTTTTTGCAGGAATACAAGAGCAGAAAGGTTCTTTTCCTTATAAAAACTGAATTCAGATATTATGCATAAAATTTAACTTGACTTCAAGAATTTATAAATCTAAATTAGTTGTAGATAATTTCCTTTTGAACATTTACCCTGTTTAACAATGTTGAAAGGAATTGTCCTCCTTCTTGTATTGCTTTTTTGGTTCTCGTCCTTTTTAAGTTCTCTTTTTGTTTCTTAATAATTGTATCTGATTTTTTTTCAGACTATTACCGTTTAATTTCATAATTGCACGCATCTTAACACCTCCTGGAAAGGGGCATTTTATGAACCGGAAGAGTTTTCTGAAGTCAGGTTTAGTCCTGTGTTCTATTCTGTCATTTTCTGCTTCCATAGAGGCAGATAAACTAAAGAAAGCGAATGCTTTAATGGATGTTCCCGGTAAAAAACCGGTGATGGTGACAGTAGATCAATCCAATCCTGATAAGGTTATCTTAAACTATAAAGTACCAGAAGCAGAAATAATTGCCCTGACCGAAAAGTATGACAATACAGAACTAAAAAGAATCACCCTTGGAAATGCTCCTCTGGCAGGGAACGAAGGAGAACCAGTATTACCGGTTATTCCTGCTCAGTTTGTTGTTCCGGCAGGAAAATCAATTGCATCTATCAATATACAGAGGAACAGAAAAAAAGTACTGCCAGGCAGGCATTTCATTGAATTCGGCAAAGCTCCTATTCCTCTAACCAGAAATGCAAAAGCCAGAAAGAGTTTTCCTGACGCCAGCATTTATAGTAATGACGCTGCCTTTCCTTCACAGAATGGTGTTCTGGTTAGCGTTCAATATAAAAAAGGGGTCAAAATCGCCTTTGTTAACCTTAACCCGGTTCAGTATTATCCGAAATCAGGAAAAATCGAGGTTTTTTCAGACTTGATGCTGCAGGTGAATCTGATCGATGAAAAAAAAGGTGATCGGAATCATAGACTTCCAACAAAGAAAAGCCAACTCGATCCACTCAAATTGGGAATAGAAAACCCTGATGCACTTAACACTTATGAAAATTCCAGTAGATTTCAATTGCAGAATAAAAAAGGTGGTATCTGCTCTTCAGACCAACAGTATTCTTATGTTTTTATCACCTCACAATCAATACGGGATGCCAACACTGATGTCACAGTCAGAGATCTTATTGAGCACAGAATATCTCAAGGATATACCGCAAATATTGTTACTATTGAAGAGATCTATTCAAACTATTCGGGCATTGACGAAGCCGAACAGTTACGAAATTTCATCATCGATGCCTACTCCACATGGAATACTGAATATGTGGTTTTAGGTGGTGATGTAAATATAATCCCATACAGAAATCTGTATAATGATCAGTACATTCCATCCGATATGTATTTCCAATGCCTGGACGGATCATACAATGATGATGGTGATCTTTATTGGGGCGAGCCTAACGATGGTCCCGATGGTACTGATGTCGATCTGATGGCCGAAGTTTCTATAGGAAGGATATCTGCAGAAACTCCTCAAGAAATGGCCAACTTTATATACAAAACACTGGTCTACGAAAAAGCAACTGTAGCGCCATGGTTGTCCCGGTCGTGTATTCTTGGTGAAGAACTGGGTCCACAATTTGGTCCTGGTGAATTTGCTTACGCTTTTCCCTACATGGAGGAGATCCGCCTTGGTTCAAAAGCATCCGGTTACTCAACTGTGGGATTCATTGACTGCCCAACTTTTACTTCAGACACGCTTTATGACAATTTTACTTTTTTCTGGTCACCAGATAGTCTGCTTAAACTGATTAATTCCAACAACTACTCCATTTTTAACCACCTGGGGCATGCCAATGAAACGTATGCCATGAAACTGGAATTCGAGCAAGCCGATGCCCTTACTAATTCCAATCCTGTATTTGTCTATTCCCAGGGTTGTTATCCCGGACATTTTCCTGTGGACTGTATGGCAGAACGCTTAACTACTTCATCCCGAAACGGCATGTTCTCTGTTGTGTTCAATACCGTTTACGGTTATGGGAGTTATAATGAATCAAGGGAAAACCTTGATGGTCCAAGTCAGCGTTTTAACCGACAGTTCTGGGACGCTTTCTTCAGTGAGAAAATTCTCAAACTTGGTGATATCAATTCTGACAGTCATGAAGACAATATATGGTGTATAAATTATGACCTGATTAGATATTGCATGTATGAAACGGTTCTTTTTGGAGATCCTGCAACTATGCTCAGAGGCCAAATAGAAGGTCCTTACCTTACTTACCATAGCAAACAGATTTCAGATCAAAATGGTGGAAACAATGATAGCTTTTGCAATCCGGGAGAAAGCATTGAGATGTTTCTGACAATTCAAAACGTTGGTTCATTACCATCTGAAAACAGTACCTGCAGTCTGGTTTGCACAGATGCCAATATTTCAATCCAGTCTGCTATTTCAACTCTGGCTTCAATCGCCTGCTGTGGTGATATCCAGCAAACAAGCAGTGCCTTCGAATTCCAGATTGGTACACAATGCCCAACACCCAGTACAATAAATTTTGAACTTATTATCAACAGTGCCGACAGTACCTGGAGATTACAAATTCCTATTCAGATCTATAACCCTGGCCAAATCACCGGAAATGTAACAGCCAATCTCGACGGATCACCGATAAATGGTGCAAATGTATTTTACTCCGGCCCCATATCCGGATCCTCAACCACAAATGAAAATGGCTCCTATACACTTAACCTGGTAGAAGGCTTGTATTCCATTTTCGTTGATGCAAAAGGCTTTCTTAATAGTGAAACTTTGATTGTATCGATACCCCCTGCAGCCGAACTTAACTTCAGACTTTACCGGCCACAGATGGTCATTGAACCTGCAGCTATCAATCATACCCAACAGCCTGAAGATTCCATATCAATTCCAGTGCAAATTTCAAATACCGGAGATTTTACTCTTCAGGTTGAGATCCGTACTTCTCTGCTAAGTAAACCTCTACTTCAGAGAAATCCCCAATTAATTGATTTAGAAACCGCTTCTGCAGATAATTGGTTTTCCAAAAACAGTAAAACAAACAGAAGAGCAGTTGTTCTGCCAAAGCCATATTCACCTGAGAAAAGTTTTGCAGATGGTTATCTGAAAGTATTATATCTTCACACAATGTACCTGAATCCTCAAACTGACAAATTTATCGCTGGAGTAAAAAACATTCCATCTGTGAAATCTTTAGATGTGTTGGATTGCAGATCAACCATTCCCAACCTTGATTATTTAATGGAATATGATTGTGTGCTGCTAAGTTCAGACTCATATTGGGTAGATCCTGTTCTTCTGGGCAATATTCTTGCCGATTATGTAGACAACGGTCGATTGGCAATCGTCTTTGCTGCCACCTTCTCGCCTGGCGGAGATTGGCAGATTAAGGGGAAATTTGCACAGCCGGATTATTGCCCGATTTCAACAGGAGGTATTTACTATTATGGCTGCATTGCAACCGAATTTATCGAATATGAAATCACCAGAAATATTAACTTCATTCAATCGGAAATATTTACTTATTCACAATCAATCCAGGGACAGGGAATAGCATTGGGAGTTTACCAATGCGAACAATTATTAGTTGGAGCATATAATCCCGATCGGCCCATAGTTGCGATAAATGTATTTCCTGAAGATGGTTACTGGAGTGGTGATCTTATTCAGATGATTAGTAACTGTTTCGATTGGAGTACAGAAAAATGGCTCAGCATCAATCCGGGAAATGCGATATTTACTATTGCTCCAGGCTCAACTGAACTAATTAATGTATTATTGAATTCGCGGAATCTATTTGGAGGATTATACACTGGAGAGATAGCATTCTCTCATAATGATCCATCAGCAACAAACCCTTTCATTGTTCCGGTCAACATGACAGTCGATGGATTCCGCAGTCTGAAAATCACCCCTCCTTCACTGCACTTCGACAATGTATGGTATGGAAATTCGGATACTGCTGTATTGATCCTCTCGAATGATGGTAATGAAACCACCACATTATCATCTTTAACAATAGACGATTCAGCATTTTATTGTTTAGAATCGGTTCCAATTAAAGTAAAGGCAAAAAAATCTACTGATCTCAGAGTAGTATTCAAACCTTATGCAATTAACAGTTTCAATGCCACTCTGACTATAAGCAGCGATGCAGAGGACAATAACATCATTACGATACCTTTATCCGGAAACGCTATAGAAGGCCCCAAAGCAGTTGTTGAACCAACTACCCTGGATTTCAACTTTAATCCAAACGATTCCCCTGCAGATAAAACAGTTGTGTTATCAAATGCAGGAGTTGCCACACTTAATTATTCAATCAGTATTCGACAGAATAATCAGATTAAATATCAGATGACTCATTCTGCAACACCTAAAGTTCGTAAAGGCCTAATATATAGTCAACGAAATTATAAACATCCTTTCGCTGAAAACAGAGTCATTGTAGGACTGAAAAAGGGTACAAATGGTTTTGCCTTATCAAATATTCTTACGCAAGCAGGAGTAAAATCGGTAGTCGAACTGGCAAAAGGAGTAAATCCAGTCACCAGAAACAAAGCTTTTACCTTAAGAACTTTGCTTAGACTTGAACTGAACGCCAGTGGAAAAGAAGCAGTTCTTGATGCGATTAAAGTGTTGCGAAAAGATCCCAGCGTAGAGTTTGTAGAACCAGATTATCTGGTAAAGGCAGTCAAGATACCGAATGATCCGCAATTCGATCAACAATATGCACTGAATAACAATGGTCAAACCGGTGGAACCCCGGATGCAGATATCGATGCTGTTGAAGCCTGGGAGGTATTTACCGGAAGCGGTGAAGAGATAATTATCGGAGTTATTGATACCGGAGTGGATTACCTGCATCCGGATCTTGCCGATAATATTTGGCAAAACATAGGTGAGATTCCTGATAATGGGATTGATGATGATGGTAACGGTTATATCGATGATTACTATGGATGGGATTTTGCCTACGATGATAACGATCCAATGGATGGTGACGGTCATGGAACCCATTGCAGTGGAATAATAGCTGCAAAAGGAAACAATGGCATAGGAGTCTGCGGTGTAATGTGGAACGCCAAAATCATGGCATTAAAATTTTTGGATGATGATGGATATGGTTATACTTCCGATGCTATCGATGCTGTTGATTATGCCATTGCGATGAATGTTCCTATTACCAGCAATAGCTGGGGAGGTGGTGGTTATTCGCAGGCTCTGCAGGAAGTCATTGCCCAATCCGGTATTTTTGTTGCTGCTGCAGGAAATGATTATTCTGATATCGATATCTATCCTCATTATCCTTCAAGTTATGAGCTGGATAATATCATTTCCGTAGCAGCCACAGACCACTTCGACAACAAAGCAGAGTTCTCCAATTATGGCAAGGAATCGGTAGATCTTGCAGCTCCCGGTGTAGATATTCTCAGCACGACTCCAAACAATCAATATGAATTCTACTCAGGAACTTCGATGGCAACCCCTTATGTTTCAGGGGCAGTTGGTTTAAGTTGGAGCATGAACCCAACACTAGCCAGTGTTGAAATCAGGGATGCTGTGTTTAAAGCTGTTGACACAATTTCTTCCATGCAGGGGATAACAGTTACCGGTGGAAGACTTAATGCAAAAAAACTAATCGATCTTATCGGTCCTGGCTGGATATCAATTACCCCATTTAATTCTGATTCCATTTATCCTTCAGAGAGCCGTGAATTTACCGTAACTGTAAATCCAGAAAATCTCTTTGCAGGTACCAGAAATGCTAAAATGGTTTTCAATACCAATGACCCATTTAACCCCGATGTAGTTGTGGAAGTAAATGTTGAAATAGCTGGCTGTAAATCTGTTTATGCGGAAAATGAGAATGTGGACTTCGGTAAAGTCTGGGAGGGAAGGGATACTACTGTTTCTATCACACTGATAAACCAGTGTAATGATCTGGTAACAGTCTCCGGATGCAGTTTTGATAATTCTTTGTTCAATACCGTAATGAATTTCCCTGCATTTCTCCGGCCCTTTGACACTCTGCTTTTGCCAGTTACATTCTCACCTGCAGATGCTTCAGATAATATCAGTGCAGTTGCACTCATCTCAAGTGATGCAGATGACAATCCTTCTCTTACGGTTAATCTTAGCGGAAAATGTGTAGCTCCGCCAATAATATCCCTTAATCCACGGCATCTCAAAAAAACACTCGACTATGGCATTCAGGATACTTCAACCATAATGATTACTAATTCTGGAGGTGCAGATTATCAATTTAAAACCAAGACAAAACTCATGAAAAATAAGGGTTTAGCTCTGGGTAATATTGCTGATGCAGAGCTCTTTGTATATGACTATTATAATTATATGCTGTTGAAAATAGATCCAGAAACAGGTAATTCCTTTGACACAATTAAATTGGACAACCAACTATACATCTATGGGATGGCGTATGATGGAAAATTTATCTATTATACCACCGGAAACGGCGATATTAGTGTGCTTGACCTCAATACAAAGGAGCTGGTTCGTACAATTATTGTTCCGCAATGCAGATACATGGAAGCGATCGGGGTTACCGAACAGCATATTGTAATCACAGACTCTTACGATGAAAAAGTTTTTGTTCTCGACAAAATAACAGGGGATATTGTTACTTCATGGTTTAGCAGAGGGGTATACGGCTTGGCATGTGTGGAAGCTGATAACTCCATCTTTGTTGTTGACTATAATAATGTAGTATATGAATACGATCTAATGACTGGAACTCTTCTGAACTCATACACACCAGATACTTATTATATTCACAGCTTGTCTTATTCCGGTTCTGCAGAAGTGCTTTTTGCATTAGATTGGGATTATATTATTTACGCCATAGATCCACAAAATGGCTCCATAATTAAAGAATATCCTGCAAATTATAGTGTTCGGTCGATCGCTGCGGATGAAGGTACAGGTAAAGCTAAATGGATTAGACTGCAATCAACAGAGGGAATTGTCCCTGCTGGTGAAGTTTTCGCTCTTAATACCACAATTACTACCGAAGGACTGGCATCTGGTGATTATTTTGCAGAGATCATTTTACAGCATTTTCCGGACATTCTTCCTGACATTTCTATTCCTTGTACGATCTTTGTATCTGAGACTAACAGATTGCACAGTAGTCCACCATCCATAAGCTTTCCTGAAGTCTGGAATGGAGGAATCGACTCAACTGTCATATACCTTGTTAACGATGGAAATGCAGCGACCACTGTTTCATCTGTGTCTTCAAGCAACAAGATATTCTCTGTTGCATCAAGCTGTCCAATTACAGTTGATCCATTTGACAGCATTCCATTTACCATTCGGTGCACCCCTAATAAGACCGGTACTGTTGAAGGTATAATCACTGTTAAAAGTAATGCAACTGATAACCCGGTACTCTCAATACCAGTATCAGCAACCACTGTCAAACCTCCCAAGATCAGTATAAAACCTAAATCGATTTCCCTTACAACATTGCCTGATCTACAATCCTATACCTCCATTGAGCTTAATAACAGTGGTGGAGCAGATTATCCATTCGAAGTATCTTCCATAACTGATGCTACCAACAATCCGTTTGCCACAAGACTCTATGCTAATTCCAATTTCCACCTTGTAAGGCTTGATCCGGTTAATGGAGAGATCATTGATACTATATTACCCAGCACCAACGCATACTCCATTGCATTTGACGGTGAATATATTTACCTGGCATACAGATGGTACAACTATATCAATGTCGTTGATCCTGACAATAAGTATATAGTCAGATCCATCTATTTTCCAGCTTATGGAATTTATGGATTGGCGGTAACCGATGATAAGTTAATAGGGAAAGGGGATGATGGAACTTTTTATGTGATAAACAAGAGTTCCGAAGAGCTTCTTTATTCCTTTAAATGCTATAGTAATGATGCCGATTTTACATATTGCTGCCATCGTAATTCCATTTTCATTGCTAATAATTATAGTATTGAAGAACACTCCATAGAAGATGGATCGCTCATTAACAGTTTTGGATATTATTATTATCCGGTGGCAATTGCATATTCCTCAGATGCCAGAATGCTCATGGTTGACAAGGGTTATTCAATTGATTACCTCGATCCACAAAATGGAAACTACTTAGGTGCTGTAAATTCTCCATCGTACATTTATTCACTCGCTTCAGATGAAGTTAATGTACGAGAATGGATAAGACCCATGGTGAAAACCGCAGTAGTACCCAAAGATGGTTCTGTATCAATTCCAGTAAAAATTAACAGTACAAGATTGCTTCCAGAAACTTATTCTGCCAATCTGATTTTTGAACATCCTAAGGGGAAAGCTCCCGGTCCATTCGTGATAAACTGCAAATTAAAAGTCAAGCAATTGAAGAACCTGGCAGTAAATCCTGAAAATGTGAATTTCGGAGAAGTACCCGTAGGTAGTTCGAAAAAAGAATTTATTTCACTGGAAAACAAGAGCAATGATACCATAACGATCAAAAAAATCACCTCTTCTTCTAAAGAAATCAATATTATCTCTCAACCTGTTCCTTTTAAGATACCTCCCTATTCCGCAACAAAGATCTTCCCGGTGTATACCCCTTCCGCAAGAGGTATCGATGCTGCCTTGATTACAATTAAATCGAATGCTTCAAACGCCTCCAATCTAATGTTGAATGCGTATGGAACAGGAATAAATCCACCTGTTATCGCTATCAGTCCTCAAATTTTCAGAGATACCCTGGAATCAGGAATGACAAGCAGTAATTACATTTCGATCAGCAATACTGGAGAAGCTGAGTACGAGTTCTCAGTTTTCACTATTGAAGACAGAAGCGTTCCGACTCGATTCGGTTCAGGCGAACAATCAGATGCCAAGCTTTTTGTAGCTACTGATTCCCTGATCTACTCAATGGATCCTGTCAGTGGACAATTAAATGGCAACGGTATCGCTATTCCTGGCTATATAAGAGGCCTCGCATCTGATCCAGAATATTTGTATGCATCCACAGATGACACTTCAGGTCCATTGATCTACGTTATTGACCTCGATTCAGCCACAGTAGTCAGAAACATTTCTCTAAAAAACAGGTCCCTCTTAGGATTAGGCGTGGGTTACGACATCATCGTGGGTTATGATCAAAATTACAGTGAAGTCGTCATCTATAATAAGGAAGATGGTCAGTTGATTAATTCCTGGTCTCTGCCTTTTTATACTGCAGCTCTAACCTATTCTGAAAGCAGAAAATCGGTTTTTGTTTTTAACAGTTATTATGAAACGATCGAGGAACGAGCAATTGCCGGTGGATCCGTTATTAACGAGTTTTATGGATTATACTGGATAACGGATTGCGCTTTTTCAGAAAGAGCCGGTTTACTTTTTGTAGTTAATGACATTGGTACAGTATATGTCCTGGAACCGGACTACGGATACATATACAGTGAGTTATACACCAATTTGCCCATTACATCTCTTGCAGCAGATGAAGGTTTTTCTGAAATAAAGTGGCTTAAACCATACTGGGGTTGGGGAATTGTTTATCCGGGTGAAACCTATACAATCGACCTGGGAATAAGTGCTATAAATTTATCAGCAGGCATTCACAGTGGATCTCTGGTGATCAATCCCAAAGGATATGGTCCGGGTCCCCTGACAGTTCCATGCTCTCTTTTTGTTCAAATACCCAGTTCCGCATCCCGTTAATTTCTCCTGCGTTTTTTTATGGGAGGTCCCAGCGACCTCCCATTTTTTTTGAACGATGCATTTTAACATTTTTTAACCTGAATTTTCCATTAGATATCATTCCAAACGTATGTGGGTGTCATTCCGAACGAATGTGAGGAATCTGGTAAGGCATGCGCCCTTTATTGGTTACAGCTAGCCATTCAGTCAGTAAGTCAGAATGCGAGCGTTTTTGCCTTCTAAACTGAGTAGAAGCGATGCCTTCCGGGGGACAGGGGAAAATTAAACACTTATCAAATTGCAACTTCAGCATGCAACTAATGCACTGATTTGCAATTCAGTACAAAAGATCGGCTACCATCCTCTCTTATAGCTTAAGTACCAGATTTTCCTCCGAATAATTTCGGCATCTCTTTTTTTCTTCGGATATGTTCTATAGCCGTAAAAAAATCAGAAAAATTCCCCTTCAATCCAATATTATAACAGAATTGCAATCTACACCCAAAATGCCTCTTCCAGCTCAGGCATAATATTTACGTTGTCTTACATATGTTTACAGCAGATTAAAAGAAAAAGTTCTGCATCGCATTTTTTAAAAGTAAGGCGGAACCCCTTTCAACATCACCGATCGAGTGAAAAAGTTCTTCTTTTCTCATTTGTTGCATTTTTAACCGTTTTCAAACAACAGAAATATATCCGAATATTAATGTTAAGATACTGGGTAAGAATAGCCTGTATTATCAGGTGGAAAGGGAGGAAAGGATGAATATGGCTATTAAACCATTTTTGGCATGGGGATTATTAATTTCTGCCTGATTTTACCCTATGTTTATTAAGCTTTCAAGGATCGATACCAATTCCGGTACCGATCCCGATGCAGGGAATAAACATTTGGGGTGTGATATATGGTTTTCTTCTCGGTCGTGATAAACCATTTACTGCATATCTCTCACCCTTACCTCTATATCTTTGTCATTTTTAAGCAGCTCAGTAAGCCTGGAAATCTCCGTATCACCGTAATGGTAGGGATAGAAAATTTTCGGTCTTACAGCCCTTGCAGCATCCGCAGCCATCTCAGGAGTCATCGTGTATGGAAGATTTACGGGAAGGAAGGTGATGTCGATCCCCTTAAACTGCTTCATTTCAGGGATGTTTTCTGTATCACCCGCAATATAGATTTTTTTGCCCTTAATTGTGATGATATACCCGTTTCCTTCCCCTTTGGGGTGAAAAGGCTGGCCATTATCCCTTTTATGCACAATGTTGTATGCAGGTACAGCATTGATCTCGACTCCTTTTGTTGTTTTACTAGTCTGTAGTTTTTATCGTTCTGTTTTTAATGATGATCCTGGTCAAAGAAACTTGTTCCGAAGTATTAAAGCAATAAAAAGGACTCCTCAGCTTACTACGGTAACTAAATTATAGATTTTGTCATATTTATCACTGTGTTTTTAATCATTTATGGTGAATTTATCATCGGGCAGATCAGATTGATCATCGGGCAGGTCGTTATGACGTCGGGCAACCCAGAATAGCCATCGGGCAGGTCAGAATGGCTTCGGGCAACTCAATCTAGGCTTCGGGCAACTTAGAATGAGTAATTTTTCGCATAAAAGATGACTCATAGGGGTAAAAAGATGAATTATAGCGGTATAAACCCCAAGTCTTCCATTAGAATGTACCAACTAATGTGGTAAAGAGAAGAGGATGCGGTCTTTAACTCGAAGGCAAAATCGTTCGCATTCTGACTTCCTGACTGTAGAGCTAGCTGAAACTAATAAAGGGCGCATGCCTTACCAACCGTCTTTCTAAGTTCTTCAGAACTCATAAGAAAACTTCTACCCTGAAGGAAGTAATGATATGATGGACGTGTTCCCGAATTACAAAAACTGCCTAATGAACAATTGAGGATAAACTATCCCTAAGTTATTGGGCTAACTCATTGTGAGTAAGATAGTTACCCAATGAAACCTTAGAAAAGATTTCTTTTCTCATCTAACGTGCCTTCTAATGGAAAATTTAGGTTAATTTTTTTAAAAAAAAGCTTGCATTTTAAAACAACCAGGTTTATTTTATAGATCCTACCTTTGCAAGTCCCTCTTGCAACAATTTGGGTGAAGCGGAAGCGCCGGGATTCATTCCCGGCGATTCTTTTTTTTAAGCCGCAATGACGATTTATAGTACTTTTCACCTTTTAAAACCAAAATTTCAGGTTTAATCATCTGCCCCTGTCGAGTCTTTAATAACAAATCTGGCTTTAAGCCTGGCTATAGTATGTGCCAAACCAGCTTGTTCCACACTTTTAACCACCTCGCTAAAATCTTTATAGGCCTCAGGAGCCTCATCTCTGGGATATTTCCGGCAATTTGTCAGTATATCATTCTCTTTAAATAAGTTATCCACTCTCATCTGATCCAGTTCCCTGAATGCAGCCCTTCTACCCATCTGTCTTCCTGCTCCATGATTGACACTGAAACAGCTCTTTTCAGCTCCGGCATCAGCCACCATGACTACCGATCCGGAAATTGGATCTCCAGGAAGCAGAACAGGATGTCCAGTTTTAAAAAAAGGTGTATTGCTGAGTGCAGGGTGATGCGCCGGACATGCTCTTGTCGCCCCTTTGCGATGCACCCATACTTCTCTATTTCCAAGCATTTCTTTACGAGCAATGTTATGACTTATCAGATAAACCAGTTCTCCCTGAACACCCGGAATTATCTCCTGAAAAGCCTCAAGCACTAAGACATTAATGAGCAGATGATTTACTGTAGCAAAATTGGCGGCCAGTGCCATATCATCCAGATAATCATCCGCCTCCCCTGAATCTAAAGGTGCATAAATTAAATGTCTGTCATCTGCCGGAAACGGTATTCCACGTTTTGCAAAGTAATTCTGAAGCAGCTTGAATTGATTTGTAGCTAAAATGTTACCAAAACCTCGTGATCCGCAATGTGAAAAAAAAGCTATAGCACTATCTTTCAATCCAAATGCTTTAGCTGTTTTTCTGTCTTTTTCCAGACCGGCCAATTTAACTACTTCACATTCACCGAAGTGGTTTCCGCCACCATAGGAACCTAACTGGCTTAGTTTCTCATCGTAATTTTCAAATACTTCATAGCGCAAAAAATCAAGACGTTTGATCAAACCCTCAATAGTGCCATCATGGCTCCTGTGAAATGGATCTTCACATCTCTGAGCCCAGAGAACGGGGATTCCTATCTTTTGACAAACACTGACCGATGCACCTTCCACTACAGCCTGAGCCGCCAATTCAGTAGAGATCCTTCGAGACTTCTTCACACTTCTCTGACCATTCCCTACTCCTGTAGGAATTCTTTCGGCTATCGCAGTGATCAATTCCCTTCTTATTCTTTTATCATTAATAATATCTTCAGGCAGATCAAATTGTATCAGACTCATTGAACATTTTATGTCAACTCCAACAGGTCCGGGATAAATATGGGTAGGTGAGATCAAAACAGAGCCAATTGGCGCCCCATATCCTTGATGAACATCCGGATTAATCACCAGATCAGTAACTCCGGGAGCTGATCTGGTATTGATCGCCTGTTGAAGACAAGTGGTCTCCATAGAATCACGAATGCTTTTTGTGCCTATTATGGTTATCGGTTTTTCTTTCTTATCGCCCCAGGGAAGAATGGCTGTAGCAGTTCCTGTTGGGATCATTTCAAACTTGGATTTCATAAACGTTATTCCTAAACTGATAATTTTTCAGAAAAATAATATTTATGATAAAGCCGAAAACGGTTGGATAAACTAATGCTTTTTCACTGACATAAATATGGTTCGGATTATAGTACGAAGAAAGAAAACCAGTATTTAGAGCTTACTTTCTACTCAGGATAATTTGATCAGATATCATTTCAGATTGTAACTACTCAGGTATTGAAACAAATAACTTATACGAAATCAGAAGCAATCGACAAAGAATCAGAAATAATACCGATTATATAAGCCCTGAAGAATAAGGAGTTTTTTCATTTTGACTTTTGTTTAGATATTTTTTTCAGATTATTTCTGATTAAATATTGTTTTGATATTAGTTCCTATTTTTTCCGATTGATATTATTGCGTTATTTTTTTGCAATCAGATACCTAAGCAGTTACTTCTGATTGTTTCTTCCTGATCAGAATCATATCTCACAACAGATCTGCTCCTACAACTCTATACTTATCAGTAATGGATGTTCATCAATCGAAAGAAATACCGTTGTATCAGGAAATGATTCAGGTGTCTCTTCATTATTTATTTTTTCGGGTATGCTGAGCTTAAAGATTACATTCTCTCCAAACATAGCGGTCAGTAAGTTACCAATAATCATGTTTAGAATCTCCATAAGCACATCATCTCTTTGTTTTTCGTTTACCTCGTAATCATCATCAAGTCCCAGCATGTTCCTGGCAGCATCATCTGCAGTTTCCTCTGTCATCCAAAGGAAAACTCTGCCATCCTTAAAACCACTGAACTGAATGCGAGCCCCCCTGAAATCAATTTCATTTATACTGTAAGGAGCCATTTTTTCTTCATCTACAAACAAAAATGCTGCCGATTCCAGTACTGAAACTGTTATGTCACATAACAGGTTCTTTACTTCTTCATTATCCATTCTATTCTCCAAAAATCTGTTTGAGTGTTGTGCAAATTGATTCAGGTGTAAATGGTTTGCGTAAATAGCCCTTTACGCCTCTATCTTTCAGCTCATCGATTCTCAATGCACTTCCTTCTGTTGAAATGACAATGATGGGAATAAGATTCAGGTCATTGCGTTTATACATGATATCGATCAACTCAAAACCTGACATTACCGGCATATTCAGATCAGTCATCACCAGATCGATCCAGGAATTATCAAGTATGTCTACAGCTTCCTGACCATTTGCTGCATGGTAAATATTCGATAAAGGAATCTTTGCCATACTCAGTGTTCTTTGCAGCACAGACCGTATTATTTCCGAATCATCTACGATTAAAACTGAATACATAAAACCCCTGCTTTCTCTCTCCTTTAAAGATCGATCCTAACACCACCACTGGTGAGCCACGTAGCTCCTGATCCAATTTCCAGATAAAAAGTCCTGGAGATATTGCCACCCACATCTTCTTTATCTATAATAATACTGTTTTTCCAGAATAGTTTTCTGGCCATCACCACATTTCGCTTTCCAATTGCAAACATGTCATTTTCTTCAAACAGATTTGAACCTCCGGCCATAACGACCCTTATGTTTTCCTTCTTTGCTCCCAATGTATACGCTTTCTGGAAAAACAGCGGAATACCTGTATCTGCAAACATAAATGGATTCTGTTTCGCTTTCTCTTGATCTATAGTTGATTTTGGCAGCATATAATGCAATATTCCACCAACACAAGCTTCTGCATCATGAATGGCTATTCCGATACAGGAACCGAGCGCATGAGTAACTATAACATCCCCAGGCTTTTTACTTAACTTCATGTCGGATACATTAACAACTATTCGCATCTTATTCCAGTTAATTACCTGTTAATTTTTGATATACACCGATGGTTTCACAGACTTAAAGCCGCTAAGCATACCAGTAAGACTTTCTGCATGACCAACCAGCAGATAACCACCTGGTTTAATAAGCCTGTAGATCTCATCCAACAATCTTTTTCTCACTTCATCATCGAAATAAATCATTACATTTCTGCAGAAAACGATATCAAAAGGCCCACTCATGGGAAACGGCGGTTTCGAAAGATTTAATCTGCAAAATGAAATAAGCTGTTTTAATTCAGGTTTTATTACATAACAATAAACTCCATCAATCATCCGGTAATCAGCATATCTATCCCTTAAAACCTGCGGGACAGACCTCATTTTATCCTCTTTATAAACTCCGTTGCGACAGGCTTGGAGAACTTTGGTGTTAATGTCTGTTCCCAGAATTTTAATATCAACTTTATGATCAGCCATAGCCTCTCTGATTACCATTGCCAGGGTGTAAGGTTCCTCCCCAGTAGAGCTGGCTGCAGACCAGAACCTGAAGGTTTTCTGCCCCTGATCCAGCCATTCTTTAAAAACAGTTTCCACAAACTGGAAATGATTCGGCTCACGAAAAAAAGAAGTAACATTTGTAGAGATAGCATCCAACATCTCAGTGATCTCTTCACCTGTTTCATTGGACTTTACCATCTCCAGATATTCCTTATGCGTGTGAATCCCTAAAGCTCGCATCCTTTTGCCAATTCTTGAAGCTACAAGATTTTCCTTTTTTTCACTAAGTGCAATTCCACTTGTCTGATAGATAATTGTCCGTAACTGATTAAAAATTTTTCTATCCATTTTTATTTTAAATCGAGCCTTTCAAAACATGAAAGGCCTTTAGATTCACCATTTTTAATCGTTTCTCTCTTTTTACTTATGCTGAGCAAACCCCATAATTAAATTGCCATTTGTTATTCTGCTCTATTCATCCGCTGCAGATCACTCAACTCCTGTACAGACAACACTTTATCTATATCGAGCAGAATTTTGACGTTTCCATTCATTTTGCCCATTCCCAGAATAAAATCAGTATTAATCGATGATCCGAAAGAAGGAGTTTCCTCAATGTTCTCCGCTTTAATATCGAGCACTTCTCTTACTTCATCTATAATAATACCCATTACCACATAATTTTCTTCAGATGCTGCAATCTGAACAACAATTATACAGGTTTTTTCAGTGTCTTCAAAAGAAGGAAAACCGAACTTTTTTCTTAGCTCAATAACCGGAATTACTTTTCCTCTAAGATTAATCACTCCCCTTACATATTCGGGAGTTCTGGGTACCCGGGTAACAGTCTGCATCTGTATAATTTCCTGAACCTTGAGGATCTCAAGTCCATACTCCTCATCTGCGAGTTTAAAAGTAAGGTATTTGCCCTGAAGTTTTTCGCCAACACTATTTCTGGTTTCTGCCATTGGGCTTGCGGAATTACTCATAAAGTCCCCTTTCATTTGTCTACTACATTCTTTATAATGCCATTTATATCAAGTATCAGGCTTACAGTACCATCACTCATTATTGCCCCTCCGGAAATACCAGGAACATTAATGACTCCATTTCCAAGATTTTTTATAACCACCTGCTGCTGACCAATAATCTCATCCACCATAAGGGCAGCTCTTTTTCCCAATGCATCTTCCACAATGAGAGCAATGTATTGCGAATCTAGTTTTATTTTAATCCCAAATAGCTGAGACAGATATATCAGTGGCAGATGATCTGTTCTGACCCTTATCATCTTCTGATCATTCAGAACCGACTCGATCATCTCATCTTTCGCAGCGATTGTCTCAATTATGGATAATGTAGGCACTATGTAAAGAGAATCATGAACTCGTACCACCATGCCGTCAATTATTGCCAGAGTGAGTGGTAATCTAATGGTAAAAGTGGTTCCTTTATTTTTTTCGGTCTGTATCTCTATTGAGCCTCTGAGAGTATCAATGTTCTTTTTTACCACATCCATCCCAACACCGCGTCCGGAAATATCGGTAATCTGTTTTGCGGTTGAAAAACCGGGATGAAAAATAAAATCATAGATCTCCTGATCACTTAACTTGTCACCAGGTTTACAATAACCCCTTTCGATCGCTTTTTCGAGAATAGATTCTTTATTGAGCCCCCGACCGTCGTCACAGATCTCAATGAAAACATTCCCTGCTTTATGATATGCTTTAAGGGAAATTTTGGCTACCTGAGATTTACCATTTGCTTCACGTTCATCAGCCATTTCAATTCCATGATCAATTGAATTTCTTATCATATGAATCAGAGGATCACCAATATGTTCTACAACTGTTTTGTCAATCTCAGTATCCTCACCATCCATCATAAACTCAACCTGTTTTCCTGACTTTTTTGATAGATCTCTAACCAGGCGAGCCATTTTCTGAAACGTTGATTTCACAGATACCATCCGCATAGACATTGAAAGTTCCTGTATCTGGCGCATAATCATATTAGCCTGATTGATCTTGGTATGTAAACTCTGACTTGTTGATCCTTTGACCGCAGGGTCGGCTGTCAGCATTGATTGAGCGATGACCGCTTCACCTATTGCGTCGATAAGCTGATCCAGACGGGCTACCGGTACCCTAACCGTTTCTTCCACATTTTTTGGAAGCTTAAGCCCTTTTTGCAAATTGAGGGCATCATTGATTTTCTTCTCAGGTACATTTTTTTCCTGAACTAATATCTGCCCTATTTTACGCCTATCCCCTTGGTTCTGAATCTGAAGAGCATTCTCCAGCATATCTTCAGATATATCTCCTTTTTCAATCAGGATCTCACCAAGCAGTTTTCTTGGTTGTGCAGTATCACTGGATACCGCATCACGCAACCGTCCCATTATTGAGCGGTAATTTTCAGGTATTTTATATGGCTCACCTTTTATTTGCAATTCAATATTATTAATGAATTCTTTAAGACAATCCATTGTGCCCAATAAAAGATCTATCAGAGCAGAATTCAGCGTAATTTTCTTTTGTCTGGCTTGATCCATCAGGTTTTCCACTGCGTGTGCCAGAGTCGCGACATCTTCCAAATTTAAAAAACAGGCCACCCCCTTTATCGTATGACAGGCTCTGAATATGCTGTTAAGGTGTTCTGGCTTATCCCGATCTGATTCAAGCTCCAGAAGAAGGCATTCTGCATTATTAATATGGTCCCGTGATTCAGTAATAAAATCACTCAATAATGAAGTATCCTGATTGCCTATGAAATCATTACTGCTTTGTGACTGGGGACATGGACTCTGTGATTCTTCAGGTAAGGAATGTAACAAGTTTTCAAATATGTACTTTCTTTCCTCGTCATCTATTCCTGGAAATCTATTATTATCAAACTGAAGTATCTTCTTTCCAAGAATATCTTTCAGACGTAACATATTCTCCGATGAAAATTCATTCTTCTCAATTGCAGCTTCAACCTGATGAATTAATGATGCATATACCTGAAGATTAAGTACCCCAAACTCACCTTTCATCGTGTGAAGTATCCGCTTAATGTCTGACAGCTTCTCAGTAGATCCGTTTTCCAGACTCAAAGCTTTTCCTTCCAGATCTTCCAGCACTGATTGGACAGATACTATGAATTTATCCACCAAATCAACTGCATCTTCCAGAACTATAACCTGTTCCATATTATCAGGGTTTATAGTTGCAGTCTCAGCAACTGGCCCCTCTGCATTTCCTGCTGGAAATGGATATTTGAAATCTGGCATTTTTATCAGTTCATTCATTTTTAAAATGCCTTCATTTAATCTTTTATAGCCAGATTCAAATGGCACATCATTTAACAGTATGGTTTCAACCAATTTGGATGCTCGTAATGCCAGATTAGTAAATTGAATTGAATGAGATTTGACCGAGCACAAATTTTGCAGTTCTGATAAGATATCTGTTAGAATTCTCAGATCTGTCTTTTCTATAAGTGGGAGTTGGTCTGTAATTTTATTTAAAATTGCAGCTACACCATTTTCAGAAATATGGTTCACAAACTCTCCTTTTCGTTCATCCAAGAATAGATCACTATGACAGGATTTTATCGAGAGATGATATACTTAATTTTATTTTGACCATCTTATTGCATCTTATCTTTTGACAGTCTTCTATAAAATCAGATTTTTTATTATATAGCTCTTCAATACCAGCTTCAACCTTTTTTTCTGAAGCAACATCATATGTAAACCTTGTCCTTTTCTGACAGGAAGGATTTAAAAATCATAATGGCTTTGCAAATTATTGCATTACAGAAAAATTACTGGTTTTATATTCCAGTCAAAGGACTGTCTTACTTTATTAGTGAAAATTGAGTTGAATCATTGAATAACACCATTACTTTAACATTGGTCGATTCTTTGGAGATCAATCTATAAGTAGCATTTCGATTATAGAATTTGCGACTTTGCTCACACTCTATTGCGGATAATAAAAGTGGATTTCACAAGAATTGTCGGTTTTTGGTTTAATATCTGGAAGAAAAATGTTAGTATTACTGAAGTCCAGATAATTCTGATCTAACTCCGATGATTCTTACAAAGGAAATCCTTAGCGAGGTCCCTGAAAGAATTACCTGATTTAGATCTGATAAACTTTTTTTAAAATAACATGCCCGATGCACCTTTAATGACAATCTTTAAAAAGAAAACCATTATTACATTTATCTCATGCAGCCTTCTTTTATTTCTAATTGCAGGTGTTTTTACCTACAGGAAGCTGGCAATCTGGCTCTTTCTTGCAGATCCATTACCTGAAAACCTGAATTATATCTGCACCTTCGCCGGATCTTCCGATCGGGAACCATATTCAATCGAACTGCTCCAAATATTTAAAGATGCTGTTTGGGTTGTTAGCACCAATAATTCCCAACTGAAAATATTGGCTTCACAAAATAGAATAGACTCCAATCGAATAATTATTACCCCTAAATGTAATTCAACACTTGAAGAAATTAACAGTTTCAAAGAAATTATTAACAGAATAGAAAATGCCTCGGGTTCCAGTAATAAGCCACTTATT
>Ga0209510_1001578_pt1 | contig 25483 bp, 22 predicted proteins | sample BiotimSIPDNA_FD_185749 | JGI IMG/M metagenome (GOLD analysis project Ga0209510, IMG submission 185749) | Anaerobic biogas reactor microbial communites from Washington, USA - Biogas_R1 time_0 SIP DNA (SPAdes) (version 2) | ecosystem: Engineered > Bioreactor > Anaerobic > Unclassified | place...
CGGAGGCCACAAGTGCGACCGGACGCCGCCAGGATACGTCGGCTCATATTTTAGCTACAACATGTGCCTGGATACAGAGTGGTACTCGGAATGGGTGGCCAAGACTATGGCCAGGGTCTGCCGCGAAACCGGCATTGACGGCATCCGCCTAGATGAATACGGTCACCGCGGCTATGTCTGCGAAAGCCCGCACCATCAGCATCTGTTCGCTGAACCAGGACACAACGCCTGGCTGCAAGCCCTGTCACGCAACTGCCGACAAGTCCGCAAGGCCATAGACGAGGTGCGGCCCGGCCTTGTCCTGACTACGGAATTTCCCGGCCACGACTGCATGTCCGCCGCCCTGGACGGCGCAATCGTCTATGACCTCCGACGGATCAATGCGCTGCGCCCGGCGCCAATCAACCTTTTCCGATTCTACTTCCCTTCCTGCCGCACATTTGAAATCGACCGGCCGCCCACACCAGACGCGCCAGCATTCATGCTCTGGAATGCCACGGCTACATTCAGCCCCCTCACTGCCTATCCTGACAAAGTCCTGGCCATGCTGCGCCGTCACGCAGCCTTGTTCGATTCGCCGGACATGACGCCATTAGTTCCCACCCTGCGGCGCTACGTCTACGCCAACCGCTTCCGCCATGGCGAAGAGACGGCCTGGACGATTCTTAACGGCGCTGGCCATACCGTGCAGGGGCCGATGCTCGCCATCGAACCACGCCCCGGCTTCGAGGTCGTTGACCTGCTCTCCGGCAAAGAACTGACCGTCGTTGACGGCGCTGTCCATCTTTTCCTGCGCCGCATGGAATGCCGGGTGATCGCCTGCCGGCCCAAGCCTGCGCAGTGAGCAAAGCGCTACTCGGGATGAACCAACCATATCACTCCCAAGGGCAACATCATGGAGAAAATCTCTTTCTACGGCTTTTGCAACGGGAAAACCTGGAACATCGACCCGAAGGGGGAAAGCAACGGGCTTTTTGACATCAGCTGGTCAACGCTGGCAGACGGCAATTTCCACCGTATCAAAGCCACGCTGCGCAATGGCTCCACCGCGCCGCTGGTCTTTCACCGTGCGTTTATCCGAGTTCTCCTGCCGCCCGGCCCTTACGAATTTTTCTCGCAGTACAACCGTTGGAGCCAGGAGGACTATGGGCGTTGGGCGCCGTTGAATGGCCATGGCGTCCTGCTGGGGCATCTTTCCGGGAGAACCACCGAGGGCAACACCCCATTCTGTGCGGTTCGACGGCTGGGACGGCGCGACGGCTTGGCTTTTCACGTCTATCCTCTTGGCAACTGGCGAATCCGACTTCAGTTGCTGGTGAAAAGCAACCCTGAGCCGCCCCTGGCCGTTGACCTCGGAATCTCCGACGAAGAGCTTGCATTCACCCTGCGCCCCGGAGAACAATGGGAGCTGCCTGAGGTGCTGATCCAGCAATTTGCCGATTTTGACGAATCAACCGGCGATTTGCACCGGTATCTATTGAAAGACCCGCAGCTGTCCCGGCGTCAACTCCCAGTGGCCTTCAATACCTGGTTTGACCGCTTTGACCGCCTGAATGTAGCGCATCTGCTGGACGGCCTGGCCGCTGCCAAGGAAGTCGGCTGCGAGGCATTTGTCGTCGACGCTGGCTGGTTTGGCGGTGACAGCCCCGGCTGGTCTGGCTGTGTCGGCGACTGGCGGGAAAAGACGAAGCAAGCCTTTCACGGCAAGATGAAGGACTTTTCCGACCGTGTCCGAGCCGCTGGCCTGGTCTTTGGCCTTTGGATGGAGCCGGAGCGCCTGCATCCGAGCGTGCCCATCGTCCAAGAGCATCCAGAGTGGTTTGCTTTCGTTCCCGAGACTGGCTATATGCGGTTCAGGCTTGAGCTGCCCACAGCAGCCGCCTATTTCGAAAGCGAAATCGAACGGCTGATTGACACCTATAAGCTGGGCTACATGAAAACAGACATGAACGCCGGATTGGGCGCTGATGAATCCGGCTGCGAACTGTACAATTATCAGAAGACCTTCTATTCCATCATCGACCGCATCCGAAAGCGGCATCCTGACTTCATTCTCGAAAATTGCGCCAGCGGCGCTCTTCGCACTGATCTTGAGTCGCTGCGCCACTTCGATGTCCTTTTCCCCAGCGACAACGTCAATCCCTGGACTATGTTCGGCACTCTGCGCGGACTCTGGCACCGCGCCGTGCCGGGACGCATCATGCGCTGGACGGCTGTCTGCGAATGGCAGGAAGGCATCCCATTCTTTGACAAGGCGCGGTCGGCCCTCGTCGTCCCGCAGGAAGCCACTTGGGAAGAATATCAATTCGCGGATCTGGAGTCTGTCCTGATTGCCAATTTCACTGGCGGCATGTACGCTTTTACCGGCGATCTCGCCAGCCTTAGCCCAGACAACCGGAAGCTGGCGGCACGCTATATCGCCCTGTTCAAGCGCAAACGCGAATGGATGGCGAAGGCAGCCGGACACTGGCTTGAGGATGACGAGCGCTTCAAGGTGATTGAACTCGAACATGACGGCGAAGCCATCCTCGAAGTGTTTTACCACCCGGCGGACGCAGTGCCAGAGCGCACGCTCCGACCAGTCGGCCTGGATCCGAAAGCCACCTATTGCGTCGATCAGAAAAACTACACCGGCGCAGAACTGATGACCAACGGACTGACAATCGCCCTGACCCAAAATATGCACCTGCAGTGGCGTGCCAAAATGATCCTGCTGGAACGGCAGAATTAGTGGACAATGGACGTTAGTGGACAGAAGACGATATCCCAAGTACGGCGGAGACCGGCGGGCGCTTTCCTAATATCCTTGACTATCCGCGATAGTGAATGAAAATTTATTCCCTTCCCAAACCCCGAAAGGATCCAATTAACTATGTTAGACACAACAGAGATCGGCGGCAAGGCAAAAAACTTTCCGACAACTCAATGGGATGTTCTTAGAGCAATGCGGGAGTGCACCCCCGAGTTGAAACGTCAACTCCTTGATGGGCTTATGTCCCGGTACTGGAAGCCGCTTTACTACTTTCTTCGCTGTCAGGGTCAAGACTACGAAGCGGCCAAGGACCTCGTCCAGGGCTTCTTTACCGCCTGCATCGAACGCGATGCGCTGTTGATGGCAGACGCATCGCGTGGGCGATTCCGGACTTTTTTACTGACAGCCCTCACGAATTACGCGCGTAAAGTTCATCGGGACGAGAACGCCAAAAAGCGCCGACCACCCGGTGGAATGATTTCGCTTGACGAATTGATTGGCGATGAAGACGCAACCTTCGAACCGTCTTCAAATGAAACCCCGGAACACATCTTCAACCGGGCATGGGCCATAGACCTCGTGCATCGTGTCCTGAAAACCCTGGAAGAAGAATGCGCACAAACTGGGAAAGAGATCCATTTCGCCCTGTTCCGCATGCGCATCATCGAACCCGCTCTCGAAGGAACAAAGGCCCCGCCCCTGGCAGAACTGGCTAGGCGCTACGAAATCACAAAGAAACAGGCTGGACACTGCCTCTTGACTGCCCGCCTTGCCTACCAGCGGATTCTCAGGGATGAAGTCAACACCTATGCACTCTCGAAAGAAGATGCTGCCGAGGAAATCCAAAACGTCTTCAACATGTTTGGCAATAAAAAACAGCTTTTTTAAAAAAAGAACCAAAAAATCCAAGTGCCCACGCGGCGCGGCGAGAATTTCCGGGTAAATATAAGTAGAACAAAATTTGCCTGTAAGAAAATAACCGGAAAATGGCGATGAATAAGAGATTCACTCACATGCTCGCGCTGATCGACAGGGGGCCGCTCCAAGGCCAAGCGGCTTTCATGCAGGGGATGCTCAGCTGGCTTTACGTGGACGGTGTTCCCTATCCACGCTTTGTTGATGCAGAAACCAAAATTCATATCAATGATTGTTGGTTCGCAGATATTCAGCGAGAGTTACATAGCAAACATGGCTCTGGTTCATTTTCTAGCCGTATGGAATTGCACCCCTGACTTGAGCGAGATTCTCTATCAACGTTTCAATGGTTCCGAGGGAAACGGCACTACCGTCGAACAGTAGGAACGATTACCATCCACACATAATTCATGCAGCAAACAGGCTGCATTCGCGTAAATACGAACGGGCGGAACAGAGGCGCAGAAGAGAAAGGAAACGATATGAATTGGTTCAAGAAATTCATTGGCCGACGGAAGCCAACACTTGACAAGCAGACGCAGCCCCGCGACATCGGAGCGCAGCAAACACCCCAGGCACCCGCTGCGAGTTCCGGTACAAAACAGGATCCGGAGAAGATGTACACCGAGGCCCTGGACCTCTTCAAAAGGAACAAGTTCCGGGATGCGGCTCGCACTCTTGAGGAAGCCAGTCCGTTGAATCCCACTTCCGCACCAATCCAGTTCACCTTGGCGGTCACTTACTCGCGTATTGGAGGCGAGTGTGGAAATGACGATGCCGCCGCCTTGCCGTGGCTCAAGAAGTCAGGAGGTGCATTTAAGAAGGCCATCGACCTGGCGGAGAAACACGGTGGTCTGAATGCGTCACAGCTCGAGAAGGCTCGCTCATCTTTACAGATGTATGAACCTTTCATGGACACTACCGAAGAGCAATGGCAGTCGTCTTCCGTTACCAAAAACGACCTGAACCGCGACATCACGGTACATCAAGAGCCGTGGCACAAGTACAAGCGCTACGTCCAGGTGCCAGAAGACGTGCCGGATACTGAAGTCAGACATAATATGCGATTCCAGTTCATGTTCTCATCCAAACACGTCGCCGACCGCATTCTCTCGACGCTCCCCGAGAAGCACAATCGCGCTCTGAGTGCAGGCGAGTGCTGGTGGCGGGGCATGAACCCAGAAGGCAAGTTCCAGATCGCTTGGGATGGCGTGTGCTTGTCAATCGGCGAAGGAAAAGACCTTATGAACAGAGTTGTATCAGAGGGCGGTGAAATCTACGAAGCCTTTCTGACCTGACTGTGTGAGACATTAGCTAGACATGAGACATAAGCTAGACAATGGATTTGGAAAAGGAAAAGACCCATGGACTACTTTGAATGTGCCGCACCCGCAGGAGGCGGTCGTTGTTCGGATAATGCCTGTCCATGCCCAGAGGTCAAGATACCTCGGGGACAGGGCTATCTGTTCATCAGCCAGGAACTGGTTGATTTCCGGCGGCAATATCCAGGGGAAGAGCAAGCGGGCGCTGCTATGGAGGCGCAACTGCGAAGCGCTGGCTTCAGCGGAGGCGCCTACAGCATCAGCCCAATACTTGTCTGTGAACAGGGTGCCAAGCTGCGCAATCTGGACCTGAAGGTGGCGGCTGCTGATGCTGCCCACTGGTGGGCCACAGGGAAGGTTCCTCTCCGCGCGACGCCTAGCGCAGGCAGTCAGCCAGCAGACGTCCAGGCACACCCCGAGAGTGAACAGGCAAGCGAACTCCCTTCTACCGCGATTGCGGCACAGCCTAACCTTTCGGCACCACCCGCCGTCAAGTCGGACGTCTGCGAGTGTGGCGCAACCCTGCCATCGGACGCTCCAATATGTGAGAGCTGTGGTCGCGCCCATGGCTGGATCCCTGTTGTCCTTGCCGAGGAGGATACGTTCAAAGATCTCACATGCCCGAAATGCACCGACATCCTGATTCCCGCTAAAGCAGTATACCTTCTGCATGTGTTAGGCAAAACCATCAAATGCCCCACGTGCGAGGAGATTCTCTGCACAAACGCGGACAAACAACCGAAGTGGCAGCTTAGCACTGAGTTGGCTGCCCGCGTACCTGACAACGAACCATGTCTCCTGGCAGAAGTGAAGAGATTGCATAAGTTGGCTGACAACAACAAGACAGGCGTAGAGCAAGCCGCGAAGCACCGTAGCGTTCCAGTCGAGAAGCAACTGGCTGGAAGGTATCTTCTCCACTGGGTGTCGACACACACAACGCCGTCGGATAGGGTAGTCAACGAGCTGGCCTGGAACTGGCTAGGGCACATGACGCTCGCGATGCTCACAACAGATTACTTCCAGCAGCTGAAGCTGACACCCCAGCACCTCGAGGGGTTTTATGTGATGATGCACTATGGCAGTGCGTTTCTTCATCAACTGACCCAACGAGTTGCATACGCTAAAGTAGGTCATGATATACGCGCGCAGCTGATTCTCAACCTGATAAGCAGCTATGCAGACTGGAAAAACTCGCAGATCAAAAGCATGCCGTATGATGCCCGTCTTGCCTTCGAGGAATTGATCTATTCCGTGAGAACAAGTGCTCACGCATACCCCGGGGATGCAGAGCGTCAAAACAGGATGCAACAGTGCATGTTGGCGTTCTCGTCGATGCCCGCCGCCTCGGAAGCGAGGGGGTGTCGAAAGAGTGTACCCCGGAGAGTCACACGCTCTTCTGACTGCTTTGTCGCAACAGCCTGCTATGGCGACTATGATGCACCGGAAGTTCTCCTCTTGCGTCAGTTTCGCGACACCTGCCTCCTTCGTTCGCCGCTTACGCGACGACTAGTGGATCTCTACTACAAGGCGGGACCTCATCTTGCTGCCTACCTTCATCGGCATCCTGGTTTGAAGCCACCCGTCAGAGGCATTCTGACCCGGCTTGCCCTGGGTTTGGAGAAACATGGATTCACGCACGACAACCGCAAAATAGGAGACGAGACATGAATTTTTTTGGCCGATTTTTTAAGGGTAAAGCATCATCAGCTCCGCAGGCGTCCACTGCACCGCCTCCAGAAAATGCCACATCTCGTCACCCGTGCAGGATGCAGCAAGCCGGGTGTTCGGCACCGCATCCGAAAAATGCCACATCTCGTCACCCGTGCATGCTGCGGCAAGCCGGGTGCTCGGCACCCGCAACATGGCGCAACCGTGCAGGCCAATACTTCTGCGATGAGCACAAGGAGGTCATGGATGTTATGCTGCGACTGAATCACCATGTTCCAGGCTGGGAGAGGCTATAGCCCGTGGGTTCGCCATCAGGGAAAAGACTATGTTCGATAAACGCCAATCCAACTCAAGGCATACAAAATGGAGAAAAAAATGCAGGTGGAAATCTACGTCGAACCATCACCTCTGATGCAGGCGCTCAGGGCAGCAGGCAGCGTTGGAAGCCAAATGGTTTCTGAGGGACTCCTTGCGAATCTCATTCGAGGCGCAGACAGGGATCTTGGGCTGGGGGGAAGACTGATCCAACACATGAGCGGCAACAGAATCGCGATCCAGACGGTCAACGAGATGTCCGACGACCAATGGCGTCAATTTCTGAACAAACGCTTTGGCCATTCAGAGTGGAGTCGTTGGTTTGCGAAGAACAGCGGCAATCGCTACAGTATAGTCGTCGTTGAATGACAGAAAGGAGTGAAAAATCATGAAAATCGTTCAATTCGAGGTATTCGGGCGTGGCTCACGCCCCCCTGGCAACACCGCTGGCGCGGTCTGTAAGACGTGGGTATCGCAACATCCTGGCGTCAATCCTTACAGCGCACAAATTGCCGTCAATGTCGACAACAGCGGAATCTGGTCTGACCCCTATGCACGTGAGCACTACGGGTTGCTGCACTATGGCGGCCAGAAGTGCACTTGGGACTTCGTCTCCATTGGTGGGCAACAGTATCTGTTGCTCGTGGTTTCGGAACAGTAAGCAAGAAAGGAGAAGACAGTAATGGCTGGCATGATGATTGCATTAAGATGGGATGGGATGGGCCGCGCCTCTCGCGGCAACAATTGCTTGACCGTGCAAGGGCGGCTGTGAACAAAGTCGGCAACGCTTTTGACCATGTAGATCAACTGGACATACAGGCGATGCCTGTCGAAGAACAGCAGTATGTTCAGTTGTTCGTGAACACGAGTGCGGATCAGCAGGACTGCGAGCGAATGAGAAAAATGTTGAAGGACGAATTTGCGGAAACGGTTTAGTCGCAGTTAAATAAGGAGGTCAATATGATATCAATTAAAAATCAAACTGAACTAATCATCCAAGGCCAGTAAAACATTTGGGACACTTTCTTTACCATTGCCAATGTTCCCTGTGCCAGCTTGCTCAGCTCATGTTCAACTTTTTCCACCACGCCATTCAGATTTTCGAAATAATGGTTTGCGCAGGCCTTTTCACGGGCGTAATCCCAAAGGTGCTCAACAGGGTTCAACTCAGGACAGTAGGGAGAAAGCTGTAACAAGTGAACGTTCGGGGGAATTTCCAGCCCTTTTGAACAGTGTGAACTGGCTCCATCGACCACTGCCAACAGGTAGTCATTAGGATGCTTGTTGCTGATTTGGTGCAAAAACAAAATTCATGTTTTCTGTGTTCATCATGTCCGCTACACGCCATTCAACGTCCCTGTCAAACGGGCTTATGGCGCCGTATATGTATTTAAACTGCCGCTCAATCGCTGCTGCTGTCAATGGCCGGACGCCGTGGGGAACCCATGCCGCACGAATCACTGGCAACCTTCCAAAGCGCGCCTCATCAAGGAACATTATGCGAAGGTTTTTTCCCTCCTGTTTGGACTGGATGGTTGCCATGTGTACCGCTTCAGGAAACGTTTTTTTTGAACTCATCAAGATTTTTAGGGTCATTTTTGGGGTGCACTTTGTCGGGAACCACTTTATGCCACTTGTGACGACGGAGAATGTTGTAGACTGTTTGCTGACTCATTTTTCGGCCAGCCTTGGCTTCCAGGGCACTTTGGATGTCGCCGACTGTCACAATATGCCCTTGAATTGCCTCAGGGGTCATCTGGCCGAGAACCTCATTCTCCTCGTCCCAAGTCAAAATCGACCGTCGGTCTCCACCCCAGGTCGGGGCATTGACTTCCTCCTCTGCGGAGGCGGAGCATTCCTTTTTGAAATCCTTGATCATTCGCTTGACTGTGGACTGGGAAACCCCCAGGACTTCGCCGATATCCGCCTGGTCAAGCTTTTCCTGGGATGTCAGCACAACGGCGAAGGCAACGAGAAGGTCGTCACGATATGGCAAACGATTAATGACCTGTTTCGCCTTTGCCAATTCGGTTTCTGTAATGATAACGCGAGGTCCGGGTTTGCTCATTGTATGCTCCATGTTTTTGGTGTAAGGGGGCGAGGCACCACGCTTACCATACAGCAACAAGCCCGGAAAGCCAAGATTATTTAGGTCAATTTGATTTTTAATTAGAACGAGAAACATTTTGCTGGGGTTCGATGCTCCCGAGATGTACACCGAGGTTTGCATCCGCTGCAAGAGCTATGGTGCGTTACGAACACTACCCGCCAGCACCTATCGCGAAGCCGTTGGCAATCTTGCAGTGGGGTACAAATGCGGATGTGGAAAGTTCGTCGGGATGGTCAGAAAGGACGACTCCGTGACGTTTGTTTAGGTCTAATGTGGCAACATGATTTCTTCCGTATCATCGTCAACAGAAGGCGTCCGCCACGAAGGCACCCGGCTTCCCGGCGGATATGAAATCCGTGCCGTGCGGCGCGGCGGGATGGGGGTCGTTTATCTGGTCTATAGCCCAGAGGCTGAAATGCCCTTTGCGGTAAAGACAATTCAGCGTCAATTCCTGATGAGCTACGAAGCCCAGGAACGCTTCAAGCGCGAAGTGCGCAGTTGGCTGCGACTCGGCGACCATCCTCACATTGTCCAGGCTTTATTTGTTGAGGTCATCGACAACCTGCCGCATCTGTTTATGGAATATGTAGACGGTCAGAGTTTGCTTGAACACATCGGCGGTTCGCCGCTCCGGCTTGAGACGGCCCTCGACTATGCCATACAGATTTGCAGGGGAATGCATTACGCTCATTCCGTCCATCACCTCATTCACCGGGACTTGAAGCCGTCCAACATCATGGTCTCTGCAGACGGTTGCGTAAAGATTACGGATTTCGGTCTCGTCAAAGCCCTGGACGCCAACGATGAGCTGAACAGAACCTCTGAAGGAAACACCCCCTCGCATCGCTTTTCGCCTTGCGTCACTCACGGGAGCATGGGTACCCCGGAGTACATGGCACCCGAGCAGTGGGCCTCTTATGGTGCGCTCGACGGACGCACCGACATCTATGCGTTCGGCGTCGTTCTGTACGAGATGTTGTGCGGGCATCCTCCATTCGAGCGTGAGTCAGGAGAACCACCATACGTGCTTCATGCCAGGCATCTTAAATCGCTTCCGCCTGATCCCGCTGACCGCGGCCTCTTCATTCCAGAGCAACTCAAGGCCATCGTGTTACGTTGTTTGGAAAAGTCGCCTCGCCAGCGCTTCCAGGGTTTTAACGAGGTGGCGGAGCTTCTCTGCCTCGTGCATCAACAGGTACTTGGCTGCGCATGGGCGTTGCGAGGCAGCTACCGCCACGTCTATGCCAAGACCAACGAAACTACTCAGAAGGTCAACAGGGCGGCGTCTTTGCACTACATCGGGGATCATGCCGAGGCCCTTTCCATGCTGAACGAAGTACTCGGGCGTGAGCCTGAGAACCGTTTCGCTCTTCGGCTCAGGGCGCAGTGCGCTTGTACAGTTTCACGATTCCAGGATGCCCTAGCTGACCTGGAACGACTGGCAGGACTTGCACCTGATGATACCGGCGTTCACAACGACATGAGTTTTGTTCTGAACGAGCTTGGACGGCACCAAGATGCCCATGACTGTGCCGACCGAGCGATAAATCTCTCACCGGGGGATGCGTCGGCGTGGAACAACCGGGGGGTAGCGGCTGCGGGACTGTCGCGATTCGATGAGGCCCGGGAGTCCTTTGAAGCGGCGTTAGGAATCAACCCTCAGTATCCAGAAGTCTGGAACAACCTGGGGCATCTCCATCGCCTACTTAACCACACCAGCGAAGCTGAGGCCTGCTTCCAGCGTGCCATTGCTCTTAATCCTCGCTATCTCAAGCCCTACTTCAACCTGAATCAGATTATGCTGGAACGTGAGGATATTGACGGATCAGTGGCTCTTCTGGAAAGTGTCCTGGCAGTAGAACCGGGTCATCACTTTGCATTGAAGGCGCATGCTGCCTTGGTGGCTCTGCAAAAAGGAGACAGATAGCCATGCCCAAGGTATCAACCTCCATTGATTTACTCTGGCAGCTGGCCTGTCGGGAGGCCCTTGCCGGGTGTTTTGCTGCGATTGAGCCGGAGCATTTCTGCATGGCGCTGCTGAAGTTCTCCGAGCTTCCTGCGGATCAGCTTGAGAGGTTGAGTCCCAATGGCGGCCAGGCGGTGAAGGAATTGGCTGAAGACGTGCAGGCGGTCAAAAGGGATATTGCCCGCCTTGGCGTGGGCAGCACACAGGCTCGAAGGAAGCTGAGGGCGTCTTTTGGAAAGGGAGACGCTGTCTACGATGGCGGCGAGATGCATCGGTCTGAAAAGAGCCGGTTGCTCTTCGATGAGGCCGCACGGGAGATGGACAAGGCAGGAAGCGATGTTCTCACGTTGCGCCATCTGCTGGCGGCGATTACCGCAAATCCGACTCCCGCCATCCGCGAGGTGCTTCTCGTCGGAGGGCAAGCGGTTCGCGACTGCGGGGAACTCCCGTCTTGGCTGTCAAGGTGGGGAACGGACTTGACGGCTCAGGCGGCAAAAGGGGAGCTGCGGGAGGAGATCGGCCGCGCCACAGAAGCGAAGTCGGTTTTGAAGGCTTTGTGCGCAACGGGTCGAAAAGGCGTGTTCCTGGTTTCCGACAAGAGCGGCTCGGTTGATGCCGTCCTTGCATGCCTTGCCCTTGCTGTCACAAAGGAGATGCCTTGCTCAGACTTTCGGCGCCTTCACATCGTGGATGTCACCTGCAAGCTTCGCGGCGGCAGGCCTGACCAGCCCCCTGCGCGGTTCCTGCACGGCATCCTGGCGGAAGCAAGCCAAGTCGACAACCTGGTGCTTCGCCTCCCTGACATTGAGGACATACATCAAGCAGACACCCTCCTTGACGTCCTCAAGTCGGCCATGACGGCTACTGTGCCATTATGGGTCTGCCGAGTTGCCCATGAGGTTTACTGCCAGCGCATTCAGCGCGATGCTCATTGGCGTCGTGTCGCCACGGCCGTCGCCGTTCAGAACGAGATTCATGAAAGCATACCCAATGAACTGTAATGTTGCTTCGCCGCTTGGCAATCCCGTCCTTCTACCGTTGGAGGAAGCGTGATGTTTACGGAACGCGCACAACGACTTGTGGATACAGCGAAGGACTTCGCCTTTTCCAGCGGCGCAAGCCATTTGAATCTGAAGGCGTTCTTGGCGGCCATCGCCAGCAAGTCCGAGGCAGGCGTGCTTCTTGCCGACGTACTCGGGGTCAGTCCGGCCGCCTTGCGGTCTGCTTGCCCGATCCTGCCGGAACCTGCCGCATGCCCAGGCAAACTCGCGCTGGACGAGGGAGTCATCAGGATGCTCCAGGCCGCAAAGGAGCTTGCGCAAGAGGTGCCGGACCCACACCAACCGGCGCTCATTGACTTGCCGCATCTTGCGACCGCCTTGGCGAGCAGCAGCGAAGCGTGCCTTCTCATGTCGATGACGCCCATGCCGCGAGACGCCGCCGTGTCGCGCCTCGCCGCATGGTATGAGAAGGAAGCGAAGACACCGGACATACGGGATTTGACTGAAAGACTTCGGCAGATGCGCATGGACCTCCTGACCAGGGTCTTTGGGCAGGACCACGCCGTGCATGCTTTTGTGGAAGGGCTGTTCAACGCTGAGGTCGTTGCCGCCGCCGACGCCAAACGGCGCGCCCCCCGCGCCGTGTTCGTGTTCGCCGGCCCGCCCGGCGTCGGCAAGACATACCTTGCCGAGACCGGCGCGTCATATCTTGACAGGCCCTTTAGGCGCTTTGACATGAGCGCCTATTCGGGCCATCAGCAGAATGAAGAACTCGTCGGCATGAGCAAGTCGTACCGAGGGGCTCATCCGGGTGTACTCACCGAGTTCGTCGAGAAGAATCCTGACGCCGTCCTGCTCTTTGACGAAATCGAAAAGGCGCACATCAACACGATTCACCTATTTCTCCAGATTCTTGACGCAGGAACGCTGGAAGACAAATTCCATGAACGGAACGTTCAATTCCGGGATACGACAATAATACTCACGACAAACGCCGGCGCCAAGCTCTACGACCGACCCAACCAGAATGGCGTCAACACAGCCAATGCCAGCTTCCATCGCAGAACCATCCTGGATGCGCTTGAGACGGAAAGGGATCCCCGCACCGGCGAGCCGTTCTTTCCCCCGGCGATCTGCTCGCGGCTGGCAACAGGCTACCCGGTACTCTTCAACCGGCTTCGAGTGAATGAACTCGACCTTGTCGTACAGGCGGAATTGAACCGGGTAGGCAGCCTGTTGGAAAAGCAGTACTACAAGTCGGTCGCGTTCAGCGAGCTTCTGTCGCTCTGCCTTGTACTCCGGGAAGGGGCGCGTTCGGATGCACGAACCCTTAGAGCTCAGGCGGAAATCTTCGTGAAAACGGAAATCTTCAAGTTCTGCCAATTGTTCAAGACCGACCGGCTGGAGGACGTGTTCGCCAGGATGGACAAGGTCAGGTTTGTCCTGGACAAGAGCGATGGCCTCCAAGACGCCGAGATTGCCCGTCTCTTCGAACCGACCGAACAGCCGCGCATCCTCCTGGTGGCTGACAGCGATATCACGGTGCTGTACGCTGAGCATGTGACGGGCATTGATTGGCGCTGCGCTGCGAGTCAGGACAGGGCACTGGAGGCTCTTTCCGTCGAAGAGATCGACATGGTGCTCCTCGACATCTGGCTCGGGCGCTCAGAACTCGCGAGTCCATTGACGGCAACTGGCGAGCATTTTGACCATACACCCGCTGCGGCGCGGGGGCTTGACAAGGGACAGGAACTCCTTCGCAAAATACGAGACAGGATGCCGAACATGCCGGTCTTCCTACTGGCCCTGGCGGACGACGGCGAGGACGACGGAGAAACGCCAGCCGTGGACGATGAGCTGTTTGCGGCCTGTGTGAGAGGAGGAGGAGCTCGCGGCATGCTGGTAAGTCGCTTCGTGGACGGCATGGTTCCCGACTGGCAGGACCACCGCGATCAGTTGGCGGCTAGCCTGTTAGCTACATGCCGTCGCCTCCATCGAGAGAAGGCTGCCGACGGTCTTGCGCAAGAACGCAAAACACTCATTTTTGACACCGTGCCGCATGTGGACGCAGCAGGCAGAGAGATCAGCATCAGGCTCAGAAACCTACGCCTGGCACGAGCCATCGCCGCCGTCGACGCCGGGGAGATACTGGAGGATGTAGAGAGGCCGGGCACCCGGTTCGAAGACGTTATTGGCGCAGACAGCGCCAAGGAGGAGCTGAAATTCTTCATCGATTACTTGAAAAACCCGCGGCGGTTTGCGGCCTTGGGTCTCAAACCGCCCAAGGGAGTGCTCCTGCATGGGCCGCCTGGCACGGGCAAGACCATGTTGGCCAGGGCAGTGGCAGGTGAATCAAACATCGCATTCATTGCAGTATCAGCGACTAATTTTGTGACGCAATGGCAAGGCAGTGGACCGCAAAGCGTGAGGGACCTGTTTGCACGGGCGCGCCGATACGCCCCAGCAATTGTCTTCATCGATGAGATCGACGCGATTGGAAAAGTCCGCTCCGGCACTCCGGGCGCAGGTCATGGCGAGGAAATGGCGCTGAACGCCTTGCTGACGGAGATGGATGGATTCACGGGCACCGCACCGGATAGGCCGGTCTTCGTACTCTCCGCCACAAACTTCAAAGTGCAGCCGGAAGACCAAGACTCCCCAGAGCGTTCTTCGCGAACATTGGACCCGGCACTCGTGCGGCGGTTCTCACGTACCATTCTTGTCGATCTGCCGGACGCCGCCGCGCGCCGAAAGTATCTTGACATGCGGCTGAGAGACGTCCGAGGATTGAAGATACCGGCATCCGTCATCGATCTGATGGCCGAAAAGTCCACAGGAATGAGCATTGCGAATCTGGAACAGGCAATCGAGACCGCAGGCCGCAGCGCCATGAAGAAAGGGACGGAGTTGACAGTCGATCTGCTGATGGAAGCCCTTGACACAATCAAGGATGGCGAGGCTAAGGAATGGTCCCGCGAATTCCTGCAAAGCACTGCGCGCCACGAGGCTGGCCACACCGTCATGTACTGGCTGAGCGGGTGGTGGACTCCCGAGGTGTCGATCATCGCACGCGCCGACCGTGGGGGCGGAATGCGCCGTGCCGAAGCCGAGACGAGGCGCGAAAGCCTGACCCGCGATGACATGTTGGCGGCTATCAGGACAACCTTGGGTGGACGTGCCGCCGAGACTTTGTACTATGGCGAGGCGGGATTGACAACCGGCGCTTCAAGCGATCTTGAGAGTGCCACGCAGGATGCACGCAGAATGATTTGCCGGTACGGGATGATCCAGGAGTATGGCATCCTCGCAACTCCCGAGTTGTTCAAGTACGCCGAGGCCATCAGCAGCCCCATATATCAACGCATCAACGAAATAGCCTCGAAGATACTGAACGAGCAAATGGAACAAACCCAAAAACAGCTCGCAGAGAACCGCCAGCACCTGGACGCGATAGCCAATGCCCTGCTGGAGAAAAACCGGCTTTACCGGGTCGACCTTGAGAAGCTCCTGCCCCCGATCAAAGCTGCAAGCCAGCCGCCGCCAGCGACCACCTGATTGAGACGTATGGCGTTGTGGAAGAATGGAACATGGGATACCAGGAAGAAAATGAAACGCCGCCGGCCCTGTCGGATATCAGGGATGGATTCCGAGCGATGTGGGGGCAGTCAGTCCACAGTGTTTCACTGTTGATTGTTTGGGTCTGCGTCGGCCTTTTTCTGGCCACGGGCATCCTCTCCGGCTTTGGGTTCACTTCGCGCCATAGCGTTGTTGCGTTCCTCGGCCTGTCACGTGTCGGCATTCTGGAGCATGGCTTGTTCTTCCAGCTTCTGACTGCCCCCTTGCTGCATGCCAGCGTCACGCATCTCTTGTTCAATATGCTTGCTCTGTGGATGCTCGGCCCTTCTGTGGAACAGGCCATGGGACGGCTCCGGTACATCGGCTTTTCGCTGGCTTGCGCCCTTGTTTCGATGGCGGGCTTTCTCGTCCTGGCGCACGAACCTGGTGAACTGGTCATGGGCTACTCAGGCGTTATTTTTGGCATTCTGACTGCCCAAGCTGTCTACTTTCCGAACAATCGGTTGATGTTCTGCCTGTTTTTTCCGATGAAAATGAAATATGCCGTCCTGATCATGGGAGCCATGGAACTCTATCTCACGATTTCGCCTGAAAGAGCCGGTGTCGCGCACTCGGCGCATCTCTTCGGCGCACTGGCGGGGTTCGTTTACGTGCGGCTCATGCAATGGCAGGATGGATATAGCCGTTCAAAAGACGAACCCAGGAGGAGACCGCGCACAGGAGCGTCGCACTCAGTGAAGCGTCAGAAGATTCCTAAGGAATTGTAAAGCAGAAGAGAGAAGAGAGTCATGTCAAACGAGCTGACGATTAGCATAGTTGAAGGGATGATGAAGGGACAGAAATTCTCCTTTGCCGAACACGACATATTTATTTTTGGACGGGCTGGAGATTGTCATGCTTGCCTGCCCCATGATCCAAAAGTGTCTCGCCACCATTTTCTCATGGAAGTCAATCCTCCGAACGCAGTATTGCGAGACCTGGGCAGCTTGAACGGAACATACGTCAACGGCATCAAATATGGCGCCCGAAATCCAGGGGAGACGCCGGAACAAGGCGGAGCGCGACGCTACCCTGAAATCTCTTTGCGTGACGGTGACAGCATCCGGGCTGGCGATACGGTTCTCGTCGTGTCATCTCGACCGGCAACAACACGAGGCTCGGACGTCAACCCGGAGTCGATAAAAGAACCCGGCAAGGCCGACGCGCAGCCTGTATCAGCAAATTGGCACGAGCGCGGCGTGGCAATGCCATCCCTTGGGAAATCTCCAGGGGCCATTCAGCCACAGCGTTGTGCCAGGTGCGGCAAAAATATCGCCGAAGAAATCGGCGAACGTCAAGCTTCGGAAACCCTTTGCGACACATGCTACCAGCAACTGGCCGGTGATCCGGCGAAGATTCTGTCCAAGCTGCTCCAAATGGCGCGAAAGGAGATCGACCGCAGAGGTCCTCCCTCAATACCTGGATATGATATCCTAAAGAGGCTTGGGGTCGGCGGCTTTGGCGCCGTCTATCTTGCGCACCGTAGCGGCGATGCCCACCCCGTGGCAATCAAAATCATGCTGTCGCGGGTGGCCGTGGATGAAACGGCCCGTCAACGTTTCCTGCGTGAAATCAATATTCTAAAGACATTGCGGCATCCCCACATCGTACCCCTGCTGGATCACGGTTCGGTAGGCACGGCGTTCTACTTCATCATGGACTACTGCGCAGGAGGCAGCGTGGGCGACCTGATGCGGGTGCACGGTGGTTGTATCCCAGTCCGGGAGGCAACCAAACTCATTCTCGAAGCCTTGGACGGACTTGCGTATGCCCATTCAAAAGGAATCGTTCACCGAGACATCAAACCCGCCAACATCCTGCTGTCAGGCGACGCGAACTCTCCCCTGGCGATGGTGGCCGACTTTGGCCTTGCCAGGAGCTTCGAGAAAGTCGGATTCAGCGGGATGACCATGACCGGGAATTATGCTGGGACCTTTCCGTTCATGCCCCGTGAGCAGGTGACTGATTTCAAGCACAGCAAACCATGCAGTGACGTATGGAGCATAGCGGCAACTTTCTACAACATGCTGACCGGATTCTATCCCCGTGACTTCCCGAAAGGCGCAGACCCGATGGAGGTCGTCTTGGAGGCAAAACCTGTCCCTGTACGCCAGCGAAATGCGACTCTCCCTTCAAACATCGCCGATGTGATTGACCATGCGCTGGCCGATGAGGCTAACGTCAGGTTCCAGACGGCGACGGACTTTCGCGATGCCCTGCAAAACGAGGTCGGCGTGTGACGGGGAACAACAAGAATCACTACCCGCAACGAATTCAACCTGGAAAAACACAACGCCATGCCTGGGTTTTGTACTCATGCAATGCAAATGCCATTGATGGGGAATCTCGCAACAGTGCCCGTCATCTGGACTGCAAATGCCGTCAACCAGAGCGGCCAGTACATGTCGAGCCAGCTGCCGGCTGTTGGTAACGGCGACGAATGGCGTTTTTTTTTGACGGTTTTGGAGTGGCGGTCGCAGCACCTTGGATGTAAGCGACCGCCTCCCATCAGCCTGAAGACTGCGGGGGGCTTGAATGGGGAACATTGCCTATCGGTTGATTTGACGACAGTGCCGCCGTCACGTATGGCGTTGCGACGCCTGGGCCGGATAGCTTGGGATATCCGGCCAGAGATGCGGCGGCGCGGAACCAAATGCTGCCTTGATGGCTGTTATCAATGGCTGACCAAATCACTGTCCAGGTCAATTATCCACCCTGCGCGGTTTTGCAAATCATGGCAACAGAGATAGATTGAAAGAGGAGTTATTTTACCTTTTTCCCCTGCCGCCGCACAGCCTGTCTACGGTTGGCGCACCATAATTCTTTTTTCGGAGAAGACATGTTCATCGACATCCATGCGCATGCGTATCGTCGACCCTTTTTGCAGGTTCCCAGCGCCAAACCCTGGCCAACACCCGCCCAACTCATCGAATTTTATGACCGCGCCGACATAGAGAAGGCTATTCTCCTGCCGCTGATCGGCCCGGAGTTCTATCTGCCGCAGGCGAACGAGGACATCCTGGAGGCCGCAGAGCAGTACCCAGGCCGTTTCATTCCCTTCTGCAACATCCACCCGCGCGCCATCCGCAATGACCCGCAGGCACCGCTGGAAAAAGTCCTTGAGCAGTACAAGGCGGCTGGTTGCAAGGGCGTCGGCGAAGTAATCTGCAACATGTCTTTTTTCGACCCCTACATGCGCAATTTTTTCCGGGCTGTGGAGAAAGTCGGCCTGCCCATGACGTTCCACATCGGACATCGCCTGGGCGGCTGCTATGGCATTTATGACCAACCCGGCCTGCCCGGCTTGGAAGAAACCCTGCAAGTTTATCCGAACTTGGTCATGCTCGGCCATTCCCAGACCTTCTGGGCGGAAATCAGCGTGCTTGACACCGTCGCCGCCCGCAACGGCTATCCGAGCGGCAAAGTGGTCGAAGGCGCTGTGCCGAAAATCATGCGCCGCCGCCCAAATCTCTATGGCGACCTCTCCGCTGGCAGCGGCGCCAATGCCCTGATGCGCGATCCAGAGTATGCCGCCGCTTTCATGACCGAATTCCAAGACCGGCTGCTGTATGGCATCGATATCTGCTCTGCACCCCAGGACAGTCATCGCAAACTGGCCAACTTCCTCATCGAAATGCGGGACACTGGCAAAATCAGCCAAGAAGTCTTCGCGAAAATCGCTCGCGAAAATGCCATCCGACTGCTCAAACTGTGACACCCGGCCGTGCTACATCAATGCCGCCAACAGCACCAAGACCAAACAACCTGAACTGAAACGTCTTATCATTGCACAAAGAAAGGTTCTCCCATGCCGAAATCATTGACCATTCCCTCTATGTTGGCCGCTGTCGGGCTGGCCGCAACTGTTCTTTTGACCAGCCTGGCAACAAGCTGCCGGCACTTGGCGCCTACCCCGGTGGCGCCGGAGCAATGCCAAATCGTGGTGCCGGCAGACGCCATCCCCGCTGAAAACTACGCGGCCAAGGAGCTGCAAGAAGGCCTGCGCCAAATCTTCGGCGTCGAAATCCCCATCGTGCACGAGAAGACTGCGGCGCACGCATTCTACATCGGGCAGTCGCACCTGACTGCGGCGTTGCTCGGGGTTGATTGGCAGGAGATGAAGCGCGACGAGATGATCGTAGCCAAATACAAGGACAACTACATCTTGTCTGGAGCACGACCGCGCGGCGCTCTCTATGCCGTCTATGAACTGCTGGAGCATGGCTACGGCGTTCGCTACTGGACTCACGCTGTGACCGACTGGCCCAAGGCGTCGCAATTCTACCTGCCGTCCTACACAAAGCGCTTTGCGCCGCCCTTTTTCAGCCGCCATGCGTATTACGACCTGATCAACAAGCATCAGGAATTTGCAGTCAAGATGCGCACCAACTGCACGGCTTCCACACCTGAGCTGGGCGGCCGCGAAGTGCTGATCGGCTTTGTGCATACCTTTGACCGCTGGCTGCCAGCAGCCAAGTACTTTGACAAGCATCCGGAATGGTACAGCCTGCGGGACGGCGTCCGCGTCGGCGGTCAGCGGGAAGGACAGCTCTGCCTGACCAATCAGGAGATGCGCAAAGAATTCATCAAAGTAGTGCTGGAGAAGCTGGGGCCGCATGGCGACGGCGCTATGATTGACGTGTCCCAGAATGACAATATAAGCTATTGCCAGTGCGAGAAATGCCAGGCGTTTGTCGACCAGAATGGCAACCAGACTGACTTGCTGCTGGACTTTGTCAATGAAGTCGCGGCAGCGGTGGAGCGACACAACCCGACCATGTATGTCGAGACCCTTGCCTACCAGTACACGCGCCAAGTGCCCGGCACAGTGCAGCCGCGCAAAAATGTGATCATCCGCCTCTGCACTATCGAATGCATGTTCGGACATCCGCTCAACTCCGACTACAACGCCTCTTTCCGCACCGACATCGCTAACTGGAAGAAAATCGCGCCGCAGCTGTTCATCTGGAATTATGTGACTGACTTTGCCAAGTTCTACCAGCCGATGCCAAACTGGCGTCACCTCGGCAAAGACTTGCAGATGTTCGTCGATCATGGCGCTATCGCCATTTTTGAGCAGGGCTGCCACGGACCAGGCTCGACCGGCGACCTGACTGACATGCGCGTCTGGGTGACCAGCAAACTGCTCTGGAATCCGAAGGAAGATGTGAACCGGCTGATCCGCGAATTCGCCAACGGCTACTACGGCGCGGCCGGCCCGGAATTCATCCGCTATATCGACATCATCTGCGACGCTATCCGACGCAACCCCGACTTCAAAACCGGCTGCTTTGCCAAGGAATGCCTGTGGCTGGATGACGACGCTTTCATCAAAGCCTGGCAATGCATGGAACGCGCCAAAAAGCTGGTGGCCAACGACCCAACGCTGCTGAAACGCGTCGAAATCGCAGCCGTGTCCATCAACCTGGCCATGTTTGACCGGCCTGATCTGCTCATCAAATCCGGCGCTTACGCATCAGTCAGCAACGCCTTTGCTGACCTTGATCGGCTCTTCGCCCTTGCCAAGGAAGGCGGCGGCTGGCGCTACACCGAAAGCGACGATGGCGGCAGCTTCAAGGCAGTCCGCCGCAACTTCGGTCTCGGACTGGCCAAAAAACATATTCTGGACGGCGCAGACATCGACAAAGTGATGGCCATGATGGAAAAAGACTTCGGACTCACAGGCGAAGAACTCAGGAGCGTACGCTGGTCCTTCGAGTACTTCAAGGATCGAGACAACTTCCCCTTCAAGATTGACGTAAAGCGCCCAGAAGGCACGCCGATACAGACGATTGATCTGCCGACCGAAGGCTGGCGCTTCACCACAGACCCGGAACGCACCGGCCACCAGCGCAAGTATTTTGACGATGCTTTTGACGATGCCAAATGGACACTGCAAAAGGCCGCGGCGTGGGAGGGCCAAGGATTCAAAGACTATGACGGCGTTGGTTGGTATCGCATCCGCTTCAAGATGCCAGCCAAGACGGCTTGCAAGGCCGTGGAGCTGCAAGTCGGCGCTGCGGACGAACAGGCCTGGGTGTGGCTGAACGGCAAATATGTCGGCCAGAACCTGGGCGTGCCCGAGGAGATCTGGGACAAGCCCTTTGCCCTGGATGTGACTAACGCTGTGCAATGGGGCGCTGAAAACATCCTGACCGTCCGCGTTTCCGACATCGGCTATGCCGGCGGCCTCTGGAAGCCCCTCAAAATCGTCTTGCTGAAGTGACCTTCTGCGCCCGCGGTTGACGTATCAACTGCGGGCACCAGCAAAAGCTGAGGCAAATCAACGAACACCCGCAATCAAAAACGCCGATGGCACTGAATCAGTGTCCATCGGCGTTCGCTTTTCAAGCGACTGTGCGAACTCTCCCGCCTTGCTCAGCCTTGCAGCCAGCGCGACAAGTTAGCGCTGACAAAGCTGTCGTCGGAAAGATGCGGATACGAGCGATATACCCGGTCGATTTCCTCGCTCTGGCCAGGCGAGAGCACTTCTGCCGGATTGAGGCACCAGGTGCCTTCCAGGAGTCCCTGTCGGCGCAGCACTTCATGGATGCCGGGAATGCAGCCACGGAACTGGTTGGCAGCGTCGAAGAAAGCAGCATTGCAATCAGTCACCTCCGCAGCCAGGGTAAGCAACGAGGCCGGAATCTGGTCTGCGGCAGCGGCCTTATGGAGTTCATCCAGCAAGCGAACCGCCGCCTGCGTCCATACACACCAGTGGCCGAGCAGGCCGCCCTTGATGCGGAGGGCTTTTTCGCCGGCTGCGGTTTTAACCCGGAATTCCGTCAACAAGTCAACCACGATGTTGTCGTCATTGCCAGTATAAAGGGTGATGTCCTGTTCGCGGCCGGCTTCGGCGACGGCTCGGATAACGTCAAAGGTCTGGTAGCGATTGAAGGGGGCTATCTTGATGGCGATGACGTTGTCGATGGCAGCGAACTGGCGCCAGAAGGAGTATGGCAGAACGCGGCCGCCGACAGCGGGCTGCAAATAGAATCCGATGACCGGGATAGCCTTAGCGACTTGCTCGCAGTGATCCAGCATCGCCTCGACCGAGTCATCGCGGAAAGCGGAAAGGCTGAGCAAGCCAGCGTGATAACCGCGTTGAATTGCAAAGTCGGCCTCGCGCAGAGCCTGGTCAGTCCGGCCGCAAATCCCGGCAATCTTGAAAATGGGGCGATTCACCCGTGCGGACCACTTGTCAATCGCGACCGAAACAATGCTCAAAACCGGCTCGAACAAACCGATCTTCGGTTCCCGGATTTCAAATTGCGTCGAATGCACTCCGACTGCAATGCCGCCGGAACCTGCGTCGATGTAGTAACGTGCCAAGGCAGCTTGGCGATCCGGGAGAAATTTACGCTTCGCGTTGAGAGCCAACGGCATGGCCGGAATCACGGTTCCCTGGCGAAGCGTCTGTAAAAGACCTGGAGCAAGGTCGGTGTAATGCATAGTCGTGTTCCCTCAAAAAACGTGATGACTTGACGCCGGCGGCGATGTATCCGCAATCGGCAAAAACAACAGTTTCTTTCACTTAATACCATAATGGCGCAACAGGGACTTTTCAAGTAAGCGAGGCGACAGACGCAGAGACTGTGCCCCGGATGCCAACCGGTCCACGCAGGTCGCCCGCATTAGACCGACGTCTTCGATGGAAAGCTGAATCGAATGAAGTACATTATTTACGACCGCGACCAGCTGTTCCGAGGGGAAAATTTTTCTAACCAAGGTGAAACATGTTCAAAGTGCCTGTAACCTTCCTTTTCGATTTTGAGCACACCTCTGATGCCATGCGTCCCTACATTATGCATGAATTCGCTGCCAACGGCGCAAAGCATCTTGTGCTAACTGACACTCTTATCTCGATGGTGATGCAGAATCCAGGGCTGTCCAGCCAACTGCAAAAGGAAGTAGCATCTTTCGGACTCACCTTTGTCGATGCCCATGCCCCTTTCGGCCCGGCTCTTGATCTCATCTGTCCCGACCCGGCCTTGCGTCGAGTGGGTGCATTGCGCCGCAAGCTCGCACTCAACATTGCCGCTGACCTCGGGGTGGACACCATCGCTGTCCACGTCGGCAATGACAGCCGCACTTTGGGTCAATCCATTGAGCAAAGCATGGAATTGATTGCATCGGCATTAGATGATGCGCTTGCCGAGGCCGAAAAGCTGAACATCGTCATTTGCATCGAGAATATCTGGTCTCGCAGCAATACACCAGAACGGCTGTTAGAAATCAAGGCGAAATTTCCAACCGAAAATCTCGGTTTCTGCTACGATTCTGGACATGCCAATCTGATGGACAAGGGGCGACACCATCCTGATAGCGCTCCCCGTGCTGCATGGAATGCGGTTGGCATTGCCGAGCCGCCATGGGAGAATCAGGCGTTGGAAAAAATGTTGCCTCACGTCGTGAACTGCCATCTGCATGACAATGACGGCTCCAGCGATCAGCACCGCAATATAGGTCATGGAAATATTGACTGGAAGCATATCATCGGACTGTTGAAAACCGCGCCGTGCCTAAAAAATATTCAATGCGAAGTGATACCATTGTATACTGGCACGCCAATTCGAGAACTCTGCGAAGCATTCCAAAAACTCGAAACATTATAATCTTTGATTGCGGGTCATGTACGAAATCTTGTGATGGGAAGAGAGATTTGACATAAGCCGCAAAGCGCCAAATGCCCCAGAGGGGGCAGGACGGTTTCTCAGTCCAGCAGCGCGGCCAGGTCTCGTCGGCCGTAATATTCCGGCAGTCCGGAGGCGAATGGCGCTGCCAGTGCCGGGCTTGCTGTCAGCAGTCGCTTCTGCTCGTCGAGGAGTTTCTCTCCTTTGAGTCCTTCGACCCAATGCAGAATCTCATCCGCCATCGGGGTCTCCAGGTCGAGCTGTTGAGCGAACCATTTGGCGATGCAGACACCATAGTAGATATCATCACTGAAAAATCGGTGCGTGATATCGAAACCCCACTTGCCATTAGGCAGCTGCACCACCGGTGTGCGGATTTCCCGCAAAGTCTTGGAATTCACAAAAGTGGACAGGATGTCTGTATTGCTGGAAGCATAGCTGAAGCGCTCCAGGGCGAGATAATCCAGCATAAAGGGGAATGTCTTGGCCGGGAAACGCCGACGCAGCTCCTGCCGGATGAGGCTGTAGTCATCGTCCAGGCGTTGCAAGTACTCCACTGACAACTGGTCGTAATCGCGGTAGAAATACGGCACTGACTCCGCTGAGTCCCATTGTCCGCCGCTGACTTGCGCCAGGGCATAACACCGGGTGGGATGGATAATCTGATTGTCCACTGAGAGTGTCAGCGAAATAAAATCCGGCGACTGCTGCGCTTCTCCGGCGCCGAACCAGCGCAGGCTGATATTGTCGAAGATTTCCTGCTTCAGCAGGGCGAAATCACTGTCCGGATGCAACGCGACGCAATTACTGGCTTTGCCGCCATAAGTGATGCCCCGACGACCATATTCGCCGATGCGGGCAATCCAGGGGATCAGCCCGAAAGCAAAGTATTTGATATTTGGCAGGCGGTATTTGCGTTGCACTTCCTCGACCATCCAGTTGAAGCCTCCTTGGCCGTAGATGGTTCCCAGGCAGACCTGCTGCTCCGGGCGCAGATGTCGGGCAATCTCATGCAAAGCCGGGCGGTATTGACTGACTGGCATGCACAGGATTATCACCTCGGCTTGGGGCACCAGCATTTCTGGTCGGTCGCTTACCGCTGCCAGGCGGCCCTTGACGGTAAAGACTTTCTCGTGATGCTCATTCCAATATTCCGCCGAAACCTCCTGACACCAGCGCGATGGCG
>Ga0209510_1001579_pt1 | contig 25483 bp, 19 predicted proteins | sample BiotimSIPDNA_FD_185749 | JGI IMG/M metagenome (GOLD analysis project Ga0209510, IMG submission 185749) | Anaerobic biogas reactor microbial communites from Washington, USA - Biogas_R1 time_0 SIP DNA (SPAdes) (version 2) | ecosystem: Engineered > Bioreactor > Anaerobic > Unclassified | place...
GAATGTGGAATCCTCGCCGACCATCAATCGAATCGGCCAGGGCAGGATGTGGCACAAGCGGCCTAATCAGTCCATATGGTATCAGACTGTAGCCGTGCCGGTGCAGGACACAAAAAAGGACTTGCCGGTGGAGGTGAAGCTGGAGCTGCTGACGGATCTAAAAACCATACAGGATGTGGGCGAGGTTATGGACGACGCACCCTTGATTCTGCGATATAAAGTAAGCGCGGAGCTAAAGGATGCGGGCATCTACGACAACGATGTAAAAAAGACGGTCTATTATGCACGCCATGACATAGAAAGCTGGATATTGACCTTCAACGATATTGATAATCAGACAAATCAGGCCGAACTGCCCCAGCAGCAAGTGACTATCTCTCCCCTGAACAACACAGGAGCTGCCGAATTCACACTTAAGACAACCTATGGCGTATTTCGCAGCCATGATTGGGACATATATGTTACAGCCAAAGGCCAGGTCACCTACAAGGATGGGGAAGCAGGCAATTATGACTATGCCGCACTCCATACACTTTTGGGAACAACCAAGCCGGCAGATCCACCTAACAGAATCGTCGAGGACTTCGTCCCGATGCAACAGATCCCTGAGGTTGCCTTTGATGGAGTGCCCTTTGCTGCGAAGGATGATACCGATATGTCAAAGGTTGAAAGCAGAAAGGTTTTTGTCGATGGGATAGAAGTAAAGGCGGAAGAATTCTTCTCTGGCAGCTACATATTTCCCGGCAGTGTAGGAGAGAACGGCCGATTTTCATATGTGGACTGCCAATACCAGGTAAAGGAACTTCCTGGGGAAATGGGGAAGGTGGTATCAAGAGATGTGGTATACATCTATCCCACAAAGCCCATTGCTAATTTCCAGATCACATCGAACACATGGAAGCAGAATAGAATAATTGAGCTTGAAAACACATGCGAGGCAGGTAACATACAGCTGGTTATAGATGAATTCCCCATTGTAGCCTACGAATGGTCATATGGCGGAGATACCAGCCAGCTGCGCAAGGGCAAGGACACGAATTCAGTAAAGGAGCTGCTGTATAAGCTTCCGGGTATCTATTCGGTTACACTAAGATGTAAAAACACGTTGGGGAAATGGTCAGATTCATATACAGTGGAGTTTCAAGTACTTGAGGATGTTGAGCCTGCGGTTGGTGTAAACCTTTCTGAATCAGTCTACACAAGAAACGACAAGGTGAATGCATGGTACTATTTCATTGGCAGCACTGATGGGGATGTAATAAAAGCATCCAGCATAGAGCTTTGGCATGACAGTGACAATGACGGAGCTGTTGACAAAAAGCTAACAGCATGGAGCGATCAGGAGGAATTTCCGGAATACGTGCCGACCAGGCTGGGATATTACAAGTATATGGTTACTGCACTCGAGGACATTGTCTCTGATACCCTCCCACAGCACATTACAGAAGCTGACAGAAAGAGGGCGACCTATGAGGTTGAGTTCTGGGTAGACAATTACCAGCCCTTGAGCGATTTGTATGTAAACATCCCTATTCAAAGATCCACTATTGATATTTTCCTGATGCTTGACAAGGATATTGACTCAAGCAAGCTGGACTATGTCAAGACAAATCGTGTAAGCATGTCAAATTGGCTGTTGGGTAAGAACATTATTCCGAACATAAGTATTTGGGATATGAAAACTTATACCTATTCTCAGACCGCTAGTACCAGCAGAAATACAGGCAGCAGTTATCCTTCGTCATCAATAGCCTATTCAAGTAACGGCTATTCCGGGACGCTAACCAGGACAAGCGTTTCGAATAACGACTATTCAAGAGATAATGGACATTACGAGACTAAAACAGAGAGCAAAACAGCTACAGCTACTGGGTCAGGTTACACGAAGATTAAATGGAAATGTGATGAGCATGGCGTATGGCATAGAACAGGCTCCTCTGGCACCAATAATCCTACAAAGTCATATTCAGATTCTGACGGCTATAAGGGTACTTTAAACAAGATATCATGGAGCTGCACTTCTAACACAGGGCATCCTTCAGGTGGAAAGCCAGGGGATACTTATACACAAACTATGTTATTTTCAGCAGAATACTCCGGTACTGTTTCCAGAACCGTGCAATACTGGGTTCCCAATATTGTTTGGTACGACAACTATACAGGTTATTATTCCGGCACCATATACAAGCATGTGCGGCAGCCCTATACGGACACATTCAATCCAACATCGCGTAAATATGTGGTTTATATAAGTGATGGTACCATCTCAGAATTGACGGATCTGGATATGGTAATGGGCTACGCAAAAACCGCAAAGCTTTATCTTGCGGGAGCAGCGGGAATGCAGTCACAGCGTGCACATGACAAATACTTCTCATCAGCAAGCAAATCCATTGATGCCCTCCTGGATGAGATTCTTAAGGACATAGCAGTGAACAGTCCGGATGTTGAAAGGCTATATGTGCTTCAGAATGAGGCCTTTATGATGAATGCAGGCCACATGGACCTTGAGGGGGATCCAATTGTTGAAACAGGGATCCAATATGTCCATGAACCGGACTATTATGACAATCCTACGGGCACTGAACCGGGGTCGGCACTGACATTCGACGAGGAGGAAGGATGGGGGAATACTATAAAGTCAAGCTTTGCCAACACAGGAAAGCACACAATTTATCATAGGGTAAAGGACAGACCATCTGAAGACCCAGATTTTGCGCAGTACTCATATTATTCCGGAAACACATCCCTGGAAATCTATGTAGTCCGAAAGCCCATCGCGCTTGCGACCTTGGACTGGGATTATGATGCAGCTAGTCATAACTATAAAACAAGGTGGGTAGACTTGAGCTATGACCCCGACCATCAGTACAGCCGCCCGGACAAAGGAATTGTAGACCGCAATATCATGTGGCGGAGGGCAGGTGGCCAGTGGAACTATGGTATACCTGATAATCTTGCAGCGGGGACCTATGAGTTGAACTATTATGTACTTGACCCGGAGGGCTACTGGTCCGATCCCTTTGTGATGAGCTTTACTCTTGATACAGCGCCATCCGTGCAGTTTGAGGCGTCCCTGAGGACACTGGACAGCAAGTTTAGTCTTATTCGAGTAGCCGGTGATTCAAGCAAGCCCGGTATACCGGCATCAGAGTTTTTAGAGGCTTTCGACCTGTGGACTCGTTACCCCCATGATGTTAAGCTTGAAATGGCCTTATTCAGCGGAGCAACGAGGATGTCTCCTCTGAAGACCGTAGCCTTTGCAAGTACAACAGGCAATAAGGTCGCAAATGATATTACATGGAATAATGTGATATACGAGATACCGGGTAATTTGGCAGATAAGACTTATGACTTTAGAATTTTTGCAGTAGGGGAGGCTGGACAGAGTGCGCAGAGGAGTTTCGCAGTTACTGTTTCTACTCCCATAAATTTAGAACCCTCTATGCCGGCGGAAGTGGTCGGAGGCACTTCGGCTGAAGTATCTGCACATACTTCAAAATATGTGGGTTACGTCAATGCTATGCTCTTCTACGGCACTCCCTATGCAAAGTCATTCAATCTCACAAACACGCAGGGCGTCAATGCCGGAGGAAAGGACTGGACAGAAGCGCTGTCAATACCTGATGGGATTCCAGAGGGAAATTATGTTGCCAGATTTACGGCTAGGGCTCCAAATGGAACTACACAGATAAAGGATGTTCCTTTCAGGCTGGTAAATCTAGCTATAAAGGATGTAAGCATAAATGGCTACTGGAACCACTGGCGCGGTCAGCTTGATATACATGGTGAGAGGATGACAGATGAACCCCACAGGTTCTTGTCGCTGGAGCGCATAAGAATAGACATAACTACCGTCGGAGATCCCGAGAGCGTCATTATTCGCTTTAGCCCCGAGCTTGAAGCAATGCTCTATACAGATCCGGATGGTCACACTTATGACTACGACAGTGATTTCTTTGGATATCAGGTTCTGTTCCCGCGGGATTCAACCTTTTCAGCCACCGGTAACCTTGTGTCCTGGGAATACCATCTTCCTCTGGCTCCCTCGAGCAAGAGTTGGGATAACAACAGGCTGAGGCCCCGGTACTCTATGACGGTTACTGCCCAAAAGGCCGGTGCCACTGCTACCTATGTGATTGATGATATCGATATAACCGGTAATATCTATGATCTGACATATATCCAGCCAGGGAATTAGCTTAGTGTGCCGCCACTTCCGACAGCACCAACCTAAATCGCTTCATTATATGAGCTACCGTCAGTGTCGATGGTAGCTCATTTTTATCAAATGCTCCTAAGACCTCCGCCTCTATAGGCAGGGGATAAACAGGTTCTCATTTCAGTGGTGGGTTCTATCCCCCTCTGAAGGAGCATTTGATAAAATGCTCGCAGCGCGATACACACAAAACGCGTAGGGAAGGCGCTAAAGCGCCCGCAGCGTATTTTGCTTTACAAAAACGCGGTTTGGCGTACAATTCGCGCAAGCACTCATTGAATTGTCACAGGACTACTCTTGTGATAATATATGTATATTGCAAATGCGGGAAATTATTGCTCATGAATGTAGGAAGTATATATAGGCACAGACATAAGAGGGTTTTTCTAAGTATATATAATATTATATATTATGAGAAGTGAGGTGCCATTTATGTGGACCAGAGGTGGACTTAAAGCCAGAGCAAAGGAAGTTCTTCGGGGGAATTACTGGAAAGCGTTCCTAGTTAGTCTGGTGATTGGATTTGCAACAGGCGGAGGCGGAGGCGGGGGCGGCGGCGGCAGCAGCTCAAGATGGAATAGCAACTACAACAATAGTAGTTGGGGAGATATGGGCGAAGAATTACTCCTTTTTATAGGCGCTTTTTTAGTCATATTAGCCGTAGTCTTTGTTGCTGCATTAGTGATTAGTATTCTTCTTGCATCTCCCCTGGAGGTTGGAGGCAGAAGATACTTCATCCAATCGGCTCAGTATTTCGACAATAGCAAATGTTTTAGATTTGCATTTGATGGACATAATTACCTTGGGATTGTTGGAACAATGCTGCTTAAAAAAATTTTCCTGTTTCTATGGACCTTGTTGTTCATCATTCCCGGTATAGTCAAAGGCTATGCATACAGAATGGTGCCCTATATATTGGCGGACAATCCTAATATCGGAGCGCGCAGGGCTATTGAGCTTAGTAATAATATGACGCAGGGACACAAGTTTGATATGTTTGTTCTGGACCTGTCCTTTATCGGATGGTATTTGCTTGGTGTACTGGCTATTGGAATCGGTGTCTTGTTTGTGGCTCCATATGATCATGCAACTAATGCCGAGCTATATCTGGCCCTACGTCAGAATGCCGTTGAGCGTGGGATGTGCAGCCTTTCAGAGTTGAATTTGTATGATCCGCTGGATGGGCATGATAGCTGGTGAGAGCTTTGATAAACATAAGAAGATGGAGCAGAAGGGATGGATTTCGTGGGTTGGCTTTATAGGCTTGAGAGAAAATTCGGTAAGTATTGTATAAAGAATCTGATGCTGTATATTACGGCTTTGAATGGGGTTGTGGCTATTTTGTCATATGTGGATGCAAAGGGCACCCTCATTTCAAAGCTGACCCTTGTGCCGTCTCTTATAATGGAAGGAGAGGTATGGAGGCTTGTGACCTTTCTATTTATCCCGATGACTACCTCTCCGATTTGGCTGCTCTTTACCCTATATTTTTACTACATGATTGGTTCGACACTAGAACAAGAGTGGGGCTCCTTCAGGTTCAACGTCTATTACCTGATTGGAGTTCTGGGGACTATAGCGGCCGCCTTTGTCATTGGCTACGGGGAATCGTCACTTCTTAATCTTTCCCTGATCTTTGCCTTTGCATATTTGTTCCCCAATTTCCGGATGCTCATATTCTTCTTTTTCCCGGTGAAAATAAAGTATATGGCCATAGTTTATGCATTATTTTTGGTCCTGCGCATTCTACTTTCACCAATCACAGGTCTGATAACGGTTGTCAGCTCTGTTCTGAACTTTATTCTGTTTTTTGGGAAGGACCTTATAAAAGGACTGAAATTCGGTCGGAGGGCCTATTTTAACCACAGAGATTTTGAGGCGAAAAAGCCCAAGCTAATAGTCCTTCACAGGTGTACGATATGCGGAAGGACCGAGATGGATGATAAGAATCTGGATTTCAGGTACTGTGCGGAATGTGATGGCGACCATGAGTACTGCATGGATCATCTTTACGATCACGAGCACGTTAGGGAAATCAATTAGTAGCTTACTGCTCCTGTTGGCAGCGAGCAGACTCGCCTGATAGCTGTAAGGCTCAACTGAAAGCTGTCAGACTCAGCCGTCAGTAAGCTCAGTCGGCAGCTGTTAGAACTCAGCCGGTTTACATTTTTTTCTGCCAAACTCATAAAGGATTGCATCTACTATACGCCCGGAGGCAAGACCATCGCCATAGGGATTGATGGCTCGGGCCATTCTTCTGTATTCATCTTCTTCTTCAATCAACTCAATGGCAAGGGCATTAATAGTTTCACGATTTGTCCCGGCCAGCTTTACCGTGCCCGCGTCAACGGCTTCAGGCCTCTCTGTCTCGTTTCTCAACACAAGCACTGGCTTACCCAGCGATGGAGCCTCCTCCTGGAGCCCTCCTGAGTCAGTCATGACAAGCCATGATCTATCCATAAGATTGTGCATATCCTGCACATCCAGTGGATTAATCAGGTGAATTCGAGGATTTGCACTAAGTATTCTAAAGGCAGTCTCTCTAACGGCTGGATTTAGGTGAACGGCGTAGACAATATGGACATCGTCATACTTATTTGCTATATCATTTAGGGCCAGGCATATCTGCTCCAGAGGCTCTCCGAGGTTCTCCCGGCGGTGAGCTGTGACAGCGATTGTCCTTTGACGGCTAAAATCAATTTTTCTAAGTGTATCGTCCTTGAAAGAATAATCCTTACGGACAGTGGTCTTTAAAGCGTCGATTACGGTGTTGCCGGTGACATAAATCTTGTCGGAGGGAATGCCCTCTCGAAGAAGGTTCAATTTATTCGTCGATAAGGGGGCGAAGTGGTAATCCGCTAATGCCCCGGTCAATTTTCTGTTCATCTCCTCCGGGTAGGGGGAGTATTTGTCGTAGGTCCTAAGCCCGGCTTCCACATGCCCTACGGGTATCTTATGATAAAAAGCCGCAAGTGCGGACACGAAGCAAGTGCTTGTGTCGCCGTGAACCAGGACAATATCGGGTTCAACGCTGTTAAACACACGGGAAAGACCTTCCAATGCCCTTGCTGTGATTTGTTCGAGCGTTTGCCTATCCTGCATTATATCCAAATCAAAGGAGGGACTTATCTGGAATATATCCAGAACCTGATCGAGCATCTGCCTATGCTGTGCAGTTACGCAAACAAGGTTGTCTATTTCCGGATGCTTGTCAAGCTCTTTTACTAGCGGTGCCATTTTCACCGCATCCGGCCTTGTGCCGAATATTGGCATTACCTTAATTTTTTTCATTTAATTATCCCATCTGAGGGTTTTTCCTTAAGAGAACTCTTCTTCCGAATAGCCCCGGAGGTTGCCTTTCCAGGCTCCTTGTTTCCCTCTCCAACATTATCATCCATTATGCCGTGGTCATTCATGTACTTCGCCCCGCCCAGGACAAATACTGAAACCGCCAATAGCAGTATGATAGCACTAAGAGCACCACGATCTGCAAGAACGATAGCACACAGTCCCAGTGTCGCGCTGGCAAGATACATAATCAGTACAGATTGCCTCTGGCTCAGCCCCATGTCAATCAGCCGGTGGTGTAGGTGACTCCTGTCGCCCTGCATTATGGGCTTGCGGTTGAATATTCTCCGGACTATGGCGAAAAGCGTATCAAAAAGCGGTAAGCCCAGCACTAATAAAGGTATTGCTATGGAAATAGCCGCGTAGGATTTCATTGTACCCTGTATGGCTATGACGCTCAGGGTGAATCCGAGAAAAGCTGCGCCGGTCTCGCCCATGAATATTTTTGCCGGGTTGAAATTGAAGGGCAGGAAGCCCAGTGTGGCGCCGGAGAGTGCCGCAGTGATTAAGGCAATATATATTGCAGTAGCCGGCAAAAGGTCTACTCTCAGAACAGAAACAAAGAAAAGAGATAGAGAGGAGATAGAGGAAACTCCTGCTGCAAGGCCATCGAGTCCGTCAAGCAGGTTGATTGCATTAGTTATACCTACAATCCAAAAAATGGTAAGAGGATACGAAATATATGGGCTAAGCTCAAGATAAGGGTTTGAGCTAAATGGGTTTGTAAGAACCGAAATCCTTGTGCCGGATATCAGGACTACAGCAAGTGCCGCCGATATTTGGAATAAAAGCTTTGTCTTTGCACTTAGTGTCCTGGTATCATCAAGTACACCTTCGAAAACAATTATGGCTACACCCACAAGAAGCCCTAAAAAATCCTTGTTGGCTGTCAAAATGTTGGATGTGGTTAGGAGGTTAAAAAGCAAGGACACAATAAAGCCGGTTACTATGGCCAGCCCACCTATTAAGGCAATGGGCTTCTTATGCATCCTGCGATCATCCTTGGGTACATCCACTGCGCCGACTTTAAACGCAAGCCTTCTTGCGATTGGCGTTGATGCAAATGATACGATAAATGCAAGCGCAAAAGTAATAATGTATTCATATATATTTGACAATAGCTTCACACCGCCCTATAATTAACCACTCTGACACCAGATTCCTGTAACAGCTCCATGGCCAGTTCATCCGGATAATCGCCCGAAAAAACAATTTTCTTTATGCCTGCGTTTATCGCCATTTTCGCACATAAGACGCAGGGCTGATTCGTTACATAAAGAGTGCCGTCCTTGACACTGGTTCCTGAATAAGCAGCCTGTACCAGCGCATTCTGCTCGGCATGAATACCTCTGCAAAGCTCATGACGCTGACCGGATGGTATTCCCAGCTGATCACGAAGGCATCCCGTCTCATCACAGTGCTTGCATCCTACCGGAGAACCATTGTATCCCGTGGAAAGGATACGCTTGTCCTTTACAATCAGCGCGCCTACCTGTCGCCGTAAACAAGTCGATCTCGTTTTAACCAGTTCAACAATTTCCATGAAATACTCATCCCATGTAGGTCTCATGCATGTACACCCCCGACACAATAATAATAGACTTCATCTTCGGCTACTTTGTTCCAAAGAGCCTGTCCCCTGCGTCACCAAGCCCAGGCACTATGTACCCATGGTCGTTTAGCTGCTCGTCCACTGCTGCACAATAAATTTCTACATCCGGGTGATCCCTATTTATGCGAGCTATACCTACTTTTGCCGCAATCAGGCACATAAGCTTAATGCTGGTAACGCCTCTATCCTTTATAAACTGTATGGCGGCGGACGCGGAACCACCAGTAGCCAGCATTGGATCCAGAACAACAATTTCTCTTTCAGCCGCATCTACCGGAAGCTTGCAGTAGTATTCCACAGGCTCCAGTGTCTCGGGGTCGCGGTAAAGGCCAATATGTCCGACTTTAGCCATTGGTACCAGATTCAGCATGCCATCCACCATGCCAAGGCCTGCTCTTAATATTGGTACAATGCCCAGCTTCTTGCCTGAGATAACTTTTGTCTTTGCCACTGCAACCGGTGTTTCTATTTCAACTTCCTTCAAGGGCATACTTCTTGTTACTTCATAGCCCATAAGCATTGATATTTCCGATACTAATTCCCTAAATTCCTTCGTGCTGGTGTTTTTGTCCCGCAGCAATGATATTTTGTGCTGTATAAGTGGGTGATCGAACACAAAAACCTTTTCCATACATGCACCTCCGATTATGATTTTTATTTATAGTTATTTTCTATACTTTTAAACTTGTCAACCCTTATTTTGTGGCGGGCACCTAAAAATGAGGCGTTCAGCCATGTATCGACTATGTCAAGAGCAAGGCCTGTGCCAATCACTCTTGCGCCCAGTGCCAGCACGTTTGCGTCGTTGTGCTCGCGGCTCATCCTTGCCATATAAGTATCAGTGCACAGGGCGGCCCTGACGCCGGGTACCTTGTTGGCGGCTATAGAGATGCCAATGCCTGTACCGCAGATAATAATACCATGCTCATGGGTGCTATTGGCAACGGCTTCGCCTACCAGCTGGCCATAGTCAGGATAATCTACAGATTTTTCGCTGTCATATGTCCCTAAATCTTCGTAGGAAATACCCTTCTCATCTAGATGCTTCATCACTTCGCATTTCAAAACATATCCTGCATGATCACTTGCTATAGCTAACATTATTTTTTCCTCCTAATCAATTTTATTATATTGAAATGACAAAGTCAAAACTGTATTAGCTTTTTTTAGTTTCTCAATGAGCCTTTTCAACTGCCCGTGATATTTCCTCCGCACACCGACGATATTGGGGTAATCCTTCCATGAAGGGATCTAATATGTCGCCCGAGATTCCATAAACGTATTCTTTCAAGGTGAATACTTTTTGATGCTCGTCAGGGCAGGCGGAAAGCAGCTGTATTTTATGGCTTTGCTCCATTGTAAGCACTAAAAAAGACTCTTCAAGATCTTTGCAGCTTACTCTGCTGGCCATATGCCCGGATAAATTGGATCCGGGATAATCCATCAAGGCCATTATTGCATCCTCGCTGGCTGGATTTCCAGGTGATGCATGCAAGCCCGCCGAAGCGGCAGTAAAAGCAAATTCAGGGGGCTCAAGCGCCGCGAAACGGTTGAATAGCGCCGCTGCCATTGGGCTTCTGCAGGTATTGCCGGTGCATACGAATAGTATTTTTTGCATAGCTGCTCCTTACAAATTGATAATATTTCCACCCGAAGCTTTGACAAGCCGATTCATTACTGCTTGTCCGATACCGCTTATATCAGGTGCTTCTGCGAGAATTATGTCTACTCCCTTTTCGTCGAACTCCCTCAGGCACCTAAAAAGATTTGCAGCGAGGCTTTCCGGTTCTTTTCTGCTCCCAAGCGAAAGAATTTTGCAGTATGCATAGAGGGAAGAATCGTAGAGGGCAGCCGTTTCTTCAGTAGATAAAATGCCTACAAGCGAGCCTTCATTGTTATACAGCTCAGCCCGTCGCCCTATTTCCGAGGCAACAAGCTCTGGCGGGCCTTGCACAAGCAGCAACGTTGCGTTTGGAGAGTAATGACGGTATTTCATACCCGGAGATCGCGGGACAGAATTCTCCAAATGGGCTGAGGAGAGAGACTTGTCAGCTCTAATCCCGGTTATAAGCTTGTGAAGCTGCTCTATGGTGACGCCTCCGGGTCTTAGGATCATCGGCGGATTAACGGTAATGTCCAATACGGTCGATTCTACTCCCACTCTTGTGCTACCACCGTCAATAATAAAATCGACCTTGCCGGAAAGGTCCTCTATGACATGCTTGGCAAGTGTAGGACTTGGTCTGCCAGAGCTATTGGCACTTGGGGCTGCCACAGAGATGCCGGCCTTTTTAATTAAGGTCAGGGCGATGGGGTTGGAGGGCATTCTGATGCCTACCGTATCCAGACCTCCGGTGATGATGGACGGTACTAAAGTCGATTTAGGCATTACAAGAGTGAGAGGCCCAGGCCAAAAGGCATCCATAAGCATTGGTGCTGCTTCAGGCACATTGCTTGTCAATCTGCCGATAACCTGTGTATCTGCAACATGAACAATCAGCGGATTGTCGGCAGGACGTCCCTTTGCTAGATATATTTTTTCAACTGCCTTTTCATCAAGGGCATTTGCGCCCAATCCATATACTGTTTCAGTAGGGAAGGCTACAAGGCCCCCGGACTTCAAGCACTGTGCTGCGTCGTCGAGCTGCTTGTCCCAACCCGGCACAGATGTGTCTATCTTAATAATTTCTGTCTTCAAAGCATGCTTCTCCCTTGTTGAGCATTTGTAGATGTAAAGGGGTTTAAGCTCCGCAGCACAATATTTACATCTCAAAGGCATTCACTTGTAGTTTTGGTTTATTGTCAATTATATATTGAAACTATTATACCACATAATACACCCATTACATTCGCCAATGAAGATAATCTTCCCAGATAAAGCCGCTTAGATTCCGGCACCAATTCGCCGTAAACAATGTAGAGCATGGCACCCGCGGCAAAGCCAAGACAAGCGGCAGTAAGGCCGTTGGAAATTTTCCCGAGGGCTGCACCAAAAAATGCTCCTATGCCCATAGGAACACCTGATAGGAGAGTAAGAAAGAAAGCCTTGCCCCTTGATAAACCGCCGGCCCGCATTGGTACAGCCATGGCAATACCTTCGGGTATGTCGTGAATAATCATGGCAATCGTAATAGTAGTACCAAGGCGGAAGGATGCTTCGAATCCTGAGCCAACCGCAAATCCCTCTGGAAGGTTGTGCAGGGATATGGCAATGGCCATCATGACACCTGTTTTTAGAAGACTCCTTCCGGAGCCTCCACAAGATCCGGGTGACCTCTTTAGAAGGTTTTCAATTAGAATAATTATTACTATGCCGGACAGAATACCCGCAAAGGTATATACAGTGCCTCCGAGATTGAAAGCATCAGGTAGTAGCTCAAAGCAGACGACGGCAGTCATTAAGCCGGCGGAGAACTCCAGAACAGCACTCAGTATACGTTTACTGGGCTTTCTGAATAGGAAAACGGAAAGCCCTCCTATACCTGTTCCCAGTAAACCGGAGATAAGTCCCAATAGAGTTATCGTCAACAGGTCCTTCATTTAAGCCCTCCCAAATGACAATGGTTCATGTGCTGCCCTACCATTGTATTCGCGCAGAGCTTATTTTATTATTATCTCATTGTTCGTCATTGGATGCGTTTGCCAGCTTTTCGGTCTGGTCAGCCGTGGAAAGAGCATCTATGAGCTCGTCAAGATCGCCGTCCATTATTTCTTCTATCTTATACAGGGTTAGACCTATTCTATGGTCCGATATGCGGCCCTGGGGGAAATTATATGTCCGTATGCGCTCGCTGCGATCGCCTGTACCAACCTGGCTCTTTCTGGCGGAGGCTATTTGAGAATGCTGTTGCTCCTGCGCAATGTCATAGAGCTTGGAGCGCAGAATTTTCATTGCCTTGTCCTTGTTCTTGTGCTGAGAGCGCTGATCCTGACATGTAACGACGATGCCCGTGGGTGCGTGGGTAATCCTGATGGCGGAGTCTGTCTTATTAACATGCTGGCCGCCTGCCCCTGATGCACGGTAGGTATCTATCTGCAAATCATTAGGGTTGATGTCCACATCCACCTCGTCTACTTCCGGAAGCACGGCCACCGTAACGGTAGAAGTATGGATTCTACCGCTCGATTCGGTTGTGGGCACCCGCTGGACTCTGTGTACACCGCTTTCGTACTTGAGTCTGCTGTATGCGCCCTGTGCCTCTATGTTGAAAACAACTTCCTTGATTCCACCTATTTCAGTATCGTTAATATCCAAAATCTCCGTCTTCCAGTGATGTCGCTCCGCGTAGCGAGAGTACATGCGGAACAAATCGGAGGCGAAAAGAGCAGCTTCTTCGCCGCCTGCTCCGCCTCTAATCTCCACAATGACGCTGCGGTTATCGTTTGGGTCCTTGGGAATCAGCAATAATTTTAGTTCATCCTCTATTACAAGAAGCTTCTCTCTTGCTTCGTCGTACTCCGACTGCACCAGCTCCTGGAAGTCTTTCTCCAATGTGCCTTCAAGAAGCTCTCTGGATTCGGTTATATCTGATTTTACCTTCTTATACTCGCGATATTTTTCAACAATAACACCAAGCTCGGAAAACTCCTTCATAAGCCGGGTGTATTCTTCCTGGTCGCCTATAATCTGCGGGTCGCTTAGCTTGAGACTTATTTCCTCGTATCTGTTTTCCGCGACTTCAAGCTTGTCAAACATAAATGCACCTCATAATCTTATATGAATATTCGCAAATGATTATAGCACAACTGCCTGCTAAAATCTACAGCGGCAAAAGCGATGCTTGAAGTGGTAAAACGAGGGGGCGGCTCTTCAAAAGGTTGGCGGGCAGTGGCAGCAAATCCTTGCACCGGGCTTCATAACGCAGATCTCCCTTGTTGTCTTGTTAATCTATAATAAAAAGCCCCTCGGCGGTGACTTCTGACCGCAGAGAGGGTGGAAGACAAAGTTGAAATCTATGTTGATTGATAGGGAATGTTATGCTATGCTATATAATCAAAGTGCGGCCAAGTTATGCCGCTATCGCAAAGCCAGGCGGGACATAGTAGATATTTGGTTTTGACATAATTACTACACGGCATCTGCTCGGACTCCGTCTACTACCGCGTACAACGCGGCAGATGATAAGCGTTACGCTTTTCATCGCAGATTAGTTAAACCGGTCTGCCAAAACAGGATAATCCGAGCCCAAACCCCATTTGTATTGCTGGGAACGGGTTTGGGTTTTTATATGGGCAGACAGAAATTTATACTAATCTCTGATTAGTATAAGGGGAGATAGATGATGCGCCGATTCCTAACAAACATGTGTCCGCCGGCAGGCCGGCAAGGACAAGGCCTGAAAATAGCCGGTGTTTTGCTGTTGCTGTCAATGTTTCTGGCCTATATCATGGAAATGATCTACAGCCGCAGTTTTCACATCAACGTCAGCTTGGGATTTTTCCTATTCAGCGTAGCCTCTGCGCTCATGCTGCTGACTCTTTTCCTAGCCGTGACGGGCAGGTTGGGCTTTGCCTTTGTTTTCGCGTTTGTTGTGGCATTTGCCTTCTCCTGTGTGAGTTTCTTTAAGCTGGCGGCTCGGGGTGACCCCTTGTATCTCAGCGAACTGGTCGTGGCGCGGTGGATTATGGGCGTGGTGGACGGCAGTAACATCGTTGTCACAAGGTTCATGGTGATTTCTCTGCTGTCGGCCGCTGTTATCGGCGCCGGGCTGTTTTTCCTAAAGCTACGCGCCGGTTGGCGTGGCAGGATCATATCTTTGCTTGCGGCGCTGGTGATTGCAGCCTGCTTCCTCTTCTGGCCGGACATCTTCTCTGCTGCCGGAGGAGAACCTGGTGTCGTCGCATCGTTTTTTATCGGCCCTCCCCGCGACAGCATCATACCCCCTGTGGTAGACCCTGCGGCCGAGCGGGATGAACAGGACATACTCTCGACTAAAGCCAGACAGCCGGAAGTGCAGCCTAACGTTATTATGCTGCTTTCGGAGTCTTTTTGGGATATTACCGCACTCCCTCTATCGTTTTCGGAAGATCCTATTCCAAACTTCAAACGCCTCAGCGAAGAAAGCCTGCACGGAAATATTATGTCTGTCACTTACGGCGGCGGCACCTGCGACGTGGAGTTTGAGGCAATCACGGGCTATCTGATTCGCTTGATTGAGTCCCAGGACAAGGTGTATCAATCGCTGGGTACTCTTTATCAATTATTGGGACAGAAGCAAAATGAGACTTATACCATCGCGCATGTTTTTAAGGAGCTTGGCTATCACACAAGAGCGGTGCACACGCACCAGCGCACATTTTTCGTTCGAGATCAGGTGTATCCGCATTTTGGCTTTGATGCGTGGGTCGGGGTTGAGGACTTGATCGACCCTGTCTATGACGGACCCTATGTGAGCGACGCGACGCTCACGGACGAGATCATCAAGGCGCTGGAAGAGGACGGGCCGCAGTTTGTGTTTGCCATCTCTATGGAGAATCACCAGCCGTATACGAAGGATAAGTACCCGGAAACCGACATCAAGGTTTTGAATGAGGACATGAACGAGACGCTTAAAGGCGGTGTGGAAGCCTATGTCCACGGCCTGCACCATGCGGATCAGCAGTTGGCCAGGCTGACGGAGTATTTGGAAAACTCCGATACACCCACGGTGCTGCTGTTTTTCGGTGACCATCAGCCGAACATCGGCTCGGATTTTGCCCTGCACAGGTACGCCGGCACGATACCCGCACAAGGCAATCGTCGGCCGGAGGATCTTCCCACGCTGTTGACGACGCAGTTTCTTATCTGGTCTAATTTTAAAGAAGAAATCGGGTATGTAGAAGCAATCGGCGAGAATTTTATGGGGAACCTATTGCTCAACTATCTAGATTTCCCCAAACCGCTGTACTATCACTTTTTAGACGACGTATACGCCAATTCTTTTCACTTTGCCAGCAGAACTGAGATGTATCTGGATGAAAGCAATGTGTACCACGACGGCGCGGACATGCCAGAGGCGCTCCGTGACGTGTTAGGGAAATACAGCGCCTTCCAACGATACATGATGACGGAGGACGACCCGATGGGTAGCATGTTAAAAGAGTTGCGATAGGATATGGAAAAACAAGTGTGTACTTTAGCGCATACCTCGCTAAAAAAAATCTCTGTGTCTATTTAAAACACAGAGATTTTCAGCAAAATGCCTTACTTTATTACTTCAATGTAGCCGTTTTGTGTCTCAACTACTATATTAACCTTCTGTGCGGCGCTGGCATAATTCTCGGTCTCCGCTTCTGACATCCGAGTGGCTCCCTCAACCTTGGGCGCACTGCGATACAAGAGATTCGGAATTAACAGATTGATGCCGCCGTTGGATGTTCTGGCCAATACCTTGTAGCCCGTATCCTCGGAGTCATTCATGTTGGCTTTGATATCAGCATTCTTGGTCCTGAGGATAAGCTCGGCATTAGTAACGTTCTCAAGATTCTGCAGATTCTCGAGGGTGATCTTCCCATTAATTGTTGATGCATCTAGCTTCTCAGCCTTCAGGTTCTTGATGTCGATAGCGGCATTCTTTGTGCTGATGTTGATATCCTTACCAATCAAGTAAGTAGCAATGACCTTGGCGTTCTTTGTGTCAACGGTAACCTTGTCACTGTTTACGCCTGCCAGATCAATAGCCCCATTCTTTGTTATGCTGACGAACTCAGAAGAAAGTGTGTCTTCAACATATATCTTGCTGTTCTTTGTTTCCAGAGTCAGCTTGTTGAACTTGACTGCAGGAACAAATACATCATATGAAACACTCAGATTGTAGGTGTCCGGCTTGGACAGCTTCACCGAGACTGTGCCATTCTCATCTGTAAAGGCAATAGCGTTTTCGGCTTCGGCTTGCGGCGTACGGATTTTGGCATTTATAAGTATTCTGTCTTCATTGTGCTTCTTGACTGTAATAGGGCCGTTTGTTGCCTGTAAATAAATATTTGTACCTTCAACAGCAACAGCCTCGTAGACTTTCTCAACAGTTACACAGCTTCCGAAAATATTGAATGCGCCCGTATCAACTATGCTTCCAACAAAGTCTACAACCTTATCGGCAACTCCAAAAGCTGCGGTCTGAACACTCTTACCAAACTTTTCAGCCTTCTCGCTGAATTCATCGACCATTTTGTCGAAGTCCTTTTGATTGTAGTTCTTGGACAGGTCCTGCCTAAAGCTGTTTATTCTCTCTCTTACCTTTGCTACTTCATCGTAGTAATTGTGTTGGGCGGCTTTCGATGACTTGAAGCCCTCGAAATGCGAACCGCATCCTGCATTCTGTTTCGTGTTTCCTTCCAATGCTTCAAGGAGCTTAGCGGCTTCGTCGCTGTTAATCTTTCCTTCCTGCAGCATCTTTAGTATCATCATTCTTTCTTCACTAACTGACATTGTATATACCTCCTGAAATAATAAATATATTGGTTTAGTTTTTGTTGTTGAGCATATTCAATGCGTCTTCCACTGAAATTGCCCCGTTGTCAAGCTGATCGAGTATTTCTGTCCTGCGTTCGCTCATCTCATCCTCCACAAACCCGCCGTACTGGTCAAGACTCAATGCGTTTGCCGCATCCTCCAGCCTGTTTCTCACAGTAGGGTATGAGATACCGAGCCTCTTCTCCACCTCCTTTATATTGCCCCTGCACATAACAAATGTTTCAATAAACTGCTTCTGCTCTTCTGTTAGCCTGCAGAATCTGCAAAGACTAAAATGCCCTTCGATTTTTGTTCCGCAATCATTACAGTAAATCGTCGTAACTTGTGTGTCCTGCCCGCATATGGGGCACTTTCCTAGTGCTTCTCTTGCCATTTGATACACCTTCTATCTATATAAAATATATATTATGGAGAAAAATCTATTTATGAATGCTAATTTTTGTACTTCCATAATATATACTATTATTGTTATGCAGTCATGTCAATATATTTTCTAATAAACCTTAAAAATATTAATATATTAATTAAAAATATTAAGGTTCACAATTAATTGTACGTTGTTTCCTGATTAATGTCTTAAAAAAAGTAAAAATTATTTTTCATATAAAAAAACCCGCCGATTTTCTGACATATCAGAGAATCAACAGGTTTCAAATTCGATTATACTCTAGATTTCGCGCCGTCCTTCCATTGCCTTTGCAAGCGTTACCTCATCGGCGTACTCTAAATCGCCTCCGACGGGTATGCCGTGAGCGATACGTGTAGTTTTTATGCCTGCAGGCTTTAACAGCTTTGATATGTACATGGCGGTGGCTTCACCCTCAACGTTGGGGTTGGTGGCAAGAATTACCTCGCGTATGTCCGCGTCACGTACTCTTTTAATCAGTTCCTTTATTTTTATGTCTTCGGGGCCTATCCCCTCCATGGGCGAAATAGCGCCGTGCAGAACGTGGTAAACACCCTTGAATTCCCGCACTCTTTCAAGGGCAACTACATCTCTGGGATCCTCAACGACACAAATAGTGCTTTGATCCCGCTTTACATCACGACATACGCTGCAGGGGTCTGATTCGGTAAGATTACTGCAAATAGAGCAGTAGCTGGTTTTCAGCTTGGCATCCCGAATAGCGCTTGCCAGGGCGTCTGCCTTTTCAGTGGACAAATTAAGCACATGAAAAGCAAGCCTCTGAGCGGTCTTGTGGCCGATACCCGGAAGCTTTTCAAATTCTTCAATTAGTTTTGCAACGGGAGGAGCATAAAAGTAGCTCATATTAGAACAACCCACCAAGTCCGCCCATGCCGCCGGTTATTTTGGACATTTCGCTGTTGACCATCTCGTCAGCCATTCGAAGCGCCTCGTTTACAGCGGCTAACACTAGGTCCTGGAGCATTTCTACATCATCAGGATCTACTACATCACGGTCTATAATAATTTCTTTAATCTCCTTCTTCCCACTGGCAACTACCTTAATCGCACCGCCGCCGGCAGTAGTCTCAACTTCTTTCTCTTCGAGCTCGGCTTGTAACTTCTCCATGTCCTTCTGCATTTTTTGTGCCTGCTTCATGAGATTATTCATGTTGCCGCCGCCACCGCCAAAACCGGGGAATCCACCTCTTGCCATTTCATTTCCTCCTAATCCATTAATATTACATGTTATAAATGTATTATACTTAACCGAATTATTTCACACAACCTCTATTTTCAATCATCAATTATTTCAAGGGGAAGGCCTGCTTTCTCTGCAATGCTTCGTGCCTTTTTTAGGACTTCGCTGTTTTTAGAAGGCTTTGCCTTTGAAGAGGAGCCTGCAATGACATCCTCATCCAGTATTTTGATTTTCATTTGACGACCTGTTACTTTCAGTGCCGCTTCCTCAATTATTCTGATGTGCTCCAACATTGAAATCTTAGACCTTATGGGGCTCTCCTTAATGACCAGGCCGATTGTGTTTTCATCGGGCTGTATTGCTTTTACGTTTATGAGGTAAGAGTATATAGTCATTTTGCCCATACCTCTAAGATGGCTCATGATATTGGGCCAGGGCTCATATTCGGGTGTGCCCGCAGGAGCTGCCTCGCCCATACCGGGGGCATTATCTGCGGACGCTTCGCTTGCTCCATCTATACCACCTGCGTCAGCTGCATTATCTGTGGACGCTTCGCTTGCTCCGTCTGCGCCATCCGCGTCAGCTACATTATCTGTGGACGCTTCGCTTGCTTCATCTGCGCCACCTGCGTCAGCTGTGTCAGTTGCATCAATTGTGGGCAGGTTAGTTGCCTTGTCCTTATAAACCAAGTCGATAGAGTCGGCAGTGTTGGCAGCAGGAGCCAAAGGGTTAGGGTCGTAAAAGCCGCTAGCAGAAGAAACCGACGAGGAGCATATAGGAAAGCTTCCGCTTTGCAGCCTCTCCTCCAATGCCGTCAGCCTGTCTTCAATGCTGGGATCATAGCTATTTGCAGAGCCGCACAGCTTTATCAGCGTTACTTCCAGAAGAACCCTCTGATTTGTAGCCCACTTAAGATTGTATTCCAGGGCAGAAAGCTCCTTCACCTGATAAGCAATTTCGTCCAGGGATATTTTACTCGATTGTGCCTTCAGCGTTTCAAGAACCTCTGTCGGCACTTCTATGAGGTTAGCGCAGTTACCCTTGGTTGATTTGCATATAAGCAAATTCCTATAATATAAAACTAAATCTGATACGAAGTGCGCAATATCGCGGCCGTCTGCTACCAGCTTGCTCACATTTTCAAGTATTGCCGCAACCCTTTTATCCAGCATAGCCGATGTAAAATCTGTCATAAAAGCATCATTCACAATGCCGACTACTGAAAGTATGTCATCGTATTCTATGCTTTTACTGCCGATCGAGATACACTGATCCAAAAGGCTAATGGCATCACGCATAGCACCGTCCGACATGCGCGCTATCAAGCCGGCGGCATTTTCACTAAGGGCTATATCTCCTGATGAAGCAATTCTTATAAGCTGCTTCACTATGCTGTCGTGTGAAATCCTGCGAAAGTCAAAGCGCTGGCATCGTGAAAGTATGGTGGCTGGTAGCTTGTGAGGTTCTGTTGTCGCCAGAATAAACATGACATGCTCCGGTGGCTCTTCCAGGGTCTTTAGCAGGGCATTGAAGGCTCCTGTGGAAAGCATGTGGACCTCATCTATAATATAGACCTTCCGTTTTGCCTTTGTGGGAGTATACATGACCTCATCCCGGATTGACCGAACATTATCAACACTGTTATTAGAGGCTGCATCAATCTCCAGGACATCTACACAGCTGCCATCAAGAATTTCATGGCATATTTCGCACTCGTTGCAGGGCTCTCCCTTGGACGGATTCAGGCAATTGACAGCCCTTGAGAGGATATGAGCCATTGTTGTTTTGCCGGTACCCCTCGTACCACAAAACAGATATGCATGGGCGACTCTCTGAGTATCAACGCTGTAGCGAAGGGTCTTAACAACATGCTCCTGTTCGACTACATCCTCAAAGCGAGTGGGACGCCATTGCCTGTATAAAGCGATATATGACATATTACCATCAGCCTTTCCTGTGTTCTTAACTCTAATGTCATCAGCACAACTGTGTTCTGAACTTTAGTATAACAAAAGGGGAGCCTAAAAAAAAGCCAATAAAATTAAAAGGCAAACACTCTGCCTCTTAAATGAATACGCGTATAATTAATGCCTGATGAAAATTAATTGGCTGTGCACCTGTTGTCGACTTACACCTACAAGCGTTACCCATATAGTTAACTCTAATCAGGCAACCCTGCGGCACACGAAAGTGACTGCTTACCGTTGCTTCCTTCCGGACCTGGCGGGGTTCACAGGATTCCGTTGCGCAAGACCCAACTATCATCGCCACTTGTATGGGGCAGGCCCCACAAAAATAAGCCTCGAACAGGAATTCAATCCTGCTATAGCGGATTGCAGGTACAGGGTGCCGCTACATCCCCATCTAGCACAGCCAAAGAATAAACTTTGTAAACACTTTTAGTGTCACCAAACTATTATACTCAATAAGGCTTGTCAAATCAATAACATTAAATTGAAACATGAAATTGTAACATGAGAAATGGGCAAAAAAATAAAGCACCTGATAAATATTTATAAATAATACCGATAAATGTTAAGTGCTTTATCAAAATAATATAAAATCAGCCATAGTCTATATTAAAAGGAGGAACAAAAATGAAAAATTAGTATTATTGGCTGTGGCATCTCTATTGTAGCATGTTTTGCCAATAATGTATATTACGTTTTTGTAACAAATCTGTGAAGTATTTTTTTTCCGTATAAAAGCTCCGCTACAAGATACCATGTGGAAGTAAAGAGTTGAAATATTTCATGCATACAATCCTGCACAGTTTGCCAATAATATCTGTAAATAGATTTGCAGGTATTATTATGAGAAAAAGGTTAAGTTTCCTAAAGCTGTCGGCAATTATTTTTGCAATAATGTTTATGATTAATTTGGCTGTGATGCACATCATTTTTGACATCAACATTGTTAGCTTATCGCAAATTCAGGGACTATTGTCCAGTCTTAAAGTAAGAGAACAAGCAAAGCTATCGGATCCATTGGACATGGTGACATTATCCGAATCGCCGCTTGCTTCTTCGGACATGGTGACGCTTGGCCAATCGTCGGCAGCTATGGACGACAAGCAATCACTTCAGCAATCCTCAACTGAGTCCGGAGAGGGGCAGGGAAGAGAAGGAGTAGGAAGTGCAAGGGTGGGAGTAGGAGATGAAGGGCACAAAAATGAGGAAGCAGATGCCTCCTCATATTATGCTGTTCTACCTGAAGAAATTTCTTTTATACATCAGTTAAGCTCAACAGATAAGCTTAAAGCCATGGCTATCCTGTCAAAAATGGGCCGGGATGAGGTTAACAGAATAGTAGATATTTCCCGGGACGGCATCACCTACAGTGAACTGGATGAACTCATAGAGTCCGCACAGGCTTGTCTGGAGCCATCTGATATAGAGACACTAAAGGGCCTGCTTCCCTTTGTCAGTCTATTTCCCGAATCACATACTCCATAGATCCCAGGTTTAGCTTTTCCAGCTCCTCCAATTGGACAAATGGATTTTTACCATGGAGCCTTTCGAAAAGGTGGCCATGATTGCCCATCTCATGGTTCTTAGGAACTCCGTTTAGGAGCAGGTTCTCTATCTTGATTGCATCAAGAGATGCCTTCTCAATTGCTACAATGTCAGTTGAAGCCATAACACCTATATCGGGCACCAGCGAAGGGGTGGAAAGACCCCAGCAGTCGCAAAGCGCAGTAATATTGATTAAGAAGTTGATATAAAAGACATGGCCGGGCTTAAACTCTTTTAGCACCTCGCTGGTACACAAGGCCATTCCCTTCTGAAAGTCCTCGTACTGATTTGCCTGCATTTTCATAGCAGATACGGGACATACCTTTACGCAGTGCTGGCAAAGAGTGCAGTGATGATAGTTTACCTGATACTTGCCTTCCTCGTTGAATCTGTTGGCATAATGGTTACAGCTGTTTACACATAGCTCACAATGAGTACACAAATCCTCATCCCATTCTATACCTCCCTCGAGACCATGTATCTGCTGTCTTGTTCTGTCGGTGACGCAGCCCATTGCTATATTCTTGCACGCACCGCCATAGCCGCATACGCCATGGCCTTTAACATGGGAGAGGTCTATCATTACATCCGCATCGTAGATATTTCCCGCCACATCAACATTTTTAAAGCTCTTGAAATCAACCTGCTTTTCATAAAAATACTTACCTGTTACGCCGCAGGTCCCGACTATCGGGCAACCAAGGTATTCAGAGCTGTATCCGCGGGGAGCTGCTTCGGAAACTATCTGATCGGTTATGTATACTTTAGCACCATAGCCCTTCAGCTTATCTACCAATATTTTCACGAACAGGGGAGGGATAGTCGTGTAGCCAATATACCTACCAAGGTGCATCTTTATGGCTGTCCATTTCCCCTTGACAGTATCCTGCAGGTTCATTTGGTCTATCAAGCGCTCGAATTTTGCCGGCAGTGTCAGGTCTGAATCATATTTCTCATATTCTACCGATGAAAAAAGTATCTCTGATGGCATAAAAGTACCCTCCTGTGACTGTTTATGTTGCTATATTTACCTAATCCCATTATCTCTGTTTCAAAACAATTATTCAAGAGTCTATTGGCTTATACACATAGGTTACCACGTTACCCTTGACCGTCACCAGTATGTACTGTGCAGCCTTTGTATTGCCAGGCTCAAGCCCTTCAGCTTCATAGCCGGCAGTTTCAAGATACTTTATGCCGTTCTCCATATGGCTTTCATTTTTACTGCCCTTGTAGAACACCCAAACGTTACGAAGAGTGTCCAGACGATAGTTTGAAATCGTTTTTTTGAATAATTCCAGCTCCAGCTTGTCTGTAAAGGTTTCTGGAGATTTCTCCATAAAGATGAACAGGTTTTGTCCGTTAAAGGTATCCAGATCATTGAGGAATTGGTGCCACTGTGTTGAATCACTCAGCCTCAATCCATTCTTTCGGGTATCCAGCTTAATGAACCTGCTGTTCTTAAGGTCCGTAACAGAGTACTTGTAATCCGCTGCTTCTGTGCTCTCAAGATCAACAGTGTGGGTTGCCACAGCAGGTTTTTTATTAATCAGACTAGTTATCGCTTCATGTGAGCCGCTGCCTACTACACCGCCGAGCTCCAGCCACCTTGTCACCTTATTTCCGAACAGGCTCACCAGATTGGCCTCTACATCATTTTCAGGTCCGCGGGATTGACCCATTACTCCGAAGCGGAAGCTATCTTCAGTAACCTTGCTGATTCTGACCTCTGTATTCGAATCATCTACAAAGGGTGTGTTTTCAGGCATCTCCAGGTTGTCCGCAGAGGGGAATCCATTGCCGGTCAAGGTTAGATCGTCAAAGTATAGATAGCCTGCATCTGACAATTGCTCGCCACCCACGGGATTGACCAGAACCTGATAAATGCGTGTCAGCCTGGCTGGCTTTTTTATGCTTTCTACAGATGCATCCAGGTATTTCCAGCCGATCCAGTCAAGCGTTTTACTAAGATCAACGACCTGCTGCTTGCCGTCCGCATCGTATATTTCAGCACGGAGCCATCCAGGATTCTCGTGGTCGTTATAAACCTGAAGCCCAATTCTTGTGGTATCCTTATCCAGCACAGCCCCTCCGTCATTGAGCACCATATATGCAGCCCGGGTAACATCTGTATTCGTGGTGAAATCATAATACAGCTCTCCGGAATACTTGCCGGAAAACTTTTGCTTGCTCGAAAGCTTGTATGCACCCTGGACAGTTTCAGGATATGATAGGAAGCTGGCATTGCTCTTTTCAAAGCCATCTGCAACTGTCGTCACAACTGTCGAGACGTAGACTGGACAGTAAGCATGCACATCGCCGAAGGAAGCGTCAATGTAGGCTGCGCCTCTGGTCGTTGCTGTAAACACACCATCCTTGAAGGTACCCACATCGCTGCTGACCGTCCATTCCAAATCTGCCGGTTCTATTGATGCAGTGTATCCTCTCGGATTGACACCCTTTATTTTAAAGGACTTCGATTTGCCAACCGCCAGCTTAACACTGCTGTCGCTAAGCACGATAGATGCGGGCTTGGACAAGACGCTTATATTCATCGACCCGGACACATCGCCTATTTTTGCTGTAATTTTGCCCTCTCCAAAGGTAGCGGGCTTGAATATATTGCCGTTGAATTCGCCCTTAACCCCGGAAACGCTCCACTTTACCTGGGAAGGGTCAACCTTTAAAGGATTGTTATATTTATCATATCCTCTCACTGTAAAAGCTCTG
>Ga0209510_1001592_pt1 | contig 25386 bp, 27 predicted proteins | sample BiotimSIPDNA_FD_185749 | JGI IMG/M metagenome (GOLD analysis project Ga0209510, IMG submission 185749) | Anaerobic biogas reactor microbial communites from Washington, USA - Biogas_R1 time_0 SIP DNA (SPAdes) (version 2) | ecosystem: Engineered > Bioreactor > Anaerobic > Unclassified | place...
ACGGCTTCGGCTTGAGCGAGAAGCTCTTTTCCCTCTATTTCGCCTTCAATGCCCTGGGGATGATTGGGGGGCCCATGCTTTATCTGCGTCTATCTAAGAGGTTTCGCCGCTATTCGATTATCATCGCCGGCTTCATCTCTACATTTCTCGGAGGGCTGCTGGTGTACCATCTTGGCAGCCTTCAGCCCTGGATATTCGCATTATGCCTTTTTCCGGCGACGATTATGGGAAGCTGCATCCGGACCCCGGGCGCAAATCTGATGCTGGAGCAACAAGAGGAAGATACCGGCTCTGCCTCTGCTCTCATGAGCTGTTTTGGGATTCTAATGGGCAGCATGGGCATGACCGTCATCTCTCAGGAGTGGAGCAATACCATTCGGATCTTGGGATTGATGAATATCCTGGTGGGGGTATTGTGTCTTTGCCTTTGGCTTCTCCTGTCAAATAGGCCTTTTGTAAAGCAGATTCCCTGATAAAACAGTGGCAGAATCGATTTCATCTCAGTTCAGTCTCAAGCCCGCGAGAAATTGCGATTTCATCGCCCCCTGGCAACTCGCATTGGATATTCCCGGCAAAGGTTTAACTTGTTCGCAATCTACGCATAAGATGGAAATTGCCCTGTTAAAAAAAAGGATCTATTATGATTGAGATAGACGGCTCCTTTGGAGAAGGGGGCGGCCAGATCGTCAGGACGGCTGTGGCACTTTGTGCGGTCACTGGGAAATCGGTCCACATAAGCAAGATAAGGCAAGGCCGTCCAAAGCCCGGACTGGCAGCTCAGCATGCCCATGCTATTGCTGCTCTGGCCAGCATATGCCAGGCCAAGACCTCAGGCATCAGCCCAGGATCATCAGAGATCAGCTTCTCTCCAGGCGAGATTCAAGGTGGCAGCTATGAGATCTCCATAGGGACTGCCGGAAGCGGGATTCTTCTCCTTCAATGTCTCCTCCCTGCACTGCTTCGGGCCAATACACCCACAACCTTATCGGTTCAGGGTGGAACTGATGTGCAGTGGTCGCCAACTGTCGATTACTTCCAGAACGTCTTCCTGCCCGCTCTGCAGCGTTTCGGGGCCAAAGCGAGCCTGAAGCTGGAGAAGAGAGGATACTACCCCCATGGCCAGGGAAATGTGGTCTGCAGTATCGAGCCCTCGGAACTCCAGGCCGCTCATCTGGAGAGCACAGGCGTCAGGAACGCTTCCGGCGATCGATCTGAAATGGAAATCTCCGGAATATCCCATTGCTCAAACCTGCCCGAGAATGTGGCCAAAAGACAGGCGGATGCAGCGGCCGGAGCTCTTCTGGAGGCAGGCTTTGAGGCCAACATAGCCCTGGAGGTCCTCAGGCTGCCGTCAACGGGTAGCGGCATTACCCTTTGGTCGGATTCTCCCAGAGTCCATATTGGTGCCAGCAGCCTGGGCAAGAGAGGTCTTCCTGCAGAAAGGGTAGGAAAGAGCGCCGCAGAGGAGCTGGCTTTGGAGCTTGCATCTGGCGCATCTGTGGATGTTCATCTGGCCGATCAGCTGATTCCCTATCTAGCCCTGGCAGGAGGTAGCTATAGCACCCGGGAGATATCCCTGCACACCAGTACTAATATATGGACTGCAGAGCATTTTCTGGAGAGGAAGATATCGATCTCGCAAAAAGATATATCAGGAAAGGAAGTTATGGTGCTCGAGGCTTGAGCCTGATGGCGGGCTATAGATTAAGCCAGGGTAGTAATAATAAAAAAGGGCTCCTCGCTATTTGTCATGGGTGAACGTAAATCGGAAAAACTTTATGTCTCCGTGCCTTCTGTGGTGAACCGCGATGCACTGACCCAACCACAGAGGCACAGAGGAACAGAGGCCATATTCTCTGCCTGAACTCACCCACATAATTCAGCGAAGAGCCAAAAAAAGAGAAACTCAGCTCGAGCTATATCTTCTCAAATAGCCCTCAATATATTCTCTGATCTCCTCGCCTCTGTAGATCCCAGCATGCCCCTCGCAGAGAAAATCGGCCTCAAGGTCAAGGAGTTTTCTCATCGATCTCCTCCACTCCACCATATCAGAACCCCAGGAGGGAGAGAACGGGCCGTGTATATCCTGGCCGAAGAGAACCCTGCCTTCAGGGGTATCGATATAAACCGAGATGCTTCCAGGAGTGTGGCCGGGGGTGTGAAGGACCTTAAATTCCATCTCTCCCAGACGGATCTGATTATGCTCGCCAGAGAGGATGGTATCAAGCATGACCGGCCGGTAGTCAACCCCGTACATGCTGGCGGCCGTCAGCTCATTATTCTTGCCCTCTATGCCAGCCCGGTCCAGTTCATGGGCAATGATCTTGCTGCCGTACTTATCCCGCCAGAGGTGAAGTCCTCCGATATGATCGATGTGGCAGTGGGTGGCAATAATATGCCAGACCTGTGCTGGCTCGGAGCCCAGAGATCTGATGTTCTTTTCTATCTTATCATTTCCATATCCTACACCAGCGTCTATTAAAACCAGACAGCTCTTTGCATCGACAAGATAGACATATGCATCCTCGGAACGGGAGAGATTCGGTCCCCCCACAGCATAGATCCCATCGCAAATGGTTATTGTTTTACTCATTGCACATCCCCTTGATTGTATCCGAATTTCTATTGGGACGGGTTAATTCTTCTTCATGGACTCTTCTTCCTTCTCCATCCTCAATGATCTCAGCTTTCTGATGCTGAAGTAATACTCAACGAGCAGGGCAATCGCTGCCAGGGCGAGGATGGATATGATTATCGCCAAGGCTTCACGGGCATTATCTCGATAGTAGTTCACCTCAATATAGGATACCTTAGTGGTATTATACCAGGTGAGAGCACTCTTTTTTTCTGCGCTCGCGATCATGTCAGGTGGGGGCCAGGCTATTCCCAGCAGGCGGTCTCCAGTGGCATATCCTTCTGGCAGGATTACTCTTACCGGTCCTTTATCTCGGATTGATATCACAAACTGCTGGCCCTGTGAAGTCAAGTTGTAGACCAGCCTTCCCTCGACATGCCTTTCAAAGTCCAGGCTGTAGATGTAGTTTCCCTGCCAGAAACTCTGGCTGCTATTTATCTTAACCATTCTTCCGGCTTCATCATAAAGGGTGATATTATCCACCTTCTCTGGCAGGGTGAGATTAAGCCGGCTGGCATTGACCGGTACTGTAACCTCGGTCACCAACTCGCCCAGACGATATACTGTGCCGTTGAACTCCCCATCTGCGCCGCCGTTCATAGATGCTGTGGCATTATAAATTGTGAATCCATTATGCTCTGCAGGGGCGATGCTGTTCGCAGTGCTGTTTATGGATTCAGAGAGATCAAAGTCGGCAGTGCCCTCGTGTATCCCGTCTGTCTGCCCTTTGATCTCAGCAGAGGAGGTAGGGGCAGAGAGAATGGCCGCCATCAGGGCGATCAGAAGCAGTATGCTCTTTTCAGTGGTAGTCTCAGTCATCTTTCATACTCTGAATAGCGCTACCGCTTTATCAAATGCTCGCTTGTTTTTTGCCCTAGGAAAAAAGATGATCTTATGATAATAGATGCAAAATTTTCACACATAATATACGAATCCGATATCTTCTTATAACCTAAGGACAATTGGCCCAAGGGTGTTTCTATGCACATTCCTGATGGCTATTTAGGGCCTTATACTTACGGTGCATTATGGATAATAATGATCCCTATATGGATCTACGCCGGAAGGCGGTTGGGCAACGAACTCAGATCAAGGCAGGTTCCCCTGCTTGCTCTCTCCGCGGCATTCTCCTTCGTGATCATGATGTTCAATGTTCCAATACCTGGTGGCAGCACTGGCCACGCAGTGGGAGCAGCGATAATAGGAATAGTTCTGGGACCCTGGGCAGCGGTAATATCAGTGACGGTGGCCCTGGTATTGCAGGCCCTGATATTTGGAGATGGGGGGATCACAGCCATTGCTGCCAACTGTTTCAACATGGCCGTAGTGATGCCCTTTTCCGCTTATTATATCTACAGGATAGTGAGCGGAAGCACTAATATCGCATCTTCACGCAGGGTCATTGCCGCAGCAATAGCAGGATATGTATCGCTCACCCTGGCGGCAGCTCTGACCGGCTTCATGTTCGGAATCCAACCCCTCCTCCATCAAACGGCAGAAGGAATTCCCGTCTTTATGCCTTATTCCCTGAATATCACCATGCCTGCAATGATACTGGAGCACGCGCTCGGATTTTCCATTCTCGAGGCGTTGGTAACTGCTTTGATCTTCGCCTATATTCAAAAGACCGATGCCACCCTGCTTTATGGTGAGTTATCCGCTAGAGAGAGGATAAAAATGGGAAGGGCAGGAACGTTGTGAGGAAAGAGCATGGACAAGACTACAAGGAACCTGATAGTAGGCCTGGCTGCGCTCATCATCCTTGCGCCACTTGGCCTGCTGGCAGTGGGAGAGACCTTTGGAGAATGGGGAAATGAGGAGCTAGAGGAGAAGATAGGCTATGTTCCAGAAGGCTTAGAGGAGCTTTCATCCCTTTGGAGCGCGCCAATGCCAGACTATGCCCTGCCCGGGATGGGAGACTCAATGACCGCAGCGTCTGCGGCGTACATTCTCTCCGCGGTGATAGGAGTTATCATTGGAGGCGGCCTGCTATACATTCTGGGAAAGAGGATCGCAAAGGATTAGTACTATCCCTCCAGGGAGACGTCGGCCAGGATATCCGCTAGCTTTGGACATAACCGCTCATCGGCTAGTGCCTGTGAGGACAAAGCATTCCAACCAGTAGGCTGTAACAAAAGGAGCATATGATTCCGGATTGGATGAGAGAGGTAGATGCTGGCCCACTTCAGTTTCCAGAGACAGCCCAGGGCAAAAAGGGTTTTGTGGGAAAGACGATAGACGGGATATTAGGCTTCATGGAGGAGGCATTCGTCTCTGAGGCCAGCTCCCGCCTGCCCGGCGTTCTGCAAAGCCTGGACCCAAGGGCGAAGCTGATCTCCATTCTGGCCATCGTATTCGCAACCAGCCTGATTGGAGATCTGAATATCCTGATATTTATCTATCTCCTCACCCTGCTCTTCGCATATCTGAGCAAAATAGATGTCCTCTTTTTCATCAAGAGGGTGTGGCTGTTCATACCCGTTTTCGCTGGGATCATTGCCCTGCCCATGATCTTCAACATATTCATTCCGGGAGACCCTCTCATTCACCTGGCAATCCTCGGACCGGGAGCTCACCTGGGACCGTTCTCCCTTCCAGAATCGATCTACATAACCCGCCAGGGAACTGTAGCCGCTGTGATCTTCACCATGAGGGTGGCAGCATGCGTATCGGCAGTAGTATTGCTTTTCATCACCACCTCCAAGCAGGTCCTCTTCAAATCCCTGAGATCTGTGGGCGTTCCAAAGCTGTATGTCCTCACCCTGGAGATGGCCTATCGCTATATCTTCCTCCTGATGGAGCTGGTGCGAGAGATGTACATCGCCAAGAAGGCGAGAACCATCCGGGCAGGAGGGCTGTTCGACGAGCAGAAGTGGGTGGGAGGGAGGATGGGCTATACCCTGATCAGATCCCTGGACATGAGCGAGAAAGTCCATATGGCCATGACCTCCCGAGGCTTTAACGGCGAGGTGCATATTATGCAGGAATTCAAATTCAGGAATCGTGACTATCTCGCCGGGGCAACAGCTATATCTCTGGGCATTGTGCTCCTTCTGATCTCTCAGAATATCCCTCGGATATAGGAGCATGGAAGAGAAGATGGACACCATATTTGACCTCAGGAATGTATCTTACTCCTACCTGGGAAAGATCGAGGCCCTAAAGGATATCACAATCAAGATCAATAGGGGAGAGCAGGTCACAATCATCGGCTCAAACGGCAGCGGCAAGTCAACGCTGCTCGCCGTCTTGAACGGCCTGGTCTATCCGACGGCCGGCGACTTTTTTGCCTTCGGCCATCCGGTAACCGAGGAGGTCTTCGACTCCATAAAGGAGAATAAATTCAGGACCTACTTCCGGACAAAGGTGGGCTTTGTCTTTCAGAACTCCGACATCCAGCTTTTCTCCTCCACGGTCTTCGAGGAGATTGCCTTTGGCCCATTGCAGCTGAATATACCTTTGGAGGAGGTGAAAGCCAGGGTTGAGGATATAATAGAGATGATGCAGATAGCAAAGCTGCGAGACAGAGCGCCTCACACCCTGAGCGGTGGGGAGAAGAAGAAGGTCTGCATTGCCACCGTCCTGGTGAACAATCCCGATGTGCTGCTATTGGACGAGCCATCCGCGGGCCTTGACCCCAGAACCCAGCTCTGGCTGATAGAACTTCTCAGAGAGCTATCTCATGCCGGGAAGACCATCATCACTGCTACACACGACCTAGAGATCATGGATATGATCAGCAAGAGGTCAATTGTAATGGGTGAGGACCACAGGATCAAGCTGGATGACACTCCAAATAGAGTTCTCTCCAATTATGAGCTCCTTATGGAATCCAATCTGGTGCATGAGCACATGCATATCCACGGCAAGCTCGTACATGAGCACCTGCATGACCATGATGCGGGGCATACTCATGTTCATCTGAAGAGCTAAGATGAACTTTTATAAAAATTATTTCAATCCCAAAGCCTAGCGATCATGATTTAAATAATAAGAGATGAGGGATATAATCATGTGCGAGGTTTTGGAGCGAAAAGACCAGAAGCATAAACTTGACTACGACCGGGAGGAGCCCGAGGACATCACCAAGTCGCTCATGATCCTCTCAGAGAGATCTCTGCATGAGTTCTTAGCGAGCGAACCTGATATCTATACAGTTGATGATTTGAAAGTCCGATATAGATACTCGTTCCTTTTCCAAATTCCGACCTGACTCCAGGAAAGCTGCGGCCTGCTTTGGTTATCTACGAAGATAATATCGAGAATGAGACCACGATTGCCTGCATATCTTCGAAGACTCCAATAATGCCGTCTCCTTGCGATGTCCTGGAAACAGAGGAACACCCTCTTTTGATGAGTCCGGTCTAAGCTAAACTCGGTAATAAAGCTGAATAAAGTAGCCACCATAAAAGACTTTTTAATTTCAGGCCTGCTCGGATCTGCAAACGAAGCACTGTAGGCCGAAGTAGATAAGGCCATTGACGCCTGCACGAAATTCAGGCGATCAACATAGATCAATAGCGAAACAAAAAAAAGAGGAATAAGCAGGCAGGAGAAAAATTGCTGCCTGCCCGGAGCATATGGCCAAGCCTAAAGCCGCGACCTTGCCGATCTATCCTGCGGAGGAGCGGTATTCCCGAAAAGGCGAACTTGAATCGTTTCTTGCTATGAGATAAAAAAGAAATTACTGAGGCAGCAGTACTGTTGCTGCCTGCAGTGCCCAGTTGATGAACTGATCGGGGAATACACCGATATAGACGACTCCTAGCATGGTCAGAACCAGTGCCGCCATATATCCCTTCGACTCAGCGATCTTCGGCCCGGCGGGCTCCTTCAGATACATGTAGCTGATGATCCTCAGGTAGTACACCAGGGAGAGAGCGCTGTTCAGGATGGCTAAAACCGCTAGCCATACCAGGCCGGAGTAGATGGCCGAGCTGAAGAGCACGAACTTGCCGATATATCCTGCCGTGGGCGGAATTCCCGCCAGGGCGAACATGAAAATCAGCATACAAAACGCCGTGACCGGCGCCCTGCTTGCGAGACCTGCATAGTTGGATATATCATCCGGATCTTCTGCATCGCTTTTGGAGACCATCGAGGCCACCTGAGCTGAGCCGATGAAGGCTCCGGTCTTCATCAGGGCATGACCGAGTATCAGGAGCAAGGCTCCAGCAATGCCCAGCTGATCCGCGGGGAACATTCCCAGGTTCAGCACATTGACCGGGGCATCACCGTAGGCTGCACCTACCACCACAAATGCGATGGCAATATAGCCCGCCTGGGCGATTGAGGAGTATGCCAGTATGCGCCTGACATTATTTTGCCAGCAAGCGGCCAGGTTTCCGAGGGTCATGGTTACTGCTGCCAGTATGGCGAAAGCAAGATACCACTCCACCCTCATGGCCACCAGGGCGATCAGGAGAACCCTGAAGGCCGCGGCAAATCCCATCTTCTTGGAACCTGCGGCAAGCAGCGCCGAGACCAGGGCCGGTGCTCCCTCGTAGGTATCGGGAGCCCACATATGGAATGGCACCAGAGCCATCTTGAAGGCAAACCCGGCGATGACGAATAGCAGGGCGACCAATGTCGCTGCACCGAATGATTCTACAGATGCTGCTGCGACGTCTGCCAGCCTAGTCGATCCGGTCATGCCGTAGAGCAATGAGAAGCCGAAGAGCATGAACGCCGAGGAGACAGAGCCATAGATGAAGTACTTCATGGCCGCCTCCAGGTTCTTCTTCGTCTTGTCAAACGCCGCCATGGCATAGGTGGACAGACTGGCCAGCTCGAAGCCCACGAACAGAGTCACCAGATCTACCGAGCTGGAGACTATCATCATGCCCACAGTGGCCAAGAGGAGCAGAGCGAAGAACTCGTCTGAGCCCTTTCCCGTGTACTTGGATAGCGATGCTATCACTACCAGCAAGGACACAATCAGGAAGACCGCCTTGAAGAACTGGGACAGGGCATCTACCGATATGGTATCAAAGAAGAACAGGGTGGGGGCAATAAAGAGATTGCTTGCCACCAGCCCCAGGGCTGCGACCAGCCCGGCCAGGCTCAGATAGCCTGGAAGTTTTCCACTGTTCTTCATCATGGCCCCCAGCAGCAGTATAAGCACTGCCAGTGCCGTCAATAACGCCTCTCCCCAGAGGGGTGCGTAGTGAGAAAAGTCCACTTCAGATCACCCCCATCTCAGATAAGGTTACAACCGGCTGCAATAGCTGGTTTGCTGCTGTGCCCATCATGTCAGTCATAAGACCGGGCTGCAGGCCGAAGAGCAGAGTGAGCAGAATGATCATGCTCATACTGAACAGCTCATAGGCATGCGGATCATGTACATCCATATACTTCCTCAAAATCGGTCCGAACATGGCCTTCTGCATGGCCCAGAGATGATAGGCCGCAGTGATCACTATGCTCAGGAAGACCACTATCATGACGTATACGGGAAGGGTGGCATAAGCACCGGTCAGTGTCATGAACTCAGCCACAAATCCGCTCATGCCCGGCAGGCCTAAGGAGGCCATAAACCCGGCCATCATGATAACGGCGAACTTGGGCATCCGATCAGCCAGTCCTCCCAGGTCTGCAATGATCCTGGTGCCGACAACGTGCTGAATGGTGCCGGCGGACATGAAGAGGACGCAGGTAATGATTCCGTGGGAGAACTGCTGGAACATGGCACCCTGAATGGATAATGGCACCAGGGCCACTGCTCCTAAAGTAACGAATCCCATGTGGCTAACTGACGAGTAGGCCACAAGCTTCTTGATGTCCTTTTGTGCCAGCGCCAGGAATGCTCCGTAGACGATGGAGAGCACCGCTATGATGGCGATTATGGTCACGAAGATCTTGTCAACGCTGGGCAGCATTGGCACTATGATCCTGAACAGACCGTACCCGCCCATCTTCAGCAGCAGCGCAGCAAGCACCACTGAGCCGGCGGTCGGAGCCTCGACGTGGGCATCCGGCAGCCAGGTATGGAAGGGGAATGCGGGCATCTTGACCAGGAACCCGAGCAGCAGTCCTGCGAAGATGATGTTCAGCAGGGCCGGCGGGAATATCTCCGGGTTTTGGGTGGCCTTCAGCAATGTCAGCATATCAAAGGTTCTCGATCCGTCCGGCAGCTGGTAGGTGAAATACAGAGCGAATATCGCCAGGAGCATCACCAGGCTGGCCACGTGGGTGTAGATGAAGAACTTGATTGCTGCATAGTCCTTTCTCGGTCCGCCCCATGATCCAATGAGGAAGAACATGGGGATGAGAACGATCTCCCAGAAGATGTAGAACAGGAAGAAGTCCAGTGCAGTGAACACTCCGAGCACTCCCACCTCATTTAAGAGAAGCAGGGCGAAGTATTGATTGGGCTTCTTTGTCTCTCCCCAGGAGTATATTATCACCAGTACAGTGACTATGGTGGAGAGGAGGACCAGGGGGAATCCTATGCCATCGACGCCCAAGGTATACTTGACTCCGATGGATGGAACCCAGTTGTAGCTCTCCACGAACTGCATCATAGTTGAGCTCTTATCGAACTCCATGTACATCTGCAGGGATAACACCAGAGGTGCAAGCGAGGCGATCAGAGCCACGAACTTGGCCTTTGTGCCCACAAAGAAGGATACTATCGCTCCCAGCAAGGGAAGGAGTATCATCAACGAGAGCGCGTTTGAGATCATATCAGGCCCACCTCCATTGCCAGACTGATAGCAGCAATTGCAATCACCAGCACCACTATCCCTAGCATTAAAGCAGTGACGTAGTTTTGCACCACGCCCGTCTGAACCTTTCTCACGTGACCTGCAAAGCCCATGACCCAGGCGCTGAGCCAGTTGAGCCAGCCATCAACGATCTTGATGTCTATCGTATTGCTGATCAGAGCCGTGCCGTAGACTATTCCCTCACATATCCAGCCGGTCATGATCTCATGCTGGTAGTAGCCTTTCAGCAGCATCTTTCTGATTGGATCCTTATCCCCGGTCACCTGGCTGGGGTCGAACTTCTTGACCCGATCCCAGTAGAACAGGGCTGCTATCAGAATGCCGCCCAAAGCCACAATATAGGGCAGTAGCTGAATGTGCAATGGTATCGCATGGCTTCCCTCTCCTTCAGCAGCCGCGCCATGGCCTTCCTCAGCAGAGGCATGCTCGCCCTCTTCGGCAGCAGCACCATGCTCTTCAATAAGCGCATGGCCTCCGATGATGCCCAGCTCAACGAAATCCATGTCATAATGCTCGAAGTTGGAGTCCAGATAGTTGTAGAAGTCATGCTGAGCGGCAAAGCCGAATGCGAAGGCGAATATGGCCAGAATCACCAGCGGCCCCAGCATAACCCAGGGAGACTCGTGCTTTCCGTAGTTAGATCTCTCTTTGCCCGTGAAGACGGAGAACCACATTCTGAAGGTGTAGATGGCTGTCAGGACCGCCGCCAGTATGAGGAAGATGTAGGGCAGGAAGTTGATCGCTATGCCGTACTCATAAGCGATCATGATGATCTCATCCTTGGAGAAGAATCCCGTGAATAAGGGGAATCCTGCCAGGGATAATGAGCCTATGAGCATGGTGTACATGGTCCACTTCATGTACTTCCCAACCCCGCCCATCTCACGCATATCATTGGTATTGACGGCGTGGATGACTGAGCCGGCACAGAGGAAGAGCAGGGCCTTGAAGAATGAGTGGCCAATGAGGTGGAACATGGAAACGCCCACCGCAAATGCTCCCACTGCTGCTCCCACACCAAGACCGGCCATCATGAAACCGAGCTGAGAGACAGTGGAGAAAGCCAGCACTCTTTTGATATCAAACGCCGTCAGGCCCATGGTGGCTGCGAACAGGGCTGTGAATGCTCCCACTGCCGCTACCGCGGTCAGGCCGTGAGGTGCGGCATAGAACAGGGGAAACATCCTGGCTACCAGGAATACACCGGCGGTAACCATCGTGGCCGCATGGATCATGGCGGAGACGGTGGTTGGACCCTCCATGGCATCAGGAAGCCAGACATGCAGGGGGAACTGACCTGACTTGCCCACTGCACCACCCAAAAGGCCCAGAGCAATGAGAGTCAGCTGATCTGGCGGTATCTCGGCGATATGAGCATAGATCACCGGGAACTGCAAAAGGTACTCTCCTGGATTGAGGGTGATGTTCAGGTTGACCAGGTTGTTGTAAAGCACAATTATGGCCGCCAGGAACATGACATCGCCCACACGGGTAGTGAGGAATGCTTTCTTGGCAGCGGCTGCTGCAGATGGCTTCCGGTACCAGAATCCAATCAGGAGATAGGAACACAGTCCCACCAGCTCCCAGAATATGAAGAGCTGAAGCAGGTTATCTGCGTAGACCAGTCCCAGCATAGCAGCGGAGAACAGTGCCGCCTCGGCGAAGTATCTCGCTGCGCCCGGGTCGCCATTCATGTATCCATTGCCGTAGATATGGATCAAAGTGACCACGAGGGACACCATGAGCAGCATAATCAGTGACAGTGGATCTATCAGTATTCCCACATTGAAATCGCCAAACCAGTGCATCGACTGATGGACGATATCACCGGGATAGATCTCCTGGAATATTCCAAAGGATATAATGAAGGCGCCTAACGTCGCCAGGACGGTGATAAATCCACCGCCTCTGGGCAGGTGCCAGCCAAAGAAGAGGCACAGCACAAATGCCAGTACAGGCAGCCCAACAATCAGATAAGCTAAATCGGAATACAAAGACTACCACCTCATGGTGTTTATGTTATCCAGGTCAATGGTTCCGTATAGCCTGTATAGTGCGATCAATATAGCAAATCCAACACCCGCTTCAGCTGCCGCCAGCGCTATGGAGAACAGGGCGAATACCTGCCCGTTCATATTAGGCTGGTAGGCTGAGAAGGCAACAAGATTGATGTTGGCGCTATTGAGCAGCAGCTCGATGCACATCATCAGCTTGACTCCGTTCTTCTGTGTGATGAGGCCGTACAAGCCGATGGTGAACATGATGGATGCCAGCAATATGTAAAGCTCCAACGGTATCATCGGTAAACTTCCCTCCTTGTCATTCTTTGTCGCCCTCCCTAGGCGTTCTCCTTTCTTGCCACCCAGATCGCTCCGACCAGGGCTGCGGTCAGGACCAGGGCCAGAACCTCAAAGGAGAAGACATAGGTGGTGAAGATCTCAAACCCTATGTCTCCTACACCGCTCTCAGGAAGCCTCATCCCCTCCGAAGGGGCGTAGCCGAGCGGGTGCTCTGTGACCGGTCCCCAATCGGTTACCGAAAGTGAAGCCACCAGGGCAGCAAGGAAGGCCAGAGTCAGTATAATGAGCTTAAATTTCGCCATGAGACTCCTCCATAATCGTCCTCCTGGTGAGCATCACAGCGAAGAGTATCAAAACTCCCACTGCACCAATGTAAACCAGGATCTGAGCCACACCCACGAAGGGGGCATTCATGAATATGTAGAGCGCAGCCACTCCAGCAAAGGTTCCCAGCAGGTAAAGAGCGCTATGCACAATATTCTTGACCAGGACCGTCAGCGCCGATAAAAGGACAATAATTGTCGCTATGGCCAGAAATGCCAAAAGCTCTATGGCAAAGCGAATATCGTAGTCCAGCAGCCTGTCCAATATCGTCTTGGACCAGGGGGACAGGAATATTATCACCGCCAGTCCGCCGAAGATGACTCCGAGGGCAAGCAAAAGCACCAGCAGCTCGAATATGCTTCTAATCACATTTTTTTCAGGTTCTTTTTCCGACATCAGGAAGCACCTCCTTCTGCGGGTTTGGCCACCGCCTTCTTCTTTTCTGCATTTGCTCCCTCTTTGGCTGGCTTCTTGTCGCCTGCGGCTGCAGCATCTTTTGCCGCAGCCTTCTTGGCAGCGGCCTTCTCAGCAGCAATCCTCTTTGCCTCGGCCTCCAGGTCTGCTACCTCTTTGGCTGAGAACCTCTTGGTGGCCAGGAAATCAGGACCTTTCACGATGTCCTTTCTTTCCCAGCCAGCCATGATGACCTTCTTTCCCATCTTGAGGCATTCGACCGGGCATTCATCCACGCACAGGCCGCAGAACATACATCTTCCGTAATCGATTTGCGGAAACTGCATCTTCTTGTTCTTGAGGGGATTTCCGAACTTGAAGTGCACCATCTCAATGCAGCTGTTGGGACAGACTCTAGCACATGAGCCGCAGCCGATGCATATGGTGGCATCCAGCTCATGAATCCCTCTCTCTGCATCAGGCAGCTCCATCATGAACTCGGGATAGAGCCTGGTGACTTCTATCTCCCGCGAGGCGGTCTTCAAAGGCCAGGTGAAGTTCTTTATCATCTTTCTCTTCAACATCTTACAGCCACCTCATGCAAAGTATGAGCCCACTATTACTGCCCACCCCAGATTCAATATGGATAAAGGCAGCATCCACTTCCATCCCAGGTCAGTCACCTGATCTATTCTCAGACGGAAGAGAGCAGCCCTGATCAATATTATGAACCAAATAACGATTATAACCTTCATGAGCAGCCAGATCATAGGCGATACCATGTCCAGAAGGGGTATGGGTATAATCGGTCCATGCCATCCGCCCAGGAACAGGAGCGAGACCAGAATGGATCCCAAGAGGAAGTTATTGTACTCCTGGAAGTATAGGAGACCCCACCTGATACCGCTGTATTCGGTGCTGTAGCCGCAGATGATCTCCTCTTCTGCCTCGCTCTGGTCGAATGGGACTCTTCCCAGGTCAGTCACCAGGGCGATCATGAAGATGACAAATCCCAGCGGCTGGGCAAATGCATACCAAACGGTCTGGCTTTCTACGATCTCCACCAGGTTGAGGCTATGGGCCATGACCGCTACGGATATGACGCAAACGCCCATTGGAACCTCATAGGCGATCATCCTGGCAATGCCTCGGAAGGCTCCGAGGATTGAGTACTTATTGTTCGAGCTGTACCCGGCCATGAAGACGGCAATGGACATGATGCTGAGAGCTGCTTCCACATAAAAAGCGCTGATATCCATATTGGCGACTACCAGGGGATAGTTTTTGCCACCGATATGCAGTGCTCCAAATGGTATGGCTGCAGCCACCAGCATGGTGCCGGCAGAGGCGATAATAGGAGCCCAGACATAGACCCCCTTATCGACTCCTGCAGGTATGACATCCTCTTTGGTGAATAGCTTGATGGCATCAGCGCCCAGCTGAAGTATACCCCATCTGCCACCCACCCGGTTGGGGCCGAACCGGTTGCAGAAATCGCTCATTACCTTTCTGTCTGCCCAGATCACCAGCATTGCGCCTACATTGACCACGGCAGAAAGCACCGCTGCGCCGATTATGCCTATGATCAGGGCGAATATTGCCGGCTCCTGGGCAGCAAATTGGGTGATGGTATCTATTATTCCGTCCAAATCCTCTCCCTCCTACCTGTCAGATTCAGATGGGCAGCCGTCCATGCTTCCGGCAATTGCCACCGCATCCGCAATGTATACTCCCTCAAGAAGCGGAGTCAAAGTCTGGAATGTAGCATAGAAAGGCCCTCTTACCTTCACCCGGTATGGCTTGTCGCCTCCGTCGCTGATGACGTACATTCCCATCTCTCCGCGCGGGTCCTCGACCCGATAGTAGGCCTCGCCTGCGGGAATCTTCTTGGGAATCTTGGCCTCGGTCTTTATCGGTCCGGAGGGAATTTTATCCAGACATTGCTCTATGATATGAATGCTCTCCAGCATCTCCCTTAGAGTGCAATCGATTCTGTCCGCCGAATCGCCACGGGTTCCGGTGACCACCTTGAAGTCAAGCTCCGGATAGACCAGGATGGGATCCTCAATTCTCATGTCATAAGGAACGCCCGCTGCCCTCAGCACCCTTCCAGCGCAGCCAATGCGCTTAGCGGTCTCGGGCGATATGGAGCCGATATTCTCCATCCTGGCATGGTAGATGGGATCCTGGGCGAAGAGCTCAATGAACTCCTCGATCCTGGACTTCATGTAGGGAAAGACCTTTCGGCATTGCTCGTCGAAGCCCTCTGGAAGGTCGTTTCTTACCCCTCCAAAGCGGACGAATGAATGAGTCAGCCTGGCTCCGGTGACGCTCTCAATCAGAGAGATGATCTTCTCTCTATCCATGATCATGTACTGCCAGGGGGCAAAGCCCACCCCAGCGATCAGGGTCAGGAACTCGCCAGTGCCTATCAGGTGGCTCTGGATTCTGGAAAGCTCCTCCAAGATGACCCGGATGTATTGAGCCCTCAGGGGTACTTCCAGGCCCAAAAGCCTCTCCACTGCTCCGCAGTAGCACTCGTTGTTGCTCAGGGCCGCGACGTAGCACATCCTGTCGGTATAGGTTATCCCCTGGAGCCAACTTCTGTTCTCCATGATCTTCTCGATGCCCTTGTGGATATAGCCCAGATCGAGGAAGGCCTTCTTGACCCTCTCTCCTTCAACCAGTATATCGAGCAGGAAAGGACCGGGAACCATGGCATGCTGCGGCCCAAGATGCATGATCATCTCCGAATCGGATTTGATATGGGCCTCCTCTCTCTCCCGGAATGTGGGATATTTGGGCCTCTCGGTCACCACTGTCCCCGCCTCGATCTCGGCAGGAGTGGGCGGGAAGCGGTATTCGGTATAGCCCTCGGGGGTGGTGATCTGCACCGCCCTCTCTCCAGTGGTCAGGTCGGGATAGCCCTTGAAATCCTTTCTCCAGGGCCAGACCCCAACCAATGGATCGGACAGGAGAAGTGGATACAGCTCTGGGTGCCCTTCGAAGTTGATGCCAAACATCTCCCAAGTCTCTCTCTCATACCAGTTGGCATTCCAGTACATATCGACAAGGGAAGGGACAGATGGATTGTCGCGTGGCGTTTTAACCTTCAGCATGGCCACTACATTATGAATTCCATAGCTGGCCATGATCTCGACGACCTCCATCTCATTTCTGGCGATCCAGTCGACCCCTGCTGAACCTGCGTAGTGGTCGAAACCGAGCTTATCGGTCATGTATTTGCATACATCCCGGATCTTCTTGGAGTCAACTGTGACCCATAACCTGTCATCCGACTCCACTTTGCCGTCTGATACCGCTGCAGGGAAGGCGGACTGGATCGAGCTTAAGACCTCGCTTGCATTTGTCAAGAAAAGATCCCTCCTTAATAGTCTCGCAAGTCCTTACGCTGCTTGATCTTTTCCTGGAGATTCATGAGCCCCTCAAGGAACTGCTCAGGGCGTGGCGGACATCCGGGGATGTAGACATCAATGGGGAAATAGTCGCCTGTGTTCTGGATGATGTTGTAGGAATCATAGAACGGCCCGCCGGATATAGCGCATTCACCAATGGCTATGCACCACTTGGGCTCAGGCATGTTCTCCCACAGGTTCTTGAAGACCGGCAGGTACTTCCGGGTCAAGTAACCGGAGATGATCATCACATCCGTCTGTCGGGGGGTGTTTCTCGGAATGCATCCAAACCGGTCGCTGTCATAGGGTGCAGCTCCGAAGACGAACATCTCCACACCACAGCAGCCCATGGGCTGCATTAAAAAGTATACGGAATTCTTTCTGCCCCAGTTGAAGATATTCTTGATGGGCCCCATCTGGATGATCTCATGGATCTTCTCAGTGGTGGTGAACCAGACCTCAGTGACGGGCTGGCCGAATATAGTCCACTTCTCAATCTCCTCATCGATACATACAGGCACGGGTATGACATCGCTTATACCCAACGCAAAGCCTCCTTCTTGATTGCATAAATCAGTCCAACCAGCAATACAATGATGAATAGGAGCATCTCGAAGACGGCAATATTCATTGATCCGAAGACCATGAACTTTTGCATGGCTTCGTTCGCGTAGACATAGATCCAGGGGTATAAGAACAAAACCTCAACATCGAATATCACAAAAACGATTGCGAAAAGGTAATATTGAACGCTATACTGGATCTTGGCGTCGCGGATTGGTTTCAGCCCTCCTTCGTATATCGATAGCTTTTGGCGGCTAGGTTTATTCGGCGCTATGATTTTTATAGCTGCCAGAGCCGCAATGGGCACTATAGCTCCCATTATCAAAAATATAATAAGTGGTATATAATAAACCACTGCCATCGGTTCGCCGGCCATTGTTTATCCTCCGTAAAAGCTAAACATAAGGCCTGGTATAAAAGGTTTATGAGAAAAAATTTCGCGTTGCATAAGTTCAATCACAATTTTCCAGGACTATTTGGCGGGCATTATCATCATTAAGGTGAATAAAATGGATGCAGTACATCAGCTAAAGATCGAGCCGGGGATGAGCATAGATGCTTTGGTCAGGGGATGGAGCCAATGTGGCTTTGGAGCCAGAAGGCTGGCCCAGGCAGCGGACATATACGAAAGAATGCTTTCTGGAGATTTTACAAAATTTCTAACCCTATCGGGTGCTATGGTCCCGGCAGGGATGAGGCATGTGGTCTCAGATCTGATTCGGGGCGGCCATGTGGATGTGCTGGTGACAACCGGAGCGAACCTGGTGCATGATATAATAGAGTCCTATAGCTGCCACACCCTGGGATGTGCCGAATCGAATGACTCCTCCCTCCGAACTATAGGGGTGAGCCGGATCTATGATGTATTCATCAGGGATGAGGACTTCGTGGCCTTCGAGGAGCTGATGCAAAGCATCTTTCCGGAAAGCGCTGAATCTATATCCGGCAGGCAATTGTTGAACATCCTGGGCAGCAGGATAAGTGACGAGCGATCAATATTGCGCTCAGCATACGACATGGAGGTGCCCGTATTCTGTCCCGCTCTTCCCGACTCCATGATCGGCCTGCAGGCCTGGATGTTCAGCCAGACGAAAAAGCTCTCTGTGGACGCATTTGCCGATATCAGGGAGATCGTCGACATCTGCTACAACAGTGAGAGGGCGGGAGTTGTGATCGTTGGAGGAGGGGTTCCCAAGAACTTCACCCTGCAGTCCATGCTGGTCACACCAAATAGCTTTGATCTCGCGATTCAGCTCACCACGGATACCCCAGAGAACGGAGGCTTGTCCGGGGCAACGCTATCCGAGGCCATCTCCTGGGGCAAGATATCGGAGAGCGCAAGCTATGTGACGGTTTACGGGGACGCGACAATTACCCTGCCATTGATGGTGGGGGCGGCGCTGGAGAGGCTGAAAAAATAGCGATATGGAGGGAAGGCGGCCATTGATGATCGAACAGATCGATTTTGAGGACCTGCCCATATCGGAGCTGAAGGCAGCACAGACGGTCAAAGGCAGGGGGATGAGGATCCAATACATCAGCTGCGTCGGCTCTCATATGTGGAAGATGGAGAATGAAACGAGCGATATCGACCTGGTTATGATCTATACCGTCCCCACAAGGAGAATCCTGCGAGGGGAGAAGTTCCCGGCCACAATCCGCCAGGAGATGGTCGCGAGAAGGGGAGGGATTTATGATACCCTGGGCTGGGAGATCGGCCACCTCATCGACCTGCTCATCAAAGGAAACATCAATGCCATCTGGTATGCGACCAGCCCCCTGGTGATTATGCCTTCTGCCCTTCAGGAGGAGCTATCAGCTATTGTGCAGGCAAACCTCTGCCGGGAAAGCTATCATTCCATAAAAGGGATGGCAGAAAGCCAGATTGAATCCGAGACCGGGCAGCTTAAATTGTCCGGCGCTGGATTGGTCAAGAGGCCGGGCAAAGGATATCGCACTGCTCTGAGGAGCATCAACTTCGGAATCGAGCTGCTGAGAGAGGCCAGGATTAGCTATGAGCCCGTAATGCACGATCCTACTCCTGAAGAGTTAAAAGAGGGGATGAATCAACTGGATGAGGCATACAGGCAAAGCATGCTGCCCGATCTGCCCGACGAGGATCAATTCCGCGATTTTCTCTTGCGGCAGCGCTTGAAGGAGATGGATGAGGATGCCGGAAAGGATTGAAGAGATGAGGGAGTTCCTCTATCGGTATGAAGCGAGCTTAGTTGAGGAAATGATATGGAGATCGTTGTAGGAATCAGCGGGGCTTCAGGAGTGCAGTATGGAATCCGGCTCCTGGAAGCTCTTAAGGCGAAGGGCTGCACCACCCACCTGATAATCACCGATTCAGCCCGAAAGATCATCGAGATAGAGACCAGCTCGCCGGCCCGAGGGGTGGAGGAGCTGGCGACCCATGTTTATGCCCCCAAAGATTTCTCCGCGCCGGTAGCCAGCGGATCGCATCTCTTCGACGCCCTGGTGGTCATCCCCTGCAGTATGGGAACCCTCTCAGGGATTGCCTGCGGATCCTCGGATACCCTGATCACCCGCTGCGCCGACGTATGCCTGAAAGAGAAGAGGAGGCTGATTTTGGTCCCCAGGGAGACGCCTCTGAGCCTGATTCAGCTGCGCAATATGGTAGCTGCCAGCGAGGCAGGTGCAGTGATCTTGCCCGCCTGCCCCGCCTTCTACTCCCAGCCCAAAAGCCTTGCAGAGCTGGTGGATGTGCTGGTGGGAAGGGTGCTTGATCTCCTGGGCCTGGAGAATGACCTTTATAAAAGATGGGAAGGAGAATGAAGGAAATGCTTATAACCGTGCGAATCAGTGCGAGTAAAAGGTGAAATTAGATGAAGTGCGCCCTCTGTCTTGTTGAGAAGGAGACGGTTCCTGTCAAGCTCAACTTGGCCACCATTCACGGCCCCAAGGATGAGATCTTCTATATCTGCAAAGAATGCCTGGACCTGGCCCATCAGGCCTATCTGGATAAGGACTTCCTGATTGTAAAAGGAGGGACAAACGCAGCGCCCCATGGCGCACATGCAGATGCGCATGGAGCGCATCACTAAACAACTTTTTCTCGATTTTTGAAATGCTAATTTTCCCATGGATTACTGCATACTATCAACATCATCAAATACAATATCATCTTGAAAAGGCTAGATAGCTGTAAATTGCAATATATCTCATTGATCTCCTATGAAAACTAATTTATATGGATTAAAATAACAAACAAATCTTAATCTCGCGAAAAAGAAAGGATTGATGATGACTGAGGAAGAAATCGATAATAAGATTTTGATTCTCAACGAAAAGGTCATTGACTTTCGTAATGATGGTAATTATATTCAGGCAATAGCTTTTGCCGAGGAACTAAGGGACTTAATTTGGCAAAAAGTGGGCTATGATCATCCCGACTACGCCGCTAGCCTGAACAACCTTGCAGAGCTGTATCGATCGATGGGCAGATACAACGATGCTGAGCCGCTTTTCCGCCAGGCAGCAGAAATTTGCCGCAAATCGCTAGGTGAAGCCCATCCCGACTACGCCACTAGCCTGAACAACCTTGCATTGGTATACTATTCCATGGGCAGATACGACGATGCGGAGCCGCTTTTCTGCCAGGTAACAGAAATTTGGGGCAAATCGCTAGGCGAAGATCATCCCAACTGCGCCACCGGCTTGAACAACCTCGCAGAGCTGTATCGATCTATAGGCAGATATAGCGAAGCTGAGCGGCTTTTCCGCCAGGCGACAGAAATTCGGCGCAAATCACTGGGAGAAGATCATCCCAACTACGCTGCTAGCCTGAACAACCTCGCTATCCTGTATCGATCGATGGGCAGATACAACGAAGCTGAGCCGCTTTTTCGCAAGGCAATAGAAATCTGGCGCAGATCGCTAGGCGAAGATCATCCCAATTACGCCACCAGCCTGAACAACCTTGCATTGGTGTACGATTCGATGGGCAGATATAGCGAAGCTGAGCCGCTTTTCCGCCAGGCAACAGAAATTCGGCGCAAATCGCTAGGCGAAGATCATCCTGACTACTCCCAGAGCTTGAACAATCTTGCTGGCCTGTATTATTCGATGGGCAGATACAGCGATGCTGAGCCGCTCTACCGAAAGGCAATAGAAAATTGGGGCAAATCGCTAGGTGAAGACCATCCCGCCTATGCCCAGAGCCTGAACAATCTCGCAGAGCTGTATCGATCGATGGGCAGATACAGCGATGCTGAGCCGCTCTACCGCAAGGCAACTGAAATTCGGCGCAAATCGCTAGGCGAAGATCATCCTGACTACTCCCAGAGCCTGAACAACCTCGCATTGATGTACTATTCTATAGGCAGATACAGCGATGCTGAGCCGCTTTTCCGCCAGGCAACAGAAATTCAGCGCAAATCGCTAGGTGAAGCCCATCCCGACTATGCCCAGAGCCTGAACAATCTCGCAGAGCTGTATCGATCGATGGGCAGATACAGCGATGCTGAGCCGCTTTTCCGCCAGGCAACAGAAATTTGGCGCAAATCGCTAGGCGAAGATCATCCCGAATACGCCGCTAGCCTGAACAACCTCGCAGTGCTGTATCGATCGATGGGCAGATATAGCGATGCTGAGCCGCTTTTCCGCCAGGCAACAGAAATTTGGCGCAAATCGCTAGGCGAAGATCATCCCAACTGCGCCACCGGCTTGAACAACCTCGCAGAACTGTATCGATCGGTGGGCAGATATAGCGATGCCGAGCCGCTTTTCCGCCAGGCAACAGAAATTTGGCGTAAATCGCTAGGCGAAGATCATCCCGACTACGCCGCTAGCCTGAACAACCGCGCAGAGCTGTATCGATCGATGAGCAGATACAACGATGCTGAGTCGCTTTTCCGCCAGGCAACAGAAATTTGGCGCAAATCGCTAGGCGGAGATCATCCCAATTACGCTACCAGTCTGAACAACCTTGCATTGGTGTACGATTCGATGGGCAGATACAGCGAAGCTGAGCCGCTTTTCCGCCAGGCAACAGAAATTCGGCGCAAATCGCTAGGCAGAGATCATCCCGACTACGCCCAGAGCCTGAACAACCTTGCTGGCCTGTATTATTCGATGGGCAGATACAGCGATGCTGAGCCGCTTTTCCGCCAGGCAACAGAAATTTGGCGCAAATCGCTAGGCGAAGATCATCCCGACTACGCCCAGAGTCTGAACAACCTCGCAGTGCTGTATCGATCGATGGGCAGATACAGCGATGCTGAGCCGCTTTTCCGCCAGGCAACAGAAATTCGCCGTAAGGTTCTTGGAAAAGATCCTCTTGATAGATTTATCCTGTATCCCAGGCTGACTCATTCAGAGAAGCTCAGAGTGAACCAGGAATCAAATATCCTCGTCCAGCTGCAAGCAGAGGCATCAGATCAAGGCATTGATGCTGTTTTTATCGAATATTCTTATCTGCAGAGTCAATTTCCAAGAATAGAGATGGCGCTTCTGGCCCCAAATTTCGCAGTGAACGGCGAGGAAACTAGGATTCTGAATGTAGCAAAAAATGAAGACTCGAAAATTGCAGATTTTTCTATCATTCCACTTTCCCCCGGGGAGAATCAAATTCGCGTGGATTTCTATCAATCTGGAAGACGGATAGGCATGGTAAGAAAGAACGTGAATGTTTCGGAGGCCCAATGAATTGACGGCATATTTGCAGAAAGAAAAGAGCATTCAGAAATCAATATCCAAGGAATTGAATTATTCTGGGCCAGACCTTGAATTAATTGTGCAAATGGATCCTTTAAGCAACGAGCATATGCTGCATTTTTACCTGCATTCTTTGAGAGGAAATAATAGATATAATTTTAAGAATTTTGGAGTGACAAAGCTTTCAGAATCGCCACAGGAAAAAGTAAAAGAAATTTATAATGAACTGAGCGAAATGGCCAAGTATGACCTCTCAGCAGATGAGCAATCCGTAGCAGAGGCTCGCCTGAGCTCAATAGGAAAACACCTTTGGCAGTTGATAATTCCTAAAGAATTAAAAGATGAATACTGGCAATTTCGTTCCCACACCAAATCATTAATGATAACTTCAGATGAACCATGGATACCGTGGGAGATAATTAGACCCTACAATGATACCGAAGTGGAACCTTTCTGGTGTCAAAAATTTGCCATGTCCAGATGGCTATCTGAATCTGCCAATATCGAAATCTTACCATTGGGCATAGCGTTACCTGTATCCTCCTCAAAAACGGATTTGGAGCATTTGAGTGAGGAAATGGATTTCGTGGAAAGGTTAAACGATCTGCACAAAGGTGTAAAAGGCAAAAGGCCTTTACAGGGGTATCTTGAAGTTTTGGAATGGCTAGAGCATCAGAACTTCTCTATTATGCATTTTGCCTGCCACGGGGAATTTGACGAAAAAATGCCTTCAAGATCTCCAATTATTCTATCTGGACAACCGCTAAGACCTGATGATATAAATACAAAATTCGGGGAAGGACGTCAAAGGCCACTCATCTTCATCAATGCATGTCATACTGGACGAACAGGGTCTAGCTTAACATGGCTGGGCGGCTGGCCGGTTTGCTTTGTCAATATAGCTCATGTTGGGGCATTCATCGGAGCCATGTGGGAGGTAGATGATCAACTGGCAGTTCTATTTGCCAAGAGCTTTTATACTGCCCTATTAAGAGACAAATTCCCTATCGCACAAGCATTTCGTCATGCACGGGAGGAGATCCGCAGGGCTAAGCCCTACAATTCGAGCTGGCTGGCATATGTCCTTTATGCAGATCCCGAGGCAATGATGCTCGATTCTTAGAAAAGGTCATAAATTTGAAGGTGAGAGAAAATGTCCGAGATTTCAGGCGCAGATATCGAAAAGGTAATTGCAGGAGTTAAGAGAGCGATTAAAGCGGCTCAGAAGAGTGAATCTGAAAAGAAGGCACTCAATATAGAGAAGCTTGAGCTCACGCTGAAAGCTGTTGTTGAAAAGGTCGCAGGCGGAGAGCTAAAGATAACTATTCCAGTAATAGGCAGTTTAGGTGCCAGTGCAGAATTGGCAAGCAAAGATCTTCAAACCATCCAGCTCACACTTGTGCCAGCGAGATCGACTACTCGAACTGCAACCAGGACAGAGGCTTTTGAGAAAGACCTTGTTAAAGCGATAAAAGCTATTCAAGAAGGCATAAAAAATGCTTCAGAAGGTGAGCCAAAATTCACTCTTAAAGATGCTTCAGTCGAATTGAATTTCGTCGTGAATGCAAAAGGGGAGATATCTTTATTGGCTAAAGGCAGCGGCCAATCAGAGTTTGCGCAAACAGTGAAACTATCCCTGGTCTCTGCTTGAAATAGAATTTTTAATCAATTTTTTTATATCCGACCTGATATAGCGCATGCTAATCAGGGCAGCTAATGCTCCCAGGCCGCCCAGGCCCAGGCCGATGGCCATAACCCTGGTCTCCAGCTGAATCAGCATCAGAAGATTGAATAATATCCCCAGAACGGGAAGGACCGCAAGCTTCCCCCACGAAATTGGCACCCGGAAGGGGCGAGCGATCTGGGGCTTTTTGTATCGCAGGGATATCAGGACGGCATTGATCACAATGAAGGTCACAAATACGGTGAAGTTGTTGACATTGGCCACGAAGGCGATATCCTCCAGGAAGACAAAGGACATGGCTATGATCATGGAGAGGATTGTAGCAATCCAGGGAGCATGGGTTCGAGGGTGGACAGATGCCAGGATTGGGGGAAGCGATCCGGAACTGGCCATGCCGTAGATGATCCGGGATGAGGCGAGGAGCATGAGCAGAACGGTGTTGGTGGTAGCAAAGAGCGCCATGATGGATATGATGGCAGAGGCATTCGGTCCCAGGGCATAACGGGCGATGTCAGAGAAGGGGGCACAATCCTTCGTGGGACAAATTTTCCATTCGCGTTCAAGACGCATGCTTGTCTACGAGAGTTAACATGGTTAGTTTGTGGGTTGGAATCAGAGTTCCAATGAGGCAGCAGCCTTCACTGCCCATATCAAGCATAACAGG